>Ga0105251_10000629_pt1 | contig 32378 bp, 38 predicted proteins | sample KBSS64metaG_FD_80424 | JGI IMG/M metagenome (GOLD analysis project Ga0105251, IMG submission 80424) | Switchgrass rhizosphere microbial communities from Kellogg Biological Station, Michigan, USA - KBS S6-4 metaG | ecosystem: Host-associated > Plants > Roots > Rhizosphere > Soil | place...
GACGTTGCCAAGACCTGCCTTGAAGGCATCGATCCGGGTCTGCTCCAGTGCGTAGCGCTGCTGGCGTTCGTGCGTCAGCTTCGGGACTTGCGGATCGATCAGCGTCCATGGCGTCGGTGACCACACCAACAGGTACATGGCCATGACTTCAGCGAACGTCACCAGGTGATTGTCCGCGCTGCTGCTGGTGAAAATCGGCTTGCGCGCACCGCCGAAAAATCGCTCGCGCAACGTCTCGTTGCTCTCGAGCGCCGGTAACAAATCCGCACGGTGGTAATAGCTGGCCGGGTGTTCGTAGAGTCGAGCGCTGTCGCTGACCACCGCGCCTTCGAGTTGCTCACCGAACAGGCCGAGTCGCTCGATCAGGGCATGAATCGCCCGCAGCATCGGGCCGGCGACGTCATCGGCGTACACCTGGTCGCCGGTCATCAGCAGCACGGCGGGCCGTTCCTGCGGGGATTGGCAGGCCAGCAGCAGGCGGTCGGCGCAGAGCAGGCCATCGGCGGCCGGGTGATGCGGTTTGCGGCAGGATCCATGCAACAGCTGGTCAAGGCGCTCGCGCAGCACCAGGCTGGGGCGTTGGCTGCCGGGGTAGAGCAGGTGCGGGGCCCAGTCGGCAATGCCCTGGCCGGCGATCAGCAGGTCGTATTCGATGGCGACGTTGCACGGCAGCGGCTCGGCGAAGTGGATGTCCAGCAGGTGAATGAAGGCATGCTGGCCGACGGCAACGATCTGGCAATCGACCCGGGCGGTGCCGTCGAGGATGAATTCGGCTTGCAGCGGTTGGCTGCCGACCAGCCAGATGGCCAGCCTTTGCGGTTCGAGGCGGCGCAGTACCGGGCCGGCGAGCACGAGGGGCAATGGGGAAGAGGTCATTTTGCCTTTGAGTTCAGGACGCGTTCACAGCCCGCAGAAACAAAACGGGCGGAAAATGCTGAACATTTCCCGCCCGCCTGGCAAACCTGAGATGTATCAGGCTTTTTCAGCCATCAACTTCTCGAGTTTTTCCTGATCCCGGGCAAACTGGCGAATACCTTCAGCCAGCTTCTCGGTGCCCATGGCATCTTCGTTCATCGCCCAGCGGAACTGGCTTTCGTTCAGTACCTGCTTGGCCTCGCCAGCATTGCCTGGCTGCAGAATCCGCGGCAGTTCGCCCTGGTCGCTGCCCAGTTTGTCCAGCAGGTCCGGGCTGATGGTCAGGCGATCGCAGCCAGCCAGTTGTTCGATCTGGCCGAGATTGCGGAAGCTGGCGCCCATGACCACGGTGTCGTAGCCATTGGCCTTGTAGTAGTTGTAGATGCGCGTGACCGACTGCACGCCCGGGTCTTCGGCGCCGACGTAATCCTGGCCGGTGCTCTTCTTGTACCAGTCGTAGATACGGCCCACGAACGGCGAAATCAGGAACACCCCGGCATCGGCGCAGGCCTGGGCCTGGGCGAAGGAGAACAGCAAGGTCAGGTTGGTCTGGATGCCTTCCTTTTCCAGCTTCTCGGCGGCGCGGATGCCTTCCCAGGTGGAGGCCAGCTTGATCAGCACGCGGTCTTTCGACACCCCTGCGGCTTCGTACAGTTCGATCAGCTGGCGCGCCTTTTTCAGCAGGGCCGGCTCATCGAACGACAGGCGCGCATCCACCTCGGTGGAGATGCGCCCCGGGATGACCTTGAGAATGCCCGCGCCCACGGCCACGGCGAACTTGTCGCAGGCCAGGTCGACATTGCCCTTGGCATCGGCTTTCACCTGCTTGAGCAGCTCGGCATAGCCCGGCATGGCAGCGGCCTTGAGCAGCAGCGACGGGTTGGTGGTGGCATCGACCGGCTTGAGGCGGGTGATGGCATCCAGGTCCCCGGTGTCGGCGACCACGGTGGTGAACTGCTTGAGTTGTTCCAGCTTGGAGGTCATGGCGTGCTCTGTCCTGTGCATTTACTCGACATTACCCGAGCCCCGACGGGCGCTCAAGAGGTCTGTGGGGCAGGGGGGAATTGCCGAAGGTGATGATTCGAGTCAGCAGCTGGCACGAGGTTCCCCAAGCCATTGCAGATGTGGCGCGAACCCCTTGTAGGAGCGGCCTTGTGTCGCGAAAGGGCCGCATAGCGGCCCCAGGATTTGAAGTTTGCCCAATACTTGCTGGGGCTGCTGCGCAGCCTTTTCGCGACACAAGGCCGCTCCTACAGGACGGTGGCGACCTGAGGGTTACCGCCCCTGCATCAACTCCGCCGCCTGATCGAACACCTTCAGCGGCTCCGCCGCCTTGTGAATATCCGCCGACAGCAGCTGCCGGAACCGCCGCGCCCCCGGGAACCCTTGCCCCAGCCCCAAAATATGCCGGGTGATGTGATGCATCGCGCCCCCGCTTTGCATATGCGCCACGATATAAGGCCGCAACTGCTCCAGCGCTTCACTGCGGCTCACCACCGGCGCCTCGCTGCCAAACAATTGCTGGTCCACCTCGGCCAGCAGGTAAGGGTTGTGGTACGCCTCGCGCCCCAGCATCACGCCATCGAAGGTCGCAAGATGCGCCTGGCACTCCGCCAGGGTCTTGATCCCGCCATTGAGCACGATCTCCAGGTCCGGGAAGTCCGCCTTCAACTGCGCGGCCACGTCGTAGCGCAGCGGCGGGATCTCGCGGTTTTCCTTCGGCGACAGCCCCTCGAGAATCGCGATCCGCGCGTGCACGGTAAAGCTGCGGCACCCAGCCTCACGCACCTGGCCGACGAAATCGCACAACTCGGCATAGCTGTCGCGGCCATTGATGCCGATGCGGTGCTTCACCGTCACCGGCGTGGCTACCGCGTCCTGCATGGCCTTCACGCAATCGGCCACCAGCGCCGGGTGGGCCATCAGGCAGGCGCCGATCATGTTGTTCTGCACCCGGTCGCTCGGGCAGCCGACGTTGAGGTTGACCTCGTCGTAGCCGGCTTCCTCGGCCAGCTTGGCGCAGGCGGCCAGGTCAGCCGGCACGCTGCCGCCTAGCTGCAGGGCCAGCGGGTGCTCGGAGACGTCATGGCGCAGGAAACGGTGGGCGTCGTTGTGCAGCAGGGCGCCGGTGGTGACCATTTCGGTGTAGAGCAGGGTTTGCTTGGAGAGCAGGCGCAGGAAGAACCGGCAGTGGCGGTCAGTCCAGTCCATCATCGGCGCAACGCTGAAGCGGCGGGACGGCTCAGGGTTCGTGGTTTGTGGCTTTGAGGGTGATTCTTGGGTCATTCTGGTCTACGCATTCTTGTGCCGTTTCAGGGGGTTTTTGGGCGTTTTTGGTGTGACAGTGGTACGATGTACCACCGCCAATCACGCTTGTACCACCGAAAATCATGGCAACGATCAGAGCAAGGAAAAAGGCCGATGGGACGGTCAGTTACACCGTCCAGATCCGCCTCAAGAAAAAGGGTGTCTTAGTTTACCAAGAAGCCCAGACATTCGCCCGCAAGCAGGCCGCTCAAGCCTGGGCGAAGCGACGAGAGACCGAATTGGCTGTTCCTGGTGCGATCGAGCGGGCAAGCCGCAAGGGGCACACGGTCAAGGAGATGATCGAGCGCTACCTGGTCGAGGCCGAGAAAGCCCGGCCCCTGGGTGAGACGAAGCGGCGAACTTTGAATGCCATCAAGAGCAGCTACCTGGGTGAGAAGGCGGATTCCGACATTACCCAGCAGGTACTAGTGGACTACGCGCTGTGGCGTATGAGTCCAGAAGGCGGAGGGATCAAGCCGCAGACGGCCGGCAATGACATGGCGCACCTAGGGGCGGTGTTGTCACTGGCGAGGGCGGCATGGGGTTACGAGATTGATCCGCAAGCGATGCCTGATGCTCGTCTTGTACTGAAGAAGTTCGGCTACAACATGCGAAGCCGTGAGCGAGATCGCCGGCCGGTGTTGGATGAGTTAGATAAGGTGATGAAGCATTTCTTCGAGATGCTGGGGCGGCGACCCAGCGTCATCCACATGCCCAAGGTCGTGGCGTTTGCGATCTATTCCACGCGTAGGATGGATGAGATCACGCGCATCCGTTGGGAAGATCTGGATGAGCATCAACAAGCTGTGAAAGTGCGGGATATGAAAAATCCCGGCCAGAAGATTGGTAATGATGTCTGGTGTTATCTGCCAGATGAGGCCTGGATCATTGTGCAGAGCATGCCGCGAGAGTGCGCCGAGATCTTTCCTTACAACACAGACTCAGTCGGCACCGCCTGGTCTAAGGCGTGCAAGATGACCGGTATCGAGGATTTGCACTTCCATGACTTGCGCCACGAAGGGGTGAGCCGGTTGTTTGAAATGGATTGGGATATCCCGAGGGTTTCGAGTGTGTCCGGGCACCGCGATTGGAACTCATTGCGGCGTTATACCCACCTGCGTGGGCGAGGTGATCGATACAAGGGCTGGAAGTGGTTGGACCAGATTATCCAGGCGCCGGTTAAACTCGGCGCCCGGGTAGATAGTTAACTGGCTCGGTAGGTTCTATTCAGCTGCGCGCACTCTTTGCGCGCAGCATCTCGTTGTTGGTCCAAGTACCTCGCGAGGTCGGCCAGGTGTATGCCTTTGGCGCTTTTCTGGCTTGATTCGAGTCTGGTGATCGGCAGCTGTATCTGGCCGGCGAGCACTTTGCGCTGGAACATGTCTGGGGTCAGGTGTGTGAAGTAGTCGGTGCACACCTGGTCAATAGGTATGATGGCGAGGCCGTTGTATTGCGCCATCAGCATGAATGCTGTGTTCATGGACTTACCTCCAAAACAGCGCTGTGATGGAAAGTGCGGGGTTTATTGGTCTTGAGATTCTTCCCGTAGATATAGCCGGGGCGAGACCACCAGGCTGCGCAGTGGCCTGTCACCTCAACTTCAACCTTGTTCCCGCCGGCTTTGATCATTAGCCGGCTGCCAGTTGGATAGATCCGTCTTACTGCTGCCAGCAATCCGACCTGAGCCATCAGCAACTCGTTATCTGCCTCCTTGGCTTCGCAGAGGGCCTTCAAGCTGGGTGTACTGCTGGGGTGGATGTTGCTGTCGGGCGTGCCGCCCTCCGGCTTATTGAGGTCGCATCCACCCGCTGCACCTACGAAGGGCATGCCGGAGAGCATGATGCTGATCTCGGGCTTGCAGCCCTCGGCATTCATCGGGCGGTGGCGCTGGTGCTCGCGTTCCTCGCCGTCCACCGTGCCTGCTTTGTAGCCAGCTAGGAACACCAGGTAGTCTTTATGCGTGCGCATGTCGGCGAAGCCGGTCTTGTCCTTCTCCAGTTCGCGCTCGCCCAGGCCAAGGGGGTTGAGACTGACGAACAGATCTCTTGGATCGGTGTTCATGATTGGCGCCCTCGCATGATGATGAAGCCAGCGGCTTGACGGGTCTTCGAGCACTTGTCGTGATTGCCTTTCACGCGAGCCTTACCGCAGATATCGCAGATGAACGACATAGCGGGCCGAAGCATCGGCTGCATGCCCTTGGGCGTGCGAGTAGTCGGGGTGTAGGTCGATGTGTCGATCACAGCGAATACCTCTCATGGACTCGTCGAGCGTTTGGGCTCAGCGCCAGGTGCTCAAGGTTCGTGGCGCTGTTTACAATCGGTAACGTGCCTGTAGCAGCGAGGTTGGCGGCGCTGCTGTGATGCAGCTTGATCAGGGTGGCGATCAGCGCCACGGCGAGCGCAAGGCTGATCAGCTTCCAGATGCGTGTTGGGTTAGCCATGGATACCAGCCTCTCGAACCTGGATCCGTGCGAGTTCGAATAGCTGGTCGGCAGACACTGGTTCAACGAGCTGCTCGCCGTTCTGTACGGCTTCCAACCGAGTGCGGTAGAGCCCGGCCCGGCCGAGCCAAGCGGCGGCGTGTTGCTCAGCATCCGGCTTGGTGAGGTCGTGTGCGCTCATGCTGCCTCCCGCTGAGCCACGCTCAGGCCCACGGCAACCGGGCGTACCCAAATAGGCATACTGCTTAGAACGAAGGTTTCGCCCTGGGCGACCAGCAGGAGGGTGGTGCCCATGACATCGGCAACGGCCTCTGCTGCAGCTGGTGGGACGGCATTGCCGATTCGCTCGCGCCAGGCTTGGTCGCTCAGACCGTCCAGTTCAAGCTGTTCTTCCGGTTCGACCAGGCTTTGTATGGCTGCCAGCTCGAAGGTGGTGAAGGGGCGATGCCATGTCCCGTCCAGCGACTCGATCACGCATGCCAGGCGGTCATTGGCGTCGGGTAGGCGAGGGTCGGCCACGCTCCAGCGGCCGTTATCGTGCATGGCGCTGGCAGACACTGCGCCGGCCGGCCCATCCCACGGCACAACGCCGTAGTGCCCGCCGGTGAGGTAGGCATCGCCTTTGGTGCGGCGCATACCCGGGCGTGGGTCTTGCACTGCGAAGGCGCCCTGGCCAGTAGTGCTGCCGGCAATGACGGTTCCCGCTGGGCTGTTGTAGGGCGTGACTTGGTACTTGCCGAATCCGGCGCCCGCTCGTCGCGGGTCGGCCACGCTGAACGTTCCCTGTCCAGGGCTCTTCACGCCGATCACGGCGCCACTGGTGTCTTCCCAGCGGCGCACGTCGTACTGTTGGTATTGCAGCGCGCCGGCTTTGCCGCGTGGGTCAGCGACCGAGAAAGCACCGTTCGTTGGGCGAGACTTGCCGGCGACGGTTCCTACGGATTTATCCCAGTCATTCACCCCCAGGTAACCGGAGTACGCCTCTGGAACAATCACGAAGTCGCGCAGGTAACCTTCCTCAATCGCAAGGTCGTTCAGGCTGCGCCAGTCCTTCCCGGCTTCGACTAGGGCGAGGCGTACCCATGTTTTCCACTGGAGTGAAGGAACCCGGTGCATTGGGCCTGCTGCTTCAATGTCGCCGGCCAGCGGCATGCGGCCGAGGATGTCACCTACCGCACGAAGCGACTTTTGCTCGGGTTCATACAGGAACGGCGGTACCTTCTCGACGTGACGGCCAACAAGCAGGAAGCGCTTACGGCTCTGCGCGAGGTTTCCGATCCGCCCGCAGTCGTGGGTGGTTTCGGCGACGGCGTAGCCAAAGCTGGAGAGCAGGCTGTTGATCTGGTCGAGCAGGTGCCGCCCGCGGCTAGCCAGGCGAGGAACGTTCTCGAACACCAGCAGCGGAACTGGGTCATCCGCCCAGGCCTCACAGAACAGCCAGATGCAGCGAAGGGTCAGCTCGTTGAGGGCCTGGTAGCGCGGGGTTTGGCTCATAGTTTCCGAGAGCAGTCCGCTTGCGCCCTTGCACGGCGAGCTGATGAACACGGCGTCCGGGCGTTGGCCGCCAGCGGCCTTGCGGATGTCCTCCGGTGTGGCCTCGCGCCAACCTGGTGGCGGCTCTTTGCCGTGGAAGCGGATGTATTGATCGCGGGTGAACAGATCAATCAGCGTGCCCTTCACGCCTGACAGACGCTCGAAGTCGGCCAGGCCGGCGGGATCGACGTCGACCCCGCCAATGCACTGCCAATCGGCTTGAAGTTTACCCACGATAGGCTTGGAGCGATTGAAGCCCTTCGCGCCGCCGCCCAGGCCGCAGCACATATGGAAGTGTTTAAGCACGTGTTTGCGAAGGGTCACAGTTCGGCCTCCAGTCGCCCAACCAGTTGCATTGCTTGGTCGAAAGTCACAACTTGGATGCCGCAATTGACGTACCAGGCGGGATTGTCTGTGTTGGTCAGCACCAAGGTGTCCAGCGGTGGTACCGGGGCGCCTGCGGCCCAATTGTCTTGGATCAGACTCAGGCCGAGCGCTTTCGCTATGCGCTGAGCATTGGTGGTTTTGCCACAGCCGGATGGACCGTGGACGATGCAGCTGCGTGGGGTTGCAGTAGTCATGCTGCTGCCCCCGAAGTTGCTGCGCTGCCTGGGGTGTTACGCAGTTGGGCGTGGATCCGCTTGGCCAACTCGTCAATGACGTCTGCCTGGGCGCCTGCTCGGGCTGACTCCGCCTCAGTTTTCAAGGCTTTGAACGTGCGCTGGGCCAGGCGCATCGTCGACGAGGCGCTCACCAGCCTCTCGTAGTCCGCCTTGGTCACCGGCAGGCCGGTATAGGACATGATGCGGGCTTCCAGTTCGGCGATGCTGGATTTGAGGTTGGCGACAGCCAGGTGGTGCTTGCGCTGGCCAGCCTCGGACTGGATCCGGGCCTCGTCGAGATCATCCTGCAGGCCTTTGATCTGTAGCTTGAGGTCCGCCCTTTGCTGCTGACGGCCTACGTCCAGGCCACGGATGAAGGCGCGGTGCCGCATTCTCGGAATAATGAAGGTCAGGGCGATAAGGCCGATAAGCCACGCGATACCCAGGGCAAGTACTTGTTGATGTGGTTGCATGTGCTGTGCTCCGAAATGGCCCGCCGCCGGGCAAGGTGAGAGTCGGTGGCGGGCTGGGTGCCCCTGCTGGCCGGGGCCGCCTGGTTCAAGCAGATTGGCGAGCGCGTTCTGCCTGCCGGTCGAGGTATTCAGCCAAGTTGTGCAGGTAGACCACGTGCTGCGCCTTCGCTGAGTTGTGCAGCTTGCTCAACACCAGCTTGATCTGGCCCTTGTTGATGAGCTCCCTGAACCGGCGGTCTGAGCCAATGTGAGGAAAATATCGCTCCCTCACAGCGGACAGCGTCGGGCAGGGCGTGGAGAACTCGCTGCGCAGTTGTTCCAAGGTGCTCATGCGCATTTCCCGAAGTCGTCTGGGCCGGGCTGGAGCTTCGCGCGGACTGCAGCTGCGAGGTGCTCTTTGCTGGAACCGGTAACAGCGACGCAGACATCGCCCTGGTCGTCGGTCACGACGGCACCAAGGGGAAGTTGGCGGTTGACGGTAGCGATGACGTAGGCGGTTTGGCCGATCTGCAGCACCTCTTCAACGCTGACCTGCGCCTCCATGAGTGCCAGCGCTTCTTCCGATTGGGCGCCGGTGTCAGCTCGGCCATTGGCCAGGTCCTGCACAAAGTCCCTCAAGGACTGGCACTTGGTGGAGAGTGCGCGTGGAAGGCTCAGGCTGCTGCAGAGCGGCCCAACGGTCACTTTGATGCAGTGATGCGTGTTGTCGTTTTCTATCTCGATCTGTGCGTTGACCGTGGCTTCTGGGCGCTGCAGCTTGCAGGTCGCTGTGCCGCCGTTATCCAGGGTGCGCTGAAGCAGCATGATCTGGTGGAGGGAGATCTGGAACTCGCTCATGCTGCACCCCCGTTGGCAGGTACTGCGTGGGCTTTGCCATCCAGGGAGACGACCAGTTGCAAGCCGGTGCTGCGCTGGAACGCCTGGATTTTCGCCAGGCTGCTGCAGGCGGTTGGGTGGATGAGGACCGCTATCGATCCGTTGTGCTGTGCTGATTTCATTCTTCCGTGTCCTTGATGTGAGAGTGGGCACGGGACTGAAATTAGCAAAGGCTAATTGATTGAGCAATAGCAAATGCTAAATTATCAAGGCGTCGTTGCTCCCCGACTGATGGTCGGTAGGTAGCAACGCGGGGCTGTTAGAGCTTCTTGGCGTTCCAGGCCAGCAGGACGCGGGCTTGGATATGCATGCGCTCGATCATCGACTCTTCGATGGTGATCGGGGGGTAGATGGGGTTGTCGGAGATCATTCGCAGCTGCCCTCCGATCAGGCGCTGCAGGCGTTTGATATAGAGGTCGCCGTCGAGGGTGAAGACGTAAATGGCGTCAGTTTTCACCTCGGTGATCCCGCGATCCACGAGCAAAGCGTCTCCGTCAGCGAACGTGCCAGACATGCTGTCGCCATCCCCTGTGATGATGGCCAGGTTGTCGACTTTCGAGAAGCTGAGGCCCTGCATCCTGAGCCAGTCGAGGTGAACCGTCATGTCGCGGATGACTTCAATGTGCATTTCCGGGGCTACCTTGCCATGCCCCATCGACGCCGCGATATCGAGATGCGGGATCAGCACGAAGTTCTTGTCCTTTGCCGCCCTGGTGGGCAGGCGAACCACGTTGGCTGGGGCTGCGGTGGAGGGTTCCTCCGTTGGAGGAGCTGTCAGCATCCCTGCTGCAAGCCCAATCTTGAGCTCGAGATTACGCGCAGCCTTCTCCCCCAGCTTGCGGTGGCCGTTAAGCAGTTGCGACAGATACGACGCATCCAGGTCGTGAGCCTCGGCGAATTCCTTCTGGCTCAGGGTACCCATGATTGTGCGGAGGGAGGCGATACGCCTTTCATTGATGTCCATGTCGCGATGATTGCTGTCCGTTAGCAAACAGTAAATTACTGGTTGCTATTGCCTTGCTAATTAGCAATTGCTAATCTGGATGCCAATGGAGGTGTCTATGACGCTTAGCGATTACTTGAAGACGATGGACAAGGAAGGGCTCGAGACTTTCGCACGACGCTGCGGAACGTCGGTTGGCCAGTTAAAGCAAGTGGCCTATGGCAACCGCCGCGCTAGCGCAGGGCTGGCTGTCTGCCTGGATCGGGAAACGGAAGGGGTGATTCGTTGTGAAGCACTGCGGCCGGACATCGATTGGGCATATCTGAGGCATTCAAAGAAATAAGGTGCTGGACCAGGGACTCTCACCTCCCTGACCCAGCGACGACGGCGCACAGCACTGTACGGTCGTAGCTGTAGGATAGGTCCTACCCTGTCCAATGGCTACACCGTAAATCGAGGATTTACGGTTATGAGTCGCATTGATCTATTACCGGGCGCAGGCCCGGTCCTCACCCTGCGGCAGGCGCTCTACCGCGCAGGTCGCGATTATCGTGGTGGTATCACAAAGCTGGCCTTCGACATGGGCCTCGAGGTCGATACCCTCCAGAAGAAACTCCACCACAACGAAGAACGCCGTTGGCCAACCCCGGACGAGCTCGAAGAGATCGTCCAGTGGACCGCTGATCCGCGGCTGCTCGATGCTCTGGTTCGGCCGGCTGGGGCTGTCTGGTATCGCCCGGAGCCGGTACCGGCGACCAACGAAGCCCTTCAGGCTGTTGCCAAGCTACTCGAAGAGTCCAGTGAGTTCGTAGGCAGCCTTCACGAAGGTGCTGCCGATAACGTTTGGACGGCCTCTGAGGTGTTGGACCTTGAGCAGCGCGGTATGGATGTGATCCGTCAGGTGTTGGCCATCATGGCCGGTGCTCGTCAGTCCATGGAGGACAAAGCCCATGGTTGACGTGATCGATGTTGCCAATGACCAGGCTGATTACCATCTGCAGGTGGCTCTTCAGCGGCACACTCGCCCAGTGAATAAGCCGAGCGCGCAGTTCTGCGAAGACTGTGATGAGGCCATCCCTGAGGCTCGCCAGGTACTGGTCGCGGGGTGTGAAACCTGCATCAGCTGTCAGGAGCTACGGGAGCGCCGGAGATGAGCGAGCGCCCAACTCGTGCTACAGCTGATTGGGCGCGGCGTTACATTGAAACCTTCGATCTCGCCCTAGTTCCTATTGAACCAGGTGAGAAGGGGCCGAAGGGCGCCGGTTGGAATAAGCCCGGTGGCTACTTCACTGAAGCTTTGAAAGCTGAAGCCTTCTGGGCTGCGAACCCAAGCCATAACCTTGGAGTTGTTCTCGGGCCGAGTCGCGTCTGCTCGCTTGACGTCGACGACGTCGAACTGACCCGTCTGGTCTTGCAGCAGACGCTGGGACTCGACGTCGACGCACTTGCTGACGCGTACCCGACCTCTGTGGGAAACCCTGCTCGATTCCGCGTAATGTTCCGCGTTCCCGAGGGAGTGGAATTGAGCCGCCACGCGTTGGTGTGGCCGAGCAAGAATGACCCCGATGGCACCATTTACAATGGGCTCATGGCGCAAGTAAAGGCTGCCAGGGATGAGGGTGATTCCACCCGCGAGGTAGCTTTCCGCATGGCGGCAGATCCCTTCAAGAAAGTGACGGTCTTCGAGCTGCGGGGCGGCCTGGTGCAGGACGTCTTGCCGCCATCCATTCATCCAGGCACTCGAAAGCCCTACACATGGCGAACACCTCCGGCTGCAGAAGGCTTGCCCGAGTTGCCGGCCGACTTGTTGGCTATCTGGCAGGACTGGGATGCCTTCAAGCCGAAGGGCGAGGCCGTTTGCCCGTGGAGGCCGAAGGCGGCAACGCATACTCCGGCAGCTCGTACCGTCGCCAAGCCTTCACCAGCTGCAGCACGAACCGGTGACCGGCTCCCCGAGGTTATCCCTGAATTCAATCGCATCCACGACATTGCCACGATGATCGAGGCGCACGGTTACAAACGCATTGATGGCAAGTGGTTAAGCCCGCACAGCAGTTCAGGGGCGCCTGGCGTAACCATCACTGATGGCAAGCTCTATTCGCATCACACCTCGGATCCGCTGGCTAACGGACATAAGAACGACGCATTCGACGTGTTCTGCATCCTGATGCACGACGGCGACCAGAAGGCTGCGACCAGGGCTGCAGCGCAGATCCTCGGCATTGATGCTAAATCCCGTCCACCGGCGCCGCCGCCATTGGGCGAACTTCCCCGTACCCCATCGGTTGTCGAGCAGGCCGAAACGCCTCCGCGCGTCGACAGCGATGCCGAGCACCCTCCCCACGCCCCATCGGACGACGAAGCGGCCAGCTCGGTCGGCTCCTCGGCCAAAGGGGGGGCAGGGGGTGAAGCCCTGGACGTCGATGGTGCGATGCGCCGATTCGCCTTGGTCGAGGGCACCACCAGTGTGTGGGACTTGGACAAGGGGCGGGTGATGAAGCGGGCAGGCTTCGAAGCCCTGGTTGGCAAACCGTTGGCCAAGGAATGGGTAGAGCGGACCGATAAGAAACTCATTGCCTCCGAGCAGGTGACAGAGCTTGAGCAGGCCCGAAAGATGTCCAGTAAGAAGGGCGGGGCGCTGAAGCTGGAGCCGCTTGATCGGTACATCTACATCGACGGTACGAAAGAGGCCTGGGACCGCGAGAAGAAGCGGCGCCTGCCCGAGGGTAGCGTCAAAATGGCCCTGGGTGATGCCTATCAGCTATGGCTGAATAGCCCGGATCGGCGGGTGGTGGACGTCGACCACATCGTGTTCGACCCGACAATGACCAAGGACCCTGCGATCTACATCAACACCTTCGAGGGCCTGCCGCTTGCGCCGGTGCGCGATGACGCTGCCTGCGAGAACCTGCGCTGGCTGATCGCGTTCCTTTGCAACAATGACGCGGAAGCGCTGGATTGGCTGGTCAAGTGGCTGGCCTACCCCCTGCAGCACATGGGCGCGAAGATGGACACGGCCATCCTGTTCCACTCGACCATGGAAGGCTCGGGCAAGAGCCTGCTGTTCGCAGACATCATGGGCGAGTTGTACGGTCGGTACAGCGCGACGGTTGGCCAGGCGCAGTTGGAAGGCAACTTCAACGCATGGCAAAGCGGCAAGCTGTGGGCCGTTTTCGAAGAGGTTGTGAGCCGCGACCAGCGCTATAACCAGGTCGGCAAGATTAAGCACATGATCACCGGCAAAACCGTACGGATGGAGTCCAAGTTCATCAACGGCTGGGAAGAGGCCAACCACATGAACTCGGCGTTCCTAAGCAACGAGATCATGCCGTGGCCAATCAGCGAAGACGACCGGCGAATGCTGGTGATGTGGCCTCTGGAGACGCTGCCCCCTGAGCGGCAGAAGGCGATTGCCAGAGAGCTGGCGAACGGTGGGGTAGCTGCCTTGTACGGGTGGTTGCTGGACGTCGACCTCGATGACTTCAACCAGCGCACGCGCCCACCGAAGACTGAGGCACGGCAACGCCTAGTTGAGCTGAGCCGCACGGCCTGGCAGACCTTCTTCTACCTCTGGCGCAACGGCGAGCTTGGGTACGGCCTGTGGGGCTGCTGCCTGACTTCGGATGTGTACGCCATGTTCATCGAGTGGTGCGCCCACAACAAAGAGCATGCCATGAGCCAAACCAAGTTCTCGTTGATGCTGAGCGCGAAGGTGGAGAAGACGCGGGCAATCCCCTGGTCGGACTGCTCCACGGGGCACGGCACTCGGCGTTTCGCGGCGTTCTTTATGCCCAGCGATGGTGAACCTTCCCTGCCCCCATCCATGAATGCGGCCGTGCTGGGCAAGAACGTTCGCGAGTGGCGTGAGCGAGCGAAGCTCGCGGGCTGGACGGTGGAAGCCTGGGACCACATCAAGAGGGTTGCAGCATGACTTCGCCGGCAAGTGTGTCGGGTGTGTTGGGTTGGTGTTGGGTTGGTTTCTGCAAGCCAACACAGATTCAGACCCCGGAATCCGTAGCGTGGCGTCAGTCTGTGTTGGGTGTGTTGGGTTCGCGCACGCGCACGCGCATGCGATCTACTTCAACAGCTGGTATCGAAGGGCGGATAAATCTCCATGCGAACCCTGAAAAACCCAACACACCCAACACACAAAACACAGACGCTTCCAGTTCATTGAATTCATTGGGTTTCGAGTGTGTTGGGTCTGTGTTGGGTTGGCTAAATGTGTGTTGGGTGCAGATTTCGGAGGAAGGGCGATGACGATGGACATGGAAAGACGCCTTCAACGTCAGGTGCAGTTGGCTCAACACCTGAAAGACATGGCGGGGTTGATAGATCAAGCCGAGCGCCTGCATCTCGTAGTCGGACTGATGGAGCACTGGGGCGAGCAGCGTCGACAGTTGGGATTGGAAGCCAGCCTCGGCAGCCAGATGGGAACGATCATGGAGTGGAAGGGATCGGCACCCCGGACCGGCTCTTCTGGTGCGCGGATTTTGATGTCCGGCGCAGGCCTGGATCACGCCGCTGCCGAGGTCGATGCGGCTGTCGCTGAGTTGGCCCGCCGCGATGAGCGTGGGGTCAAGCTGGCCAAGTTGGCCGAACTGCGCTACCTGCATCAGGCCACGATCAGGGAGCAAATGCGCGAGGTTGGGCTGGCCGAGGGCGCCGACCGTACCTGCCGTAACTGGGCCAAGGCCCTGCACCTTCAGGTTTTGGCCATCCTGTCCGCTCGCGCAGGGCGCGTTCGGCAGCAGACCGTTCGTCGGGTCACTATGCGGCTTGTGTGCAACATCGATGCTACATAGCCACCACATGGCGACGAACCGAAAACTGCCTCTTTTCGGTTTTTCCGGTGGCCTGTAAAAAGGCACCACGATATCAAAAGTGCGCTTAGGCGCTTCCCCCACAAGCACTGTGCTGTGCATCCCGCCCCGACCTTTCGGTGCATCGAGAACCCTGCCAACTGGCGGGGTTTTCTTTTTCCGGCGCCGTGCTTTGCCAATGAGGCTTACATGAACAGCGAGCAACAAGCTTTAGCCGAACTGCCGATCTGGATGGTCATCGTGCTGTCCCTGGTCGGCGGTGTTTCGGGAGAAATGTGGCGGGCCGACAAGGCGGGCGCTCGCGGGTGGGGGCTGGTTCGCCGATTGGCGCTGCGGTCTGGTGCCTGCGTCACTTGCGGGCTGTCTACCAACATGCTGCTTTACGCCCTCGGTGTTTCTGTGTGGGCGGCAGCAGCGGTCGGATGCCTGACCGCCATGGCCGGCGCCGACGTGGCGATCAACCTCTACGAGCGCTGGGCCGCCAAGCGGCTGGGCCTCGAGCAGGCGCCGCCCCAGGCCGGCGAGCCGGGGCAGTGACCCGACGGGCAGCCCCGGTGGGGCCGGGGACCCTGGCGAAATCGACGGGGTACGGGACCGGGAACCCGCGGTTCTTTGTTAGCGGGAGGTTCACCAGCTTAGTGAACTGCTGTGAACTGGTTAACCCCCTGAATTCATTGGGTGAACTGGACGTTTCGACATGACGTACCTGACGAAATCGGAGTTCGCCGCCCGGCATGGATGGTCGAAATCCTATGTTTCCAAACTGGCCAAGCAGGACCGCCTGGTGCTGTCCGACGACGGCAAGGTCGACGTTGAGGCCACCGAGCTTCTGCTGGCCGAGTCTGCTGACCCGAGCAAGGCGGCTGTTGCTGCTCGGCACGAAGAGAGCCGCGTCGAGCGCGATGTCCGAAGCCAGCTCCAGCCCGGCCACGGCCCGGTTGCGGTGCTGCAGCCAGATGCGGCACCCACCGGGGCTCACAACTTCCAGAAGGCGAAGGCGCACCGCGAGTACTACCTCGCCCAGCTAGCTGAAGCGGAGTTCAACAAGGTCCAGGGCAACCTGGTCGAGCGGCAGGCAGTAGAGGATGCCGCGTACTCAGCGGGTCGGATGCTCCGCGACCAGTTCTTCGGCCTTGCGCCGCAGCTGGCCGCCGAGCTGGTGGCGATGACCGATCCTTGGGACATCGAGAAGCACCTCGTGGACGCCTTCCGTCGCGTCTTTACCGAAGTCGGCAAGATGAACAGCGCCGACCTATCGCAAGCCATTACCCAGAGCTGAGCTTATGCCCACCGGATACGCAGACGGTGCCGAGGTGTACCGCGAAGCGTATTGCAGAGGGCTGACGCCCGACCCCGATCTGTGGGTCGACGAGTGGTCGGACGAGTACATGCGGATCCCGCGTGATACCGGTGCCGCCGAGCCTGGCAAGTACCGCACCGCGCGTACACCGTACGCCCGCGAACCGATGCGCTGCCTGTCGCCTGCCCACCCGTGCAAGCGGGTGGTGACCAAGGTCGCCTCGCAGCTGATGAAAACGCAGATCGCCCTGAACTGGATCGGCGCCCTGATCCACATGGCGCCGTCCAATATCCTGACGCTGCTGCCCAGCCTTGCTTTGGCCAAGCGAGTGTCGTCGCGGATCGGCAAGACGATTGATGCCACACCCGAACTCAAGGCGCGTGTGGCGGCCAATCGATCCAGGGACGCCCGCAACACCATGGACACCAAGGAGTTCGAGGGTGGCACGCTGTTCGCCACCACGGCTGGCTCGGCTGCCAACCTGTCCGAGCTGTCGGCGCGGTACATCTACGGCGATGAGGTTGATCGCTGGGATGTCGACGTCGACCAGGAGGGCGACCCCATCAAGCTGGCCGAGGCCAGGGGCAGTACCTTCGGCCGCAACGCCAAGTTCTATTTCTCCAGCTCACCGCTTATCAAGGGGGCGTCGCGTATCGACGACCTCTTCATGATGGGCGATCAGCGCCACTTCTACGTGCCGTGCCCAACGTGTGGGCACATGCAGGTGCTGAGCTGGGACCGGCTGCTGTACTCGCCGGACTTCAGCACCATGCACTACCAGTGCGCTGGCTCGGATTGTGATGTGCTGATCGAGGAGCACCACAAGAGCGAGATGCTGGCCAAGGGCGAGTGGCGTGCACATGCGAAAGGGGACGGCGAGACGGTGAGCTTCCACCTCAACGCGCTGTATGCTCCGCTTGGCTGGCATTCATGGACGATGCTGGCCCGCGAGTTCGAGGAAGCCAAGCGCGCTCAGGACCGCGGCGACCTGGAGCCCATGCAGGTGTTCTACAACACCCGCCTGGCCGAGGTGTGGGACAGTGCGATCGAGCAGACCAAGGCCGAAGTGCTGCAGGCCCGCGCGCTGCAAGAAGACTACGTGCTTGGCACATTGCCTGTGGGGGCGCTGGCGCTGACGGCCTCCGTCGACGTCCAGGCCAACCGCCTAGAGCTGATGGTCATGGCCTGGGGCGCTGGCATGGAGCGCTGGGTGGTCGATCACCAGGTGATCCCCGGCGACCCGGCTGACGAGCGCACCTGGGCGCTGCTCGATGACCGCCTCAAAATTCGCTACCGCCACCCTTGCGGGGTCAGCCTGGCGATTCTGGCCACTGGCATCGACTCCGGCGGCCACCACACCCACGAGGTCTACCAGTTCACTCGCGTGCGCCGTTGGCGCAACGTGTTTGCGCTCAAGGGTGCGAGCAAGCCGGGCCGGCCTGTGATTGCCCAGCGCCCGTCGCAGGTGGATGTCACCTGGAAGGGTCAGACCGAGCGTAACGGTGCCGAGCTGTGGATCGTCGGTACCGACACGGCCAAGGACTGGATCTACAACCGCTACAGCTTCGAGAAGGGGCCTGGCGCGCTGCACTTCGCCAAGGATCTGCCGGACGAGTTCTTCCACCAGTGCGTGGCCGAACGCAAGATTGCCCGCTACGTGAAGGGCTACAAGCGGATCGAGTGGGTCAAGAGCAAGGCCGAGCGCAACGAGGCGCTGGACCTCATGGTGTACAACCTGGCCATGGCCAACTTCCTCGGCCTGCACCGGTACGGCGAACACGACTGGGACAAGCTGCGGCAGGCGCTCGCGCAGGCCAGCCTGTTCGACCAGGGCGAGCAGCAGCCAGCCCGGCCCCACGCCAGCGAGCCGGTGGCTGATGACCAGGCTGATGATGATCCATCGCCACCAACTGCACCGGCGCCGGTCAGGCGCATCGATCCGCCACCGCCACAGCCGGCCCCGCGTGCCGCGCCCCAACCCATGCAACGCCGCAGCTCCAGCAGCGGCTACCTGAAGAGACGCTGACATGGCTTATACAAAAGCAGACCTCGCCACCGTCGAGCGTGCGATCGCGCGTGGTGAAAAGATCGTTCGGTACTCGGATCGTACCGTCGAGTATCGAACAGTCGACGAGTTGATCAAGGCCCGCGACCTGATCCAGTCCGAACTGGTGAAGGCCGCCGGGCCGCGCTCGCGCGTGACCCGCCTCTACCATGGGGGCAAAGGACTGTGAGCGGACGCTATATGTCTCTCGGCCGTTCGGGCATCTTGGTGCCCGAGCGAATCAAGGCCAGCTACGAAGGCGCCGCCGAGGGAAGGCGCTCATCGGGGTGGGATGCGCCGGACGCCGGCGTGAACAGCCTGATCATGCCAGCCTTGCGCAACCTGCGCTCCCGCTCCCGCAGCGCGGTCCGCAATGACCCCTACGCTGCCAACGTCATCGATAAGCGGGTCAGCAACCTGATCGGCACGGGTATCACGCCGCATCCGCAGCTGGCGGACAAAGAGGTACGCAGGACGATGCAGGTCCTGTGGGAGGATTGGGTCGATGAGGCTGACGCCGATCAGCTCACCGACTTCTACGGCCTGCAGGCCCTGGTGGCGCGCACCGTGGAGCAGTCAGGCGAATGTTTTATCCGCCTGCGCCCGCGCCGGCTGGAGGATGGCTACGCGGTGCCGCTGCAGCTGCAGTGCCTGGCGCCGGAGTTCGTCCCCCACGACAAGTTCGAGATGACCCGCTTTGGCAACGTCATCCGCGCCGGGATCGAGTTCAACAGCATGGGCCGGCGGGTGGCGTACTGGTGCTATCGCGTCCACCCCAGCGACAAATCCTCGCTGAATGTTGGGTACAACCAATTGGTGCGGGTTCCAGCTGAGCAGATGCTGCACATCTTCGAGCCGTTGGAGCCGGGGCAATTGCGCGGTGTACCGCGCCTGGCGCCGGTCCTGAAGCGCTTGCGCAGCCTGGACAACTTCGACGATGCGGTGCTGTTCCGGCAGGAAGTGGCCAACCTGTTCGCAGGCTTCGTTCGCAAGCCGGCGCCGGAAGGCCGGCCACAGCTTGATCCCCTCACGGGGGCGCCCCTCGACCTTGACCGGGACGGTTTTACCCCCATGGTCGGGCTGGAACCCGGCACCGTGCAGGAGCTGGGGGCCGGCGAGGAAATCGAGTTCTCTGACCCACCGGACGCGGGCAACAACTACCGCGACTTCATGCGGCAGCAGCTGATGGCTGCAGCAGCCGGCACCGGCTTGCCTTACGAGTTGATGACCGGCGACATGCAGGGCGTGAACGACCGCGCTATCCGCGTGGTGCTTACCGAGTTCCGGCGCCGGCTGGAGCAGCTCCAGTTCCAGGTCTACGTCCACCAGTTGTGCCGCCCTGTGCGGCAAGCCTGGTTGGACATGGCCGTATTGGCTGGGGCGCTCGACCTGCCGGACTACTCGCAGCGGCGCCGCGAATACCGGCGCACCCGCTGGGTGCCGCAGGGCTGGGCCTACATCCACCCCGTTCAAGACGTCCAGTCCCGGCAGATGGAAATCGCTGCTGGTTTCACCACGCGCAGCGAGACTTGCTTGCGCAACGGGACTGATGCCGAGGTGGTGGACGAAGAGAACGCCGCCGATCTCGCCCGGGCGCAGGCCCTGGGTATCAAGTACAGCACTTTGTCGGCGGTCGATGACGATCCCGACGAGAAGGAGAAAGCATGAAACCGTTGATGCCATTCCGCATCTTCAACAAGGCCAAGGCCATCCTGCCAGTCGAGGATGGCCATTGGTATTCGATCACCGCTGCAGCGCCGGAAGGTGGTGCCGACTCGAAGGTCATCGAAGTCTATGTCTACGGTGAGATTGGTGCATGGGGCATCACTGCCTACCAGTTCATCCAGGATCTCAAGGCCGTGGACGACGGCGTGTCGCCGGTCGTAGTGGCATTCAACACCAACGGCGGCGACCTGTTCGAGGGCCTTGCCATCCACAACGCTCTGAGGCGATTGGGCGAGCGGTGTACCGGCCGGGTTGATGGGCTGGCCGCCAGTGCAGGCAGTGTGGCGGTCTGCGGCGCCCACCGTGTGATCATGCGTTCGAGTGACTTTCTGATGATCCACAACCCGTACACGTGGGTGGGCGGTGATGCCGAGGATCTTCGTCGGGTGGCGGATGTACTCGATAAGGCTTTCGAGGCCATGATCGCAGCCTATAAGGCCAAGGCGCCGAACATCGACGACGCGGAGTTGCGACGACTGATCAACGATGAAAGCTGGCTCACGGCCTCGGAAGCTCTGGCGCTGGGGCTGGCCGATGAGGTTAGCACTGACGTGAAGGTCCAGGCATGCCTGGGGCAGGGTTCCACTTTGGCGCGTTATCGGAACACCCCACAGGCGTTGCTGGATCAGCTTCAGGCCAGCAAGGATGAATCGGTCGTGCCCGTTGAGCCGGAGCCCGAGGCCGAACCTGCTGCCTCGACGCCGACCGCAACTGAATCCGCGGCCTTGGCCTTGATGATCACCCAGGCCTGCAGCGCGGCCGGTATCAGCAACCTGGTCGAGCCGCTGATTGCCTCGACCAAGCTGGCGGACGAAGCCACCGTGCAGGCGGCATTGACCCGCGCCAAGGCGGTGCGGGATCTCTGTGTTGCAGCCCGCTCGCCCGAGATGACCGGCGAGTACGTCCAGGCCGGCCTGGATGCAACCGCAGTACGAGCGCGTCTGTTCGACAAGCTTGTCGGGGGTGGCAAGGGCTTCGAGATCGATAACAGCCTGCCTCCGGCCGATGACGCGCCGGAGAAGGTCCTGGCGAAAACACCGAACCCCAGCAGCATCTGGTCTGCCCGTCGGCAGGCCACCCAATCCCGTCCCGGCCGAGGAGCCTGACCATGAGCAACACCTACGTAGAGCCGGTTCATGCCGGCGAATTCCTGCTGTCCGAGGGCGCAGGCAAGATCTCCCGCGAAGTGATCGAACTGGCGCCCGGCGAGGCCCTGGTGGCAGGCCAGGTACTCGGCCAGCTCACCGCCAATGGGCAATTCGCCCCTTACCGCCCTGAGGCCGAAGACGGCAGCGAAACAGCCAAGTGCATCCTGTTCGCTTCGGTTGCGTCCTCCGAGGTGGTGCGCCGTGGTCGTGCAGTCGTGCGTCTGGCTGAAGTGAGCGAGGCGTTGCTGACCGGCCTCGACCCCGACGGCGAGAAAGCCCTGGCGGCCCAGTTCATTATCGTTCGCTAACAGCGACCCACCTTTACCCCTGACCCCGCCAAGTGCGGGGTTTTGCATTTCTGGAGGGCCTCATGGCCGACATTGATATTTTCGAAGACAACGCATTCTCCGTTCCAGCGCTCACTGCTGCGATCAACGAGCAACCGTTCGTGCCAGGTCGCTTGGCCGAACTGGGGCTGTTCGAGGAGGAGGGTGTCACCACTGTGACCGTCCAAGTAGAAAAGGACGGCGACACCCTGGCGTTGGTGCCTGCCGGTGAACGCGGTACCTCGGGGCTGGTGGTCAATGGCAGCAAGCGGATCCTGCTGCCCTTCAACACCGTGCACCTTCCTGAGCGTTTCGCTATCAAGGCGGATGAGATCCAAGGCATCCGTGCGTTCGGTGAGCAAACCGAGCTGCAGGCGGTTCAGGACGTCGTTAACAAGCGGCTGGCAAAGGCCCGACGTCAGTTGGACGCCACCCACGAATTCCACCGTATGAGCGCCTTGAACGGCTATGTGCTGGATGCCGACGGCAGCACGGTGCTCCTCAACATCTTTGACCGTTTCGGCCTTCAGCCCATTGTCATCCCGATGGAGTTGTCCAACCCGGACACCAAAGTTCGGGTGAAGTGTGTGGACGCACTGGATGCACAGGAGGAGGCGCTGGGCGCGACTACCACGGCGGGGGCGCGAGCCTTCTGCGGCAAGAACTTCTGGCGCGATCTGATCGAGCACAAGAGCGTCGTGAAAACTTACGAGGGCACCCAGTACGCCTCGGCGCTGCGTGCTGACGGCCGCGAGTCGTTCGAGTTCGGCGGTATCACCTGGGAGCGCTATCGAGGAAAGGTTGCAGGTATTTCGTTCGTGCACGACGACGAAGCCCGTCTTGTACCAGAGGGTGTGCCAGGACTGTGCATCACCCGCTTCGCGCCTGCCGACTATATGGACACGGTCAACACTGATGGGCTGCCGTACTACAGCCAGTTGGAGATGATGCCGTTTAAGAAAGGTGTGGCCGGTGAGGCGCAGTCGAACCCTCTGCACCTTGTAACCCGTCCCCGCGCCATCATCCGCTTGACGCGCTGACGATGGCCTTCCGTGATCTGCTCGATGACGTCGATGACACGGTGTTCGAGGTCCTGGGCGATTCGGCGCAGATAGAGGGCCGCGTTGTTGCCGGGATGTTCTCGGCGCCCTGGCTGCAGCCCAAGCTCGGCCAGATCAACACCGGCTTGCGCGAACCGCACCTGGTCATCCGCGTTGGCGATAACGCGGGTGTCGAGGCGCGGCAGAGCGTGGTGGTCGATCTGCCACCGGAGGATGGCGGTGGCAGCTACATCATCACCCGCGTCGAGCCGGGCGGTGACGGTCTGGTGACCCTGGTACTGAGGAAGTCGGCATGAGCGTAGGCAGCTATCAGAAGCAATCGGCCAGTTCTGGCCTGATCACACTTCAGGCCAACCCACAGCACCTCAAGAACTTCTCTGAGTTTGCCAGTTTGCTGCCCAAGGCAATCAAGGCTGCAGAGCGGCGCGCGATCAACAAAACCATTCGTTGGCTGCGCACGCACATCTCAAGGTCTGTGAGTCAGCAGGAGCGCATCGCTGTTTCCGCTGTGCGCAATCGCTTGCTGGCTTACCCCTCGGGCAGCAACGGCCAGGGCAAGCTGTGGTTTGGTCTGAACCCCATCGAGGCCAGTCGCGCAGGCCGGCCTCGCCAAACTCGCTCTGGGGTGTCGGTAGCTGGGCGCAAATATCAGGGCGCGTTCTACAAGACGGTGTACGGCGGCAAGCCAGACATCTGGATCCGCACAGCCAGCAAGCACTTCAGCGCGGAGGATTATCCAGACAGCGAGGTCTCGGGGAGGGGCGGAGCGAGCTCGGGCTGGATCGGGGAGAACGACAGCCGCTTCCCATTGGCCAAGGCGAAGATCTCGCTTGAGGATGTGAGGCCGCATTTCGAGTCATGGACGAACAAGGCCCACCAGCGGCTGCTGGTGGTCATGGAACAGGAGCTGAACTTTGAGCTGCAGAAACATCTTCGGAGGTTGGGTAAATGACCAATGACCCGATACCGCTGGCTCAGGTGTATGCGGCGATGGAGCAGTGCATACACCAGGCCATCCCCGCCTTGGCCTACGTCGGCACCATGCCTGGCCGCCTTGAGACTGTGACGCCGCCAGCTGTTGTGCTTGAGCTGGCAGGGTTTGAGGCGGCGGAGCATGACCCTGGAACAGGCGAGACTGCCGTGGAGGCGCGCTTCGAGGCGCGGGTAATCGTCGGTAGCGAGCTGGATGATTGCCTGCACCTTGCCGCATTTGTCGCGGCGCAGCTGGCTGCCCTGCTGCGCCTCCAGACATGGGGGGTAGCCGTCGACCCGGCTCAGTTCGTTCGGGCCGAGCGGGACTGGAGCCGGCCGGAGCTGGATAGCTTTGCGGTCTGGGTGGTTGAGTGGACGCAGGGCATCTACCTGGGCGAGGAAGAGTGGCCGTGGCCCGTGGAGCCCGGCCCGATCCTGTTCGGCTTCGATCCCCAGACCGGTGCTCAGCATGAAGGGGAATACAAGGCGCCGGAGGACATGGCATGAGCTACGTTGCGGCCCAGCATGACCGCATGCTGGCGAGCCTGGTGATTCCCTGCCGGGTGGTCGCCGTTGATCTGGCGGCCGCGATGGTGCGGGTATCCGATGGCAGCGACTGGACCAGTGCCTGGGTGCGCTGGCACTCCGTGGCCGCCGGCAAGGCTCGCCACTGGCGGGCGCCAAGCCTGGGCGAGCAGGGCGTGCTGGTGAGCCCAAGCGGTGAACCTGCCCAGGGCACTTTCGTACCGGGCCTTTACGGCGACGCCGGCTCCCCGCCGGACAATCGCGATCACGTCGAGGTCTGGCGGTTCGATGATGGTGGCTCGCTGGTCTACGACTGGCAGGCCAAGAGCTACACGATCACGCTCCCCAGCGGCACCGCCACGGTCAAGGTCGGTGCCACCGAGGTCGTGGTGACCGACAACGCTATCACCGCCAAGTCGGGCTCCATCGAGATCACGGGCACCGTCATCATCACCGGCACCTTGACGGTCTCGGGCGACATCAACGGCGGCGGGCGGATCATTGATACCGCCGGCAACACGGCCAACCACAAACACTGACAGCCCGCCCAGCGCGGGCTTTTTCTTGCCCGGAGGGGCGTATGAGCACCAAGAAAACCACTGCCGCGCCCAGCGCGTCGGTAGGTGTGACCTTTCGCGATAAAACCCACACCTCCCGGTCACTGTTCATGCCTGGCGGTCGCGAGCTGAAAGTGGTCGGCGGCCACCTGGTGTTGCAGGACGGCGACGACGAGGCCTTGGCCTTTCTGGACTGTCGCCGTGATTTCGAGCGGCCAGCCCAGGTGGAGTAACCCATGATCGGAATGGATCGCCGTACTGGTAAGCAACTGTCCGGTAAGGCCCACCTGCGGCAGTCCATCGAAGACATCCTGACCACCCCGCTGGGCTCCCGCCGCATGCGGCCTGAGTACGGCAGCAACCTGCGCCGCTTCATCGACTTGCCCGTCAACGAAGGCTGGAAGAGTGCGGTGCAGGCGGAGGTCGCCCGTTCGTTGGGTCGTTGGGAGCCCCGGCTGAAGCTGGAGCTGGTCAAGGTGATTTCGGTCGTGGACGGGAAGATCACCCTGCAGTTGTCCGGGATGAACCAAGGCAAAAGCGCGGTAAAGGAGGTGAGCGCAGGAGCATTGATCAAACCGCGCAGCCTGCCCCGGCAATGCGGGAAACGCTGGACTTCGAGGAGGTCTATCAAACCGAGCTCGCGGCGTATCGGGAGCTGATGGGGGAGGATTGGTCGGCGCCGCTGGAAAGTGACCCAGTGACAAAGCTGCTCGAGCTGGGGGCCTATCGGCGCCTGCAGAACCGGGCGCGGGTCAACGATGCCGCAAAGGCGCTGCTGCTGGCTTATGCCACGAAGAAGGACCTCGACCAGCTGGCTGCCAACGTCAACCTGCAGCGCCTGGTGGTGCAGGCTGAGGACTTGACCGCAGTGCCGCCGGTGCCGGCGGTGCTCGAAGAGGACGACGCCCTGCGCGAGCGGGTGCAGCTGGTCTATGAGGGGCTGACCACGGCCGGCCCCCGAAACAGCTACATCCTGCACGCACGCAACGCCTCGGGCCTGGTGGCCGATGCCACCGCCGAAAGTCCCACGCCGGCCGTGGTCGTGGTGACGGTGCTGTCGCTGGAGGGGACAGGCTCGGCCTCGGCCGATCTGCTCGACACTGTGTCGGCTTATTTGAACGACGACGATGTGCGCCCGGTGGCGGATCGTTTGACGGTGCAGCGCGCGCAAATCCTTCCGTATCGGATCGACGCCAAGGTCTACATGGCCGGTAACGGTCCAGAGAACGAGGCGATTCTGGCAACGTGCCGTGAGCGCCTGCAGGCCTGGATCAACCCCCGGCGCCGACTGGGAATCGAGGTGGCCAGGTCTGGTGTCGACGCCCAGTTGCATATCGACGGCGTTACCCGTGTGGAGCTGACAGGGTGGGCGGACATCAAGCCGAGTAAGGCCCAGGCGGCGTGGTGTGAAGGCTTCACCATTGTGCGAGGTACCTGATGGCCAGCCTTCTTCCCAACAACAGCACGTTGCTCGAGCGCGCCGTGGAGGGTGCCGACGCCGAGTCAACCGCCATCACCCTGCGCACTCTCTACAACCCTGATAGTTGCCCAGCGCACATGCTGTACCAGCTGGCATGGGCCTGGTCAGTCGACCGCTGGGACGATGGGTGGTCTGAGGCGGTCAAGCGCTCGGTCATTAAGTCGTCGTTCTACATCCACAAGCACAAGGGAACCATCGGCGCGCTGCGCCGCGTGGTGGAGCCGTTCGGCTACCTGATCGAGGTGGTCGAGTGGTGGCGCATGGCGCCCGAGGGTGTGCCGGGCACCTTCGCGCTCAAGGTCGGTGTTTCCGATACCGGCATCAGCGATGACACCTACCGCGAGCTGTCGGCGTTGCTCGATGACGCGCGGCCGGTGAGCCGGCACATGGTTGGCCTGGAGATCAGCCTGGAAACCAAGGGCCGCTATTACCTGGGCGCGAACTTGAGCGAGGGCGACATCCTGGAGGTGTATCCGCCTGAGCAGCGCGACATCGTGGTCATTGGCGTGATTGGGCGCGGTGGCCGTGAAACCACTATCGACACAATGGAAATTGCACATGGTTGACCAGAACACGCAGTTCTACGCCATCCTCACGAATGTGGGCGCGGCCAAGCAAGCCAACGCCGATGCCTTGGGCATCGCTTGGAAAATCACGCAGATGGGCGTGGGGGATGCCAACGGCACTGACCCGACCCCAAATGCCACGCAGAAATCCCTGATCAACGAGTGGCGCCGGGCGCCGCTCAACCAGCTCAAGGTCGACGATAACGACGCCTCGATCATCGTGGCCGAACAGGTCATTCCGGCCGACATCGGCGGGAAGTGGATACGGGAAATCGGCCTGTACGACTCCGACGGCGACCTGGTGGCGGTGGCCAACTGCGCGCCGACCTATAAGCCGGTGCTGTCGCAGGGTTCGGGCCGCACCCAGGTGCTGCGCATGAGCCTGGTGGTCAGCAGCGCCGCCAACGTGCAGTTGAAGATTGACCCCAGCGTGGTCCTGGCCACCCGTGAATGGGTGACCGAGGAGCTTTTGCGGCAGGATTTCAAGCACTCGGTGTTGGTGGCCACCACAACCAACATCACGCTGGGTGGGCTGGGGACGGTCGATGGCGTGACGCTGGCGGCCGGCGACCGTGTACTGGTCAAAAATCAGACCGCCGCCAAGGATAATGGCGTGTACACGGTCGTTTCGGGCGGCGCCTGGACCCGCAGCGCCGACGCCAACAGCAGCGCCAAGGTCACCCCCGGCCTGCTGGTCCTGGTGGAGAAGGGCACGGCCAACAGTGACAGCGCGTGGCAGCTGGTCACCGACGCACCGATCAGCCTGGGCGTTACGGCGCTGTCGTTTGAAATGGCGTTTGGCCGCACCGGCGTGGCGGCTGGCACCTATCGCAGCGTCCAGGTCGACAAGTACGGTCGTGTGGTGGCGGCGACCAACCCGACCACGGTGGCCGGCTACGGCATCACCGACGTTTACACCAAGTCGGAGACGTACACCAAGACCGAGACCAACCAAGCGATCACGACGGCCGTTGACGCGGCGGTAAGGGGGCTGGTGGCTTCGGCGCCGGGCGCGCTGGATACCCTGGACGAGTTGGCGGCCGCCCTGGGCGACGACGCCAACTTCTCGGTAACCATGCTCAACAAGCTGGCCGAGAAGGCGCCGCTGGCATCGCCCAAGTTCACCGGCTCGCCGGAGGTGCCTACACCGACGGCTGGCAGCACTGGCCTGCAGGCGGCCAACATGTCAGCGCTGGCGACAGCTGTGGCGGCGGCCTCCCGTGCGTTCAAGTCGGCGGTGATCGGCGTGGCTACCAGTATCACGCTGACGGCCGCCCAGGCCGGTAACGCGGTGCAGTTCAATACCGGGCCGGTGACGGTGACCTTGCCGGCGGTAGCGGACGTTGGAAACGGCGCGTCGTTCATGCTGCGCAATCCCTCGACGACCGCCACGCAGACGCTCAACGTGGTGGCTTCGGGCTCGCTTGTGGACGCTGGCAGCACCGTCACCAGCATGGCCATCAAGCCATCGGAGTGGCTGGAGGTGGCCGCGTCCGGCACGTCCTGGTTTGTGCTTGGGCGCGGCAAGCTCAAAGAAGTGGCTGAGCTGGATTCTCCGGTATTTACCGGCAGCCCAAAGGTTCCAACTGCACCGCTGACCGATTCCAGCCAACTTGCTGCTAATACCGAGTTCGTAAAGCTGCTGATCAAGGCTTACGGCCTGGGCGAGCGCTACGCGGGTGTGATCACTGATATTGACGATCCGACCTTGGGTAATGGCTGGTACGCGGTCACCCTGGCGACCACTGCAGGCAACAAGCCGACCGGGCAAACCTGGGGCACCGTGTTTGTCGCCGGTCGCAGCAACACCACTGGCGCAAACGGTCGGGTCGTGCAGACATTCTTTGCGACTGACTCGGCGACGGCGCGCCAATTGTTCCGTACCTACTTCAATGGTGGTTGGACCGCTTGGGAAGACGTTGCCACTCTGACCGCAGTGCAGAATGCCTTGGCCGCTGTGGGGTTGGGTGTCACTGGTACGCCGCCCACCTTGGCTGATGTGGATGCCGCTACCACCCCGACCGGGCTCTATCGCGTCGCGGCGCCGACAGGCACCTTGCCCGCCGGTGTGTCGCGCAACGGCACTGTGTTCGTAGAGCGCTATGCGGCGGCTAACATACGACAAACCTTCAGTCCGGTCGGTGGCGGAGAAGGTAAAGAGTTTTCGCGAACGCTCGGCTCGGCGGGGTCGTGGTTGGTTTGGGAGGAGTCGGCCAAGGTGGCCAGCCCGACCTTTACCGGCAATGTTGGCGTGCCCACTCGGTCAACGGCGGATCGCTCGGCCAATGCCGCGAGCACGCAGTTCGTTGCAAACCTGCTGGCATCGCTAGGCTTGGGGACGGCTGATCTTACAGACCTGGAAACAGGCGTTGACCTGAATACCTTGAACGTGGGTGGGTCGTATCAGGTCAATGGTGCACTCAATGCGCCGGCGGGTTATGGCGGCGTCTTGTTTGTTGTGGGCTGTAACTCTCAGTACTGGGCGCATCAGTTGATGTTCCCGCAGAGCGTCAACAAGATATTCCACCGCTGCTCCTACGGTGCAACCAATGGCGTGGCCAACTGGAAGGATTGGGAGGAAGTCCCAGACCTGACCACCGTCACCGCGTTGATCAAGGCCAGTCGCCGCTACTTCAGTGGCGACGTGGTCGGGGTGGCTGCCAGCACCGCCTTGACGGCGGCGCAAACGGGCTACGCGTTCAACGTGACGGCAGCCGTTACGGTCACGTTGCCGGCGGCTGCGGCTGCCGGTTCTGGTGGCACCTTTTCGCTGCGTAACGTGAGCTCGGGCAATGTCACCATCGCCCTGGCCTCCGGGCAGATTTACGAAAAGAACGCGGCGGCCAGCACGGCGGTGTTGAAGCCTGGCGAGTGGGTGGAGGTCCAGGCGTCGGCCGCCAACTATTTCATCAACGCGCGCGGCAAGCTGGGCGAGGTGGCCGAGCTGGACTCGCCAGCCTTCACAGGGACGCCATCAGGGACGACACCACCGACTGGCGATGTGAGCAAGCGATTCGCGACCACCGAGTTTGTCGAGCTGACCAAGCGCAATTTCGCGGGGCCGGTGCTGGGGTTTACGGCCAATACAACATTGACCGTTGCACAGTCGGGCCGGCTGTATCAGGCCAACGCGGCCAACCTGACGGTTACCCTGCCGGCGGCCGCTGATGCGCCGGCCGGGACGGCCTATGCGTTCCGCAACACTAGCGGCGGTACGCTGACCATCGCGCCGGCGAGCGGCACCATTGTGTCGACTGTAACGGCGACCACATTGGTGCTGCAGCCTGGCGAGTATGTCGAGGTGGCCAACAACGCCACGACCAGCTGGTTTGTGGCGATGCGGGGAAAATTGGACGAGTCGCCGACCGTGGCTGCCATGAATGCTGCGGTGACCAATGCGGCACCGCCTGGCATGGTGGCGCACTTCGCGCTTGCCACGCCGCCGACCGGCTGGATAAAGCGTAACGGGGCGGCGGTATCGCGCACGGCGTATGCGGTGTTGTTCGCGGCCATCGGGACCACGTTCGGCGCCGGTGACGGCTCGACCACCTTCAACGTGCCGGATGACCGGGAGTTGATCGACCGCGCCCATACCGACGGCCTGAACTCGGCCGACGCAGGCCGGGTGCTGTTCTCGACCCAGGCGGGTCAGCTGGAATCACATGCGCACACCGGTACGGTGGCCGCTGGCGGCTCCCACTCGCACACGGCTCCGATTCCTCGGGAGCGTATTGGCTCGGACAGCCAAGAGACAGGGGGTAACGCAGTGCTGGGTGATCTGGTTGGTGATGGCTACCAAACCATTACCACATCCACTGCGGCCAACCATACGCACGGACTGACCATCAACGCCACGGGCGGCAACGAGACCCGCATGGCCAACCGGGCCTATCTGGCCTGCATCAAGTATTGAGGTAAATCATGACTGACGTCCTTGACGATCTGAGCGAGCCCCCTGCGCTGCTGGAGCTGGCCGACGTGCTGCCCTGGTGGCAGCAGCCTGGCATCGAGCCGCCACTGATGTGCAACGTGCATCGCGGCACTGGCGAGTTTCTGTGCGTTACCCAGGCCGACCCCAGCCCGCTGGAGCCGGGTGTATGGCTGTTCCCCGCGTACAGCTACCAGATCGACCCGCCCGAACTGGAGGCGGGCACCGCTGCGCTGATCAATCGTGACAGTAACGGCTGGGAAGTGGTCGCCGACCATCGCGGCGCCACGGTGTACAGCACTGCTACCGGCGAGCAGCGCCAGTGGTTGGCCCTGGGCGATCTGCCCGAGGGCTACACGCTGCAGGCGCCGGAATCGGAGTTCGACACCTGGGAGGACGAGCAGTGGGTGCCGGATGAGGCAGCGATAGCCGAGGCGGCGCGCCAGCTGGCGTACCGCAAGCAGGCGCTGGCCAACCAGTACGCCACCGCGCGCATCAGCACACTGCAGGACGCCGTCGACCTCAAGATGGCCACCGAGGCCGAGGCCGCCGTGCTTGATGCCTGGAAGGTGTACCGCGTCGAACTGAGCCGGTTGGACATCACCACCACGGCGCCGGCTGAGGATGACTGGCCGCGCAGCCCCAACGATGAGGCCTTGGCCGTCTGGCTGGCTTCGCAAACCGCATAAGCGCCCCGCACTGACGGGGCGTTTTCTTATCCGCTGTACCACAAGGCCTCGCATGCGGGGCTTTCTCATCTCTGGAGAATGGCTATATGAGTGGTTTTTTCCACGGCGTCACCGTAACGAACGTCGACACCGGCGCCCGCAGCATTGCCTTGCCGTCGTCCTCGATCATCGGCCTGGTCGACACCTTCACCCCCGGCGCTGGCGCGACTGCCAAGGCCAATGACCTGGTACTGATCACCAGCGAGCGCGAGGCGGTGGCTGCCTTCGGTACTGACTCGGCGATCACCAGGGCCTGCCGGGCCATCTACACCCGCGCCAAGGCGGTCATCGTCGCGTGCGGCGTGGCCAAGCTGACCGACGCGGCCGAGCAGACCTCGGCGATCATCGGCGGCGTGCTGGCCGACGGCACCCGGACCGGCCTGCAGGCGCTGCTCGATGGCAAGAGCCGGTTCAACGCCCAGCCGCGGCTGCTGGTCACCCCCAAGCACAGCGCGACTCAGGCCGTGGGCACCGCGCTGGTGGCCTTGGCCGACAAGCTGCGCGGAATCGCTATCATCGACGGCCCCAACACCACCGACGAAGCGGCCACCGCCTACGCGGCCGGTTTCGGTGCCAAGCGTGCGTTCCTGGTCGACCCTGGCGTGAAGTACTGGGACACCAGCGCGGATGGAACGGTCGACGCCCCCAGCTCGGCCTGGGTTGCCGGCCTGTTCGCCTGGACCGACAACGAGTACGGGTTCTGGGCCTCGCCATCTAACAAAGAGTTCGTCGGCATCACCGGTACCGGCCGCCCCATCGAGTTCCTCGACGGCGACGAAACCTGCCGGGCCAACCTGCTCAACAACGCCAACATCGCCACCATCATTCGCGACGACGGCTTCCGCCTGTGGGGCAACCGCACCCTGTCGAGCGATCCGAAATGGGCGTTCGTCACCCGCGTGCGCACCATGGACATCGTCATGGACGCGATCCTCTACGGCCACAAATGGGCGGTCGACCGCTCGATCACCGCGACCTACGTCAAGGACGTGACCGAGGGGCTGCAGTCCTTCATGCGCGACCTCAAGGCACAAGGCGCAATCATCAACTTCGAGGTCTTCGCCGACCCGGAGCTGAACACGGCCAGCCAGCTCGAACAGGGC
>Ga0105251_10000630_pt1 | contig 32361 bp, 25 predicted proteins | sample KBSS64metaG_FD_80424 | JGI IMG/M metagenome (GOLD analysis project Ga0105251, IMG submission 80424) | Switchgrass rhizosphere microbial communities from Kellogg Biological Station, Michigan, USA - KBS S6-4 metaG | ecosystem: Host-associated > Plants > Roots > Rhizosphere > Soil | place...
CAGGCGCTCGTGGCGTGCCAACTGGTCCTGCAGGCGACGGGTTTCAGTCAGGTCATTGAGCAGCACCAGCTGGCCGGGTTCGGCATCCAGCGAACGGGTGGCGATGGACAGGCGCCGGCCGTCGCGCAGCGATACCTCATGCCCGTCATCCTTGCGCGGTGCAAAGCTGCGGGCGATCACCTGGCGCCACAGCTGGCCGAGCAAGGGCTCGCCGAGCAGCTCGCAGGCCGCCGGGTTGGCTTCGCACACCAGGCCCTGACCGTCGATCACGATCACCCCCCCGGGCAGCAGGTCGAGCAGGTTCTGCAGGCGATTGGCCAGGCGCTCCTTCTCGTTCAGCTCGGCCATGCGCTGCGCGCCGACCACCGCCAGCTCACCCTTCAGCTCGCTGACGCGGGCTTCGAGCATGCTGTAGGACTGGTTGAGCTGGGTTGATACCTGGTTGAACAGGGCAAATGCCTGCTCCAGCCCCTGTCGACTCTCCTGTTCGACCGGGGTACGCCCCTGCGGATCAGGGACTCGGGAAAAGTGGGCGGCCTGGGGCATCGTGCTCTCTCGCGTGGCTGACCGTCATAAAAACGGTGTGGTGCCAGCGGTGTAGCAATAGCCGTGCCGGGGATGGGGATTTGCTTCTACAGGCCCGGCCTCTTCGCGGGTAAACCCGCTCCCACAGGATCACCACAAAAGCGAACATTGTGGTAGCCCTGTGGGAGCGGGTTTACCCGCGAAGAGGCCGACACAGGCGAAATCAGTCTTCCGCCTGGTCCTCGCCGCCCTGACGGCTCATGCCGTACTTGCGCATCTTCTCGACCAGGGTGGTACGGCGAATGCGCAAACGTTCAGCCGCGCGCGCAACGATACCGTTGGCATCGTCCAGCGCCTGCTGGATCAAGCCCTGCTCAAGGCTACCGAGGTAGTCCTTCAGGTCCAGGCCCTCTGGCGGCAACATCGCATGGTTGCTGAAGTTCGGCGTATGGCCGTTGATTGCCACGCGCTCTTCGAGGTCGCTGCGCAGGCTGTCGACCAGCTGCTCGTCCTCGTCATCGATATAACGGAACTTCTTCGGCAGCTCCGACACCCCGATCACCCCGTAAGGGTGCATGATCGCCATGCGCTCGACCAGGTTGGCCAGCTCGCGGACGTTGCCCGGCCAGCCATGGCGGCAGAGCGACATGATCGCGGCCGAATTGAAGCGGATCGAACCGCGCTTCTCGTGCTCCATGCGCGAGATCAGCTCGTTCATCAGCAGCGGGATATCTTCCACGCGCTCGCGCAACGGTGCCATTTCGATCGGGAACACATTGAGGCGGTAGTACAGGTCTTCGCGGAACGTCCCATCCTCGATCATGGTTTCGAGGTTCTTGTGGGTCGCGGCGATGATGCGCACGTCGATGCTCTGGGTCTTGTTGCTGCCCACGCGCTCGAAGGTACGTTCCTGCAGCACACGCAGCAGCTTGACCTGCATCGGCAGCGGCATGTCGCCAATTTCATCGAGGAACAAGGTACCGCCGTTGGCCAGCTCGAAGCGCCCGGCACGGCTGGTGATCGCACCGGTGAAGGCGCCCTTCTCGTGACCGAACAGCTCGCTCTCGAGCAACTCGGCCGGGATCGCCCCGCAGTTGACCGGCACGAACGGCGCTTCGCGGCGCTTGGAATGGTAGTGCAGGTTGCGCGCCACCACTTCCTTGCCGGTGCCGGACTCGCCGAGGATCAGCACGCTGGCGTCGGTATCGGCCACCTGCTGCATCATCTGCCGCACATGCTGGATGGCACGGCTGGTACCGACCAGGCTGCGGAACAGGTTCGGCTCGCGCTGACGACCGCGCTCACGGGCCTGGTCGTACATCTCGCGATAGACCTGGGCACGGTGCAGCGAATCGAGCAGTTGGCTGTAGCTCGGCGGCATCTCGAGGTTGGACAGGACCCGACGGCGCAGTTCTTCCGGGAAGTCCGCAGAAGAAATTTCACCAATCAGCAGAACCGGAAGGAACTCATCCCACCCAGCCACTGTCTTAAGCAACCCGAGCACACTGCCCGGGGCATTGACGGTACCGATCAGCACGCAGAGCACTTCGCGACTCGAAGACAACCCCTGCGCGACTTGCTGCCAATCCTGGCTGGAGCACGGGAGATTTTCTTCGCCGAGAAAGTTCAGGACCACCGCCAGATCGCGGCGGCGGGCGCTGTCGTCATCGATCAGGAGAATCTTGGTTTCACGCCACATGCAATAGCAACTTCCCTAGTCATATCGGCGCCCTTGTCAGGGCATGCTCGACATCTCCGACTGAATGGTCAGTGTTCGGACGTCTGAAATTCGAAAACAGCCACTAGTAAAGTCAAAAAAACCCGTACAGTCAAATTAATGGCGCACGGCTTTTTGTACATCTGTGGTCAAGTGAACAGATGGTATACCTTGGCGGCGTTTTTCGCCTGGCGGATTTGCGACATCTCGTCGACTATTGATTGACGTTCGCCACTTGCAACGTCAATCAACTGCCCGTAGACCACCAGCAATTCCTCAAGACTCGTACGCACCGCAGCCTCATTGCTGAGCGCTTCAGCCAGCACATCCTCGACACAGACGCGGCACGCAAGGTCAAGCTCACCGACCGCCTGCCAGTCACGGCTGGCCAACGCAGCCAGCAACTCGTCACGGGTCTGCTCGATACGCTCGATCACCTTGCTCATACACCCTCCTACTGCGCGCCGATCGCGTCCCAGCCTTCCTTGACAGTGATCAGCAGGTCCCTGACCTCGTCGAGGATCGCCGGATCATTGTTCATATTGGCCTCGCTCAGACGGCGGGTCATGTACAGGTAGAGGCTGTCCAGACGATTGAGCTCGTCGGTCATGTTGTCGCGGTCCAGGCCTTCACGCAGCCCGCCGATGATGCCAATGGCCTTGCCGATGGCGATACCTTTGCCGGCGATATCCTTGCGCTGCATCGCACCACTGGCTTGGGCAATGCGGTCCAGGCCGCCTTCCATCAGCATCTGCACCAGACGATACGGGCTCGCCTCGGAGGTCTGCGCCTGGGCGCCAATCTTCTGGTACTGCCGAAGGGCTAACATTGGATTCATGGGGTACCTCGTCACTACGGGGTTGCTGTATGACCGGGCTATCGGCGCGGCGTCAAAAAACTTTAGGGAGAATACAAAAAGCCCGACAGAGCGTCACGCGCTGTCGGGCTTTTGGCACTGGCGCGCAGCGCGATGACTGCGCTAGCGCTACGCATCACGCCTCGTCAGGATTTCTTCTGCTGGGCGGTCATGGCATCAAAGATCGACAGCACGCTGTCTCGCTGCGAGTTCAACTGGCCCACCAGGGTGTCCATGTTGTTGTACTTCTTGGTCAGCGAGGCTTCCAGGTCCTTGATGCGGGCATCCAGGGAGCTCTGTTCGATCTCCAGGCTCTTTTTGGTCGATTCGAGCGACTTGTTACGCTCATCCAGCACTCCACCGGTCGCAGAGAACGGCTCCATGGCCTTGTTCATGCGATCGAGCAGGCCGCCATCACCATTGAACAGGTTCTGGACTTCGCCACCCAGCTTCTGATCGTTGATCGCCTTGGTGAACTTGGTGCTGTCGAACTCCAGCAGGCCAGTACCCTGGACGGTGTTGATACCCAGCTGCGAGAGCACGCTGAGCTGCCCCGACCCATTGTTGCCCGGCACCACCAGCTCGTCGCGCAGCGAGGTCAGCATGCTGCGCACTGCCGGGTCGCCCGACAGCGCCGGGGACTTCCAGGTACCGTCTGCGGCCTTGGTCGAAACGCTGACATTGTTGATCGTGCCCACAAGGGCGTTGTAAGCGTCGACGAAAGACTGCACCGACTTCTTCAGCCCGTCGGTGTTCGCGGTCACGCTGATGGACACCGGCGACAGCGCTTCGGTCTTGGACAGCAACTCGAAGGTCATGCCGCTGATGGCGTTATCGACCTTGTTCGACTTGCTGGTGAGCTTCATGCCGTCGATTTCGAACTCGGCGTCCTTGGCGACATCACCAATGCGGCCCGCACCACCGGCATCGGTCATCTGCCCCGAAGGGTCGATGGTCATGACACCCGAAACGGAGATGTCCGAACCTTCACCCATGGTCTCGGAGCTCACCACCAGGCGCGAACCGGTACCGTCGTTGACAATGTTGGCCGTGTAGCCCTTGGACGTGGCCTGGGCGTTGATCGCGTCGCGGGTCTGCTGCAACGTGGCATTGGCCGGAATGGTAACGTCGAAGCTGGCGTTATTCTGGGTGAGTGTCAGCGTGCCGCCACTGGCGGACACCACCGAACTGCTGTCGGTGTAGCGCTGACTGGCCACGCGCGACGCGGTTGCCAGCTGCGAAACCTGCACCGAATAGTTGCCATTGACGGCCGAGCTGCCGGCAGTGGCCTTGACGTACTTGTCGTTGGACGTGGCCGCCACAGAGCCAATGAACGCCGGGTTGGCGCTGTCATTGAGCTTGTCCAGCGCGGTCTTGTAGGCCGCCAGTGCGCTCTTGAGGCTACCCACCGCCGAAATCGAAGCGGTGTTTGCCGACGTGCGACGGTCGAGCTGCCCCTGCTTGGGGGTTTTCTCGGCATCAACCAGGGCCTTCACAATGGCCGTAGTGTCGAGACCGGAACCCAGCCCCAAACTCGGTAGAATTGGACTTGCCATTACATCCTCCTTTTCTGGTTGACGCCGAAAAGCCGGGGCACCTCATTGGCGCCCGTACAACCGTTCAAATGACCTGCGCGCCGTCAGGCTTTCGCATCGAAGAGCAGACTGTTGACGTCATGCAGACTGCGGGCCAGCTCCAGCGCGGTTTCCGACGGAATCTGACGGATGACCTCGCCGCTGTCACGGGCAACGACCTTGACGACCCACGTACCGGTGGAATCATCCACCGAAAACTCCAGGTTGCGCTGCAACGACTGGACGAAATCCTGTATTTCCTTGACGGCCGAATGCAACTCGACCTCGCTCTTGGGAGCGTCTTCCTGCGATGCCTTGCGGACTTGCCCGGAGGCCTTGTCGGCCGAGTCATCCTTCTGGATGCTGGCGACGACCGAAGACATCTGATACGACGGGCTTGACTTGACGCTAATGTCCATCGCACTTCACCTCTGAAAGTAAAAAGCGAGAGAGTGCGCATGCACTCCCTCGCCGAACTTCATCGCGCTATTACTGAAGCAGTTTCAGTACGGCGGATGGCAGCTGGTTGGCCTGGGCCAGAACTGCGGTCGAAGCTTGCTGCAGAGTCTGCTGCTTGGTCAGCTGAGCGGTTTCTGCGGCGAAGTCGGTGTCCTGAACACGGCCCATGGCGGCAGCCGAGTTCTCGTTCATGCTCTGCAGGTTGTTGATGGTCGACTGGAAGCGGTTCTGGATAGCACCCAGGTCCGACTTCTTGTTGTCAACGGTTTGCAGGGCGGCGTCGATGGCGGTCAGAGCGCCGTCAACGGCGGTGTGAACGGCGGAGTCCGAAGTACCCGAGATGGCCAGGGAGCCGGTGCCGACAGCCAGGGTCGAAGCGGCGAACGACGAAGTCATGCTAACGCTCAGGATCTGGCTGGTGCCAGTCATCGCGCCAACCTGGAACTCCATGGTGCCAGCGGTGCCGTTCAGCAGCTGCTTGCTGGTGCCGTAGGTGGTCGACGAAGCGATACGAGTGATCTCGTCGGACTTGGCCGCGAACTCTTTGTTCAGAGCAGCGCGTTCAGTGGTGCCGTTGGAGTCGTTACGTGCCTGCAGAGCCAGTTCACGCATACGCTGCAGGATGTTGGTGATTTCCGACAGAGCGCCTTCAGCGGTCTGGGTGATCGAGTTACCGTCGTTGGCGTTCTTGATCGCAACGGTGGTACCGGTGACCATGGTCTGCAGCTTGTTGGCGATCTGCTGGCCAGCGGCGTCGTCCTTGGCGCTGTTGATGCGCAGGCCGGAGGACAGGCGGGTCATCGAAGTGCTCAGCGAGTCGGAAGCTTTGTTCAGGTTCTTCTGCACGCCCAGCGAAGTGGTGTTGGTGTTTACGGTTAATGCCATGACGAATTCCTCGTTGGATGGATACTGCGGCTTCCGGCCCTGGCATCCGCCGGGTGTGGCCTAGAGAACCTTCGTAATGGTTATCGTCGGGTTTGCACGTTGCTTTAGGGGTTTTCCAAAAAAAAATGCCATCACGGCGCCACCCCTTGCAATCCGGGCCTTGCAGCCCTGCCCTGCGGCGTGACGGCCGCAGGCGTTATGTGACACGCGTCACACTTCAGTGCAAAGGGGCCTGCTCGATCAGGTGCAGCAATTCGTATTCGAGGTAGTCGGCCAGCGCCAACCAGTCCTGGCGCTGCTGCGCGTCGAGCATGGCCTGTAGAACCAGCGCTCCCGCCTGGGGCTCGACCAGCGGCAACACCCCGTCGAACAGCGCGAGCATGCGCAGCGCCCCTTCCACATCCCGCCCCAGGCGGAACAGCGCAGCGCATTCGCGGGCCGCAGCACAGTGCCTGGCAGCATTCATGGGCAGAACTCCGGGTCGTAGGTGGTGCCGGCGATCAGCGCGCCAGCCCGGCTGGTGTTATGGAAACGCACCTCGGGATGCTGCGCGATGAAGCGCTCCAGCTCGATCAGGTAGCCGCGGAAGTTCAGCTGGGTACGCACGCGCTGGCCATTGCCATCCAGCACCCAGTGGCGCGCAGCCGAAACCGCAGGCCCCAGCACGCCATCGTCCCAGCCGGTGTGGGTGCGGTCGCCCGGGAAGGCGAAATCGGCACCGAACAGGGTGATGCTGCCTGCCCCCATCTTCACCGCCAGGTCCGTCGCCGGGTGAATCACGCTGCCGCCCACGAACAGTTCGGCACGCGGTATCGCTTCACGCACCCGGGCATACAGGGCGCTGCCGGAATAGGCGCTGTAGCGCGGCCCGCGCCAGTTGCCGAGCAGCTCGACATCCAGCATCGGCATGTACACCAGGGTGGTTGCCGCCGAATCGTCTGGCGGCAAGTGATGGATGCGGATCTTGTGATCGACGCTGACCACGATGTCCGGCTGGATGCCGGCGCGCAGCAGGGGCAGGTACGCCGTGTCGACACAGATGAACAACGGCCGCTCGGCCTGCGCACGAACCCTTGCCAGGGCCGGCAGATGCGCGGCCAGGCTCGGCCCCGTGGCGATCACGTAGCAATCACGCCCCGCCTGGGTAGCGAACAGCGCAGCCACATCGGGATCCTGACGCAGCAGTGGCAAGCTGTCTTCAAGCAACTGCTGCAGGCGCGGATCGGCCACATCGAAGGCGCGGTTGTTGTCTGCGAGGTGAGCTTCACTGATCAACCGGTCGCGAATCTTCGCATTGAAGTCATCGGCCAGTACCAGTTCCGAGGGCAAGGCGAAGAACGGCAGGGCGATTTCCCCGCTGTCGCCGGCGCAGGCCAGCTCGACCCGGGGGTCGGCCAGCCAGTCGGACTGATCGAGCAGTTGCAGCACCAGGTGGAACAAGGCGCCATTGAGCAGGTACACCCGCAGCCGGGCAAGCCCTGGCCGCTCCAGCAACACACGCTGCAGATCGCCCAGGCCAGTGCCATAGAGATGAAGGGTGGGACTGTCGGCCGGCAGGCTTTGCGCCTGCAAGCGCGCCTCTGCGAGCCGGTCGTGACGGCTGGTGAGCTGAACGCCGGATACGCTCAGGGTCGACCCCAGGCCTTCTACCAGCTCGGCCTCGAGGGCCTCGCCTGCCTCGCCCTGCAGGCGCTCCAGCAGCGCCGGCCAGCGGCGCTGCAGCACTTCAGCGTTACGCTGGAAAAACTCGCTCATGGGTTGAGCTTCCCTTGCCTGCGAAACGCCGAAGGTTAACCTAATAGCTGCGGTTATTCAGCCTTGTAGAGAATCGCCGAGCCCCACGACAGACCAACGCCGAAGCCGCTGATGGCCACACGCTTCCAGCTGCCGTCGAACATGTGCTTCTGCAACAGCAGCGGAACACTGGAGGATACCGTGTTGCCGGTCTCCAGCATGTCCTTGACGAACTTGTCGGCCTGGGATTTTTCCGGGTCTTCCTCGAAGCGCCGCGCCACGGCATCGACGATCGCCGCGCTGCCCTGGTGGATGCAGAACGCGTCGATGTCCTTGTTCTCCAGGCCCGACTCACCCAGCAGCTCATGCAGGTGCGCCGGCACCTTGATCAGGGCGAAGTTGAACACCTGACGACCGTTCATGTAGAACTCGCCATCGGTCACCTTCAGGTGCGGTGCGCCAGAGCCGTCGGTGCCGAACTTCGACTTGCCCAGCTGCCAGGTGGCATCCTCACCCATCCAGGTGGCGGTAGCGGCGTCGCCGAACAGCATGGTGGTGTTGCGGTCTTCCGGGTTGACGATCTTGGAATATGGGTCAGCCGTCACCAACAGGCCGTTCTTCAGGCCCGTGGCCTCCATGAAGCCCTTGAGCGCATAGATGCCATAGACGTAGCCGGAGCAACCCAGGGAAATGTCGAACGCCGCCACGTGGGTCGGCAGGCCGAGCTTGTGCTGGACGATGGCAGCGGTGTGCGGCAAGCCTTCCTCGTCGCCATTCTGGGTAACGACGATCAGCGCATCGATCGACTCGCGCTTGAGTTGCGGGTTGGCTGCGAACAGGTTGTTGACCGCCTCCACGCACAGATCGGAGGTTTCCTGCTCATCGTCCTTGCGTGGCAGGAAGCTTGCGCCGATCTTGCCGAACATGAACTCTTCGTCCTTGCCGAATTTCGCGCCTTGCACATAGTTGTCCAGGCCGGAAGCGGGCACATAGCTCGCGATGCTTTTAATGCCGATCATCATGGCTTCCCAAAAAATAACAGCTCAATACCGCCGCCCGGATGACTCGAGCAGCGCCAGAATAACGGGCTCTGCTGCCGGGAACACCGGGCAGCAGGCGGAGCAGGCAAGCGACGATTGGCGCGCCGGCCCCATTAACGGTTACAGAGGGAGATGCCCGCTCTGACCGATAGGTCACGAATATTTCCAGACAATCGCACATTTTGCCTGGGTGCGTCACCTCGACATTAAGCTTGCGCGCTTGCGCATTCTGGCAATCAAGCCCCGATCGGGGCGTGCATCAGTCGAGCAGCGACCAGTCCAGTGCCGTGCCACGCTTGAGCGGCTGCCGGGCCTTGCGCCCAAGCACTGCGTCGAGATGCCCCGGCGCCAGCCCCAGGCCCGGACGGATGGCGCGCACATTGCTGCGGTCGAAGACCTCGCCTGCCGCCATGTCGCGCACGACATACAGCGAGCGCCGGAAGCGCCGCGAAGCCTGCTCGGCCTCGGTCGCGCCATAGTGCACCCGCCCCAGCGCCTGCCAGCCGCGTTCGGTTTCCTGCACCAGCGCGGCCATTTCCGCCGGCTCCAGCGAGAACGCCGCATCCACGCCACCCTCGCTGCGATCGAGGGTGAAATGCTTTTCCACCACCGTGGCCCCCAGGGCCACCGCCGCCACGGCCACGCCGACACCCAGCGAGTGGTCCGACAGCCCGACCTGGCAACCGAACAGCTCGCGCATGTGCGGGATAGTCAGCACGTTGCTGTTGTGCGGACTCGCCGGGTAGGTGCTGGTGCACTTGAGCAGCACCAGGTCGCGACACCCCGCCTCCCGCGCCACTTGCACGGTACGCTCGAGTTCCGCCAGGCTGGCCATGCCGGTGGAGATGATCAGCGGCTTGCCAGTGGCCGCCACCTTCCGGATCAGCGGCAGGTCGGTGTTCTCGAAGCTGGCGATCTTGTAGGCCGGTACGTCCAGGCCCTCCAGGAAGTCCACCGAGGTTTCGTCGAACGGCGTGGAGAAAACCAGCATGCCCAGCTCACGGGCACGCTCGAAGAGTGGCCGGTGCCATTCCCAAGGGGTATGGGCTTTCTGGTAAAGCGCGTAGAGCGACGAGCCCTGCCAGAGGCTGCCTGGGTCGGCAATGAAGAACTCGCCATGGGCAAGGTCCAGGGTCATGGTATCGGCGGTGTAGGTTTGCAGCTTCAGGGCATGGGCACCTGCAGCAGCGGCCGCCTCGACGATCTCCAGGGCGCGCGCCAGCGATTGGTTGTGATTGCCGCTCATCTCCGCGATCACCAGCGGTGGCTGGTCCGCGCCGACAAGGCGGTGGCCGATGTTGAAACTGTGCATGGGCTACTCCTGGAAAACCCGCTCGAACGCGCACGGCGACTGCACGAAGCCGGCACCTGCGAATAATTGCAATGACGCCTGATTGTCGGGCAGCACCTGGGCCTCGATCACCTGCAGGTCCGGCCATCGTTGGCGCGCGCAGGCCTCGCCGCGGGCGAGCAGGACCCTGCCCCAGCCCAGGCCGAAACGCCCCGCAAAGAGGTACAGCGACACCCGCGCACGCTGGCCTGGCAAACGGTCGTAGCGCACGCTGCCGACCGGCCCGTCGGGGGTTTCGGCGATCAGCAGCAGCCGCTGCTGGTCGGCCAGGGTAGCGGCCAGCCAGGCTTGATGCTCGGGCCAGTGCAGCGCTTGCCCCTGCTGTGAACGACGGCGTACTTCGGGCGCGTCGCGCCCGTCGAACAACAGCCGCGCGTCTTCACTGCGGGCCGGGCGCAGCGCCAGCTGCTCGCCCAGCAGGGCTACCGCCACCCGCTGCGCACCACGGCCATCGACCAGCGTGCGACTGCGCTCGGCGAAGCTCTGGCGCAGCGCCTGGTTGCCCAGCAGCAACACGATCGCCTGGCGCAGCGCCGGCACGTCGACCTGCCCGGCATCGCCCAGGTAAAGGTGCATGCCCGCGCGGGCCATGGCCTCGGCGGCGGCCCGCTGGTTGTCCGCCACGCTCACGCACAGGCTCGGCAAGCCCAGCGCGGCGCGCTCCCAGGTGGTGCCGCCAGCGGCGCCGATGAACAGGTCCGCCGCGGCCATCCGCGCCGGCAGGTCGTCGACGTAGTCATGCAGCTCCCAGCCCGCCCGCCCGGCACACAGCTGGCTCAACACTTCGCGCTGGGCGTTGCCGAGCCCGACGATACAGGTCACCTGCAGCCCTTCCAGCCCAGCCAGCGCCTGCAAGGTCCGCGGCAGCATGCCTGCCACGTCGAAACCACCGAAGCTGACCAGCACCCGCCGCGCCTGCAGTGGCGGCGTAATCGCCGGCCGCTGGAACGCCGGCCGGACCAACGCGTAGCGTGGCCCCAGCAAGCGCCGGCAGGCTGCCGGCAGCCGCGGCGCATAGCGCACCTCGCTGGCGCCGAAATTCTGATCCAGCAGCAGGTCGGCCGCGTGATCGCGGTCGGCCAGGTCATCGATCACCGCGACACGCCGGGCAAATACCCGGGCAGCCTGCTCCCAGCGCGCGTCCAGGGCGTAATGATCGACGATCACCCAGTCGAACCCAGCGCCTGCCGGCAACGCGTTGCGCAGCGCGGCGATGTCCGCCGCCCAGCACGCGATGCCCGGCGCATGCTCAGGCTGCGACCAGGCAAAGACCTCGAAGCCCTCTTGTTCGATGGCTGCCCGGCGGTGGCCGTCAAGCAGGCAGCAGGCAAAACTGACCTGCGCCCCCTGTGCACGCAGCGCCTGGGCCAGCGTAAGGCAGCGTGCCGTGTGGCCGATACCGATGGATGAGGACGCGTCAGCCCGGAACAGCACCTTCATGGTTCGAGCTCGCCTCCGGCCTTGAGCGCGGCGTACAGGTACTGCGCGCGCAGCCAGTCGTCCTCGGTGTCGATGTCCTGCACCAAGTGCCGCGGGATGATCACTGGCAAGCTGCGTTCGGAATAAAGCACCTCGTTCTGTAACCAGGCCTCTACCCGCCCCCAGTAGAACTGGCCGGCATCCTGATAGGCCGGCGCCAGGTCCTGCGACCGGGTCTCGCGAAACTGCGGATTGAGAGGCACCAGCGCACCCTCGGCGTCCAGGGTCAGCGCTCGCTGGACAGGGAAGCCGAAACCACTCACCGAAAAGGCGAACGCGCGTTCAGGGTGCTGCTGCAACAGCGCCAACCCCTCATGCAGGAAACGCTGCTGCAGGAAAGGCGCGGTGGCATAGATGCAGCAGGCATGGGTCAACACCTGGCCCTGGCTGGTCAGCTCCTGCAGGGCGTGGCTGACCACCGCATGGGTGGTCGCATGGTCGTCGGCCAGGTGCGCGGGCCGACGAAACGGCACCTGCGCGCCATGTTCCCGCGCCACCGCCTCGATTTCCGGGTCGTCGGTGCTGACCACCACCTGATCGAACAAGCCACTGGCGAGCGCCACACGAATCGAATGGGCAATGATCGGGAGGCCGGCGAATGCCTTGAGGTTCTTGTGCGGAATCCGCTTGCTGCCACCACGGGCCGGAATGATTGCAACCCTGCTTTCCATGCACACACTCATGTGAAAGGCTCCAGCAACCCGCGCAGGCTGTCGATCACATGATCCTGCTGTGCCTCGCTCAGGTCCGGGTACATGGGCAGGCTCAGGGCCTCTGCGTAATAGCCCTCGGCCTGCGGAAAGTCCCCGGGTTTGAAGCCCAGATCGCGGTAATAGGGCTGCAGGTGAATGGGGATGTAGTGAAGATTGACCCCGACCCCTGCAGCGCGCATCCCGTCGAAGACCTGCTGGTGCGTACGCTGTATGCGGTCGCCTTGCAGGCGCACCACGAACAGGTGCCAGGCGGATTCGGCATCTGCCTGGGGCTGCTGAAGCGTAACCGGCAACTGCGCCAGCAAGCGCTGGTAGCGTGCCGCCAGCTCACGGCGGCGGGCGAGGAACGCATCCAGTCGCGTCAACTGCGAAAGCCCCAGGGCTGCCTGCAAGTCGGTGATGCGGTAGTTGAACCCCAGTTCGAGCTGCTGGTAATACCAGCCACCATGGCTCGCTTCACGCATCTGGTCGACATCACGGGTGATGCCGTGGCTGCGCAGCAAACGCAAGCGTCGGTCGAGGTCGGCACGATTGCTGAGGACCATGCCCCCCTCACCCGTGGTAATGATCTTCACCGGGTGGAAACTGAACACCGTCATGTCGGCAAACTCGCCGCAGCCGACCGCGTTGCCAGCGTAACGGGCACCGACCGCGTGGGCCGCATCCTCGATCAGGGTAAAGCCGTACTGCCGGGCAAGCGCCGCGATCGCCCGCAAGTCTGCACTCTGACCCGCGAATGCCACGGCGACCACTACCTTGGGCAGGCGCCCCAACCGCGCCGCCTCTTCGAGTTTCAGCGCCAGGGCGCCAGCATCGAGGGTCCAGGTCTGCGGGTCGATGTCGACGAAGTCCACCCAGGCACCGCAGTAGCGCCCACAGTTGGCCGACGCGACGAAACTGATCGGGCTGGTCCACAACCAGTCCCCGCTGCCCAGGCCGGCGGCAAGGCAAGCCAGGTGCAAGCCGGCCGTTGCGTTGCACACAGCCACCCCGTAACCGGCACCACAACGCTCGGCCATGGCCTGCTCGAAGCGCTCGATCAGCGGCCCTTGGGTCAACCAGTCGGACTGCAGCACCTCGACCACTGCGGCGATGTCAGACGCATCGATGCTCTGCCGACCGTAGGGAATCACGCCGGCAGCCCTGCGTGCAGGTCGGCCAGTTGGTCCTCGCTGAGGAAGGCGGGATTGGTATCGGAACGGTATTCGAAATCCTCGGCAACCCAGCGCCCGGTTTCACCGACGCGATCGACCGCAAAATCGACATCCGTGTGGTTGAAGCGGATCGAGGGAACGATGGTGAAATGATCGCCGAACTCCAGGGTCATCCGCGCATCATCCAGCGGGATCATCAATTCGTGCAGTTTTTCGCCCGGGCGTATGCCAACCACTTTTTGCGGCAAGTGCCCAGCCATGCCGCTGGCGAGGTCGACAATGCGAATGGACGGGATCTTGGGCACGAACACTTCGCCACCGTGCATGCGGGCAAAGCTGTCGAGCACGAACTGCACGCCATGCTCAAGGGTGATCCAGAACCGCGTCATGCGCGGGTCGGTGATCGGCAGCTCACGCGCCCCCTCTTCGATAAGGCGCTTGAAAAACGGCACCACCGAACCCCTGGAGCCCGCGACGTTGCCATAGCGCACCACGGCAAAGCGGGTATCCTGCTGCCCGGCGAAGTTGTTGGCGGCGACGAACAGCTTGTCGGACAGCAGCTTGGTCGCCCCATACAGGTTGATCGGGCTGGCCGCCTTGTCGGTGGACAGCGCGACAACCTTCTGCACGCCATTCTCGATCGCGGCGGCGATGATGTTCTCGGCGCCGTTGACGTTGGTGCGGATGCATTCGGTGGGGTTGTATTCGGCAGCGGGCACATGCTTGAGCGCCGCGGCATGGACGACATAATCGATGCCGCGCATGGCCTGGCGCACACGCTCGGCATCACGCACATCGCCGAGGAAGTAGCGCATGCACGGTGCGTTGAAGCGCTGCTGCATTTCATATTGCTTCAGCTCGTCACGCGAAAACACCACCACGCGCCGCGGTCGGTAGGCCTCGAGCAGCCGCTCGATGAAGCGGCGCCCGAACGATCCGGTTCCTCCAGAGATGAAAATGGACTTGTCGTCGAACATACGTCGATCCTAGGGGCGGCGCCATCGACTGACGACGGCGCCCGGTTACAGGGGCAGGCCGGCGCGCAGCCTACAAATTTCTGACTCGCGCGCGTTGTATTCCAGCTCGAAGCAAGATACAGGCCAGCCCCGCAACCCGCCGTTTCAGCCGATCAGCCCGCTCCAGTCCAGCGCCGCCTTGCCGGGGGCCAGCACCTGGCACTGGTCCGCCCCCTGCCACTGCGCCGACCATTTGGCGCTCAGCGCCGCCAGCGCCACTGGGTCTGCGGCCACCTCGCCTGGGTGGATCACCTGCACCTGCGGTGTCCACACCGTCAGCAAGCCGGCTGCGGCGGCTTTCAGGCACAGGTCGACATCGCCAAAGGCCTGGGCGAAGGTGGTTTCGTCCAGACCTCCAAGGGCCTGGAACACCTCGCTGCGGATCATCAGGCAGCTTGCCGAGACCGCCGGACGGTTCTGCTCGACGGCCAGCCGGTTCAGGTAGCCCGGCGCATTGGCCGCATCGCCGGCGCAGGCCGGCATTACGCCACCCTCGGCATCCAGCAACAAGCCGGCCTGGGTGAGCTTGCCGTCGGCATCCAGCAGCTTGCCGCCGACCACGCCCACCTCCGGTCGCTGCGCCTGGTTCAGCAGTGCCTCGATCCAGTTGGCATTGACCACTTCGGCATCCGCCGCCAGCAACACCAGGTAGTCGCCCTTGGCTTCGGCACTGGCAGCGTTGCACAGCGCCGCCAGGCTGAGGCGCTCGGCGCTTTGCAGCACGCGCACCTTGCCGCCCGCCTGCTGCTGTTGCGCCAGCCATTCGAGCAGCTGCGGGGACTGGCTGGCGTTGTCGGCGATCAGCACCTCATAGCGGGCGTAGCGGGTGCGCTGCAGGATGCTCGTCAGGCAGCGCTGCAGCGCGTCCAGGTTGTCCTGGCTGCGCAGCAGAATGCTTACCAGCGGCCGCTCGACGTGCCGATAGTCGATACGCAAGGTACCGGCCACCGGGGTACTGACCTGGGCCTTGTAGCCACGGCTCGCCAGGTGCCGGATCAGGGCCTGGCGGGCATGCTCGCTGGCCGAGGCCTGCGGTGCCGGGGTGATCAGCAATGGCTCGTCGAGGTGGGCCAGGCCGTTGAGGCCGCCACGCTCGATCAGGCGCAGCAGCAGGTCGAACTCCAGCGCCTGGTCGTACTGCTTGTCGAAGCCGCTCGCCTCCACCAGCACTTCCCGACGCAGCAACCAATGCCGGGCCATCAGCGCGGGGTTGGTCTGCAGCAGGTCAAGGTTGACCCCCGGACGCAGCAGCTCACGCCAGGCGCCATCGGCCTGCTGCTGGATCTCGTCGACCGCGACCGCACGGCAATCCGGTGCGTTGAGCAGTTCGAGGCTGGCGCGCAACAGACCGGTTGCGGTGAAACGGTCACCGGCCTCGGCCAGCAGCAGCCATTCGCAAGAGGACTGCCGGGCGAGCTGGTTGATGCGCTCGACATAGTCCTCGCGGCTGACCTTGATGAAATGCAGGGTATTGTGCAACGAGGTGGCCATCGGCGGCTCACCGGTGGTGAAGACCATGATCCGGAAGGCCTTGCTCAGCCCGGCCAACAGGCTGTCGAACGTGTCTTGCAGCGCCGCCCGGTTGTTGTCCAGGTCCAGCAGCAAGATGCCGAACTGCGGGCCGCCCTGGTGCAGCGTCAGGTGTTCGTCGATCGCGGCCAGTGCCGCGGCATCCGGCTTGCGCGCCTCCAGCCAGTCGAGCAGGCGGCCCGACTGCATGCTGCCGAGCAGTTCGCGTCCGCTCTGCTTCAGCACAGCTTCCAGGCGCGCCAGCCAGGCGAACAGCGCCTCGCTCTGTTCGGCCTCATCGTTGTCACGCAGGTGCACGGCCAGGCGACGCACTACCTCGCGGTTGAAGGCGTTGTGTTCCAGGGCAGCCCAAAGGCGAGTGCCGACAGTGCCTGGGGTGTCGCTGGCATGGGCCTGCAACAGTTGCTCCTGGCGCAGCAGCAGCGGCTCCAGCTGCTGCAGCTGCAGACGACCGGCCGGCATGGCATGCATCAGGAATTCCAACGCAGTGAGCTGATCGAAGAACGCCTGGTTGTAGAACGGCATCTCGACATACTGGGCCGGTTCGAAGGTGCGCACCGGTGGCTTCAGCGGGTCGGCCCAGCTTGACCCCCAGACCAGCTCCAGGGTCACCGCCCTGCCCATGAACAGGCCTGCGGCCATGACGGCAAAGCTGTCCAGGGCCAGCTGGCGCCGCGCCGCATGGTCCAGCCCCTCGATAGCGGTCGGCAGCCCGGCGAGGAAGTCGGCGAACTGTTCGCGCTCGGCCACCGACTTGGCATCGGTCAAGGCCAGCACATGAATGACTTCGGTCTGGTGCTCGGAAACACCGTAATTGGTTTCACGCACGGCGTAGGCGATCGGCAGGACGCGCGCCTTGGCGTTGGTCAGCAGGAAGTACGCATGGCCGATTTCCTGCCACTCGAAGCTGGTGCCCTCGGGCAGCAGCTCGAACCACTGACGCAACAGCGCGGTGCGGGTGACGGCAAAAAACGGCGGGAGGAACTCACCCATGTAATCCATCAGACGCTGTTCAGCGCGCGGGGCGTCGTAGTCTTCGCGGACCTTCTTGTTGCGCCGGTAGTAGTTCACCTTGGTGGCTTCGGCCAGGTAGTTCAGGCAGTAGCCATGGCAGATGCCGTAGTCAGGGTTGGCGTCGAGGAAGTCCAGCGACTGGTTCAGCCCGTCGAACAGCAGGAAGTCGTCATCGGCGGCGAAGGCCATGTACGGCGTGCTTACCCGGTTCACGCCATAGGTCAGCTTGGCCTGGAAGCCCATGTAGGAAAACTGTGGCAGGTGCAGGTACTCGACGCCCGGGTACCGGGCCGCCATCGCCTCGGCCGACTCGCTCGAGGAGTCCAGCACGAGGATCGAGCACGGGTAGTCGCTGTAGTACTGCAGCGTGCGCTGCAGGAACGCCGGACGGTTGTGCGTCATCAGTACCAGCGTGAACCGCTCACGCAGCGTGGCTGCCTGGTCTGCCGCGAAATTGCCTTGCATAGTCTTCACCACCATTGGCGTTGCCGCCGAAGAAATCGAACCGTTGTTGAGTGTCTCAGCGAACCCGGCGCAGGTAGCCGTCCGGTGCCACAGTGACCAGCAGCTTGTTCTGCAACTGGTAGTCGATCTCGAAGCTGTCGTTGCCTTTGAGGTACTCCCAGACCGCAGTCTTGGGGTTGTCGCCATGGCCCCACGGGCGGTCGGGGAAGAAGTCGGCAGGCATGTCCTCGACCACGGTGTCCATCACCACGCAGTAGCTGCCCACCGCCACCAGCGGCGCGTACAGCTCCAGCTCCTTGAGCACGTGCTCATGGGTGTGGTTGGAGTCCAGCACCAGGATGACCTTCTTGCCTTCGGCAATCGCCCGGACCTGCGCGGCGATGCCGGCGTCGATGCTCGAACCCTCGATCATGCGCACGCGCTTGCTCATCGGGTGCGCCTCGATGGCCTCACGGTTGTGCGGGCGGATGTCGATGTCGATGCCCAGCACTTCGCCATGGCCCTGCAGCTCCAGCAAGGAGGCGTAGTACAGGATCGAACCGCCGTGGGCGATGCCGCACTCGATGATCAGGTCCGGTTTGACCTGCCAGACGATCTCCTGCATCGCCATCATGTCCTGGGGCAGCTGAATGATCGGCCGGCCCATCCAGGAAAAGTGATAGGTGTACTTGTGCGCGGCGGACTGGTTGAAGAAGTCGCGGGCCACTTGCTGCAGCGCCTGGTCTTCACCCTGGGCGGCGATTTGCGCGGTGCATTCGGCTTCGAAGGCCTTGATCGGCGAGTCGGTCATTGTGCGGTCTCGGTTGGCAGGTGTGTGAAATCAGCGCTGTCGACGGCGTGGTAAGTGAAGCGGCCTGCGGTCATGCGGCGGATTTCATCGAGGTAGTTGGAATTCATCACGAACAGATGAGCACCGTCAGGCAAGGCGTCCAGCGCCTCCTGCGGCGAGCTCACCCGGGCGCCGCTGAGCGGCAGATAACGGCCCTGCTTGGCCGGGTTGATGTCGATCACCCAGTCCACCGGCGCACCGGCGCGTTGCAGGAACAGCGAATAGATCACGCCTTTGGACGATGCCCCCCAGATCGCCGAACCACGCCCGGCGTCGCGCTGCACGATGCCCGCGGCGTGGTCCAGGCTGGCGCTGAAGTCGGCTGGCAGGGTCAGCGCGGGCACCGGCTCAAGCGTGGTCTGCAGGCTGGCGAGGTCGGCGACGATGTACAGGTACTGGCCATCGAACAGGTGCCCGGCCTCGGCGACCGCGCCGAACAGGCGGCGCAGGTCGTCCAGGCGGAAGTAGTTGACGTGCTCGTAGAACAGGTCGAACCAGGCCTTGTGCTCGATGATCCAGTCCAGGCATGGCACCTCGATGTAGATCTGCCCGGCTCCGCCGTTGGCGTCGGCGATGGCGGCCAGGAACGCCACTGGGTCCTGGATGTGCTCGAGCACATGGCGCAGCACGATGCCCTCGGCGCGGCGATCGAGCGCGCGGGTGAACGGCGCCTTGACCACGTCCGGGCTGTCACCCTCGTAGGCCGGGTCGATGCCGGTGACGGCATAGCCACGCTCGCGCAGCAGCTCGAAGAACCAGCCCTTGCCGCAGCCGACTTCGATCAGGCTACGGCCCTTGAAGTGCCGGGCGATCACGCCTTCGACGTCGTCCAGATGACGCTGGAAGCGCGCCGAATGGCCCTGCTCGTTCTGGTAGTCGCTGTCGTAGCTGAGCTGGTCGGCATCGAACGCATCGTTGTAGATCAGCCCCGTGCGGCCATCTTGCACCAGGCGCATGTCGGCGCTGGCCGAGGCGCGCGCCGACGCCGCGTCGGCGAAGGTGCGGTTCTGCAGCACCGGCAAGCCGGTGGCGCGGTATAACTCATGCTTCATCACAAGCGACTCCCAACAGTGCCCGCAGTCGGCGGGCATCGCCCCAGAACGCCATGGGTTCGTGGGCCGGATAGGGGTAATGCCCCAGGTTCAGCGCAATCTGCGCGCCGCGCTTGGCGACATGCGCCTCGACCAGCGTACGTACTGCTATCGGCTGACCGCTGCAGCAATTGACCACACCACTGAAATCCGCCCGCTCAAGGAGGCCGACCAGGTAACCCGCAGCCGTTTCGATGGGCAGGAAATCGCGCAACTGCTCCCCGCCCGACATGTCGAAACGCGGTTGCCCGGCGTCGATGTCCCGGTCAAGCGCCGCCAGCAGGCTGTTGGGGTTCTGGCCTTCACCGAACAGGTAGAACAGCCGCACCCATTGCAAGGCGAATGGCTGCTGCCGGGCCAGGCTTTCGAGGAACAGCCGCAGGCTGTGCTTGGCCAGGCCGTAGGAATTGCCCGGCAGGCAGACCCGCGACTCGTCCAGCGCTCCGTCCTGCAGGCCGTATTCCAGACAGGTGCCGGTGACCTGCACCCGGGCAACGCCGGCTTGCACCACACGCTGGATGAACCTGTAGTCGGCCATCAGGTTGTGCTCGAAGTGGAACAACCCCTGATAGTTGGGCAAGCCGGGCCAGGCCAGGTGCACCAGCGCATCGACACCTTCGCACAGCGCGCCGACGTCCAGCTGCGGGTCATGGATATCGGCACCGACGAACTCAACCTGATCAAACCACGGCATCGCCCGGGCAGCTTCCACGTTGCGCGCGACGGCACGCACCCGATGGCCACGCGCCAGAAGCGCGCTGACCAGGTGCCGACCGACAAAACCGCTGGCGCCGGTCACCAGCACGTTCATGCTGCTCACAGGACAGTCAGCTCCGGCACGGCAATGACGAATCGCCCGCCCCACTCACGGACCTGCGCCTGCTGCTCGCTAACCTCCTGAAGCAGGTTCCACGGCAACACCAGCACGTAATCGGGCTGTTCGATGGCCAACCGCTCCGGGGCCACCACCGGAATGCGGCTGCCGGGCAGGAACTTGCCCTGCTTGTGCGGGCTGGCATCGGCCACCCAGGCCAGCAGGTCAGGCTTGACCCCGGCATAGTTGAACAAGGTGTTGCCCTTGGCTGCCGCGCCGTAACCGACCACGCGCTTGCCTTCGGCCTTGGCCTGCAGCAGGAAGCGCAGCAGCTGGTGCTTGATGCGTTCGGCGGCCGGCGCCAGGGTGTTGTAGAACGCCGCCGTGGTCACCCCTACCCCCGCCTCGATGCCGAGCAGTTCATCGACGCTGGCGCAGCGAGCCTGCGGGCCGCCGGCGCGCTGCACGAACACCCGCAGCGAGCCGCCATGGGTCGGCAGTTCACTGACATCGAAGATCTCCAGGCCGTTGCGCAGGCACAGGGTGTTCACCGCCGTCAGCGACAGGTAGGAGTAATGCTCGTGGTACAGGGTATCGAACTGATGCGCGGCCATCAGGCAGAGCAGGTGCGGGAACTCGAACGTGGCGACGCCATCGGCCTTGAGCAAGGTGGCGAAGCCGCGCAGGAAGTCGTTGATGTCCGGCACGTGGGCCAGCACGTTGTTGGCCGCCATCAGGTCGGCCGACCAACCCTCGCCCGCAAGCGCCTCGGCCGCCTGCTGGCCGAAGAACACTTCGCGGATCTCGAGCCCCTTTTCGCGCGCCGCCTGGGCCGTGCTGCGGGTGGGTTCCACGCCCAGGCAGGGGATGCCGCGCTCGGCCACGTACTGCAGCAGATAACCATCGTTGGCGGCGATCTCCACCACCCGGCTCTGCGTGGTCAGGCCGAAGCGCTCGACCATCTGCGCCACGTAGTCGCGGGCATGGGCCAGCCAGGAACTCGAGTAGGAACTGAAATAGGCGTAGTCGGCATCGAACAGCGCATCGGCGCGGGTGTAGTCCTCGGTCTGTACCAACCAGCACTGCTCGCACACCGCGACCTTCAGCGGCACCCAGGCCTCGGCCGCGGCCAGCTGCTCGGCGCGCAGGTAGGCGTTGGACGGCGGCGCGGTGCCAAGGTCGATCAGGGGCAGGCTCAGGCAGGTACCACAGCCACGGCAATTCATGGACACACTCCGGTGAACGATGGGGCCAGCCAAGGATGATCGGCATCCCGGGCTGACAGATTCTTGACAGCCAGCGGCCAGCTGATGGCCAGCCTTGGATCGTGCACCGACAGCCCGCCTTCACGGCCCGGGGCATAGTCGGCGCTGTGCAGGTAGAGCAGTTCGGCCTCGTCGCTCAACACCTGAAAGCCATGGGCGAAGCCGGCCGGGATCAACAGGCTACGCCCGTCCCCGGCCTGCAGATGTTCAGCGTGCCAGTGCAGGAAGGTCGGCGAGCCCTGGCGCAGGTCCACCGCCACATCCCAGACTTCACCGCGCAGGCAGGTGATCAGCTTGGCTTCCGGCGCATCGCCGAGCTGGTAGTGCAGGCCGCGCACGCTGCCCTGCCCGACGGTATGCGAATGGTTGATCTGGCGCACATGGAACGGCGCCCCAAGCGCGCCCAGGCTGGTTTCGCAGAACAGCCGGGCAAACTGGCCGCGGGCATCGCCGTGGCGCTTGTGCTGGACACTGAACAGACCCTCGAGGGGCAAGGCATGCAGCAGCAGATCAGTCACGACAACTCCGCGTACAGGTTCAACTGGTCAAGGGTAAAGGCACGCATGTCGTCGCCACGCTGCCAGGCAAGGTGCCAGTCCAGGGTGTGCTTGAGGCAATCGTGCAGCGACCAGCGCGTGCGCCAGCCCAGCAGCTGACGCGCACGCGAGCTGTCCAGACGCAGCAGGCCGGCTTCGTGCAACTCACTCGGCTCGACCTGCACACCCGGCGCCGCCGGCCACTGGCGGGCGAGGTGCGCCACCACTTCGCCGACGCTGCACATGTCCTGCTCACCGGGCCCGAAGTTCCAGGCACCCGCATAAGCCGGGCCTTGGCGATACAAGCGCTCGGCCAGTTGCAGGTAACCTGCCAGCGGCTCCAGGGCGTGCTGCCAGGGGCGCACGGCCTGCGGGTAGCGCAGGGTCACAGGCGTGCCCGCCGACCAGGCTTTGAGTACGTCCGGGATCAGCCTGTCGGCCGCGAAGTCGCCGCCGCCCAGCACATTGCCGGCGCGGGCGGTCGCCAGCGCCAGGCCGTGTTCGGCGTGCTTGTGCGCCGGGAAGAACGAAGCGGCATAGGATTGCGCCAGCAGCTCGCAGCAGGCCTTGCTGCTGCTGTACGGGTCGTGGCCGCCGAGGGCTTCATTCTCGCGGTAGGGCCAAGGCCATTCCTGGTTGGCATAGACCTTGTCGGTGGTCACCAGCACGCAGGCCCGCACGCCACCGACCTGGCGCATGGCCTCCAGCAGGTGCAGGGTGCCCATGACATTGCTGGAATAAGTGCCCAGCGGGTCGCGATAACCCTCGCGCACCAGCGGCTGAGCCGCCAGGTGCAGGACGATTTCAGGCTGCGCCTCGGCCACGGTTTCCAGCAACCCAGCGAGATCGCGCAGATCGCCGCGCACATCGGTGATCTCGCGGCCGACCTGGGCCAGCTGGAACAGGCTGGGCTCGGTTCCCGGGTCCAGGGCAAAGCCTGTGACCTGCGCCCCCAGCTCACGCAGCCAGAGCGCCAGCCAGCTCCCCTTGAAGCCAGTGTGACCGGTCAGCAGGACACGCTTGCCCTGCCAGAATGCCGGGCTCAGTCCCACTGTTTCCATGGGGCCTCCCCGCTCTGCCAGAGATGCTCCAGGTGGTTCTTGTCGCGCAGCGTGTCCATCGGGTGCCAGAAGCCGTCATGCTGGAAGGCATTGAGCTGCGCCGAGGCGGCCAGCCGGGCGAGCGGCTCGGACTCCCAGGAAGTCTGGTCGTCGTCGATGTAGTCGATCACCTTGGGTGACAGCACGAAGAAGCCGCCATTGATCCAGCCACCGTCGCCACGGGGCTTCTCGACGAAGCCGCGCACCTGCTCACCGTCGCGCTCCAGCGCACCGTAGCGCCCCGGGGGCTGCACAGCGGTCACCGTGGCGAGCTTGCCGTGGGCCTGATGGAAATCCACCAGGGCGCCGATGTTGAGGTCCGAGACGCCGTCGCCGTAGGTGAAGCAGAAGGCTTTTTCGCCCTCCAGGTAGCGTGCGGCGCGGCGCAGGCGGCCGCCGGTCATGGTCTCTTCACCGGTGTCGACCAGCGTCACACGCCATGGCTCGCTGTAGTTCTGGTGCACGTCCATGCGGTTGGCGCGCATGTCGAAGGTGACGTCGGAGGTGTGCAGGAAGTAGTTGGCGAAGAAATCCTTGATCGCATAGCCCTTGTAGCCCAGGCAGATCACGAAGTCATGGATGCCGTGGGCCGAGTACTGCTTCATGATGTGCCAGAGAATTGGCTTTCCGCCGATCTCGATCATGGGCTTGGGCTTGAGATGGGACTCTTCGCTGATACGCGTGCCCAGTCCACCGGCCAGAATTACCGCCTTCATGTTGTCCCCTCTTGTTCGTCACCGGCCACAAACCGTGTGACTGCACGATTTATGGCGATATGACAGGGGGCTTGCAGGAAACGCGCCAGCTCTTAGCTCGGCATCCAGCCGCTGTACCAATGCTGCACATGCTCTTCGCGCAGCACATAGTCGCGCAGCACCTCCTGCTTCAGGCGGTCACCGAGGCGGTAGCTTTCGTCCGGGTCGGCCAGGTGCATGCGAATGGCCTCCAGCCACTCCTGCGTGCTGTTGGTCTTGATCCGCGTGCACGGCAGGTAGCCTTCATAGGCACGGGTGTCGGTGACGATCACCGGATACCCGCAGGCCCCGTATTCCAACAAGCGCAGGTTGCTCTTGCAGTCGTTGAAGATGTGATATTCCAGCGGTGCCAGGGCCAGGTCCAGGTTCAGGCTGGCGAGCTTGGCCGGGTACAGCTCCAGCGGCACCGGCGGATGGAACTCGCTGATGTAGGGCCGCAATGCCGGCGGGCACATGCCGAAGAACACCCATTCGACCTCGTTCGCCAAGGTCTTGACCACCTCGGCAATCACCTCCAGGTCGCCGGTGTGGCTGGTGCCACCGCCCCAACCCACCCGCGGCTTGCGCGAGGTGCGGCGCTGGCTGCGCAAGTGGGTCCAGAGCTCCTCGGCAAGCATGTTCGGCATCACCCTGATATCACTGTGAGCGTCATGCAGGGCATCGGCCAGGGCCTGGGTCGAGACCACCAGCCGGTCACAGCGCTCGATCCCCCGGCGTAGCGACCTTTCCAGGTCCTTTGGCGTGTGCTTGAGGTGGCCGTTCTTCTTCGGCACATTGATCACGTAATCGTCCAGCTCGTAGATGCAGAAGCCCTTGGAGTAAGTCTTCAGCCGCTCGATCTCCTTGACGAAGCCTTCGGTGTAGCGCCCTTGCAGAATCACCACGTCCGGCGAGCAACGCTCCAATTCAATGCTGGTAGGGATCTCGAAGTACTGTTGCTGGGTTACCCAACCTGCTTTTTCCAGCTCCTCCACCGGCCGGATCACCCGGTAATGGCCGACGGCGGTCTTGTTCATCGGCAAGGCCAGCACATGCGGCAGCGGCCGGCTGACGAACGGCGTCCAAGCGGCCTTCAGGCCAGGGTCCAGGCAGAAGCTCGAACCGTTCAGCGACAGGTTGATGTTGTAGGCCGGGTCACGCGCCACCACCGGCATCCAGGTTCGGAAAAAGGCATCATGCTGCTCCACCAGCCGCGCCTGGCGCTCGGCCTCGCGTTGTGGATCGGGCGCTGGGGCCGCTGGCGGGTCGAGGATCAACCGGGCATCGGGCGCCCAGACCACGAGGTAACCCGCCTGACCCAGGCGCAGGCCCAGGTCGACATCGCTGAAGGCAAGGCTGAAGACGCTGTCGTTGAGCCCACCCAGCTCCAGGAACAGCTGCTTGCGCACCAGCAGGCAGTCGGCACCGACCACCGAATAGTTCTGCGCCACCTGCAGACGCTGCATGTAGCCGCCCGCCTCCATCGGCTCACCGACGAACGGCGACCCCACGGCACCGCGCAGGCCCAGTACGCCGCCCGCATGGACGACCAGGCCGTGACCATTGCACAGCTTGGCACCAACCGCGCCGACTTCATGACGCTGGCCATGGCTGAGCAAGGCGTCGAGCCAGTCGGGCTCGGTGACCATGGCGAACGGGCTCAGCATCAGCAGGTACTCGCCCCTGGCCTGTTGCGCAGCCAGGTTCTGCACGGCGGCGAAGCTGCTTTCCTCGTCCAGCCTGAATACCCGCAACTTGTCGCCGCCCAACTGCTCCAGAGCGGCCAGCCAGGCCTGGGTGTCCGCACCCTGGCTGGCATTGTCGACGATCAGCACTTCGTAATGGCCGTAGGCCGTGTTCTGCAGCACGCTTTCCAGGCAGCGCTCCAGCGCCGGCAACTGATCCTGAGCACTGAGCACCAGGCTTACCAGTGGCTGCGAAGCGTGCAGGTAGCGAACCTGATTGATCGCCCCGCCGCTGTTCTGCAGCCGATAGGCCACACCCAGACGTGCCAGGTGCGCCGCCAGTACTTGCGGGTTTTCCTCGATCACCGCCGGCGAGGACAACCAGGCTGCATAGCTGAATGCACTTTCGCCCAGCACTTCGGGGATGTGCTCGATGGTCTGCGGGCCGCGGCTTTCAACCAGGCGCCAGAGCAGGTCGTGGGGCGCCAGCTCGCGGTAGCCGGCAGCGAAACCACCCAATGCGTGCAAGGCCCCGCAGGAAAACGCCAGCATGCGACCGGTGTAGGGATAGCCGCGCATCAGGTCGAGGTTGAAGTCGGGCTTGAACACCGGCTCCACCGACGCCTCGTCGCGCAGCCCCCCTTCGTCACCGTAGCAGCAGGCGATCTGCGGGCGCGACACGATCCGCTCGGCCAGCAGCATCAGGCTGAAGGCATTGAGCCGGTCGCCGGCACGCAGCAGGTAGACCCAGTCCGCACCCTCGCGCTGGGCGACCAGCGCATTCAACTGCACGGCCCAGTCGGCCTGCAAAGGCTGGCTTTCGACGCGGCCGTCCAGCTTGGTCGCCAGGCGCGCACTGGACAGCACCAGGGTTGCCTCGGCGCCATAGGCCTGGCCGGCGATGCTGTCCAGGGTGATTTGCAAGGCCTGGGCATCGCCGTCGCTGTCGATCACCACCGGCACGATGCGCGGGCGCTGCGGCCAGTGCTCGCTCAGCCGCATCAGCCGTGCCAGCACCAAAGGGTCCTGGCGACAGGCCAGCCACTTGGCGTACAGCTCGGCGAAGCTGTCGCTGTCGCTGCCGACATGGGACTCCTGGATCGCCTGCAAGCAGCGCAGGGTATGGACCAGGAACAGGTTCTCCCAGTTGCGCCCGGTGTCACGCGCATCCCCATGAAGGATATGCACCCGCACCCAGCCAGAGAATGGCTCGCGCTCGGCGACGCGGGCCGCGAACATTTCGCGCAGGTGTTGCGCCTCGCCTGCCGCGACCGCCTTGACGTCGCTCTGGCGGCGCAACTGGCCGGGATGCACCCGCTCCATGCAGTGCACCCCGGCGGTCACCCCCAGGTGCCCGCGACGCAGCAGGCACACGAACAGCACGAAATCGAGCAGGGCCACAAAGCCTGGCGCCAGTGCCGGCAGCAGTTCGCGCAGGTCGCTGGCACGCAGCAGCACACTGCTGAGCCCACCGATGAAGTTGAGCTGGCGGGTCTCGAAGAAGTCCAGCAGGTCGTCGCCGTTGAACACAGTATCGCCAAAGGTGACCGCACTGGTCTCCAGGCGCTGCGGCAGGATGTGATCCTCGGCATCCACCAGCTGGCGCCTGGCCGCGACCAGGCTGACATCGCCATGGGCTTCGAACAGCCGAACCTGGTTGGACACGCAATCGGCCATCAGCCGATCATCGTCGCAGAGGAATTTGATGTAGTGCCCCTGGCTGTGCTCAAGCCCCTGTTGCAGGTTGCCGGCAAAGCCCAGCGGCTGCGGGTTGCGCACATGGATCAACGGGTGACGGGCAAGACTGCGCAGCTCCTCGACCACCGCCTCGATCTGCGGGCCCCGGCTGTCGTCGCAGACGATGACTTCGAGGTTGTCATAGTCCTGCGCCAGGGCGCCGGCCAGGGCGGCACGGAAGAACTCTGGGTTGCTGGCGGGGATGACGAGGCTGACTAGGGGGGCTTGGCTCACGAGGAAATCTCTCGACAGGTGACTGCCCGCGGAGAATTCAGAACAGTCGCTACCAGGTTGGAACAACGCGCCGCCCCCTCCTCCGGTCAGGAGAAAGGGGACGGCGACAGGCGCACTCAGAGTGCGTTGAACAGGCTCAGCTGGCTGATTCGCGCGAACGCCTGCTGAGAAGCTTCGAGCGTGGTCTTCTGCTGGGTCAGGCGGATCAGTACCTCGGCCGGGTCGGAGTCGCGGATCGACGACTGCGTGGTGGTGTTGGCGATGCTCAGGCTTTCGTTGGTGTTCTGCTGGATTTCCAGCGCCTTGCCCCGCGCACCGATGTCGGTGACGGCGCGGCTGAGCGTGTCCTGACCGCTCTGAATGTTGGCAATGGCCGAATCCAGGTCTGCACGCAACTGCTGGTAAGCCGCATTGTCGCCGTCAATCGGCTGGCTCAAGGCGGTGCGCAGCTTGGCCACGCTGTCCAGGACGTTCTGGGTCTGGTGGTTGTCCACATTGACGACGTATTGGTCACCGGATTGCTGCGCAGGGGTGCTGCTGAAGGTGAAGTCCACACCGGCGGCCGAGGCGACGTTGCCAGCCATGGTGCCACTGGCCACCGGCCGGCTGTCGGCGGTCAGCGGCTGGGCATACAGCTCGAAGTCGGTGTCGCTGGTGAACTTGATCACCGCACCGCCGCTCGGGAACATCGCCTTGTACTTGCTCGGGTCGGTGACGTTGACCGAAGACACCTGGGCGCTCGACGGGTTGCCCGGGCTGCGGGTGGCAGTGATGGTGTCCGGCTTGCTCTGCAGGGTGAAGGTATGGCCCGCCACGGCGGTGTCCGGGACATCGCCGTCCTGCAGGTTGATGTTCAGGCGCAGGTCCACGCCACGGAAGCTGACCATCGAACCACCGGTGGTATTCGGGTCGAAGCTGCCACCCTGCGTGGCTTCGGCGGTGACGTCGTTGCCCTGGCTGTCGGTGATGCTGAACTTGGTGCTGCTGAGCATGGTAATGGTGTACGGCTGGCCACTTCTGAAGCGGTCGTTGTAGGTGACGCTGCCCGACACCTGGCCGTTGGACAGCTTCACCCGGCCGTCATCCACCGCCGGAGTGGTCAGGGTGGTGGACGTGCGGCTGGTGTTCAGGGCCTGCTCGAACACGCTGTAACCGGAGCTGTTGCCGGCCATCTTGAGCATGTCGCCGACCTGCAGTTCCTGCTGGGTCTGGTCGCCCTGGTAGGAGTAGGTGCCATCGGCATTGCGCACGAACGGCGCAGTGTCAGTCTTGGAACCGGCGAACAGGTACTGGCCGTTCTCGTCGCGACTGTTCATCAGGCTCAGCAACTGATCTTCCAGCTGGCCCAGCTCGGCCGCCTTGGCCTTGCGCTCGGTGTCGGTATAGCCGGCGTTGCCCGACTCGATCGCCAGCTCGTTCACCCGCGTCAGGATCGTGTTGATCGAGTTCAGCGTGGTCTCGGTCTGGTTCAGCGAGTTGGTGATGTTGGTGGCGTTGGTCTTGTACTGCGCCAGCATGTCGGCCTGGTTGCCCAGCTGCAGCAGGCGTGCCGCGCCGACCGGGTCGTCGGCGGCGGTGTTGACCCGCACGAAGGAGCTCGCCTCTTCGTTGGTCTTGACCACGTTGGAATAGTTGCGCTGGTAGTTTGCCGCGCTGGACGCATAGAACTGGGCCGTGGAAATACGCATGGGTCAAGACTCCTTAAAGCGCGGCGATCAGGGTGTTGAAGATTTCCTGCGCCGCCTTGATGATCTGCGACGAGGCCGTGTAGTACTGCTGGTATTTGACCAGGTTGCCGGCTTCTTCATCCAGCTGCACACCGGACACGGAATCGCGGGCACCGGAGGCCTGGGTCAGGATGACGCCGGTTGCCTGGGCGTCCATCTGGCCCTGCTTGGCCTGGGCCCCGACGTTTTCCACCAGCTTGCCGTAGGCATCGGTGATGCTGATGCCCTTGGTCGAACCCACGTCCATGGTCTGCTTGGTCTGCAGCTCCTGCAGGGACAGCGCGTTGCGGTTGTCCGAAGAACCGGCGCCGGTCAGCGAGACGGTGAAGCTGTCGCCATCCTTGGGGGCACCGGCGACATCCATTTCGAAGCTGAACGACTTCTGGTTGCCATTGGCGTCATTGATCGGGTTGCCCGCGGAGTCGATCATCGGCACATCGAACTTCAGGGTGTTGCTCTGCCCCGGGACGAAAGTGCCGGTGCCAATGCTGTTGCCCTTGGCATCGAAGGCTTCGTAGGTCTGCGGCGAGGTGGTTTCGTTACCGAACACCAGGCGCACCGGCGTGGAATACTTGATGCCGGTCTGCAGCTCCTGGCGTTGCGCTGGGTCGGCGATATCCAGCACCGAGGTCAGCACCGGCTGGGTGATCACACCGGTACCGGTATTGCCGCTACCCGAGGTGGCGGTCAGCGGCGCGGCCAGCGCCAGGCGCTTGGCGTCGGTGAGCACCACGCCGATCTCGGCCGAGGCATTGCGGGTCGGGGTGATCTTGAAGCTGTCGCCCACCGCCGCAGTACCGCTCTTGAGGTCGAGGCTGAAACCGTCGATCACCGGCGCCGGGTCGTCATTGGTGCTGTAGGTACCCATGTCAGTGCCGTCAGGCAGCTTCTTGACCTGGTACTTGTCCGCGCCCGGGCCGACGAAGGTCACCTGGTAGTCACTGGTGCTCAGCTTGCCGGTGTCGCGGATGACCACGTTCAGCGCGGCGCTGCCGCTGTTGCCGACCTTGGGCGTGCTGCGCGCGGACATGGCCTTGTCGCTGTTGATGTCGCCAAACAGCGCCGCGCCGAACTCACCGTTCTTGTCGATGCCCTGACCGAGCTGCGAGTTGATCTGCTGCGACACCACCAGCGCGATGCGGCCCAGCTCGTTCATCGCCGGGGCCAGGGTCTCGCTGCGGTAGCGCAGCAGACCGCCCATTTCGCCACCGCTGATGCTGCTGGTGACATCCATGGTGGTGCTGCCACGGTCGAGCTTGACCGAGAACTGGGTCGGGTCGGTGGCGCTTGGCTCGGCGCTCATCTTGTTGGTGGTCTTGCCCAGCACCAGCGACTGGCCGTTCTTCAGGTAGACGTCGATGCTGCCGTCGCGCTCGACGGTCTGCACACCCACCAGCTCGTTGAGCTGGCGCACCGCCTCGTTGCGCTGGTCGAGCAGATCGTTCGGCTGGCCGCTGTTGGCCGAAACCTTGGAAATCTGTTCGTTGTACTGCGCAATGCTCGAGGTCAGCTCGTTGATCCGCGAGGTCATCGAACTGAGGTTGCCGTTGATGTTGCTGTTCTGCTCCTTGAACTGGGCAGACAGGCTGTTGAAGCGGCCGGCCAGTGCCTGGGCATTGCTCAGCAACAGCTGGCGCGAAGCGTCTTCGGTCGGCTTGTTGGCGGCGCTCTGCAGGGCGGAGAAGAAGTTGGTCAGCGCACCGGTGATACCGGTGTTGCTGTCGGACAGCAGGTTGTTGAGGGGTGTGACCTGGTTCAGGTAGGCGGTACTGTCGCTGTTGAGCGAGGTGGCGGTCTGCAACTGAGCATCCAGGAAGGCGTTGTACACCCGACGGACATCGCCCAGGGTGGTGCCGGTGCCCATGAACACCTGGCCTTCCTGAAGCGAACCCTTGGCGCGCTGGACGTTCTGCTGGCGGGAATAGCCGGCGACATCGGCGTTGGCGATGTTGTTGCCGGTGGTATGCAGGCCCGCCTGGGAGGCCGACAGTCCCGACATGCCAATATTGATCAGACTCGCCATGGTTCCATACCCTTAAAGTTTCGTTGTGGTACCGAGCATTGCGTAGCTCTCGTACGACTTCATCTGTCTTGCGATCTGCGAGATCTTGCTGGCGTAGTTCGGGTCGGTGGCGTACCCGGCCTTTTGCAGTTCTCGCACGAATTGTTCTGGGTTATCGGCCGACTTCACCGCATCTTGATAGCGCGAATTGTTCTGCAGCAGGCTTACCAGGTCGTGGAAACTGTCCTGGTACGAATCGTAGGAACGGAACGCCGCCGTCTCCTTGACGAACTGGCCGTCACGGAATTCGCTGGTGATCGCCCGCGCCGAATCGCCTTCCCAGTTACCGCTGGCCTTGATGCCAAACAGGTTGTGGCTGCTGCTGCCGTCACTGTTGCGCATGACCGACTTGCCCCAGCCGGTTTCCAGGGCGGCCTGGGCCACCAGGTAGCGCGGGTCGACACCAATGCGCTTGGCGGCCTGTTCGGCCATCGGCAGCATGGTGGCGACGAACTCGTCGCTGTCGGCAAAGGCCTTCTTTGGCGCCAGCGGCGGCTGCGCCACGGCGCGGCCGGTGATGCGCAGGCCGTTGTCCGGAATGGCGATGGCCCTGGCCACCTGCTGCCCGTCACGGGCAGGCACGGCAGCGGTATTGGTGGCCGCGGCCGGGCTGGTGGCCGAAGGCACGATACCGGCCAGCAGGCGATCGGTGAGCTTGCCCGGCAGCGCCAGGCGCCGCGAATTGAGCGCGGCGACGTCGTTGCGCGCGGCCGTGGACGCGGTGGCGTGCACCGGGTCGGCCACCTTGTTGCCCCACAACGTCGGCGCGTTGCCATCGACCCGCGGGAACGGGCTGGTGTTGGCCGGGGTGCTCTTGTGCTTCGACAGCTGGCGCACCAGCACATCCTGCAGGCCGATACCGCCACCTTCGCGGGACATGCTCACGGCCAGCTGCTGGTCGTACATGTCGCGGTACTGCTTGACCGTCTCGCTGTTCATCGGGTTGTCGTCGGCCAGCACATCGCTGGCCTTGCGCGAGGCCTTGAGCATCTCGCTGATGAACAGCGACTCGAACTCCTGGGCCACCTTGCGCAC
>Ga0105251_10000633_pt1 | contig 32276 bp, 29 predicted proteins | sample KBSS64metaG_FD_80424 | JGI IMG/M metagenome (GOLD analysis project Ga0105251, IMG submission 80424) | Switchgrass rhizosphere microbial communities from Kellogg Biological Station, Michigan, USA - KBS S6-4 metaG | ecosystem: Host-associated > Plants > Roots > Rhizosphere > Soil | place...
GCCGTTCCGGGGGCACGCCGTGATGGGCCATCCATGGCCCGCACGGCTTTCGCGGCTTCCTGCCGCTCATCCCCCTCCACGACACCTGCGCTCGGCCTGGCGCCTTGACGTCGCGTTCGGCGGTGTCTGAGCCATTGCGTAAGAAGATCAAAAGCACACCACCGTCCCGTAGCAGTCCGGCTTGCCGGCGTCGGCGTCCTCAAAATCGTCGACGCCGGCAAGCCGGACTGCTACGCAAGGATTTCGCTCTTGCAAAGCCGAGGCAAAGCCCCCCAAACGCTATTACCCTTGCCTCACCGCCCGCTGGACGTGTAAACCATGTCCCCGCCCACAGTCAGATAACCGAGCCCCGCCTTGGACAGATTTCAGGAAATGCAGGTTTTCATCGCCGTCTGCGAAGAGCGCAGTTTCGCCACCGCCGCCCGGCGCCTGGAGATGTCGGCGCCCAGCGTCACCCGCGCAGTGGCGGCGCTGGAGAAACGCATCGGTACCCTGTTGCTGTCACGCACAACCCGCAGCGTACACCTGAGCGAAGCCGGCCAGCGTTACCTGAGCGACTGCCGGCGTATCCTGAGCGAACTCGAAGAAGCCGAAGACTCGGCAGGCGGCAGCATCGCCGAGCCCGTTGGCCAGCTCACGGTCACTGCGTCCATGCTGTTTGGCGAGTTGTTCGTCATGCCGCTGGTGGTCGGTTACCTGCAGCAATATCCCGGCGTTAGCATCAACGCGCTGCTGGTCGATCGCGTGACCCAGATGGTCGAGGAGGGCATCGATGTTGCCGTGCGCATCGGCCATTTGATGGACAGTAGCCAGCACGGCATAAAAGTTGGCGAAGTGCGCCGCGTGCTCTGTGCATCGCCTGCCTACCTGGACGCCCACGGCCGCCCGCAGCACCCCAGTGACCTCAAGCAGCACCGGCTGGTGATCTCCGCTTCCAGCGTGCTGGTCCGGCGCTGGGATTTCATGGAAGACGGCAAGCCGCTGCAGGTCGATCTGCACTCGCGGCTCACGGTGTCGGCCAACCAGGGCGCGATCTCGGCCGCCGCGATGGGCTGGGGTGTGACGCGGGTGTTGTCCTATCAGGTCGCAAGCCTGGTGGCCAGTGGTGAGCTGGAGCTGATTCTGGAAGACTTCGAAGAGCCCCCGGTGCCGTTGCACGTGTGTTATCAGGCCGAGCGCAAGGTGTCGGCCAAGGTGCGGACCTTCGTCGACTATTGCGTCGAACGCATGCACAACGACCCCGCGATCAAGGCCGCCGGGCGCAGCCGCTGATGGATCGCCATCAGCAAATGACCGTGTTCGACGCCGTGGCTCGCGAGCAGGGGCTGGCGGCGGCGTCGCGCAGGCTTGGGGTTTCCCAGGCGACCATCAGCCGCGCGCTGGCCGCCCTCGAAACGCGCCTCGGCGCGCAGCTTCTGAACCGCAGCACCCGTGGCGTGACCTTGACCGAGGTCGGTCGGGCCTTCGCCAGCGAATGCGAACGGCTGTTGCGCATGGCCGATGAAGCCGACGCATCGGCCAACGGTCTGCACGTCGAGCCCAAGGGGTTGCTGAGCCTGGTGATGCCCTCGCTGTTCGGCGATCGTTTGCTGATGCCGATCATCCTCGACTATCTGCACGCCTGGCCGGGCATCGAGATGTCGGTCACCTATCAGGACCGCTTTCCCAACCTGCACGAGGAGGGCATCGATGTGGCGGTGCTCGTCGGCGCGCTGCCGGACGCCTTCATGGTCGCCCGTGAGGTGGGCGCCGTGCGCCAGATCGTCTGCGCCAGCCCCGCCTACCTGGCGCGCCACCCAGAGCCCCGAACCCCAGCCGACCTGGCCACCCACGCGGTCGTGGTGTGCAGCGCCGACAATCGTATGCAGGAATGGCGCCTGCGCCAGAACGGTGTGCTGCGCTCGACGTCCTTGAGGCCCCTGCTGCGCTGCACTACGCCCAGATCGGCCATCGACGCGGCGGTCAGGGGAGCCGGCCTGGTCTGCTGCCTGCACTATCAGGCTGACGAGCACCTGCGCACCGGACAGCTCGTGCCTGTGCTTGAAGCCTTCGAGCCCGATCCCGTTCCGGTGCATCTGGTCTATCGTGAAGGGCGGCGTGCATCGGCGCGGGTACGCAGCTTTGTCGATTTTGCCGTTGAACGCATGCGCCAGCACCCGGTGCTGTCCACCTGAACGAATCCCGTGAAACGCCGATAATTTCATGAAATGAAATGCTGGATTGCCTTTCGTGGTGATTCTGTCTTCGGTTGTTGTGGATCAGTATCGCTCCATCAGCCCGGATCACCCCGCACTGACACTCACTCACCACAGAACCAGGAGCACAACCATGAGCGCAATCAAGCTGTATCACTTCCCGCTGTCCGGCCACGCCCATCGTGCACAGTTGATGCTGTCGCTGCTGGGGCTGGAGCCAGAAATCAGTTTCGTTGACCTTGCCAAGGGCGCTCAGAAAAACACCGAGTTCCAGGCGCTGAACACCTTCGGCCAAGTGCCGGTGATTGATGACAACGGCACGATCATCGCCGATTCGACAGCGATCCTGGTGTATCTGGCGAAGAAATACGACACGACCGGCCAATGGCTGCCCACCGATGCCGAAGGCGCCGCACAGGTACAGCGCTGGCTGTCGGTGGCCTCGGGCCAGATCAACAATGGCCCGGCCCGTGCCCGCCTGATTACCGTATTCGGCGCAGGCTTTGACCCGCAAGACACCATCGAGCGCGCTCACGCGGTGCTGCAGGTCATCGAGAAGCACCTGACCGGCCGCCAGTTCCTCGCAGCCGATCACGCCACCATCGCCGACGTCGCAGGCTATACCTACATAGCCCATGCACCTGAAGGCAACGTGTCGCTGGAAACCTACCCGAACGTGCGCGCCTGGCTGGCCCGTATCGAAGGCCTCAAGGGCTTCGTGCCAATGCCGAGCACCAAGGCTGGCCTGGTGGTTTGATTGCAGGGGAGTGCGCGGCCACAGGGGCAGGCGCACTCCCGCGATCCACGATGATTTCACTGCTCGGAGGTTTGCGTCATGAACGACATGTCTTCTGGAAAAAACTCACCGTGGCATCCGGGCGAACTGCAGATGCAGGCGCACGCCGGTGTCGCCGAGCGGATGAAAGCCTTGGGCAAACGCGTCGTGCGCGACTTCATGCCCGATCAACATCGAGAATTCTATGAGCATCTGCCGTATCTGTTCATCGGCGCGGTGGATGCACAAGGCAGGCCCTGGGCGAGCCTGATGGACGCCGGTGTCGGCTTCATCGCATCGCCCACCGAGCACCGGCTGGACATTGCCCGCTTGCCCGACAGCGACGACCCGATGGGCGAAGCTTTTGCCCCAGGCACCGCAGTGGGCCTGCTGGGGATCGATCTGCACACCCGGCGCCGCAACCGCATGAACGGCCATATTCACGCCATCGACGATCAAGGTTTTTCGATCGGCGTCGAGTATTCGTTCGGTAACTGCCCGGCGTACATCCAGTTGCGCGAACTCAAACAGATTCCTCTGGATGTGGCTAATAAAGAGCAACGCCCGCCGGTGCAGCACATGGACGCGCTGGACGACGCGGCGGTGACGATGATTCGTGCGGCCGACACGCTGTTCGTGGCCAGCTACGTGGACCTTGAAGGTGACGCGCCCCGTCGCTCGGTGGACATGTCGCACCGCGGCGGGCAGGCGGGTTTTGTGCGGGTCGAAGGCAACGTGCTGACCGTGCCGGATTTTGCGGGCAACCTGTTCTTCAATACGTTGGGCAATCTGTTGGTCAACCCGAAAGCCGGCTTGCTGTTCATCGACTTTCCCACCGGTGACGTGCTGCAACTGACCGGCCGCGCCACGGTGATTCTGGAAGGCCCGGAAATCGCGGCGTTCCAGGGCGCCGAGCGGCTGTGGAAAGTGGAGGTCGAGGCGGTGGTTCGCCGCCCGCAGGCCCTGCGTTCGCGCTGGGAGTTCGAAGAGTTTTCTCCCATGAGCCTGCTGACCGGCGACTGGGAGCAGGCCGCGACCCGGCTGCAGGCCGACGCCCTGCGCGATCAGTGGCGGCCATTGCACGTGACGCGGATCGAAGACGAAAGCGCAGGCATTCGCTCCTTCTACTTCGAGCCCGCCGATGGCGCAGGCATGCCGGCGTTCAAGGCCGGACAGCACCTGCCGTTGCGCCTGACGCTGCCGGGCCAGGACAGGCCGGTGATCCGTACCTACAGTCTGTCCAGCGCGCCATCGGATGAGTTTTTCCGCATCAGCGTTAAACGCGACGGGCTGGTCTCGGCGCATCTGCATGACGTGTTCAAGGTCGGTGATGTGATCGAGGCGCGGGCGCCGCAGGGCAGTTTTGTCCTCGACCCGCTGCAAACCCGGCCACTGGTGCTGCTGGGTGCCGGTATCGGCGTCACCCCCATGCTGTCGATGTTGCGCGAGGTGGTTTACCAGGGCAAACGCATGCGCAAGATGCGCCCCACCTGGTATGTGCAGAGTGCACGTCGTCTGGTGGATCTGGCTTTTCGCGAGGAATTGGACACACTGGTTGCCAGCGCCGGAGACAAAGTCACGGCCGTCCGCCTGCTGAGCCAGCCCGAAACCGAGGCTCGCCTGGGCCACGACTTCCACCTTGCGGGTCGCATTGACCTGAATCTGCTCAAGGCACTGTTGCCGTTCAACGACTTCGATTTCTATGTCTGCGGACCGGCAAGCTTCACACAAGGGCTGTATGACGAGTTGAGGGCGATGCACATCCGTGACGAGCGGATCCACGCCGAGACCTTCGGACCCTCGACCCTCAAGCGTACTGGCGATCAACAGACCGCCGGAATCGAGCAGCCGCCTGCAGCCACGACATCGGTGCCGGTGATCTTCGAAAAATCCGCCAAGGAGGCGCGCTGGCAGCCCGATGGCGGAAGCTTGCTGGACTTGGCCGAAAGCCGTGGCCTGACGCCTGAATACAGTTGCCGCGGCGGTTCGTGCGGCACCTGCAAGACCCGGCTCGTCAGCGGCCAGGTGCATTACCCGGTCCCGCCGGCAGAAATGCCGGCCGCCGACCACGTGCTGATCTGCTGCGCAGTCCCGGCCCAAGGGCCGTTGGTGCTCGATCTGTAACCATCCATGCGTGTGCAGGAGTGTTGTGATGAGTAACTGGCCCGCTTTCGAGAAAGAAGACGATACCAACCAGTGCCAGACGTCCGAGCAGGAAGTGTCGTGGCTGTTGCCGCAGTCTCTGGCGTCCCTTGCCGGTGAACTGGCCGCCGACCATGAGGAGCAGGACAACCCTGCGACGCTGCGGCTGATTACCTGGGTGCGTTCGGTTTCCACCTTCAGTCGGCATCGGTGATTGCCCGTGATATCGCTATGTAATAGCGATATCACAGCGGCAACTTGGGGGATTTCAACGCAGTGCCCAACCCGGGTCTGCGGATTCTGGCAAGCCGGATCGCCCAGCTGAGCGAGCCTTATGGTGCGTTTTATGAGGATATGTTTTCCTGACCTTAAAGTCAGAAAAATTGAGCGTTATAGTTGTAATGACATAACGCTCCCTTCGAAGATGTGCGGCGATTCATTCCCCTCATAACTAGGACACACGACATGAAAGTCAGCGCCCGCAACGTATTCAAAGGCGCCGTCAAACAGATCCAGGAAGGCTCGGTGAACGCCGAGGTCGCCCTGACCCTGGCCGGCGGCACCGAGGTATACGCTATCGTGACCCGTGAAGCCGTGACCGAGCTGGGCCTCAAACCTGGTGTCGACGCCACTGCAGTCATCAAGGCCTCGCACATCATTCTGGGCGTGCCTGCCTGAGTCGAGCATCAACATGTGCCTGCAGCCTGCGCAGACGGCTGCCGTTGCTGATGGTCGCAGACGTTTTTCTGCACATACAAGGATGTGAATCTTGATTTCCCGTAGAAGCCTGATCGGTGGTTCGCTACTGGCGATCCCCGCGTTTTACAGCCTCTCTAGCCTCGCGGCGGATGTCGCCAACCCTGCCAATACGTCGATCGAACAGCAACTGGTCGAGCTTGAGCGTCGCCATGGTGGGCGCCTGGGCATTGCCATTCTCGACACCGCAAGCCAGCGGCTGATCACTCAGCGCGGTGATGAGCGGTTCGCCCTGTGCAGCACCTTCAAGGCGTTGCTGGCGGCGTTCGTGCTGGCGCGCGTGGACCGCAAGCAGGAAGACCTTTCCCGAATGATCGTCTACGGCAAGGAGCAGCTCGTGCCGTACTCGCCGATCACCGAGAAACATACGCGCGAGGGGGGCTTGAGCGTCGGCTCGATCTGCGAAGCGGCGGTTACGCTGAGCGACAACACCGCTGCGAACCTGCTGCTGGACAGCGTCGGCGGCCCTCAGGCGCTGACCGACTGGTTGCGCACGCTGGGTGATGACACCACCCGCCTGGACCGCCGCGAACCCGAACTCAACGAAAACCGCCCGGGTGACCTGCAAGACACCACCACCCCGGTGGCCATGCTGAACACGTTGCGAACGCTGGTGTTTGGCAGCGTGCTGTCACCGGCCTCGCGGGATCAGTTGATCGCCTGGCTTGTGAGCAACAAGACCGGCGACCAGAAACTGCGCGCCGGCTTGCCCAAGGGCTGGCGCGTCGGCGACAAAACGGGCTCGGGCTCCAACAACGCGAGCAACGACGTCGCCGTGATCTGGCCCGCCAACCGCGCGCCGTTGATCGTGACGGTGTACTACACCCATTCCCGGGCAGATGCCGGACAGGTCAATGCGCTAATGGCCGAAGTCGGGCGATTAATGGAGTTAGCCTGACGAGTCGAATACGCATCCCGTAGCAGCCCGGCTTGCCGGCGTCGGCGTCCGTACAATCGCCGACGCCGGCAAGCCGTGCTGCTACAGGTTGGGGCCATGCCCAAACCCCTCAAACACCCCTGATCCGTAGCAGCCGGGCTTGCCCGCGGGAGCGATTTTGAGGTCGCCCTCGCCGGCAAGACAGGAGTCACGCACTCATGGTCGGTGGCAATTCCATCAGCTTGTCCAGGCTGATGGGCAGGTCGCGGATTCGCTTGCCGGTGGCGTGGGCGACGGCGTTGGCGACGGCGGCGGCAAGGCCGGTGATGCCGATTTCGCCGATGCCCCGGGCGCCGAACTCGTTGAGTTCGTAATCCGGGTAATCCAGCAGGATCACATCGATCTCCGGCTGGTCCGCATGCACGGGCACCACGTATTCGGCGTAATTGTTGTTGACCGGCATGCCGTCGCGTTCGTCATAGTCCGTGGCTTCGAACAGCGCCATGCCCACGCCCATGACGATCGCTCCCTCCACCTGATTGAGCGAGGTCTTGTGGTTGATGACCTTGCCGACATCGATTGCGCTGACCACCCGCGAAACCCGCAGCCGGGAGATGCCCGGATCCCAGCGCACCTCGACGAAATGCACGCCAAAGGAGCGGAACGAATGCTTGCTGGTGTCGTTCATCCCGGTCTTGGCCTCGCCAAAGGCACTGGACTGCTTCTGTGCCTTGAGCACGTCGGCGATGGCGAACGATTTCTCGCCGCTCTTCAACTGGCCTTGCTCAAAGCTGATCTGATCGACCTTGGTGCCGGCGAACACACCTTTGGGCGCGGCGGAGAAGGCCTTCAATTGTTCGAGCGCCTGGCGCGTGGCTTCGGCAATGGCCGGCAACACACTGGCCGTGGCCCATGAACCGCCTGACACCGGCGCCGGCGGAAACGACGAATTGCCCAGCTCGACCTCGATCTTGTCCAGGGGGATGCCAGTAATGCTGCTGACCACTTGGGCGACAATGGTGTAGGTGCCGGTGCCGATGTCCTGCACGCCGCAGATGGCGTAGGCGGTGCCGTCGGCGCGCAACGAAACCTGGGCTTCGGCCGGCGTGCGATAGGCATCCCAATTGCAGGCGGCCATGCCGTAGCCGATGATTTCGTGGCCGTCTTTCATCGAGCCCGGTCGGGGATCACGCTTGCTCCAGCCAAACCGCTCGGCGGCCTGGTCGATGCATTCCTGCAGGTGGTTACTCGACCACGGCAGGTTCTGACTTTCATCACGCTCGGAGACATTGAGCTTGCGAAAGGCCAGCGGATCCATGCCGAGCTTCTCAGCCATCTCGTCCATCGCCGACTCCAGCGCGAACAGACCCGGTGCTGCGCCCGGTGCACGCATGGAAGTGGGCGTGCCACGATTGACCTCGATGGTCTTGTGGGTCACCTGCACGTTGGCGCAACTGTAGAGGCTCTTGGTCGAGGTGCCGCAGTTTTCCTTGTACGGGTCGGTGAAGGAGGTGGTGTTGATCGACTCATGGCGCACCGAGACCAGCTTGCCCTTGTCGTCAGTCGCCAGGCGCAGGCGCTGTTGCGTCTCGGGCCGGTGCCCGGTGGTGGTGAACATCTGCGGGCGCGGCACTACCAACTGCACCGGGCGCTGGAGCACCCTGGCCGCACCGCAGGCCGCCACTGAATGGGGCCAGATCCACAGCTTGCTGCCAAACCCCGAACCAATGAAGGGCGCACGCACTTCGACCTTTTCCGGCACCAGGCCAAAGATCTTCGCCAGCGAGTTGCGATGGGCGACCACGCCTTGGCTCGCCTCGTAGACGATCAGCCGGCCATCTTCCCAACTGGCGACCGTGGCGTGCATTTCCATCGGGTTGTGGGTTTCTACGGGAGTGGTATAGGTCGCATCGATGCTGTGGGCCGCGCTGTCGAACGCCGCGCTGGCGTCGCCCCGGCTGTGGCCGGGGCTGCCGTCTTGCAGCTTGCCGGCCTTCATGCCCTGTTGCAGGTTGGCCACGGCTGCGCTCTTGCTGTAGCTGACCTTGATCTTGTAGGCCGCGGCGCGGGCGTGCTCGAAGGTGTCGGCCACCACCAGCGCAACGAACTGGCCGGCGTAATAGACCGTGTCGTCTTCGAACGGCAGGCGGCTTTCGTCGGATTTTGCAGCTTTCAGAATCTGCGCGAAGGACATCGGCAACGCCGAGTTGTGGTACAGCTCGGGGAAGTTGCCGTGGTGGAAAATCTCCAGCACGCCTGGGGATTTGCGCGCGGCGTCCAGTTCAAGACCGGTGATCTTGCCGCTGGCCACGGTACTGAACACGCCGTAGCCGTAAGCCATGTTCTTGAGGTGATGGTCAGAGGCGTACATCGCGCTGCCCGTGACCTTGCGTCGGCCGTCGATGCGACGTGGCGCCGAACCTATGATGGGATCAGTCATGTGAAATGCTCCTTTCAGGCGCTCAAGGTGCTGAGGTTGCGCACGATCGCCTGCTGCCCCAAGGCAATCTTGTAGGCGTTGTGGCGGTAAGGTCTGGCACCTTGCAACGCTAGGGCTGCGGCCTTTTCGATGTTCTGCGGTGTGAGCTTGGCGCCCTTGAGCGAGCGCTCGGCTTCCACTGCCCGCCACGGTTTGGTGCCCACGCCGCCCATGGCGATACGGACCTCACGCACGGTGTCGCCGTCCATCTGCACGATCACGGCGCTGGACGCCAGTGCGAACTGGTACGAGGCGCGGTCGCGCAACTTGAGATAGCCCGATTGGCTACCCGCCAGTGGCGCGTCCAGCACGATATGGGTAATCAGCTCGTCATCGAGCAGGGCGTGTTCTTTCCACGGGGTGGTGCCGGGCAGCAGGTGGAAGTCGAGAAAGTCGATGCTGCGCGAGCCTTTCGCACCCTGCATCTGGACCTTTGCGCCAATCGCCGCCATGGCCACGCACATGTCCGACGGATGGGTGGCGATGCATTGCTCGCTGGTGCCCAGCACGGCATGCACGCTGCGGTTATGGCCGTCGATGGCCGCACAACCGGAACCGGGTTGACGCTTGTTGCAGGCTGAGTGGCCGTCGCGAAAGTAGTTGCAACGCACTCGCTGCATCACGTTGCCTGCGGTGGTGGCCTTGTTGCGCAACTGGGTGGTGGCCCCGGACAGCAACGCCTGGGACAGCACAGGGTAATGCTCGACGATGTAGTCGTGCTGGGCCAGGGCGGTGTTGGTCACCAGCGCGCCAATGCGCACGCTGCCGTCTTTCTGCACCTCGATCTGCTTGAGGGACAGGTGATTGACGTCGATCACCTGATCGGCGGGCATCACGTCGAGCTTGACCAGGTCCAGCAGGGTGGTGCCACCTGCCAGGAAAGACGCTGACGGACTTTTCGAATGGCTGGCAACGGCCTGCTCGACGCTGCTGGCACGGACATAATCCAGGGCTCTCATCAGCTCACCTCCTGCAACTTGATCCGCGCGCTCTGGATCGCCGTAAGGATGTTCTTGTAGGCGCCGCAGCGGCAGATGTTGCCGCTCATGGCTTCGCGCACGCTGTGGTCGTCCTTGCCGATGTGCGGGTCTTTCAACATGGCGACCGCGCTCATGATCTGACCGCTGGTGCAGTAACCGCACTGGTAGGCGTCGTGTTCCCAGAAGGCTTCCTGCACCGGGTGCAGCTTGCCGTCCTTGGCCAGGCCTTCGATGGTGGTGATTTCGTCGCCCTCGTGCATCGCCGCCAAGGAAAGACACGAGTTGATTGCGGTGCCGTTGACGTGCACGGTGCAGGCGCCGCATTGCCCGTGGTCGCAGCCTTTCTTGGTGCCGGTCAGTTGCAGGCGGTCGCGCAGCACATCGAGCAGGGCGGCATTGGCGGGCAGGTTGAGGGCGTGGGTCTGGCCATTGACCTTGAGCGTCATGCGCCGCTCGTCCGCAGCCGGTGGGTCGGTGTCATCAGCCACGGCGGCCTGGGCTTCCAGTGCCTGAGTCCAGATTGGTGCGGTGGCGGCGGCCAGGCTGGTGACGCCGATGGATTTCAGGAAGTTGCGCCGCGATGGCGCGGTAAACGGCTTGAGGTCAGATTCGTTCGGGTTCGTTTCAGGCTGATCGGTCATGGACAGGTTCCTCGTCAGCATGGGGTCAAACCTGGCACCCGACGGTGGGCGAGTGGGCAGGCGTCTACGGCAGCGGTTGCGTGAAGCGATCAACGATAAACAATCATCGGCCAGCGCATTGGGTCGAATAGCTGCATGTACTCATGAGCGTTTTTCTCTAATCCACGACGCGCCTGTGAATGGCGTCTTTTAGTGGAAGGCATGAGCGCAGGGGTAAAGGTTGTGACCCGTGGTGGCGGGGATGGTTGCGGGAATTTTTGGGCTGACGCCGTACATTGTGGGAGCCGGCTTGCTGGCGAACGCGGTGTGTCAGTCATGAGGATGGTGACTGCCACACCGCTTTCGCCAGCAAGCCGGCTCCCACGGCCTTCGGCCAGAAGCGGGTGGTTGGTGTCCCCGCCCAAGAGGTTTCATCCAGGCAATGCTAACGTGGGCTGAGCATCAAGCAGCCGACTCTTCTTCCTTGAGGGTCGCCATGTCGATCACGAAGCGGTATTTCACGTCGCCCTTGACCATGCGCTCATAGGCTTCGTTGATGTCTTTCATGTGGATCATTTCGATGTCCGACACGATCCCGTGTCTGGCACAGAAATCCAGCATCTCCTGCGTCTCTTTAACGCCGCCGATCAAGGACCCGGCCAGGCTGCGGCGCTTGAAGATCAGGTTGAACACCGACGGCGACGGGTGCGGGTGATCCGGCGCGCCGACCAGGGTCATGGTGCCGTCGCGCTTGAGCAGGTTCAGGAACGCATCCAGGTCATGGGGGGCGGCCACGGTGTTGAGGATGAAATCCAGCTTGTTGGTCTGGGTCGCCATCTCCTTCGGATCCTTGGACACCACCACCTCATCGGCGCCGAGGCGCAAGCCGTCCTCGCGCTTGTTCGGCGAGGTGGTGAACAGCACCACATGGGCGCCCATGGCGTGGGCGATCTTCACTGCCATGTGCCCCAGCCCGCCGAGTCCCACGACACCGACCTTCTTGCCGGGCCCGACCTTCCAGTGGTGCAGAGGCGAGTAGGTGGTGATCCCGGCGCACAGCAGCGGGGCGACGGCGGCCAGGTTGTCGCTGTGGGAAATCTTCAGGACGAATTTTTCCTTGACCACGATCTTGTCCGAATAGCCACCGAAGGTGTTCTCGCCACCGAATACCGGGCCGTTGTAGGTGCCGGTAAAGCCGTTCTCGCAGTACTGCTCGTCGCCTTCGGCGCAGGATGCGCAGTGTTGGCAGCTGTCGACCATGCAGCCGACGCCCGCCAGATCGCCGACCTTGAAGTTTTTCACGTTGGCGCCGACGGCCGTCACCTTGCCGACGATTTCGTGGCCCGGCACCGACGGGTACAGGGTGTTGTTCCACTCATTGCGGGCGGTGTGAAGGTCGGAGTGGCATACGCCGCAGAACAGAATGTCGATTTGCACATCGTCTGCGCCCGGGTCACGACGTTCGATCTGGAAAGGCGCCAGGCGGTCGGTGGGTTTTTGCGCGGCATAGCTGTAAGTCTTGATCATTTTCGATCATCTCCCGTTGGGCAAAAGGGCTTCGGATATCCGCATTCGCACTGAGGCGTGGTGCGTAAACAGGTCAGCAGAGGACAGGGGTGGCACGTGTCAGTTCACCCGATAGCGTGCGTGAAAATTCTTTCATTTCAGTGGCCGTCTGCCGATAACGAAGTAAGGCATCCCGTGAAATGTCGTGAAATGCGGATTTTTCGTCGTTTACAGGCAGCAATTACCGATATGGCGCTTGCATCCCTCTGTCAGACCCCATGAAGATAGACCAGTCCCACGCTGGCAATGGAGCGCCTGTGAATTTTCATGTATCGAACCCGCCGCAGCGCTCGCCATCCTCCAATGAACAGGTGGCGCAACAGCCTGGCGATGGGGCCCAACGTCTCGTCTCCCTGAGTGACGAGCAGCCACTCGACGCGTTGCTGCGTGCCGCGCAGGAAGCCGCCCCCGACCTGAGCTGGGCGGCCTATCGCGCCAATCAGCACATGCATTTGCTGGCCCAGGGCGCACAGACCACCGAGTGGCCCAGGCTCATCCCCCGTGAAGGCTTCGATGCCTTTTGTCGCGACCATGGCTTGCAGCGCTGGGCGACAGGGCAGGGCGAATCCGCGCTGGGATGGCTGCTCACGCCTGAGCGCGAGTCGGGCAATCCGTTTTTGCACGCGCTGGCGAGCAAACTGGGACTGCGTTTGCAGGCCGACGCGCTGGCCCGTGCCCAGGCGACCCAGCGTGTGCTGTATGAAATCACTTATCTGGCCAGCTCCACGCGGGATCACTCGGCGTTTTTGCAGGGCGTTCACGAGCAGCTGTCGACGCTGATCGACGCGGAAAACTTCTACCTGGCGCTCTACGAGAGCCACAGCGGCAAGATCACCTACCCGTATTACATCGATATTACCGACGTGGACGCCCTCGAAGCCGAGACTCAGGAGTTTCTCGACCCTGAACGCCTGTCCATGACCGGCTACGTGCTGACCACCGAGCAGCCGCTGTTCGTCAACGCTGCGGACATCGAGCGCGCCCAGGCTCAGGAGCGCTTCCATTGTGTGGGGCACCGCCCGGAATTCTGGATGGGGGCGCCGCTCAAGAACGCCTCCGATGAGGTGTTCGGCATGCTGGCGATGCAGGTCTATGACCTGTCGCGGGTCTACAGCGTCGAGGACCAGGAACTGTTTCTGGTGGTTGCACGCCACGTGTCCATGGCGCTGGACCGGATCCTGCACCGGGTGCACCTTGAAGAAACCGTGGTGCGCCGCACGCTGGAACTGTCCCGGCTCAACGACGCACTGCGCAACGAAGTGGCCGACCGCGAACGGGCCGAGCATTTGCAGAGCGCGCTGTTCCAGATCACCGAGCTGTCCAGCCAGCCGGGGGACATGGCGGACCTTTTCGAGCACCTGCACGGCATTGTCGGTGAGCTGCTGTTCGCGCTGAACTTCTACATCGCCCTGTTCGACGACGACACCGGTGAAGTGACCTTTCCCTATTACGTGGACGAACGTCTGGTCCGTCGGCCCGATCCGCGAAGGGGCGAGCGGGGCTTTACCGAATACGTGATTCGTCAGCGTCGTCCATGCCTGATCGACAGCGCCGAGGCGCGGCGGCTGGAGACAAGCGGTGAAATCACCATCCAGAACGAGATCAATCGTTCCTGTTCCTGGCTGGGGATTCCGTTGTTCGATGGCGACATCGTGCGGGGCGTGCTGGCGGTGCAGAGTTACTCGCCACATGTGAGCTATTCGCTGCGCGATCAGGACCTGTTGACCTTCGTTTCCCGGCATATCGACACCGCGCTGTCGCGACGCAGCGCTGCCGAAGCCATCCAATCCGCCAACCTGCGCCTGGAAGCCCGGGTTCAGGACCGCACCCGCGAGCTGGATTACGCCAACGCCAAGCTGCAGCATGAGAACGCCCACGACTCGCTGACCGGACTGCCCAATCGCAGCCACCTGCAACAGAGCCTGCATGGCGCCTGGCGCGAATTCTGCGATCACGGCCAGGAACTGGCGGTGATGTTCATCGATCTGGACCGCTTCAAGATGGTCAACGACAGCCTTGGGCACCAGTCGGGTGATCAGTTGCTGATCCAGGCGGCAGACCGTTTGCGCAGCTGCATGCGCGAGTACGACCTGCTGGCACGCCTGGGTGGCGATGAGTTCGCGGTACTGGCTTACCCGGCGCCGCCAGACATCGCCATTGCCATTGCCGAACGGATCCTGCTGGCCTTCGACGTACCGTTTTACATTGACGGGCATGCGGTGTTTTCCTCGTGCAGCATTGGTGTCGTGGCCGCTGACCTGCAATTTCACAGTGAACCGGCTGATCTGCTGCGCGATGCCGACACCGCGATGTACCGGGTCAAGAATGCCGGGCGCGACAGTTACGCGGTGTTCAACCAGGAGGTGCGCCGCGAGGTCTCCGACCAGATGGAGCAGGAGACGGCGCTGCGCAACGCGCTCAAGCGCACCGATGAACTGCTGCCGTATTTCCAGCCGATCATCGACGTGGAAAGCGGCCAGATCCTGGCGCTCGAGGCGCTGATTCGCTGGCGCCAGGCCGATGGCCGGGTGATCGCACCGGGTCAGTTCCTGCCGGCGCTGGAGGGCCTGCGCCTGATCGGCCGGCTGGATTACTACATGCTTCAGCAAGTGGTGGCCTTGCTCGCCCAGCCCGAGCATGCACACTGGCCGACGGTGCATGTGAACTGTTCCAGCTACAGCATCAGCCGCCCCGAATTCGCCAATGAGGTGCTCGGGCTGCTCAGCCTGCACGGTGTGGCGCCCTCGCGAATCTGCCTGGAGCTGACCGAAGGCGCCCTGGTGGCCGAGCCCGAGCTGGCTCGCCAGACCATGGAGCACCTGGCGACCAACGGTGTGTCGGTGGTGCTCGATGACTTCGGCGCCGGATTTTCCTCGCTCAGCTACGTGCATCAATACCGCTTCAGCGGTTTGAAGATCGACAAGTCCTTCACCCTGGAGCTGACCACCAGCTCGCGCAGTCGGGCGATCGTGCGCGCCATTGTGCGCATGGCCGAATCCCTGGGGCTGACTGTGGTGGCTGAAGGCGTGGAAGATGCCGATACGTTGCAGTTGCTGCGTGAGATGGGGGCCGGGCAGGCGCAGGGTTACTATTTCTCTATGCCGGTGCCGCAGGAACGGCTGGATCTGAGCACCCTTCGCTGAGGCTGACAGCTGTTCAGCCCCTCACGACATTGATAGACTCCGACCCATGTCAGACACCCAATCCAACACAGCGCCGCAGATGCCCACGTACGCTTTTTGTCCGGTGATTACCGCCCTGGACATCATTGGCGAGCGCTGGGTGATCCTGATTCTGCGCGATTTGTTGCGCAACCCCACGCGGCGCTTTCAGGACCTGCAGGACTCGCTCAAGGGGTGTGCCCCAAGCACGCTGTCGACCCGGCTCAAGTCACTGGAAGCCAATGGCCTGATCGAGCGGCGGCTATACGAACAGCATCCGCCTCGGCTTGAATACCTGCTCACCGCCAAGGGCCGTGAAGTGGGGCCGGTGGTCGCATCCTTGCGTGATTGGGGTTTGCGTCTGCAGGAACAGGACCACCCGTAACTCACGGGCTGGCCGACGCCGTTTCTTCACGCAAACTCAGATATCCGTCGAGCGTGTGACGTCTTCCCACGCCGCAATCTCGGCTTCCAGCTGCGCCAGTTTGTCCCGCACCAGTTTCAGTGCATCGCTGCCCAGCAGCAGGTGGGCGGGTGGGTTGTCGCTGGCGATCAGCTTGAGCATCGCGTCGGCGGCCTTGACCGGGTCGCCCGGCTGTTTACCGCTGCGCTCTTCGCGGGCTTTGCGGATCGGATCGAAACTCAGGTCGTAATCGGCGATCTGCCGTGGCGCACGCTGCATCGAACGGCCGGCCCAGTCGGTGCGGAATCCACCGGGTGCCACCGCCGTGACAAAGACGTTGAACGGCTTGAGCTCTTTACCCAGCGATTCGGAAATCCCTTCCAGGGCGAACTTGCTGCCGTGGTAATAGGAAATCCCCGGCATGGTGATGAAGCCGCCCATGGACGTGATGTTAATGATGTGGCCGCTGCGGCGCTGGCGGAACAGCGGCGCGAACGCCTTGATGATCGCCACCGCGCCATACACGTTGACGTCGAACTGCTGGCGAAGGTCGTCCAGCGACGACTCCTCCAGAATCCCTTCGTGGCCGTACCCGGCGTTGTTGACCAGCACGTCCACCGGGCCATAGGCGGTGTCCACGTCATTGATGACGCTGTCGATGGCCGAAAACTCGGTCACGTCCAGCAGCACGCCATGGGCGCGTCCCGGTGCCTGAGCTTCGAAATCCGCCAGTGCCTGGGGGTTGCGAAGGGTGCCGATGACCTTGTGCCCGGCGGCCAGCGCCTGTTGCGCCAGGGCCTTGCCGAAGCCTGTGCTGACGCCGGTGATGAACAGGGTTTTGATCTTGCTCATGGGGTGTACCTCGCCAAAATGATGCCGTTGCTGGAAGGCCCCCATGTTAGAAACATTGACGTGATGGGCGATGGATCAGTTCTACGCGATGCTTGCCTGATCCTGCCGCGGCATTCACACCGCGTTGCGGGTGATCAGGCGCATGCCGCTGGCAATGCTGCCCACCGCTGCAAACCCGGCGCCGATACTCAATGCCAGCACCGGGCCGTGCTCGCTGGAGATCCCGAAGCTCAACGCCACCAGCGCCGCACCCGTTGCCTGGCCGATCAGGCGCGCCGTGGCGATGGTGCCGCTGGCGCCACTGGAGCGTGACCTCGGGGCGCTGGTCATCAACGCTTTCTGGTTGGGCGCCTGGAAGAAGCCAAAGCCTAAGCCGCACAGGATCATCCGCGCGGCGATCGATACCACACTGGCGTCGGCGGGCATGGTCGCCAGGGAGATCATGCCGCAACACAGCAAGGCCAGGCCGATGCCGCCCAACAGCCCCGGTTGATAACGGTCGGACATACGCCCGGCGAACGGCGCGATCATCGCCACCACCACCGACCAGGGCGTCATCAGAAAGCCGGTCTGGACGGGATCGCGGCCCAACGTCGCTTCAAAAAAGAACGGCAGCGAGACAAACGCCAGGCCCTGGGTCGCGAAGGAGCAGAAAGCCGTCAACGCCGACAGCGCAAACATTGGCCGCTTGAGCAGGTCCAGCGGGAACATCGGCGCGGGGTGCCCGGCTTCGCGCTTGATCATCGCCGCGCCGCACACCAGGAAAATCGCCAGCGCAGTCAGCACGCTGGCGAGCGAGCCGAGTTGCGCGGCCTGGCTGAGGGCGAAGATCAACGCGCCGAAGGTCAGGACGTTGAGCAGGGCAGTGACCCGGTCGAAGGTCAGGCTGCCAGGCTTGACCACCGGCAGCGAGTTCCAGGCGAACACCAGGGCGAACACGCCGATGGGCAGGTTGATCGCAAACAGCCACGGCCAACTGGCCACCGACAGCACCAGCGAGGCGATGGTCGGGCCAATCGAGAAGGACGTCCCGACCACCAGCGCGTTCATGCCCAGCCCACGACCCAGACGTTCATGGGGGAAGATCGAGCTGATCAGACCGGCGTTGACGCTCATGATCGCGCTGGCGCCCAGGCCTTGCAGCACGCGGGCGATGGTCAAGGTTTCCAGGGACCAAGAAAACGTGCACAACGCCGACGACAGCACGAACAGCATCAGCCCGCCGAGGTAGACCTTGCGCTGGCCCAGCACCCCACCCAGCGCCGCGAAGGGCAAGAGCGTAGCGACGGCGGCGAGCTGGTAGGCGTTGATGATCCACACCGAGGCAGCCGGGGATGCCTTCAGGTCAGCGGCGATGGCGGGCAGGGCGGTGTTGGCGATGGCCGTGTCGAGGGTGGCCAGGGCGATGGACAGCAGAATCGCCACCATGCCGCGAAATTCGCGGGAGGTGAGCTTGTCGTTGATGGGGGGAGGGCTCTGGGTAGCCGGCTGACCAGGCAGCTGGGTGGTGGACTGGACCATTATCGACAACGCTCCGGGCATCGCGGCAGACAATGCTGCCAAGGCAGGCGAAAGCGATATGGTGCCTATTGGTTAGGCAGCTATGCAATGGACAAATCCACGATGTTGGCGCCTATGCTGCTTCGCGGACGACATATCCCCTGTCTTGCTCGCGATTGCGTTCTGACATGCACAATCGCATTGCCAGACAAAACGCTATCGCGAGCAAGCTCACTCCTACAGGATTGGGTGGGGTTATGGGTTGTGATCTAGCCCCCGGCCGTATCGATATCCCTGTCGGTCTCACCCGTTTGGTTCTCTTCCTTGGTCGTATCCGGCGACTCGTGTTCCTCGGGCTCGAAATCCGGGGTGTAGCTGTTCTCGTCGGTTGTCTCCCCGTTGGTTTTCTTCGGGTCGATGCCTGGGTCATTACGTTCGGTGCTCTGGTCGTTCATATACCTCTCCTCGCAAGCCCTGGTGAACGGGTCTTGTTGATATCGAGGGCGTGACGGCGCAGGGGTTCGAACAATCCGCTGATCGGTCAGGCATTGCGCCAGGCGCCGGTCACCGGCAACCGGCTGCCCAGGCGATAGCGCGAAGAAGGGTGCACCAGCCGCACGAAGGTCACTACCCGGTCCTTGTGCCAGGTGCGGCGCATCAACACCAGGCACGGCTCGCTGGCGTCGATCTGCAGGTGCCGGGCCTCATCGGCGCTCGGGTGGCCAGCCTCGACGATGTGTTCCATTTCATCCGGCTCGATGATCTGCAACAGGTAGCGCGCCGACTGCACCTGGTCGCCAAAGGGTTGTTGCAGGAAGTCCGGCGCCGTTTGCGGGTTCACATAACGATCTTCCAGTTGCACCGCGACATCTTCCTCGTAATGCACGCACAGCAGGTGAAACACCGAGGCGCCGGTGGTCAGCGAGAGGGCGGCGGCGATGGGCATTGACGCCGCTTCCCGGCCTAGGTGCAGCACCTGGCAGCGATAACGGTGACCACGGGCCAGAATCTCGTCGGCGATGTTGGTGATCTGCAACAGGTTGGACTGCGGCTTGGTCTGTGCCACGAAGGTGCCGACCCCGGACACCCGCACCAGCCGGCCTTCCTCGCTGAGTTCGCGCAAGGCACGGTTGACCGTCATGCGCGACATGCCCAACTCCAGCACCAGGCGGTTTTCCGAAGGGATCAGGTCACCGGGTTTCCATTCGCCCGAGGCGAGTTTGCCATGGACGAAATCCTTGGCCTGGCGATACAGAGCCGGGGGCACGGTTTTGTCCATCTGCAATCCTCCTTCTGGTTCAACACCCATCCGCCGGGGGCTTGGATGCTCATTTACCGCCGTCCTGCCAGAACGCATTGCGATCCAGGTAGTTCTGCAGGAACTGCTGCAAGCGCGGCTGGGTGGCGTTGTGGAAGATGTCCCGGGGTGTGCCGCGGGTGACCACTTCGCCCTGGTCGAGGAAAATCACCGAGTCGGCCACCTGGGCGGCAAAGCCCATTTCGTGGGTGACCACGACCATGGTCATGCCTTCTTTGGCGAGGGTTTTCATGACCTGAAGCACCTCGCCCACCAGCTCCGGGTCCAGCGCAGAAGTAGGCTCGTCGAACAGCATGATGTGTGGCTCCATCGCCAGGGCACGGGCAATCGCCACGCGCTGCTGTTGCCCGCCCGACAGCTGCGCCGGATAGTTGTCGGCCTTGTGGGCCAGGCCGACTTTGTCCAGCATCGCCATGCCACGCTTGCGCGCTTCGTCTGCCGAGAGCTTGCGCACCTGACGCAATGCCTCACACACATTGCCCAGCGCGGTCATGTGCGGCCACAGGTTGAACTGCTGGAAGACCATGCCGACGTTGCGGCGCACCTGATTGATCTGTGACTGTGGCGCGCGCTTGCGGCCCTTGTCGGTTTCCTGCCAGCCGAGCAACTTGCCTTCGATGTGAATCTGGCCTTCGTCGTATTCCTCCAGAAACGCCATGCTGCGCAGCAGGGTGCTCTTGCCCGAGCCCGAAGGGCCGATCAGGCACACCACTTCCGAGCGGCGCACCTCAAGGTCGATGCCCTTGAGCACCCGCAACTGGCCAAAGCTCTTGCCGACCTTGCTCAGCGAGAGAATGGTCGGCTGCTCGCCGGGCGCGGTTGCAGAAGTCTTCATGCTGTCACCTTGTTGCTCGCTGGCTTGCTTGCGTGGCTCGGCGCTGGCACCGCCACCAGGAATCAGAAAACTGTTCATCGTGCTTGCCTGTTCATGAAGCGGCCGACGCGGGTTTCCAGGAGCATGCCCAGCCGCGAGCACAGTTCCACCAGAATCAGGTAGCCGATGCACAGCATCAGCAGGGTTTCGACGAAGGCGAAGGTTTCCGAGCCGATGCCGGTCAGCACCATCGTCAGCTCCGGAATGGTGATGATCGAGAGCACGGCGGTTTCCTTGCACAGGACGGTAATCATGTTGACCAGCGCCGGGAGAATGATCACCAGCATCTGCGGCACCTGAATCCGCCAGATGCATTGCAGGCGGGTGATGCCCAGGCAATCTGCGGCTTCCAGCTGGCCACGGGCAACTGAGTCGAACCCGGAGCGGAAGATCTCGGCGAAGTACACGCTGCCGTACACCCCAAGGCCCAGGATGCCTGCGGGCACCGGGTCCAGGCTCAGGCCGAATGACGGCCCGCCGTAGTAGATCAGAAACAGCTGGACCAGGAACGGCGTGCTGCGGATCAGCTCGATGAACACCCGCAGCGGTGCGCGCACCAAGCTGTTGCCGAACACCTGGGCCACGGCGATCAGCATGCCCAGGGCCATGCCCAGCACCACGCCGCTGCTCCAGGTGCCGAGGGTGACGAGGAATCCCGAGCCGATATCGCCCAGATGTTCGGTGACGATGGTCGGATCGAAGATCATGCGCCGCGCTCCTTCAATCGACGTTCCAGCACGCTGCCGCAGTACGCCAGCGGGATGTTGATGACGCAGTAGAAGCCGGCCAGCATCAGGTAGTCCTGAACGAACATGTAGTCGCTGGCGGCCAGGTTCTGCGCGGTGCGGGTCAGGTCCGCCAGGCCGACCACCGAGACCAGCGACGAGGCCTTGATCAGCAGGATCATTTCATTGACCAGCGAGGGCAGGGTCAGGCGCACGGCCTGGGGCACGCGGATGCGCAGCAGCATCTGCCGGGCATTCAAGCCCAGCAGGCCTGCCGCTTCCAGCTGGCCGCCGGGAATGGCCATGAAGCCGCCGCGCATGATCTCGGCGATATAGGCCCCGGCCGCCAGCGACAGGCCGATGACCGCCGCCACGGTGGGCGAAACATTGGGCAGGCCGATGCGCGGCAGGAAGTAATAGATGAACAGCAACTGCACCAGCAGCGGGATGCCGCGGAACACGAAAATATAGGCGCCACCCAGCCTGCGCAGCAACGGCACAGGGGACAGGCGCAGGCTGCCAACGATCACGCCGATGACAAAGCCGATCGCCAGGGCCGCGATGGAAACCTGCAACGTCACCCACAGGGCGTCGAGCAGGAGCGGGGCATTTTGCTGTAGCAAGGGCCAATCGAACACGGTGTGACTCCAGTTTTGGATCGACGCAAGTTCGAACGATGTATTCAATTACGGTGAAGATTCCCTGTGGGAGCGAATTCATTCGCGATGGGCCGGTGCATCCGAAACATTTCTATCGGCTGTACCAACGTCTCGCGAATGAATTCGCTCCCACAGGGACGCGGACAATCCAGTCATCCGCGCCACATTCCAAGGGCGTTGCAGGCCTTACCACGTCGGTTCGAAATCACCCTTGGGCACGTCCATTTCCGCGCCCAGCCATTTCTTCTGCAGGGCAGCCAGGCGACCGTCGTCGTGCATTTTCGTGAGGGCGGCGTCGAGGGCGGCGATCAGGCTGTCGGCGTCGGCATCCTTGCGGCCAAGGTAGGCGAAGTAGGATTTCTTGCCGAACGGCGGCTGCACCACCTTGTACAGATTGGCTTTCTGCGACGCGACGAACGAGATGTTCGGCAGCGAGTTGGCAACCGCGACGATGCGCTTGGCTGCCAGGTCCGCGTAAGCCTGGTTATTGTCGACGTATTCGCGAATGGTCACCTTCTGTGGCAAGGTCGCGGCGAAGGTTTTCAGCTCTTCGAGTTGCGCCGAGCCTTTGCCTGCGCCCACGGTCTTGCCGGCGATGTCTTCAGGTTTCTTGATGCTGTCGTCCTTGGCACCGACCATCAATGCGACGGTGGCTTCGGCAATCGGCGAAACGAAGTGGTAACGCTCCTTGCGCGCCTTGGTGACGATGATGGGGCCCGCCACCACGTCGAATTTCTTCGCCTCAAGGCCCGGCAATACGCTCGGCCATGGCAGGTCGAGGAACTTGATCTTGACCCCCAGCTCCTTGCCTAGCTCGGCGAACAGCTCCGAGTTCAGGCCCTGCTGTTTGCCTGCTTCGAGGTAGTCGAAAGGGGCGAACTGCATTTCGGTGCCGACAACCAGCTCACCGGCCTTCTTCACATCGGCCAGTTGGTCGGCGTGCGCCGCCATAGGCAACCAGGCCAGTGCGACCGTGATGCTCAGGCTTTTCAACGTGCTGCTGAATGGAAAATCGAGTTGCATGGTGCGCGCTCCTTCTTCGGCATTCAGCCGAATATTTTTCCGGGGTTGAGGATGTTGTTGGGGTCAAAACAGCGTTTGAGCTCGGCCATCGCATCCAGCGCTTCGTCACTGACCGAGTGGTGCAGGAACTCGCGCTTGAGCAAACCGATGCCATGTTCGGCGGATACCGCGCCGCCCAGCTCGCCCACCGCGCGGTACACCAGCTCCTCGATTTCAAGGACCGGCGCAGGCTGCGGCAGGCTGTTGCAGTCCACGGTCAGGTGCAGGTTACTGTCCCCGATGTGGCCGAAATACACGCTGTAGTTGCCCGGCCAGCGCAGGTCCAGTCGCTCGCGACACAGGTCGGCAAAGTCGCCGATCTGGCTGATGGGCAGGCTGATGTCGAAATTCAGCGGGGCGATGCGCACCGGGAATTCGCCGGTGGCCTCGCGGATCTTCCACAGGCTGCGAGCCTGGGTGTGGGAGGTGGCGAGGATGGCGTCGACCACTTCACCGGCCTCGATGGCTGCCTCCAACGTCTGCTCCAGCACGCTGCTGGTCGCTGAGGATTCGAGCAGCACATACAGCGGATGATGATCGGGCATCGGCGCGACCGGGTTTTCCAGCCACGACACACCCATTCGAAAGAAGTCCTGCCACATCAATTCATAGGCCTGGGGCGTTCCGGCGCTGCGCTGGATGCGCCGCAACAGCGCGACCGCGCTTTTGTAGTCGGGCAAGGCGCAGAGCAGGGTGGTGGTCTGGCCCGGCTGTGGGGCGATTTTCAGCACCGCGCGGGTGATGACGCCCAGGGTGCCTTCGCTGCCGATGAAGTTCTGCTTGAGGTCATAGCCGCAGTTGTTCTTGATCATCTTGTTCATCAGGTTCAGCACGCGCCCGTCGGCCAGCACTACTTCAAGACCGAGCACCATGTCGCGGGTCATGCCGTAGCGGATCACCGCGTTGCCGCCTGCGTTGGTCGCGATATTGCCGCCGATCTGGCAGGAGCCGCGGGCGCCCAGGTCCAGTGCGAAGAGGTAGCCTGCGTCGGCCACGGCCTGCTGGATGTCCTGCAGCGTGGTGCCGGCCTTGACCGTGACGGTGGCGGCGGCCGGGTCGATTTCCTCGATGCCGCGCAGGCGCTCCAGGGACAGGGCAAAGTCAGTGGCCCGTGGAACGGCGCCGCCCGCCAGCCCCGTCATGCCGCCCTGTGGCACCACGGCTTGACCGGCCGCGTTGCAGATGCGCAGCGCGGTCGAGACTTGCCCGGTGTCCTTGGGCATAATCAGTGCCGCAGGGCAGGCGGGGGCGTGGCGCGTCCAGTCGCTGAAGTGGCGCGGGTTGATCGCCTCGCCGGTCAGCACCTGGGCCGCGCCGAGGGCTTCGCGTAACTGATCGATGGTCTGTTGCACGTCGCTCATGGGTTCAACTCACGGTATAAGTCGCGCCGGCGCTGGGCCTGGTGCGCAGATGATTCAGGTCCGGCTGGCCGAGCAGGGTCAGGGCCAGGCGCAGTTCGTGGGCGAGCAGGTCCAGCGCATGGCCCGCGCCGGCCTGCCCGCCGACCGCCACCCCGTACAGCGTCGCCCGGCCCAGCAGCACCGCGTCGGCGCCCAGGGCGCAGGCCTTGAGAATGTCGGTGCCGCGCCGGATGCCGCTGTCGAGCAGGATGCTCAGGCGGCCTTTGACCACAGCGGCGATGGCGGGCAGGCAATCGAGGCTTGCAGGCACACCGTCCAACTGGCGGCCGCCGTGGTTGGTGACCACGATGCCGTCCAGCCCCAGGTTCACGGCCTGCTCGGCATCATCGGGGTGCATCACGCCCTTGAGCAGCAGGCGGTGCGGCCAGCGGTCACGCAAGCGCGAGAGGAATTCCCAGTTCAGTTGCTTCTCCATCTTCTCGCCAATGAAGTGCGCGGCGCCGGCGGCATTGCGCTGGTCGGCGGGCAGGTAGCGATCCAGGTTGGCCATGCTCGGCATGCCCTGTGGCCACAGCGCCTGTCTGATCCAGCGCGGATGACGCAGCACGTCGAGCTTGTTGCGCAGGCTCAATTGCCGGGGGCGGGCGAAGTTGCGCTTGTCCCATTCACGATTGCCCAGCAGCACGGCATCGCTGGTCAGCAGCAGGGTCTGGCAGCCGACGTTCTGGGCGCGCTGGATCAGGTCTTCCTGCACCTTGCTGTCGCTCATGCTGTAGAGCTGGAACCACAGGTTGACGTCAGGCACAGCCGCCACGACCTGCTCCAGCGAACGGGTGGCCACCGTGCTCAGGGTGAAGGGCAGGCCGCGCTCGGTGGCAGCCCGGGCCAGGTGAATGTCGGCATCACGGTGCAACATGCCGTTGTAGCCGGTCGGGGCGATGGCCATCGGCAGCGCCTGGGCACGGCCCAGCAAGGTGCGGCGGGTGTCGGGTGTCTGCCAGGGCACCAACGTCCTGGGCAGCAGGCTGACTTCGGCAAAGGCCTGGCGATTGCGCTGCAAGGTCAGTTCTTCTTCGGCGCCGCCTTCCAGGTATTCCCAGGCGAAATGCGGCAGGCGTCGACGGGCCATGTGGGCCAGTTCGGCGATGCTGTGGGCGCGAGCGAAGTCGGTACCTGAGTGATAACGGCGCATGAAAATCCCTGGGCAAGCTGTATAGACAGCCAAGGCAAGATGCAGGCCAGTTCATGGCACAGGGGCAGATGGCGCCCTGCTGCGCGGGGCAGGCATAGCGGCTTACTGTGATGTCACCAAAAGTTGCACCGAATGGGGTCTCTGTGCTCGCTGCTGGGGCAATGCGAAACTAACCCGCCCCTCACCGTTGCACCGTAGCAGTCCGGCTTGCCGGCGACAGCGATCTTGCGGATGCCGACGCCGGCAAGCCGGACTGCTACGGGGGATGAGCCGCAGTCGTTGCCTCACCCTGCGGCACACTAAATGCTTGCCCCTGTCTATACAGCTGCCGCCATCCACCCCATGAGGAGCCCGTATGACTGCCACCGCCAACCTTCCGCTGATCGACATGGCGGGCGTCCGCCAGGGCGAACAGGCCGCCATCGAGCGCGCCGGTGAGGCCATTCGCAAGGCCTGCAGCGAAACCGGATTCTTCTACATCATCAATCACGGCGTACCGCAGTCGGTGATCGACAACGCCATGGCGGCAGCGAAGACCTTCTTTGCCTACCCGGCCGAAACCAAGCGCAAGGTCGCGGTGAACAAACGCCATCGCGGCTGGCATGCGCTGGGCGGGGCGCTGATGTACGAGGCCACCAAGCCGGACTTCAAGGAATTTTTCAGCATGGGGCTGGAGTTGCCCGAAGATGACCCATGTGTGGTCGCCGGAGAAGCGCTGCGCGGGCCGAACCAGTGGCCGGATTTCATGCCCGAACTGCGCATGGCACTGGATGCCTACTACGAGGAAATCGGGCTGGCGGGGGCCGATTTGTTGAAAGCAGTGGCGGTGGGCCTGGGTATCGCGCCCGATTTCTTTGCGCCCAAGTACGGCAAGCGCCTGCAACGCACGCAGATGGTCTATTACCCGCCGCATCCGCCGATGGCCGAGTCCGATCAGTTCGGCGTCGCGCCGCACACCGACTATGGCTGCATCACCTTGCTCTATCAGGACAACAGCGGCGGTTTGCAGGTGCGCGAACTGGGCAACAACAGCTGGATCGACGCCACGCCCATTGAGGGCAGCCTGGTGGTGAACGTGGGGGATCTGCTGGCGCGCTGGTCCAACGACCGTTTCCGTTCGACCTTGCACCGGGTCATCAACAAGTCAGGGCATGAGCGTTATTCCATCGCCACCTTCTACGACCCTACCTACGGCGCCGTCGTCGACCCTTGCGACCTTGGGATCGAGCCGGCCAACAGCCTTTACCCGGCCGTGGCGGCAGGGGATTACATTCTCAAGCGGATCGATGATTCGATGGCGTATCGCAAGAAATCGCAGTGAGTGAAGCAATTGCCGTTGGTTAAAAATACCGGGCCGAAAAATCTGGACACACTTGATCTGAAAGGTGCGACCGTCAAATGACTTGGAATTCCCTGCAAGCCGCTGTGGCCGTGGCTTGCAAGACATATAACTGTCATAAAGCGCTCGAAAACCGCCTCTGATCTCGCCGCAACGAGCCTGAATGTGGCGTATTGATATTAATTTCTCGAAAACTAGACAACCCCCGGTTTCCCCAATGGAACCGGGGGTTTTGCATTTACACGCTGTAGGAAATCGCCTACGAAAATCGCCAGATTTGGCGGCCTGTCCCCGGACTGTCATCAAACAGAAATGTTTCGGGTTTTAAATCTGCATCGGGTCTTCAACTGTGACCACAAATACACATTCTCTTGTTGAGGTATTACCGTGACTCTGCTGACTAAAAATCGCCTGACGCTGCTGCTGGCTTCGATGTGCCTCTCCGGTATGGCACACGCTACCGACGTGACTGGCGCGGGTTCGAGCTTCGTCTTCCCGGTTATCTCCAAGTGGTCGCAGGACTACAGCAAGGACGCTGCGCACCGTATCAACTACCAGTCGATCGGTTCGGGTGGCGGTATTGCTCAGATCAAAGCGGCCACCGTTGACTTCGGTGCTTCCGATGCTCCTCTCAAAGCCGAAGACCTGCAGGCCAGCGGCCTGGGTCAGTTCCCAAGCGTGATCGGCGGTATCGTTCCGGTCGTCAACGTCGAAGGCATCGAAGGCGGCAAACTGGAGCTGGACGGCAAGACGCTGGCCGACATCTTCCAGGGCAAGATCACCAAGTGGAACGATCCAGCCATCGCCAAGCTCAACGCCGGCGTGAAACTGCCGGAAACCAACATCACCGTCGTTCACCGTTCGGACGGTTCGGGCACCTCCTTCAACTTCACCAACTACCTGAGCAAAGTCAGCCCAGACTGGAAATCGGCTGTCGGCGAAGGTTCTGCCGTTCAGTGGCCAGTCGGTGTGGGTGGCAAGGGTAACGAAGGTGTGGCTGCCTACGTCAAGCAGATCAAAGGTTCGATCGGCTACGTTGAATTCGCTTACGCCAAGACCAACAACATTGCCTACGCCAAGCTGCAGAACGCTGCTGGCAAGGTCGTCGAGCCTAGCGCCAAAGCCTTCGCCGCTGCCGCTGCTACCGCCGACTGGGCAAGCGCCAAAGACTTCAACCTGATCATGACCAACGCCCCGGGCGCTGACGCATGGCCAATCACCGCGACTACCTGGATCATCATGTACAAGCAACCGAAGAACGCCGAGAAGAGCGCTGCTGCTTTCGACTTCTTCAAATGGTCCCTGGAAAAAGGTCAGGCTCAGGCCGAGTCGCTGGACTACGTACCACTGCCTAAAGAGCTGGTCGCCAAGATCGAAACCTACTGGAAAACCGAGTTCACCAAGTAACTCGACGTTATCCGGCTTGCCCCTGTCACCGAGCGCTCGGTGACAGGGTTTCCTTTCGAGTGGACCCACCATGACTGAAAACACCCAATATATGTCCGCTGTCATTCCGGATGCGATTTCCGAGAGCGAAAAACGCGCGGCCCGCGATCACCGACACGACGCCTGGTTCAGGCGCACGATGATGGGAGCGGCTCTGTTGGTGCTGCTGTTGCTGGCGAGCATCGCCGGCTCGACGCTCTGGGGCGGAGCCCTGGCGTTCAAGACGTTTGGTTTCGAATTTCTTACCAGTACTGAATGGGATGCGGTCAACGGCCACTTTGGTGCGTTGGTTCCGATCTACGGCACCTTGGTGACATCCTTTCTCGCGCTGCTGATCGCGGTTCCCGTGAGCTTCGGCATCGCGATTTTTCTGACTGAAGTGGCGCCGCCCTGGTTGCGGATGCCGATTGCCTCTGCCGTCGAACTGCTGGCAGGCATTCCTTCGATCATCTACGGCATGTGGGGCCTGTTCGTGTTCGGCCCGTTCATGGCCGCCTACCTGGCTCCGTGGATCAACGACAACCTTGGCGCATTGCCTCTGATCGGCCCGATCTTCCAGGGCCCGCCACTGGGTATCGGCATGCTGACCGCCGGTATCGTGCTGGCGATCATGATCATCCCGTTCATTACCTCGGTCATGACCGAAGTGTTCCGCACGGTTCCGGTGGCTCTGAAAGAGTCTGCCTATGCTCTGGGCGGCACCACCTGGGAAGTGGTCTGGGACATCGTCCTGCCTTACACCCGCACAGCGGTGGTCGGCGGTATTTTCCTGGGTCTGGGTCGCGCTCTGGGTGAAACCATGGCGGTGACCTTCGTGCTGGGTAACGCCCACAACTTCTCTGCGTCACTGATGATGCCGAGCAGCTCGATTGCCTCGGTGATCGCCAACGAATTCAGCGAGGCCTACACCGACCTGCATCGTTCCTCGCTGATCGCCCTGGGCTTCCTGCTGTTTGTCGTCACCTTCATCGTGCTGGCAATTGCCCGTCTGATGCTGTCTCGTCTGTCGCGCAAGGAGGGTGTATGAGCAAGGTCGATAACGAAAACCTGTACCGGATGCGGGCGCTGAAAAACAAGCTCGCCATGGTATTGAGCTGCGGCGCGACCCTGTTCGGCCTGCTGTGGCTGGTGTGGATCCTGATCACCACCATCGTCAACGGTTTCCAGGCGCTGAACCTGCGCCTGTTCACCGACATGACCCCGCCACCGGGCTCTGAAGGGGGGCTGGCCAACGCCTTTTACGGCAGCATCCTGATGTCCGGCATTGGCCTGTTGATCGGCACGCCTATCGGCCTGATGGCCGGCATATGGCTGGCCGAGTTCGCTCGCCACACCAAGCTCGGTAACGCGGTTCGCTTCATCAACGACATTCTGCTGTCGGCGCCGTCCATCGTGCTGGGCCTGTTTGTCTACACCGCGGTGATCCTGCCGGTCAGCGCCATGACCAACCACCAGGTCGGCTTCTCGGCATTTGCCGGTGCCCTGGCCCTGGCCCTGCTGGTGATCCCGGTCGTGGTGCGTACCACCGATGAAATGCTGCAACTGCAACCGGCGACCATGCGCGAAGCCGCGCTGGCCCTGGGCGTACCGCAGTGGAAACTGACCCTGCAGATCGTCCTGCGTGCCGCACGTGCCGGCGTCGTGACCGGTATCCTGCTTGCCTTGGCCCGCATCACCGGCGAAACCGCGCCGCTGCTGTTCACCGCATTCGGTAACCAGTTCTGGAGCGGTAACCTGCTCAAACCGATCGCCAGCATTCCGGTCGTGATCTTCCAGTACGCCATGAGCCCGTTCGATGACTGGCATTCCCTGGCGTGGGCCGGTGCCTTGATTATGACTCTGTTTGTACTGGTGCTGAGCCTCAGCTCCCGTCTCCTTCTTTTGCGCAATAGGGCGTCCTGATGAACAACCTCTCTCTGGCCGACGAAAAAACCAAAATCCAGGTACGCAACCTCGACTTCTACTACAACGGCCACCAGTCGTTGAAGTCCATCAACATGAACATACCCGAGAAGCGCATCACTGCGATCATCGGGCCTTCGGGTTGCGGCAAGTCGACCATGTTGCGTGTATTCAACCGCATCTATTCGATGTACCCGAAACTGGAAGCCAAGGGCGAAGTATTGCTCAACGGCGAAAACATCCTGGCCCCTGGCTACTCGATGAACCGCCTGCGCAGCCACGTCGGCATGGTGTTCCAGAAGCCGGTGCCGTTCCCCATGTCGATCTACGACAACATCTCGTACGCGGTGAAGCACCACGAGAAGCTGTCCCGTCGCGAGATGGAAGAGCGCGTGGAAGAAGCCCTGCGTGGCGCGGCGTTATGGGATGAAGTCAAGGACAAGCTGAAGCAGAGCGCCCAGAGCCTGTCCGGCGGTCAGCAGCAGCGTCTGTGCATCGCCCGCACCATCGCCCTGCGTCCGCAGGTGCTGTTGCTGGACGAACCGACCTCGGCCCTCGACCCGATCTCCACCGGTCGTATCGAGCAGTTGATCACCGAACTCAAAGAGCAGTTCACCGTGGTCATCGTGACGCACAACATGCAACAGGCCGCCCGTTGCTCGGACTACACCGCGTTCATGTTCCTGGGTGAACTGATCGAACACGGCGACACCGACACCATCTTCACCAAGCCGACCAAGACCCAGACCGAAGATTACATTACCGGTCGTTTCGGTTAATTGGAGACGGCGCAACACGCGGTACCTGTGGGAGCGGGCTTGCCCGCGAAGGCGTAAGGTCAGCCGTTATTGAGGCGGCAGGTCCGACGCTTTCGCGGGCAAGCCCGCTCCCACAGGTCCGGTGTCGTTCAGCCCAGCGGGACAGGGGGCACGGTGCTGTGGTCGCCCATGAACTGCTCCAGCCGCTTGCGCAGCCAGCGCTCGGCGGGATCGGTGTCCATCACGCTCAGCCAGACCATCGACAACTCCAAATTCGGCGTGATGAAAGGCAACGGCTCGCCTTTCAACAGCCCCGTCTTGTTCATCGCCAGGGTCAAGTGATCCGGCAGGTTGCACAACAGATCCGTGCCCTCCATCAACGCCGGCAGCGTGCTGTATTGCGGCACCGACAGCACGGCCGTGCGCTTGCGCCCGATCGCTGCCAACCACTCATCGGCGAAGCTTGAGATGTTCGCCACATGGGACACCACCACGTGGGGTCGCGAGCAGTACTCGTCCAGCGTCAACGGTTCGGTGGACTTGTCCGCCCGCACCACCATCGGTGCCACCGTGCGCAGCAGCTTGCGCTTGGCATTGGCGGGCAGTTCGCGGGTCAGGCAGACGCCCACCGTGATCTCTCCGGACATCAGCAATTCCGAGATATTCCAGTAGTTGACCTGTTTGATGACGATGACAATCCCGGGTGCCTCCTGGCGAATCGCCCGTAGCAGGGGCGGCAACAGGCTGTATTCGACGTCGTCGGACAGGCCGATGCGGAAGGTCATGTCACTGCTGGCCGGATCGAAATCCCGGGTCAGGCTCAGGGCCACGGACATCGCATCCAGGGCTGGCGAGAGGTGGTTGATGATTTCGTTGGCGCGGGCCGTGGGTTCCATGCGATGGCCGACGCGGATGAACAGCGGGTCATTGAACAGTGCGCGCAGGCGGTTCAAGGCGGCGCTGATGGTGGGCTGGCCAAGAAACAGCTTCTCGGCGGCACGGGTCACGTTGCGCTCCTGCATCAAGGTTTCGAACACCACCATGAGGTTGATATCGGCCTTGCGCAGTTCATTGCGATTCATAAAACGTCCCCGTTGCCAGCCGGTTTTTCAGCAGAACCGGCGAAATGATGGGTGACAGTTTATGGAGGGCGGTCTGGTGGCGTCCAGTGTGGGGTTGCGTGGGGGTGGTAAAAGCTGACGCCGGGATCGGGTGTATATCCGTTTTCGTGGTGGTCCGGATTTTGGGTTTCGCCCCTTACGGGCGACCTACTTTCTTTCGGGAAAGTAGGCAAACCATTTGCTCCTGGCTGGGGTCCTTCGGACTTCCCTCGA
>Ga0105251_10000634_pt1 | contig 32237 bp, 27 predicted proteins | sample KBSS64metaG_FD_80424 | JGI IMG/M metagenome (GOLD analysis project Ga0105251, IMG submission 80424) | Switchgrass rhizosphere microbial communities from Kellogg Biological Station, Michigan, USA - KBS S6-4 metaG | ecosystem: Host-associated > Plants > Roots > Rhizosphere > Soil | place...
CGCCAGTTGCAGCGTGGCCTCGCGCAGGTCGGCGGCCGCCACCACGCGCGTGACCAGGCCCAGTTGCAGCGCGCGCGCCGCGTCGATCGGCGCGCCGAGCAGGCACAGTTCCAGCGCCGCGGCGCGGCCGACCAGCCGCGGCAGGCGCTGCGTACCGCCGAAACCGGGGAGCAGCCCCAGGTTGATTTCCGGCTGGCCGAAGCGGGCGCTGTCGGCGGCCACGCGCAGGTGGCAGGCCATCGCCAGTTCCAGCCCGCCGCCGAGGGCGAAGCCGTTGACCATCGCCAGCACCGGCTTGGGCATGCGCTCGATCCGGCGCATCAGCCGCTGCCCGAGCTGGGAGAAGTCGCGGCCCTGGACCGGTGCGAGTTCGTTCATCTCGGCGATGTCGGCCCCGGCCACGAAGGCTTTCTCGCCGGCGCCGGTCAGCACCACCACGCGGATCGCCGGGTCCGCCTCGGCCTCGGCGAAGGCTGCGTCCAGGTCCTGCAATACCTGCCGATTCAACGCGTTGAGCTTGTCGGGGCGGTTCACGGTGACGATGCGGATCGCATCCTGGATAGCGGTGACGACCTGCGCGGCGGACATGACCATTCCTGATTGTAAAAAAAGAGTGAAGGGAACTCCGGGCGCGCCGGCCGGTCAGACCTGCGTCCCGTCGGTAGCGGTCGAGCGCCGCGGCGGCTATCCTAACGCGTCATCTCAGGCGGCACAGGCCGTCCTGTGCCACCACCCTGGAGAATTGTTTGATGAAGTTGCGTTCTATTGCGGTCGCCGTCGCGGCCCTCGCCCTGAGCGGCAATGCGTTCGCCCAGGACACCACGTCCGAGAAGGGCAAGCTGAGCTATTACTTCGGTTACGACTACGGCAACAACCTCGCCGAACTGTCCGCCCGCGGCGAGCAGCTCGACATCAACGCGGTGGTGAAGGGCTTGCAGGACGCCTACGCCAAGAAGCAGCCGGCGGTCGCCGCCGACCAGCTGAAGCCGGCCGTCGAAGCGTTCCAGAAGCGCGAGCAGGGCCGTGCCCAGCAGGCCAAGGCCGAGTACGAGAAGGCCGCCGCCGAGAACAAGACCAAGAGCGACCAGTTCATCGCCCAGAACAAGGCCAAGGCCGGCGTGCAGACGCTGCCCAGCGGCGTGCAGTACCGCGTGATCGAAGCCGGCAAGGGCGCCAAGCCGACCCAGGCCAGCACCGTGCAGCTGGAAGTGGCCGGTCCGTATCCGTTCGGCCAGCGCCCGGCGCAGGCGCGTCCGGCGCAGCAGATTCCGGCGATCAAGGTCAGCGAAGTCGAGATGCAGGCCATGCGCGACACGCTGCTGCAGATGCCTGCCGGCTCCAAGTGGGAAGTGACCCTGCCGCCGGACAAGGCCTACGGCGCCGACCCGCGCACGCCGTTCCCGCCGAACGTGGCGGTGCAGTTCGAGATCAAGCTGGTCAGCGTCAAGTAAGCGCGCCGTCCAGTGCATGACGAATGCGCCGGCGGCGACGCCGGCGCATTTTTTTGTGGCGAAAAAAGTGCCGCCGCCGGCGATTCGCGCTAGGCTGGCGAGGTGTCGAATCCGATGGATCCCGTCCCCCATGCGTTGCTCACGCCCTGCATCGGCATCTGCGCGCTCGACGCGCGCGGCTACTGCGCGGGCTGCCTGCGCAGCGGCGACGAGATCGCGCGCTGGCGCGGCATGAGCGACGCCGAGCGCCAGCACTACATGCACGACGTGCTGCCGGCGCGGGGCTGGTCGCCGTCGCCGGGCCAGCGCCTGGTCGAGCGTGCACGGCTGTTGCGCGCGCTGCATCCGCTGCAGCGGCCGCCCGCCGGTCCGGGCTGGAACCATCACGAATTGCACGACCTGCTGCCCGACGGCGCGCCGGCCGAAGCGGCGGTGCTGGTCGGGCTGCTGCCGCGCGCCGACGGCACCTCCGTGCTGCTGACCCGGCGCACCGACGGCCTGCGCCACCATGGCGGCCAGGTCAGTTTTCCCGGTGGCCGCGTCGAAGCCGACGATGCCGACGCGGTGGCCGCCGCGCTGCGCGAAAGCGAAGAGGAAATCGCGCTGGCGGCATCGCAGGCCGAGCCGCTGGGGTATCTGGATCCGTTCGTGACCATCAGCGGGTTCCGGGTGATGCCGGTGGTGGCGGCGATCGATCCGCGCTTCGTGCCGCGGCCGCATCCGGGCGAGGTGGCGGACGTGTTCGAAGTGCCGCTGGCCTATCTGATGGCGCCGGACAACGTGCGCAGCATCGAGACCGACTACCGCGGGCGGCGGCGCACGGTGCTGGAATACGGCTGGCCGGGGCAGCGGATCTGGGGCGCGACGGCGGCGATCCTGCTCAACCTGCGGCAACGATTGGAGCAAACGGCATGAGCGACAGCAGCGTCCTTCCCGATTGGCCGTGCCTGGTCGATGCGCCGACCCTGGCGGCCGCGTTGGACCACCCGGACCTGCGCCTCGTGGATGCGCGGTTCGCCGCCGCCGCGCTCGCCGATCCGCAGGCGGCCCAGGCCGCGCGCCAGGCCTATGCGCAATCGCACCTGCCCGGCGCGGTGTACGCCGATCTCAATGCGGATCTTTCCGACCTGAGCCGCCCCGGCCTGGGCCGGCATCCCTTGCCCGACGCCGACGCCTTCGCGCGCACGCTGGGGCGTTGGGGCATCGCGCCGCACACCCAGGTGGTGGTCTACGACGCCGGCGACGGCAGCATGGCCGCGGCGCGGCTGTGGTGGATGCTGGGCCTGCTGGGGCATCGCCGCGTCGCCGTGCTCGACGGCGGCCTGGCCGAGTGGCGCCGGCTCGGCTTGCCGGAAACCGATGCCGCGGCCATGCCGTCGCCGCAACCGCCGTATCCGGGCCGGTTCGACGCCAGCCGCATCGCCGCTGCCGAGGACGTCGCCGCGCGCCTGCACGAGGCGCCGGGCTGGCTGCTGGATGCGCGCGCCGGCGAGCGCTTCCGCGGCGAGGTCGAGCCGATCGATGCGGTGGCCGGCCACGTGCCCGGCGCGCTCAACCGGCCGCTGGGCCAGAACCTGCGCGATGGCCGCCTGCGTCCGCCGCAGGAACTGCGCGCGGAGCTGGAGCCGCTGCTGCACGGGCGCGATCCGCGCGAGGTGGTGCTGATGTGCGGGTCGGGCGTCACCGCCTGTCACCTGCTGTTGGCGATGGAGCACGCCGGGCTGCATGGCGCGCGGGTCTATGCCGGATCGTGGAGCGGCTGGATCGCCGATCCGTCGCGGCCGCGCGCCCGCGGCTAGGCCCATGCGGGGGGCAGCAGGCGTGCCGGCGCGGCGCGCGCTTCCACGCAGCGTGGCGGGCATGGCGGTGGCGCCGCTGCGTCGGCGCGGGCTATGGGCGCTGGCGCTGGCGCTGGGCCTGGGCGGCTGCGGCGGGCGCCCGTCCGCGGCGGGCGCCGACGCCTCGCCGGCGTCGCAATCGGGCACCCAGTACCGCGCGGCGGTGGAACAGCGGCGCGCGGAACGCGTGGCGCTGTTGCGCGCCCCGACCGGCTGGCTCAGCTACACCGGCTCCGGCCGCTTGCGCAGCGGCGAGCACCGGGTCGGCAGTGCCGCCGACAACGATGTGCAACTGCCGGCCGGGCCGGCGCACCTGGGCAGCCTGCGCGTGGACCCGGCGGGCAACGTGTTGTTCGAGGCCGCCGCGGGCGTGGCGCTGCGCGCGCACGGCCGCCCGTTCGGCGCCGGCCGTCTCGACACCGACGCGGCGCACGGCGGCGAAACGCGGCTGGCGCTGGGCGAGCAGGAGTTCTACGTGGTGCGTACCGGCAACCTGCTCGGCTGGCGCTTCCGCGACCCGCACGCGCGGGCGCGCGGCGATTTCCGCGGCATCGACTACTTTCCGATCGACCCGCGCTGGCGCGTGGTGGCGCAGTGGCATCCGACGCCGACGCCGCGCAAGGTGGTGCTGCTCACCTCGATCGGCACGCCGCAGCCGCTGGCGCTGGCGGGCACCGCGGAGTTCACCCTGGATGGCCGCCGCTACCGCTTGCAGGCGATGTACGACGACGACGGCAAGCGCCTGTTCTTCCCCTTCACCGACCGCACCAGCGGGCGCGAGAGCTATGGCGGGGCGCGCTACCTGTTCGTCGCGCCGACGCAGGGCGAGCGCATCGTGCTGGACTTCAATCTCGCGCAGAATCCGCCGTGCGCGTTCACCGCGCATGTGGTGTGTCCGCTGGCGCCGGTCGGCAACCGGCTGGAACTGGCGGTGACCGCGGGCGAGAAGAATTACATCGGTCCGCACTGAGCGCCGCACAGCTTGCGCCGCGATCCGCAATGGCGTGGCGCAGGCTTCCTGTAGGAGCGGCTTCAGCCGCGACCGGTCAACGAAACCGCCGAATGGCTCGATGCCGGCAAAATGTCGCGGCTGAAGCCGCTCCCACAGGAGCGTACGTGCGATCGCCCTGGCGAGCGGACCGCCAGAGCGCCGGCGTCAGCCGTCGGCGCGTGCATCCGCCGGTGGCACATACGGCGCCAGCGGCACCGCCTCCAGCACCTGCGGCCACGGAAAGCGCGGGCCGGGATCGCGCTTGCGCCGCACCCGCAGCGCCGGATCGTCGCTGGCCGGTTCGTCACTGCGGTCCAGCGCGTCGTGGCCGGCGATATGGCGCAACTGCGGCAACTGCGCGTGCAACTCCCGCAGCAGTTCGATCAGCGCCTGGATCTGCGCCGGCGGATAGGCGTCGTCCATCGCCTGGTGGCGCGAGTCCAGCCAGTGCGGATAGCGCCCGCGGTTGACCAGTTCGATGCCCAGCGACTGCGGGTTGTAGCCGCGCACGTGGTGCGCCACCCGCTGCAGCGGCACGTAGCGGTGCACGCTGCCGTCGCGGTCGATGTAGAAGTGGCCGCTGTTGCCGGTGCCCGACGGATACAGCACGCGTTCGCCGTAGGCGCGCGCGCTGGCCAGGTCGGGCAGTTCGGTGCAGTGGATCACCGCCAGCGTGATCGCATCCAGGGAACGCGGCTGCAGCCGTTCGACATAGGGCAGGGGCGCATCGTGGATCGGCAACGGCGGGGTCGGCGGCATGCGCGGATGCTAGCATTCACCGATGACGCTGAATCCCGATAGCCCCCTGGCGACGCTGCTCGCCACCTTGCCGCGCGCCGGTCGCGTGGACTGGATCGGCCTGCGCCCGGCGCGCGACGTGGCGATGCTCGAGGTGGAGCAGGCCGTCGCGCATGCCGGAGGCGGCCTGTTCGGCGACCGCTATGCCGGCGGCAGCGGCAAGCGCGGGGTGACCCTGATCCAGGCCGAACACCTGCCCGCGATCGCGGCGCTGGCCGGGCACGCGACGCTGGCGCCGGCGCTCCTGCGGCGCAACGTGGTCGTTTCCGGGATCCCGTTGGTCGCGCTGAAAGGGCGCCGCTTCCGCGTCGGCGAGGTCGAACTGGAAGGCCTCGCGCCCTGCGATCCGTGCTCGCGCATGGAGGACGCGCTCGGCCCGGGCGGCTACAACGCGATGCGCGGCCATGGCGGCCTGTGCGCGCGCATCGTGCACGGCGGCACGCTGCGCCGCGGCGACGCGGTGGTGGCGCTGTGAGCCGCGGCCACTGCATCCTCGCCCACGGCTTCGAGAGCGGCCCGGACGCGATCAAGGTCGCGGCGCTGGCCGAGGTCGCCCAGCGTCTGGGCTGGAGCCACGAACGCCCGGATTTCACCGACCTGGACGCGCGCCGCGAGGTCAGCCAGCTCGGCGACGTGCCGGCGCGCCTGCAGCGCCTGCTGGCGCTGGCGCAGGACGCCGTGCAACGCGGGCCGGTGGTGCTGGCCGGTTCCAGCCTGGGCGCCTACATCGCCGCGCAGGTGTCGCTGCAGGTGCCGGTGCGCGGCCTGTTCCTGATGGTCCCGCCGACGCGGATGGGCTGGATGCCGGCGCTGGACGCCGCGCCCGTGCCGATCTCGGTCGTGCACGCCTGGCACGACGAATTGATTCCCGCCGCGGAGGTCATCGCCTGGGCGCAGGCGCGCGCGGCGCGCTTGCTGCTGGTCGACGACACGCACCGGCTCGGCGCCCACGTCGCGACCTCGGCGCGGGCCTTCGCCGACTTGCTGGAGACGCTGTGAGGCGCGCGCGTCGCATGGCGGGGACACGCCGATGGCACTGAATCTGCGTGCCGAAACCGCGGCCGACCACGCCGCGATCGAAGCGCTGACCCTGGTCGCGTTCTTCCGCGTCGCGCACAGCCGCCACGACGAACAGCAGATCATCGAACGGCTGCGCGCGGACGGCGCGCTGGCCCTGTCGCTGGTGATCGAGCACGACGGCTATGTGGTCGGCCACGTGGCGGTGTCGCCGCTGCAGCTGTCCGACGGCAGCCGCGGCTGGTACGCATTGGGACCGCTGTCGGTGGGGCCGGGCCACCAGCGCCAGGGCCTGGGCACGCGGTTGGTGCGCGAAGCGCTGGCGCAGTTGCAAGCGCTAGGCGCGGCCGGCTGCGTGGTGCTCGGCGAGCCGGCGTTCTTCGCGCGTTCCGGCTTCGCTCCGGAACCGGGGCTGGTGCTGCCCGGCGTGCCGGCCGAGGACTTCCAGGCGATCGGCTTCGGCGACCGCCTGCCGCCCGTCGCCGAGGCCGAATACCACGACGCGTTCCTGGTCAGCGGCTGAGCGCGACCGGCGCCGCGGTGCCGCGGTGCCGGCGCACGGGTTACCATCCGTCTCTGGATTTGCCGAGGATCGCTCCGATGCGCCATTGATGCCGCCGTCTTCGACGGCCTTGTCCCTTCCTGCCGAACTGGCGGGCGCGACCGGCATCTGTGGAGTTTCCATGACGCATCCCTTGCTCGCGCTGCAAAGCGCGTCGTACGTCCTGCCCGATGGCAGGACCCTGTTTTCCGATCTGGATTTCGTGCTCGACGCGCGGCGCACCGGCCTGGTCGGTCGCAACGGCGTCGGCAAGAGCGTGCTCGCGCGCGTGCTCGCCGGCGAACTGGCGCCCAGCGCCGGTCGCTGCGTGCGCCACGGCCGCCTGCACTACGTGCCGCAGCAGATCGCGCCGGCGCCGCACGCGACGGTGGCCGACCTGGCCGGCGTGGGCGCGGCGCTGGCCGCACTGGCGCGGATCGAGGCGGGCAGCGTCGATCCGGCGGATTTCGATGCGCTCGGCGAGCGCTGGGACATCGCCCAGCGTCTGCAGGCGCAGTTGCACGCGCACGCTCTCGGCGCGCTGCAGCCGCAGCGGCTGGCGTCCACGCTGAGCGGTGGCGAGGCCATGCGGGTCGCGCTGATCGGCGCCTGGCTGGCCGATGCCGATGCGCTGATCCTCGACGAGCCGACCCTGCATCTGGACGCGGCGCAGCGTCGGCATCTGCGCGAGATGCTGCGGTGCTGGCCGCGCGGCCTGCTGGTGATCAGCCACGATCCGGATCTGTTGCAGGAGATGCAGCGCATCGTGGAACTGTCGGCGAGCGGCCTGCGCGACTACGGCGGCGACTACGCGTTCTACACCGAGTGCCGCGCCCGCGAACGCGCCGCGGCGCAGGCCGAACTGGCGCAGCAGAAGCTGCAGCACGCGCGCGACAACACCGCCTGGCAGGCGCAGCAGGCGCGCCAGCAGCGGCGCAGCGCGCGCGGCGGGCAGCAGGCCGCGGTGGCCAACCAGGCGCCGATCCTGCTCGGCCGGCAGCGGCAGCGCAGCCAGGACAGCGCCGGCAAGCGCGTGCGCGAGCATCAGGCCGCGCAGGCGCGCAGTTTGGCGCGGATCGCCGAGGCCGCGCGCCAGGTGCAGCCGGAGGCGTCGGTGGCGCTGTTCGCGCCGCCGCGAACCGATGCGGCGACGCGGCGCCTGGCCGAGCTGCACGCGGTGCGGTTGCCGTTCGCGCCGGCGGCCAGGCGGCCGCTGGACCTGGTGGTGCGGGGCGATGCGCGAATCGGCGTGGTCGGCGCCAACGGCAGCGGCAAGTCGACCCTGCTGCGCCTGCTCGCCGGGCAGGTGGCCGCGGCGTCCGGCAACTGCCGCGTGCATGCCGCCAGCGCCTACCTGGACCAGTCGCTGGCGCTGCTGGATCCGGCGGCCACGGCGCTGGCGCAGGTGCAGGCGGCGGCACCCGGCATCGCGCTCGCCGCGTTGCGCACCCGGCTGGCCTTGCTCGGCCTGGACGCGCAACGCATCGGCGTGCCCTGCGCCCGGCTAAGCGGCGGCGAACGGCTGAAGACGGCGCTGGCCTGCGCGTTCTACCGCACGCCGCCGGCTGAACTGCTGTTGCTGGACGAGCCGGACAACCATCTGGACCTGGACGCGCGGCAGGCGCTGCGCGCGGTGCTGCTGCAGTATCCGGGCGCCTTGCTGGTGGTGTCGCACGACGCCGACTTCCTGGGCGCGCTGGGCCTGCAGCAGCGGTTGCAGGCCGACGCCGATGCGTGGCGGCTGACGCCGTGGTGAGCGCGGCGCGGTGTGCAGTTCGCGGCTCAGGCATCCGTGGACAGGGTCAGCGTTTGCCAGGCGGACAGCTCCGCGTTCAGGCGATCGAGCTTGCCGCGCACCTGCGCGAGCGCGTCGCTGCCCAGCAGCAGGTGCGCGGGCGGCGAGGGCGCGTCGATCAGCGTCAGTATCGCCCGCGCCGCCTTGAGCGGGTCGCCGAGCTGGCGGCCGCTCTTGGCGTGGCGCGCCTCGCGGATCGGATCGAACAGCGCGTCGTAATCGGCGATGCTGCGCGGCGTCCTGACCATCGAGCGGCCTGCCCAGTCGGTGCGGAACGACCCGGGCGCCACCGCGGTCACGTGGATGCCCAGCGCTGCGACTTCCTGTCCCAGCGCCTCGGAAATGCCTTCCAGCGCGAACTTGCTGCCGCAGTAGTAGGCGATGCCGGGCAGGGTGATGAAGCCGCCCATCGAGGTGATGTTGACGATGTGCCCGCGCCGGCGGCGCCGCATCGCGGGCAGCACCGCCTTCATCATGGCGACGGCACCGACCACGTTGACGTCGAGCTGGCGACGCAACGCCTCCAGCGGGGATTCTTCCATGATCCCCTCGTGGCCGTAGCCGGCGTTGTTGACCAGCACGTCCAGTGGCCCGGCCGTGGCTTCGATCTCGGCGACGAGCGCCGGAATGGCGTCGACGTCGGTGACATCCAGCACGCGGCCGGCCGCTGCCATGCCCAACGCCTCGAAGTCCCGCAGCGCCTGCGCGCTGCGCACCGTGCCGACGACGCGGTGTCCGGCCGCCAGCGCTTCCTGGGCCAGGGCACGGCCGAAGCCGCTGCTGACGCCGGTGACGAGCAAAGTTTTGCACGCTGCCATCGCAGCCTCCTGAGTGATGGGGCTTGCATGATGCGATGATCGCGCTGCCGCTCCGATCCCCGTTTCTCTGAATTCCTTGCCTGTTCCTATGACTGCTCCTGTCGATGCGATCGAACTGCTGCACGCCTTGGCGCCTCGGGAGGGCTACAACCTGACCGCGTTGCCGGACGTGCGGGTGCTGCGTTCGGATCGGCCACTGGCCGAGACGCCGGTGCTCTACGATCCGGGCCTGGTCATCGTCTGCCAGGGCGCCAAGCGCGGCCATTTCGGCGATGCGGTGTACGTCTACGACGAACAGCACTATCTGGCCGTCGCCGTCCCGGTGCCGTTCACCATGCAGTCCGACGGCAGTGCGCAGCGGCCGTTGCTGGCGCTGTACCTGCATCTGGACTTCCGGCTCGCCGCCGAGCTGATGGTCGAGATCGACCAGGCCGGTGCGGTTGCGCCGGTGCAGGCACCGGCCAGCATGGTGTCCAGTCCGATGGACGGCATGCTGCGGCAGACCGTGCAGCGCCTGTTGCAGGCGCTGAGCCGTCCGCTGGATGCGGCCATCCTCGGTCGCGCGATCGTGCGTGAGTTCTACTTCCGCGTCCTGACCGGACCGCAGGGCCGCGCCTTGCGCGCGGCGCTGGCGCAACAGGGCCAGTTCGGCCGCATCGCGCGCGCCTTGCAACGCATCCACCGCGACCACGCGCAGCGGCTCGACGTCGCGCAACTGGCGCGCGAGGCCGGGATGAGCGCGCCGTCGTTCCATGCGCACTTCAAGGCGGTGACCCATGCCGCGCCGATGCAATATCTGAAATCGATCCGGCTGCACCAGGCGCGCCTGCTGATGGCGCGCGATGGACTGACGGCGGCGACGGCCTGTCACGCGGTCGGCTATGAAAGCGCGTCGCAATTCAATCGCGAGTTCAAGCGGCTTTTCGGCTTGCCGCCGCTGGCGGAGGCGAGACGCATGCGGGCCGATTTCGCCGTGCCGCCCGCCGTGTCGGGCACCGGGTTCGTGGCGTCGCATTGAGGAGCATCCGCCGGCCGCGATCGTGGCCGGACCGCATCCGCATTGCCGCGCATCGGGCGGTAGCGGCGTTCGCGCTTCGTCCACGGCTGGGCAGGATCGGAGAGGCGGCGCTCCCGCAGGCGGGCAAGGACCGTTGGGCGTGCGTGTGAGGCCGGATGCCGCCGCCCCGATGGCGCTAAGCGCAGCACCGCCGCGCGGGCAGGGACGCGATGGCCCTGTGCTATTCTGCGCGCCGTTGCGGTGCCGCGCGTTCGCGTGCCGAGACGCGATCCGCTGCCGCGACCGCGGCAATGCCGGAACCGGCGCTGCCGCCGGCCACGCGCAACGCGTGCGGCGTCCGCCGCGCCTCCCTTCCGTCCGCCGTGGTCCGCCTTCCGTGAAATTCTTCGTCTCCTGCGCCAAGGGCCTGGAATACCTGCTCGTCGACGAACTGCTCGCGCTCGGCGCGGCCAAGGCGACCGCCACCGTGTCCGGGGTCAACGCCGAGGGCGCGCTGCGCGATGCGCAGCGTGCGGTCCTGTGGTCGCGCCTGGCCAGCCGCGTGCTGTGGCCGCTGGACGAATTCGATTGCCCCGACGACACCGCGCTGTACGCCGGCGTCGCCGCGCTGCCGTGGCGCGAGCACCTGGCCCCGCAGCACACCCTGGCGGTGGACGCGCACGTCTCCGGCACCGCGATCACCCATGCGCGCTACGCCGCGCAGCGGGTCAAGGATGCGGTGGTGGACACGCTGCGCGGCGAGGGCCTGGAGCGGCCGTCGGTGGACGTGGACGATCCGGACCTGCGCCTGAACCTGTCGCTGCGCAAGGGCCGCGCCACGCTGTCGGTGGACCTGGGCGGCGGCTCGCTGCACCGGCGCGGCTGGCGCCAGGCGCAGAACGAGGCGCCGCTGAAGGAAAACCTGGCCGCGGCGGTGCTGCTGCGCGGGCAATGGCCGCAGTTGTACGCGCAGGGCGGCGGTCTGCTCGATCCGATGTGCGGCAGCGGCACGCTGCTGATCGAAGGCGCGCTGATGGCCGCCGACGTCGCCCCGGGCCTGCTGCGCGGCGATCTCGCCGCCGCGCGCCGCGGCGATGCCGGGGCGGTGGACGCCAGCGCCGCGCCGAGCCGCTGGCTGGGCTTCGACCAGGCGGCCTGGCGCGAGCTGCTGGCCGAGGCGCGGCAGCGCGAAGCGGCCGGTCGCGCCGCGTTGCGGCCGGTGATCCATGGCGGCGACATCGATCCGCATGCGATCCGCGCCGCGCGCGAGAACGCGCAGGCGGCCGGGGTCGCCGCGGCGATCGTGTTCGAGGTGCGCGACGTCGCCGACCTGCGCGCGCCGGCGCAGGCGCTCGGCACGGTGGTGTGCAATCCGCCCTACGACGCGCGCCTGGCCGCCGACGCGGCGCTGTACCGGCGCCTGGGCGATGCGCTCAAGCGCGCGGTGCCGCAGTGGCGCGCCAGCCTGCTGTGCGGCAGCGACGAGTTGGCCTATGCCACCGGCCTGCGCGCGGCCAAGAAGTACCAGATGTTCAACGGCGCGCTGGAATGCCCGCTGATCGTCTGCGATCCGATCGCGGTCGCGCAGCGCGCGCCCGCCGAGGCGCCGCGCGCGCTCAGCGACGGGGCGCAGATGGTGGCCAACCGCCTGCGCAAGAACCTGCGCAAGTTCAAGAACTGGCGCGCGCGCGCGCAGGTCACTTGCTTCCGCGCCTACGACGCCGACCTGCCCGAGTACGCCGCGGCGATCGACGTGTACCAGGAGGACGGCGGCCGCGCGCGCGCCTACCTGCACGTGCAGGAGTACGCCGCGCCGGAGGAGATTCCCGATGCCGACGTGCGCCGGCGCCGCAACGAGTTGCTGGCGGCCGCGCGCGAGGTGTTCGAAGTGCCGGCCGAGCAGGTGGCGCTGAAGTCGCGCGAGCGCGGCAAGGGCGGCAGCAAGTACGGCCGCTTCGAGCAGCGCGGCGAGTTCCTGGTGGTGCGCGAGCATGGCGCGCTGCTGCGGGTGAACCTGTTCGACTATCTGGACACCGGCCTGTTCCTGGACCACCGCCCGCTGCGCGGCGCGATGGCGCAGCAGGCGCGCGGCAAGCGCTTCCTCAACCTGTTCTGCTACACCGGCGTGGCCAGCGTGCAGGCGGCGGTGGCCGGCGCCGATTCCACCACCAGCGTGGACCTGTCCGGCACCTACCTGCAGTGGTGCGCCGACAACCTGGCGTTCAACGGCAAGGGCGGCGCCCAGCACCGGTTGGTGCAGGCGGATGCGCTGAGCTGGCTGGAGGCGGAGAAGAACCGCTACGACGTGATCTTCTGCGACCCGCCGACCTTCTCCAACTCCGCGCGCGCCGAGGATTTCGACATCCAGCGCGAACACGTGCGGCTGCTGCGGGCGGCGGTGGCGCGGTTGATGCCCGAGGGCGTGCTGTACTTCTCCAACAACTTCCGCCGCTTCCGCCTGGAGGAGAACGCACTGGCCGAATTCGCGCTGTGCGAGGAGATCACGCCGCAGACCATCGCGCCGGATTTCGAGCGCAACCCGCGTATCCACCGCGCCTGGCGTTTGCAGCGGCGCTGAGCGCAGCGATTGGGTTTCTGTAGGAGCGGCTTCAGCCGCGACCGAACCTCACCGAAGGTTCCTGTCGCGGCTGAAGCCGCTCCTACACGGAGCGCTGGCGCGGCCGCCCGTGGTGCCGGAGTTCGACTGAGGGCATGACCATGGCGCGCGCCGCGCGCATGGCATCGGCTCAAGGATCCCTGTGCCGCACCGCGCCGTGCGCGGCCGGGCGCGGTTGCAGGCTCTCGTCCGGCTCGCGTTCGCTCCAGTAGTCCTGGATCTGCAGGATCTGCGGCAGGATCGCGGTGAACAGCGAGACCAGGCGCGGTTCGAACTGCCGGCCGGCCTGTTGCTGGAACAGGTCGAGCACCTTCGCCAGCGGCCAGGCGTCCTTGTACGGGCGCTGCGTGGTCAGCGCGTCGAACACGTCGGCCAGGGACACGATCCGCGCCGATTCGGGAATGCGCTCGCCGGCCAGGCCGGCCGGGTAGCCGCTGCCGTCCCAATGCTCGTGGTGGTACAGCGCGACCTCGGCGGCGAGCCGGAACAGCGGCGCGCCGCTGCGGCTGAGGATGTCGTAGCCGATCTGCGGATGCCGCTTCATCACCTGCCACTCGTCCGCGTCCAGCGGCCCGGGTTTCTTCAGGATCGCGTCGGGAATGCCGATCTTGCCGGTGTCGTGCATCGGCGCGGCCTGTTCGAGCAGGTTGGCGTCCTCGCTCGACCAGCCGGCCGCCAGCGCCAGTGCGCGCGCATAGGCGGCCATGCGCCAGATGTGGGTGCCGGTGTCCGAGTCGCTGTAGTGGCCGGCCATGCCCAGCATCTGGATCGCGTCGCGATGGCTGCTGGCCAGGCTGGCGGCGCTGACCAGCGACAGGTGGGTGCGCACGCGCGCGCGCAGGATGCTCGGCGAGTAGGGCTTGGTGATGTAGTCCACGCCGCCGGCCTCGAAGCCGATGCTCTCGTCGGCGTCCTTGTCCTTGCCGGTGACGAAGATGATCGGAATCCCGGCGGTGCGCGGATCCTGCTTCAGGGTGCGGGCGATGCTGTAGCCATCCAGGTCGGGCAGGTCGACGTCGAGCAGGATCAGCGCCGGGCGGTGCTTGACCACCGCGCGCAGGGCCTCGGTGCCGTTCTTGGCGAAGGTCAGCGCATAGTCCTCGCGCAGGATCTGCCGGATCAGCGCCAGGTTGCTGGCCTCGTCGTCTACGCACAGGATGGGGGACTGGACCATCGTGGTTCCTTGTCGGGTGCGTGCAGCCACCGCCCGAGCGCTCGGGGGCGGCCACCGCTACGGTGTGGCATCGGCCTGCCAGCGCCTGACTTTAGCTTCGGCTTCGCGGAAGGAGAAGTTTTCGATCAGTTGCCGCAGTTCGGCCGCCATCGCCTCGGGAAGCGAAGGCAGCAGGGGGTGCATGGCCTGCTCGACGCGGTCCGGATCGTCGCTGTCCAGGGCGTCCAGCACCTGCTGCAATTGATGCTGCAATGCGGCGGGGCTCGCGTCGCCGGAGGCGGGTGGCCGCGCCGCGAGCACGGCATCGGGCGCGGTCTCGTCTTCCGCCACGAAGCGCCTGATCGCGGCCGCGGTCGCGCGCATGGCGGCGGCCAGCGCCGCGATCGCCGCCTCGGCCTGCGCCGGCGCCTCGCCCAGCCGTTCCTCCAGCGCGGCGCTGGCCGCGGTCAGCGCCGGCAGCGCCAGCGATCCGGCCGAGCCGCGCAGCTTGTGCACGTAGGAGAGCGCCGCCGCCGGCCCGTCCGCGCCCAACAGCGCCTGCACCGCCGCCGTCGGGTCCGGATGCTCCTGCAACAGCTTCAGCAGATAGCGTTGGTAGGGCACGCGCTCGTTCCACAGCCGTTGCGCCTGTACCGCATCGAGCAGGTCCGGATCGACGTTGGGCCAGGTCATCGATGCCGGCGTGGGCAGCGGCTCCAGCGGCGGAGTGATCCGTAGCGGCAGGAACTGGCGAATCGCGGCGATCAGTTCCTCGACCTGGAAGGGCTTGGCGATGAAACCGTTCATGCCGCTGGACAACGCGAGTTCCTGCTGCTGGCGGTACGCGCCGGCGGTCAGCGCGATCACCGGCACCGCGGCCAGGCGCGGATCCTCGCGCAGTTGCCGGGTCGCCTCGTAGCCGTCCATGGTAGGCATCTGCACGTCCATCAGCACCAGATGGAAGCGGCCCGGATCGCGGCGCAGCCGCTCCAGCGCCTGCTCGCCGTCGTTGGCCAGCTCGACCAGGGCGCCTTCGCCTTCGAGGATGCGTTGCGCGACCTCGCGGTTGATGTCGCTGTCGTCGACCACCAGCAGGTGGGCGCCGGCCAGGCGCGGCGTGCCGTCGCCGCTGAGCAGCGGCGTGGGGCCGTCGCCGCGCGGGCGCGCCAGCAGCTGGGCGATGGTGCGGTAGAGCGCCGACGCGGTGATCGGCTTGGTCAGGACCGCGTCGACGTCGCCGGGCGCCTGCTGCTGCTCTTCCAGCAGGCGGCGTTCGTAGGCGGTGACCATGACGATGATCGGTTGCCGGCCCGGATTGCTCTGCGCGCGGATGCGGTGCGCCACGCTCAGACCGTCCAGGTCGGGCATGCGCCAGTCGAGCAGGATCACGTCGAACCCGTCGTGCTCCGGGCCGGCCGCGGCCAGCGCCGCGGTACCGCTGGCGACCGTCTCCACTTGCCAGCCGAAGCCGCTGGCGATGCTGGCCAGGTTGCTGCGCACCAGTTCGTGGTCGTCGGCGATCAGCACGCGCCGCGCCTCCGACGGTTGCGGCTCGACCGCCGGGGCCGGCAACACCGGGAAGCTGATCGCGAAATAGAAGTCGCTGCCGCGCCCGGGCGTGCTCTGCACTTCGAGCTGGCCGCCCATCAGTTCCACCAGGCGCCGGCTGATGGTCAGGCCCAGGCCGCTGCCGCCGTAGCGGCGGCTGGTGGAGGTGTCGGCCTGCAGGAACGGCGAGAAGATCACGCTCTGCTTTTCGCGCGGGATGCCGATGCCGGTGTCGCGCACCGAGAACAGCAACTTGAGCTTGCCGGGGTCGGCGCCGGGGAAGGCGCGCACCGACAGCGCGACCTCGCCTTGTTCGGTGAACTTGATGGCGTTGCCCACCAGGTTGATCAGCACCTGGTTCAGGCGCAGCGCATCGCCGCGCAGCCAGCGGCAGCCCGGCGGCAGCGGCTCGACGATCATCTCCACCGGCTTGGCGCTGATCGCCGAGGTCATCAGGCCGGCGATGTTCTCCAGCAACTGGCTGAGGTCGAACGGCTCCGATTCCAGGTCGATGCGCCCGGACTCGATCTTGGAGAAGTCGAGGATGTCGTTGATGATCTCCAGCAACGAACGCGCCGAGGCGTCGATCTTCTGGATCATCTCCTTGGCCGCCGGCGGCAGGTCGCTGTGCTGCAGCAGGTACAGCATGCCCAGGATCGCGTTCATCGGCGTGCGGATCTCGTGGCTCATGTTGGCCAGGAAATCGCTCTTGGACTGGTTGGCGTTTTCGGCGGCGTCGATCGCCAGGCGCAGTTCGCGCTCGTGGCGCTTCTGCTCGGTCAGATCGACCGCGATGCCGAGGTAGCCGATCACCTGGTCGTTGTCGTCGCGCAGCGTGCTCAGCGTCAGCAGCACCGGGAACGGGTGGCCGTCCTTGCTGACGTAGGTCCACTCGCGGGTGTCGCTGCGTCCCAGCGTGGACAGCGCCGCCACCGACTCGAACGCCGGCGCCACGTTCATGCCCGATTGCGCGGCCATGCGTTCGGCGCGGCTGGCGAGCTGCTCCGGATCCAGGAACAGGCCGGTGGCCTTGCGCCCGATCATCTCGTGCGCGGCATAGCCGAGCAGGGTTTCGGCGGCGGGGTTGAACAGGGTGATGGTGCCGTCCGGATCGGTGGCGACGATCGCGTAGCCGGCGTTGGCCAGGATCGCCCGCTGCAGCGCCGAATAGGTGACCAGTTCGCTGGTGCGCTGCGCCACCTGCTGTTCCAGGGTGGCGTTGAGTTCCATCACCCGGGCCTGTGCGCGGACCCGTTCGGAGACGTCGTGCAGCAGGTGCGAGTGGCCGACCGTGTCGCCGTCGGTGTCCAGGATCGGCGAGGCGCTGACCAGCGCGTTGACCGTGTGGCCGTCGCGGTGGCGCAGTTCGCGCACCTGCGCGTCGCCATCCTCGCTGGCGGGCTCGCGTACCTGGGTGCCGAGCAGGTCCTGCAGCGGCTGGCCGATGGCCTGCGCCGGGGTGTAGCCGAAGATGCGCTCGGCCGCCGGGTTCCAGTGGGTGATGCGGCCGTGCAGATCCTCGGCGACGACCGCCTCGCTGGTGCTGGCGACCAGCGCGGCCAACTGGCTCTGTTCGCGCAGGATGACATCGCGGCGATGGCGGCCGGTCAGATACAGGTACAGCAGCGCGGCCAGCAGCAACGAAAAGCCGCCGATCAAGCCGCCGGCCAGCAGTGGCGAGGTCTGGTTGAGCGAGCGCACGAACCCCGGGGTGGCCTGTGCGCCCAGCGTCCAGCGGCGGCCGTAGACCGCCAGGCTGCGCTCGGCCTGCAGCTCGCGGGGCATCGTGGCCGCGGCGGCGGCATCGCCTTCGCGGTAGAACGGCGCTACGCCGTTGTCGGCGTCGGACAGCGTCAGCTGCAGTTCGTGCGCGTGATTCGGCGAAGCCGCCAGGACCTCGGCGATGTTGAGCGGCGCGTAGGCCCAGCCGGTGGTGGCCTGCCAGCGCTGCTCGGCGGTCCGCAACGGCGCGCCTTCGTGGTACACCGGCAACAGCAGCAGGAATCCGCTGTTGCCGACGCCGGGGCTCTGCACCAGGCGAATCGGCGAGGTGATGGTCGGTTTGCCGGAGCGTGCGGCGGCGATCGCCGCGGCGCGGCGCGCGGGTTCGGAGGCGATGTCGAAGCCCTGCGCGGGGTTGTTGAGTCGCAGCGGCTGGATATAGAGGATCACGAAACGGTCGCCGTCATGCGGCGCCAGTTGGCGAATGTGCAACGATGGCGCGCCGTCGCTGCGCGCCTGTTGCAGGAACGCGGCCTCGTCGGCCGGCGCCACCCGGCGGATGTAGCCGAAGCCGCGTACGCCGGGGAACTCGCGCCGGTAGTCGCGCGAGGCGCTGTAGCGGTCGAAGCGTTCGCGCGAGATGGCGTCGCCGCCGGCGGCGATCACCGCGCCGCGCGCGCCGCGCAGGCCGTGTTCGTAGACATCCAGCCGCTGGCGCAATTCGCCGGCGACGTGCGTGGTCAGTTGCTGGAAGCGGTCGCGGGCCTGTTGCAGATTGTGCTGGTGCACGCTGCGCGCGATCAGCGCCGCCGCCGCCAGTCCCAGCATCAGCACCGCCATGGCGGCGATCAACGCCGAACGCCCAGGGCCGGCGGCGGGTGTCCAGCGGTTCTTCGACATGAGCCCCTTTCCTTTGGCGAACGCCGCCGATGCGCGGGCATCGCCGAGGTTCCGGTCCGTACTGGATGGCCTTCACGGTGAAGCCACGGTCCTGCCCCGACCGCATGGACCACGCTAGCGCGATCGTCGCGGCCGCACCAGCCCTACGACGCGGTACGGGGACGACCGTCTACGACCTTCACGGAATCAGCGTGACGGCTGCGTGCAATGCCAGCCCGATGAGGCCGCCGACCAGCGTGCCGTTGAAGCGGATGTACTGCAGGTCGCGGCCGACGCTCAACTCCAGTTGTTCCACCAGGTGGCGCTCGTCCCAGCCTTTCACGGTCTGCGCGATGTGCTCGGTGACGCCGCTGCGCAGGCGCTGGGTCAGCTTCTCCGCGCCGCCGAGCAGGTGCTGGTTGAGCGCCTCGCGCAGCGCATCGTCCTGCGCCAGCGATTGCCCGAGCGCGCCCAGCGCGCGTTGCAGATGCTGCACCAGCACGCCGTCGCCGCGCGACAGGTCCTCGCGCAGGCTGGCGTGGATCTGGTCCCACAGGCCCTGCACATAGTCCTGCACGCCGGGATGCTCGATCAGGCGCTGCTTCATCGCCTGCAGTTTGGCGGCGGTGGCGGGGTCGTTGCGCAGGCGCTGCACGTAGCCGCCGAGCAAGCGTTCGTAGTCCTGGCGCAACGGATGCTGCGGTTGCGACAGGACGTCCTGCAGTTCCTCGAGCAGCGCGTGCGCCAGGCGTTCGGCCAGGGTGTCGGCGATGCCTTCCACCGGCTTGACCCATTCCACCGTGCCGACCAGCTTGGGCCATTCGCGGCGCGCGTACTTGACGATCATCGCCGACACGCGCTGCTTCACCGCCGCATCGTCCAGGTGCCGGCCGAGCCGGGTCAGCGCTTCGTCGAGCAGCGCCTGGTGGCGGCCGTCGGCGGTCAGCAGGCCGAGGATCTCGCCGGCGGTCGCGGCCGCGTTCCATTCGTGCAGGCGCGCGACCACGAAGCCGTGGATGCGGCGCCGCACCGCCGCCTCGTCGAGCAGGTCCAGCGCCTGCAGCGCCCAGCCGCGCGCCAGTTCGGCCAGCTTGCCGGCCTGCGCCGGCTCGGCCAGCCACTGCCCCAGCCGCGCGGCCGGATCGAATGCGCGCAGCTTGGACAGCAGCGCCGCCGGTTCCAGGAAATGGTCGCGCACGAACACCGCCAGGCTGTCGGCGATGCGCGCCTTGCCTTGCGGGATGATCGCGGTATGCGGGATCGGCAGGCCCAGCGGATGGCGGAACAGCGCCACCACCGCGAACCAGTCGGCCAGCGCGCCGACCGTGGCCGCCTCGCAGAAGGCGCCGATCCAGGCCCAGACGCCGTGCATGCCCATGGCGTGGCTGAGCAGGAAGCCGGCCAGCATCGCCAGCAACAGCAGCGCGGCCAGCAGTTTCATGCGCCGCAGCTGCGCGCGGCGCGGATCGGGCGGCAGGGTGGGGTGTTCGGGAGACGCGCTCATGCGGCCGAGTTTACGCAGCGCGCGGTTAGGACGGTTTCATCGGGGCGAGCGCGGCCGGCGCGGACGCGATCGATCGGGCAGGTCCGCGTCGGTGTCGAGCGGACCGCTGCGCCGCCCCGACGGGTTGGCGTCGCGGCGCATGGGCCGGCGCGGCGCGACATGCTAGGTTCGCAGCCTGGTCCTCTGCCGAGCGCGCGCCATGCTTGCCGATCACCCACCGGCCGGTTTCATCGCCGTCGACGACATCGACCGCGCACGCGCGTTCTACGAAGGCATTCTGGGCCTGCGTTGCCAGGGGTTCGACGGCTTTGCCCTGAAATTCGAGGCCGGTCCGATCAGGCTGCGCATCGTCAAGCCGCCGGCGCGGGTCGCCGCCGACTACACCGTGTTCGGTTGGGAGAGCGCCGATATCCAGGCCGATGTGGCCGCGCTTGCCGCCAGGGGCGTTGCGTTCCTCCGCTATCCGTTCTTCGCCGACAGCCAGGACGCGGACGGCATCTGGACGGCATCGAACGGCGACCAGGTGGCCTGGTTCCGCGACCCCGACGGCAACACCCTGTCGCTTGCCCAGCATGTCTGAGGCCTGATCGCGCCGCGGGCCGGTGCGGCCCGCGACGGCGCGTCCGGTCAGCCCGGCAATTGCGCGCGCAGCGCGGCCACTTCCTCGCGCAGCGCCCGATTCTCCGCGTCCAGTTCGGCCACACGCAGGCGCAGCGCGGTGAGTTCGTCCTGGCCTTGCGCGCCGTCGCCATCGCTCTCCGGCGCGCTGGCCGGCGCCTGGCGCGGTTTGCGTTTGGATTCGCGGGCGCGCTTGGCGGCCTGCTTGAGTTCGTCCTTGCCGGCCATGGCCGCGGCGCGCTGTTCGTCCTCGGGCAGGCTGGCCACCGCCGCGGCGGCGTTGATCGAGATCGTGCCGGATTTCACCGCTTCCACCACTTCGGCGGCGGCCTGCTTCTGGATCTTCTCGATCTGCACCACCTGGCTGTTGCTCAGCCGCGCGGCACGCGCCAGGTCGGCGCGGCTCAGCGGCGCCGGCATCGCCTCGCTGCGCGCGTCGGCGTCGCCGGCGGGCGCCTCGGCCCAGGGCGCGGCATCGTCGCGCTCGTCGGCCGCTTCGCCGTCGGCGGCGATCGCGGGCGCGGCGGCGGCGCGGCTGCGCCGCTCGGCCAGGATCTCGCGTTTGCGCAGCGCCAGCACGCCGCGCTGGAAGTCGGACACGCTGCGCCGCCCCAGGTGCTGGTCGATCATCCACAGGTGCACGTCCTGCAACGACTGGAAGCGGGTGTTCTGCACGGTCTGGAACGGCAGCCCGTGCTTCTGGCAGATGCCGTAGCGGTTGTGTCCGTCGACCAGGATGTCGCCCCACAGCACCAGCGCGTCGCGGCAGCCTTCGGCGAGCAGGCTGCGCTCCAGCGCGGCGTATTCGTCCGCGGTCAGTGGGTCGATGTAGGCCTTGAGGTCTTCGTTGACGACGATGTGCATCGGGCAGGGGCGGGCGTTGCGGCGGGGGCGGCATTGTAGAGACTTGCGCGCGCCGCGTCCGCGCCGTTGACGCTGTGGCGGCCGCGGCACAGAATCCGCACGGCCTGGCGATCGGGGATCGCGGCCCGGCCGCTGGGGAGGCGACGATGATCTTGTGGGGTTGGGGCGAACGCGACGTCGCCTGTGGCGTGGAAGACCGCCAGTTCTGCGCGCGCTGCGCGCAGGAGCGCGCATTCGAGATGCGCCTGCGTTATTCCTACGGCCACTTCTACCATCTGTTCGGATGGGTGCGCGAACGGCAGTACCTGCTGATCTGCCCCGAGTGCCACCACGGATGGCTGCTGAACCGGGCCAGCGCCGAAGCCCTGCTGCCGTCCCTGCCGATCCCGTTCCACCAGCGCTGGGGCTGGCTGGTGATGCTGGTGCTGGCGGTGCTCATCGCGGTGGCGGCGCTGCTGCACGCCGCCGCCTAGGAACGTCGCACGAGTGCGGAGGCTCGCCTCCGATGCGCGGATGCCTGGGTGTGCCGATGCAGCCGCAAGGCAGTGGTGCGTCAGCGGGGACCGCCGCACACACTGCGTGCAACCGATCTTCCTCTCGGATTCCCTAGCGGCAACGCCACCGCTTCACGACCGGCTCGGAGAAGGCGGGGTCGTAGTCGACGGTGCACGCGCTGACCTCCGGTGGCAGCGCCCGGCTGGCGATGGCCGAGGTGCCGCCGTATTCGCAGGCGACCCAATACGCTTGTTCGCGGCGCTCGAGCGTCCAGGTCGCGGTGGCGAGTCTGCCTTTCCTGCTTTCGCTGGTCGGGACCAGCTGCGCCTTCTGTTCGGGAGGTCCGGCAAAGAACGACACCGTCACCAGGGGATGGCTCTGCTCGGAGCCGCCGACGTGCCAGCCGGCGTCGGAGACCGGTTGCGGCGTCTGCGTGACCTGCAGGCGTGCGGGACAGTGCATTTCCACCGACGCCGTCTGCGCTGCGGCGTGCGCAGGGATGCCCGACAGGGCGATGGGCGCCGCCGCCAGCAGCAGCGGCCAGGCGCGCGAACACAGAAACTGCGGCAAAGCGGGCATGCCTGGCATGGTCGCTCCATGCGTGAAAAGGGCGGCCATTGTCGCGCGGCGCCGCTGCAAGCTCCATCGCGTCCCTTGCCCGGCAAGACGGATCGCGATTGCGGCGCTCTCGATCGTGTGGCGCATGCCGGTCGGCCTTCGCGGCGCGGCGCCGGTCTGCTGTAATGCGCGACCCACCCACGCCGCTACGCTTGGCCATGCCCGTTTCCGCAACCGCACGCCGCCGCCTGTGCCTGCTCGCCGCCATCGGGGCGACCATCGCCGCCGGGCTGGCGTCGCGCCGATTCCCGTGGCTGTCGCCGTCGTGGCTGGGCAAGTCACCAGGCGATGCGCTGTGGGCGGCGATGCTCTATTTCGGCCTGGCGCTGCTGGCGCCGCGCGCGCGGTCGTCGCGCGTGGCAGTGGTGGCGCTGCTCGTGTGCTGGCTCGTGGAAGCCTCGCAGTTGTACCGCGCGCCCTGGCTCGACGCCGTGCGCGCCACCACGCTCGGGCACCTGGCCCTGGGCTCCACGTTCGTGTGGTCGGACCTGCTCGCCTATGCGCTGGGCGTGGCCGCCGCCGCGGGGCTCGACCGGTACGCGCGCCGTTGACGCGCGTCCATCGCGCGACGGCCGCCAGGCTCAGTCGACCACGACTTCGCTGATCTGCATCACCGGGGTCAGGTCGGTGTAGTGTTTGATGTCGCCGAGGATCTCCTCGGCATGCGGCGCGAATCCGGCCTGGAACGCCTCCACCGAGTCGCTGTAGATGTGGCACATGCCGACATAGGTCGGATCGCTGCCGGGCGCGCCGCCGGACAGGCCCTTGTCCACGGTGTAACGCCTGCAGGCCTCGCCCATGCGCGCCTGCAGCAGCGGCATGTGCGTGTCGCGGTAGTAGTCGTGGTCGAAACGGGCGCCTGGCGTGTACGGGTACATCACGCTGACCTTGATCATGGGCGGCTCCTGGATGCAGTGAGGATGGAGATGGGGGGCGGGGAACCGCGCAAAGGCTACACCCGCGCGGCGCCCGGCCCGTGTTGCGGTGCGGGAGGCCGGGAATCGGGACTAGGGAATGGCAACAGCAACAGCAACAACGGCGTTCTGCGGCTGCAGCGTCGCTCATGCGCGCGCTGCGGCGCTTTTCCGATTCCCCATTCCCGATTCCCCAATCCCGGCTCTAACGCATCGTCGGCATGGCGAACTCGGCATCGCGCGCGGCCGCCGGCCAGCGCGCGGTGATCGTCTTGAGCCGGGTGCAGAAGCGCACGCCATCCGGGCCGTGCACGTGCAGCGGGCCGAACAGCGAGCGTTTCCAGCCGCCGAAGCTGTGGAACGCCATCGGCACCGGGATCGGCACGTTGATCCCGACCATGCCGGCCTGCACGCGCCGGGCGAAGGCGCGCGCGGCGCCGCCGTCGCGGGTGAATACCGCCGCGCCGTTGCCGTAGTCGTGCGCGTCGATCAGGTGCAGCGCGGCGTCCGCGTCGGCCACGCGCACCACGCACAGCACCGGGCCGAAGATCTCCTCCCGGTAGATGCGCATGTCGGGGCGGACATGGTCGAACAGGCTGCCGCCGAGAAAGAAACCCTCGGCCTGCGCAGGCGTGGGCGCTTGCGCATCGCGGCCATCCACCACCAGCGTGGCGCCCTCGGCCACGCCGCTGTCGATGTAGCCACGCACGCGTTCGCGGTGCGCGGCGCTGATCAGCGGCCCCATGTCCGCCGCATCGGCGCCTGCGCCCAGGGTCAACGCGGCCACGCGCGGCGCCAGTTTGGCGACCAATGCGTCGGCGACCGCGTCGCCCACGCACACCGCCACCGAGATCGCCATGCAGCGTTCGCCGGCCGAGCCGTAGCCGGCGCCGAGCAGGGCCGCGGCGACGTCGTCCAGGTCGGCGTCGGGCAGCACCACCAGATGATTCTTGGCTCCGCCCAGCGCCTGCACGCGCTTGCCCAGCGCGCTGCCGCGCGCGTACAGGTCGACGGCGACCGGGGTGGAACCGACGAAGCTCAGCGCCTGCACCTGCGGATGCGCGAGCAGCGCGTCCACCGCCGGCTTGGCGCCGTGCACCACGTTGCATACGCCATCCGGCAGGCCGGCCTCGTGCAGCCACTCGGCCAGCAGCAAGGACGCGGATGGGTCGCGCTCGGAGGGCTTGAGCACGAAACTGTTGCCGCAGGCCAGCGCCACCGGCAGCATCCACAACGGCACCATCGCCGGGAAGTTGAACGGGGTGACGCCGGCGACCACGCCCAGCGGCGCGTACTCGCTCCAGGAGTCCACGCCGCGGCCGACCTCGACCGAGTGCTCGCCCTTGAGCAGGTGGGCGATGCCGCAGGCGAATTCCACCACCTCGATGCCGCGCGCCACTTCGCCGCGCGCATCGGACACCACCTTGCCGTGTTCGCCGCTGATGCAGTGGGCCAGGCGGTCGGCGTGGCGTTCGAGCAGGTCGCGAAAGCGGAACATCACCCGCGCGCGCTGCAGCGGCGGCGTCGCCGCCCAGGCCGGGAACGCCTGCGCCGCGGCGGCGACGGCGGCCTCCACCTCGCGCGCGCCGCCCAGCGGCACGCGCCGCGCCACCGCGCCAGTGGCCGGGTCGATCACCTCGGCATGCGCGCCACCGTCGAAATCGACGCGGCGGCCGCCGATGTAGTGGGACAGGATCTCGCTCATGGTCGATGCTCCCCGCGCGTCAACCCAACGCGTCCAGCGGCCGCACGAACTCCTGGCCCAGCGCCTGCGCCACCGCGCGGTGGGTGAGCTTGCCGGCATGCACGTTGAGGCCATTGCGCAGGTCCTGGTCGTCGCGCAGCGCCTGCAGGCCGTGCTCGGCCAGCAGCAGCACGAACGGCAAGGTCGCGTTGGTCAGGGCGAAGGTGGAGGTGCGGGCCACGCCGCCGGGCATGTTGGCCACGCAGTAGTGGACGATGCCGTCGACCTCGTAGGTCGGCTGCTGGTGGGTGGTGGCGCGGCTGGTCTCGAAGCAGCCGCCCTGGTCGATCGCCACGTCCACCAGCACCGAGCCGGGGCGCAGCAGCGCCAACTGCGCGCGCGACACCAGCTTGGGCGCGGCGCCGCCGGGGATCAGCACCGCGCCGATCACCAGGTCGGTGTGCGGCAGGCATTGCTCGATCGCGTCGCGGGTGGAATACAACGTGGTCAACTGCTGGCCGTACAGTTCGTCCAGATACTTGAGCCGTTCCAGCGAGCGGTCCAGCACCGTCACCCGCGCGTGCAGGCCCATCGCCATGCGCGCGGCGTTGATGCCGACCACGCCGCCGCCGATCACCAGCACCTCGGCCGGCTTGACCCCGGGCACGCCGCCGAGCAGCACGCCGGAGCCGCCTTGCGCCTTCTCCAGCGCATGCGCGCCGGCCTGGATCGCCATGCGCCCGGCGACCTCGCTCATCGGCGCCAGCAGCGGCAGCCCGCCGTGGCCGTCGGTGACGGTCTCGTAGGCGATCGCGGTGCAGCCGGAGCGCTGCAGGGCGGCGGCCTGTTGCGGATCCGGCGCCAGGTGCAGGTAGGTGAACAGCAGTTGCCCGGGGCGCAGCAGCGCGCATTCCTCCGGCTGCGGCTCCTTGACCTTGACGATCATCTCGGCCTGCGCGAACACGCTCGCCGCATCCTCGGCGAGGCGCGCGCCGGCGCGCTCGTAGTCCGCGTCGCTGAGGCCGATGGCCTGGCCGCCGCCGCGCTGCACCAGCACCTGGTGGCCGTGCAGCACCAGTTCGCGCACCCCGGACGGGGTCAGCCCGATCCGGTACTCGTGGTTCTTGATCTCTTTCGGGACGCCGACCAGCATGAGCGGTTCTCCAGGCATGCGGCGCGCGTGGGCAGCGCCAGCGGGTTGGGATGGGGCGGGGGAGTCAGGGGGTGGCGCGGATCATGTCGGCCAGCACCGCGAAGATCCGGTCGATGTGCGCGCGCTCCACGATCAGCGGCGGCGACAGCGCGATGGTGTCGCCGGTGACGCGGATCAGCAGGTCGCCCTCGTGGAAGCAGCGCTCGAAGATCTCGTAGGCGCGCGCGCCGGGCGCGCCGTCGCGCGGCGCCAGCTCGATCGCGCCGATCAGGCCGAAATTGCGGATGTCGAGCACGTTCGGCAAGCCCTTCAGCGCATGGATCGCCTGCTGCCAGTAGTCGCCCAGTTCGATCGCCTTGTCGAACAGGTTCTCCTCGGCATAGGTGTCCAGCGTCGCCAGCGCCGCCGCGCAGGCCAGGGGGTGGCCGGAATAGGTGTAGCCGTGGAACAGGTCGATGGCGCCGGCCGGGCCGTGCGCGAAGGCGTCGTGGATGGCGTGCGAGACGAACACCGCGCCCATCGGCACGCAGCCGTTGGTCAGGCCCTTGGCGGTGGTCATCAGGTCCGGGGTGACGCCGAAGCGCTGCGCGGCGAAGGCCTTGCCGACGCGGCCGAAACCGGTGATGACCTCGTCGAAGATCAGCACGATGCCGTGCGTGTCGCACAGCGCGCGGATGCGCTGCAGATAGCCCTGCGGCGGCAGCACCACGCCGGCCGAGCCGGAGATCGGTTCGATGATCACCGCGGCGATGGTGGAGGCGTCGTGCAGCGCGATCAGCCGCTCCAGATCGTCGGCCAGCTCCGCGCCGTGCTCGGGCAGCCCCTGCGAGAACGCATTGCGCGCGATGTCCAGGGTATGCCGCAGGTGGTCCACGCCCGGCAGCAGCGGGCCGAACCACTTGCGGTTGTTGGGCAGCCCGCCGACCGAGACGCCGCCGAAGCCGACCCCGTGGTAGCCCTTCTCGCGGCCGATGAAGCGGGTGCGCTGGCCTTCGCCGCGGGCGCGGTGGTAGGCCAGCGCGATCTTCATCGCGGTGTCCACCGACTCGGAGCCGGAGTTGGTGTAGAACACATGGTCCAGGCCCGGCGGGGCCAGCTCCACCAGCCGCTCGGCGAGCACGAACGGCAGCGGCGAGCCCATCTGGAAGGTCGGCGCGAAATCCAGCGTGGCGATCTGCCGCGCCACCGCTTCGACGATGCGCGGCCGCGCGTGCCCGGCGTTGCAGCACCACAGGCCGGCGGTGCCATCGAGGATCTGGCGTCCGTCCACGCTGCGGTAGTGCATGCCCTCGGCCGAGGTCAGCAGCCGCGGCCGCGCCTTGAACTGGCGGTTGGCGGTGAACGGCATCCAGAACGCCTCCATGTCGTCCGGCGCCTGCGTGGCCTGCGCGGCGTAGTGGTCGGCCAGTGCCTGGGCAGAGGGAGGCGGCTCGGTGCGCATCACAGGCTCCACGTCGGGAAGTGTTGAAAAAACTTTACACCAACCGCGGCGGCGATGCCGGTCGCGCCGGCGCGCCGCCGGGCCCGCGTCGCCGATCGCGGCGCGACCGGGCGCTTCAAGGAACCAGCGCGGCCGCCGTGACGCGTGCCACGTCCCGCCATACGCCCGCCCGCGCCGCGCGAGGTGCGGCAAATTGACCCTCGGGACTGGCTGTGTAAAGTATCGGCAACACCCCTCAGGCCTTCCTCCCGCGATGGACATCGGCGCCCGCCTGCATCGGGTTCGCACCGCCCACGGCCTCAGCCAGCGCGAGCTGGCCAAGCGAGTGGGAGTGACCAACAGCACCATCTCGCTGATCGAGCAGAACAAGGTCAGTCCGTCGGTGAGTTCGCTGAAGAAGGTGCTGGACGGCATCCCGATCTCGCTGGCGGAGTTCTTCACCCAGGACCTGGACCTCGGCGTGGCCGACGCGCCGTTCTACCGCGCCGACGAACTGCCCGACGTGGGCAGCGACGGCATCCACTACTACCTGGTCGGCCAGCACCGTCCGCAGCGGCAGATGTGCATCCTGCGCGAGGTGATGCCGCCGGGCAGCGACACCGGCAGCGCGATGCTGGTGCACGAGGGCGAGGAAGGCGGGGTGGTGGTGGCCGGCGAGGTGGAAATCACCGTCGGCGCGCAGGTGCGCGTGCTGCGCGCCGGCGAGGGCTACTATTTCGAGAGCCGGGTGCCGCACCGGTTCCGCAACGTCGGCAGCGAGACCGCGGTGCTGGTCAGCGCCAACACGCCGGCCACGTTCTGAGCGGCGCGCCGGCGGCGACCGCGGCGCGCGCCATCCCTCCCTTTCTCCCGATCCGGAGCATCCGATGACCGCACCCCGCACCCGTGACGCCTGGCAGGCGCTGGCCGACACGCTGCAGCTACGCACCCAGGCCTTCATCGACGGCCGTTACGTCGATGCCGCCAGCGGCAAGACCTTCGACTGCCTCAGCCCGATCGACGGGCGCGTGCTCGGCCGGGTCGCCGAGGGCGGCGCCGAGGACATCGAACGCGCGGTCGCCGCCGCGCGGCGCAGCTTCGACGCCGGGCAGTGGTCGCGGGCCAAGCCGGCGCAGCGCAAGAAGACCCTGCTCGAGCTCGCGCACCTGGTCGAACGGCATGCCGACGAACTGGCGCTGCTGGAATCGCTGGACATGGGCAAGCCGGTGCGCGACGCGCGCACTGTGGACGTGGCGGCCACCGTGCGCTGCCTGGCGTGGACCGCCGAGGCGGTGGACAAGCTGTACGGCGAAGTGGCGCCGACCGGGCACGACGAACTGGGCCTGATCACCCGCGAACCGCTGGGCGTGATCGGTGCGATCGTGCCGTGGAATTTCCCGCTGCTGATGGCCGCGTGGAAGATCGCCCCGGCGCTGGCCGCGGGCAACTCGGTGGTGCTCAAGCCTTCGGAGAAATCGCCGCTGAGCGCGCTGCGCCTGGCCGAGCTGGTCGCCGAGGCCGGCATTCCCGACGGCGTGTTCAACGTGGTGCCGGGCTTCGGCAAGGGCGCCGGCGAGCCGCTGGCGCTGCACATGGACGTGGACGGGCTGGTGTTCACCGGCTCCACCGCGGTCGGCAAGCGCCTGCTGCAGTGCGCGGGGCTGTCGAACATGAAGCGCGCCTACATGGAGTGCGGCGGCAAGAGCCCGAACCTGGTGTTCGCCGATGCGCCGGACCTGGAGCAGGCGGCGCAGGCGGCGGCCGCGGCGATCTTCTACAACCAGGGCGAGGTCTGCACCGCGGCCTCGCGCCTGCTGGTGGAGCGTTCGATCAAGGACGCCTTCGTCGCCCGCGTGGTCGCCGCCGGCCGCGCGCTGCAGCCGCGGCATCCGTTCGACGACGACGCGGCGATGGGCGCGCTGGTGGACGAAACCCAGACCCACCGCGTGCTCGACTACATCGCCCGCGGCAGCGAGGAAGGCGCGCGGCTGCTGCTCGGCGGCAAGCGCGTGGAGGTGGTGCCCGGCGGCTGCTACGTGGAGCCGACCATCTTCGACGAGGTCGGCCACGAGCACACCATCGCCCGCGAGGAGATCTTCGGTCCGGTGCTGTCGGTGATCGCCTTCGACGACGAGGCGCATGCGCTGCGCATGGCCAACGACAGCGAGTACGGCCTGGCGGCGGGCGTGTGGACCCGCGACATCGGCCGCGCGCATCGCGTGGCGCGCGCGCTGCGCGCCGGCAGCGTGTGGGTCAACTACTGGGATGGCGGTGACATGACCGCGCCGTTCGGCGGCTACAAGCAGTCGGGCAATGGCCGCGACAAGTCCTTGCATGCGTTCGACAAGTACAGCGAGATGAAGGCGACGTGGATCAATCTGGCGGTGTAGCCGGGAATGGGGATTCGGGATTCGGGATTGGTAAAAGCGGATTCCGGGGCTGGCGATATCGCTGTGAACTAGCCCATCACTGGATCAGCCCGAGTTGCGGCCTCGGCCGTCGTGCGTGCGGATGCGCGATTGCGCCACAATGAGCCGGGTCAAGCCCGATGCAGCTTGCCCTGTAGGAGCGGCTTCAGCCGCGACAGGCGTACTGGAACGTCTCGTCGCGTTTGGAGCCGCTCATACAGGACATGAGCCGTAGTTGTTAGAAGTGCCCTTGAATCGCATCGGCCCGTGCGCGATTCCCTAGGAGCGACGGCGGGATCGCGACCAGGCCGCGGGCTTCGACGTTCTCCGCCGCTGCAGTGTGGATACTGAAACGGCGGCGTGTTGCGGCGTCGATAGCCCTTGGCACCGGGGGCGATCAGGCCTCTCCCTGCACAGTTTCTCATCCGACGGCGCGCAGGCACCGGCGCGTTGCGCGCCGCGAACGTCAGCCCGCGTTGCCCAGCAGCGGTTGCAGCGTCGGTTCCAGTTCGCGCCGGCGCCAGCCGGCCAGCGGCTGCGGCCATTGGCCGCTTTCCAGCAGCGCTTCCAGGTGCTTGCGCGAGGCGAGCAGGCCGTCGGCCAGGCCGAGTGCGGCGCTGCGCGCGGACACCGCGTCCTGCAGGCGCTTCAATGCGGCCTTGTTGTCGTCGCTGGCGGCCAGCGCCAGCGGTGCCTCGTCCTCGTCCGGCAATGGCGTGGTCAGCGCGTGCCACAACGCGTCGCCGAGCTTGCGCGGCGCCTTGGGATGCTTGTCGAGCACGCCTTGCAGCGCCTGGCGGTCGGCCGGCGGCACGCGCGCCAGGGTGGCGGCCAGTTCGTTGTCCAGGATCCAACTGCGCGGCTTGTCGCTGTGCCGCGCCTGCGCGTCGCGCCAGCGCAGCAGGCGCAGCAGGCGCCGCTGCGACGGCCGATCCATGAATTGCGCCGCGCGCATGCCCAGGTGCGGCCAGCGCTCGCCCTCGTCGTGCTCGACGGTGCCGAGCAGGCGCTCGCCGTCCTCGTGCAGCCAGGCGTCGCGGCCCAGCGCCTGCAAGCGCTGCTGCAAGGCGTCGTGGATCGCGAACAGATGGCGCACGTCGTCGGCGGCGTACTCCAGTTGCGCCGGCGACAGCGGGCGGCGCAGCCAGTCCGAGCGCGTCTCGCCCTTGGCCAGGTGCACACCGGTGATCTCCAATACCAGCTTCTGGTAGCCCATGCCGGCGCCGAGGCCGGCCAGGCCGGCGCCGATCTGGGTGTCGAACAGCGGCCGCGGCAGCGTGCCGCAGGCGCACTTGAACGCCACCAGGTCTTCGCTGGCGCTGTGCATGACCTTGAGGATGGCCGGGTCCGCCAGCCACGGCGCCAGCGCCTGCGGCATGCCGGGGATCAGCGGATCGATCAGCAGGATCTCGTCGGCCACCGCCATCTGCACCAGCGCCAGTTGCGGCCAGTAGGTGCGTTCGCGGACGAATTCGGTATCCAGGCCGATCCGGGCCGGGCGCTGCGCCAGCCGCTCGGCCAGTTCGGCGGGTTGCTTGATCCAATAGGGCACGTGGTTTCCGTCGAATGCAGGGTTTGCTCAGGCAGGCGAGAATAGCCTAACGTCGGCCCGCCGGCCGCACGGACGGGATGGCGCGAGCGCCATCGAAAGGCAATGTCGTTGGGAGGAAGCGTGCGCACGAGCGGCCCTGTGATCGTCTGGACCCTGCTGGCCGCGCTGCTCGGCGGCTGTACGGGGCAGGCGCCCGCGCCCGCGCCGTCGGCGCCCGCCAAGCCCGCCAAGCCCGCCGCTCAGCCCGCCGCCGCGGCCAAGCCGGTGCAGGCGCCCAGCGTCACCATCGGTGGCGAGGACGCGGCCGAGACGGTGGCGCGCTGGCAGCCGCCGCTGCCCACGCTAGAGCGCGGCGGCCTGGCCCAGGCCCGCCGCGACGCCGCGCGCGCGCTGGCCGAGGACCGCCTGTTCGAGGACGCGCGCGCGGCGATCCCGCTGTATCTGGCGATCCGCGCGCTGGCGCCGCAGGACCCGGCCGCGCGCGCCGGGCTGCGCAAGGCGCGGCTGCGTCTGCTGCAGCGCGGCGATGCGCTGTTGCAGGCGCAGGAGCAGCAGGCGCAGGCGCTGGAGCAGGCCGGCCGCATCGCGATGGTGGCGATGACGCTGGACGCCGACGATCCGGCGGTACGGCGCCTGCAGCAGCGGGTGGAACTGGCGCAGCGGGTGCTGGCCTACAACCGTGCCGGCGAGGAGGACCTGCGCGCCGGTCGCCTGGGCGAGGACGGCAACGGCGCGCTGGCCAATTTCCACGAAGCGCTGCAGCTCGATGGCAGCGACGCGCGCGCGCGGCAAGGCGTGGCGGCGGTGGAGAGCGCGCTGATCCGCCGCGCCGAAGCGGCCGC
>Ga0105251_10000636_pt1 | contig 32197 bp, 27 predicted proteins | sample KBSS64metaG_FD_80424 | JGI IMG/M metagenome (GOLD analysis project Ga0105251, IMG submission 80424) | Switchgrass rhizosphere microbial communities from Kellogg Biological Station, Michigan, USA - KBS S6-4 metaG | ecosystem: Host-associated > Plants > Roots > Rhizosphere > Soil | place...
CCTGCGCATCGGCAAGGCCGAGGACGATCCGGCCGACACCTACGCCGACAGCCGCCTGCACCGTGCCGAGGCCCGTGATGTGGCCCGTCGCAGCCTGGTGTTGCTGAAGAACCAGAACGAAACCCTGCCGCTGAAGAAAACCGCGAAAATCGCCCTGGTCGGCCCGCTGGCCAAGGCGCCGATCGACATGATGGGCAGTTGGGCCGCCGCCGGTCGCCCTGCGCAATCGGTGACCCTGTTCGACGGCATGACCAACGCCCTGGGTGATAAATCGACGCTGATCTACGCCCGTGGCGCCAACATCACCAGCGATCCGAAAATTCTCGGTTACCTGAACTTCCTCAACTTCGACGCGCCGGAAGTGGTGGATGACCCGCGTCCGGCCAATGTGCTGATCGACGAAGCGGTGAAAGCCGCCAAGGATGCCGATGTTGTCGTTGCCGCCGTCGGCGAGTCCCGTGGCATGTCCCACGAATCGTCGAGTCGTACTGACCTGAACATTCCGCCAAACCAGCGCGAGCTGATTCGCGCCCTGAAAGCCACCGGCAAGCCGCTGGTGCTGGTGCTGATGAACGGCCGTCCGCTGTCGATTCTCGAAGAGAAGGAACAGGCCGACGCGATCCTGGAAACCTGGTTCAGCGGCACCGAGGGCGGCAATGCCATCGCCGACGTGTTGTTCGGCGACTACAACCCGTCGGGCAAACTGCCAATCACCATCCCGCGCTCGGTAGGGCAGATTCCGACCTACTACAACCACCTGACCATTGGCCGGCCGTTCACCCCGGGCAAACCGGGCAATTACACCTCGCAATATTTCGATGACACCACCGGGCCCCTTTACCCGTTCGGCTACGGCCTGAGCTACACCGATTTCAGCCTGTCGGATATGGCGCTGTCGTCGACCACCCTGAACAAGACCGGCAAGCTCGACGCCAGCATCACGGTGAAAAATACCGGCAAGCGTGACGGTGAAACCGTGGTGCAGCTGTATATCCAGGACGAGGCCGGTTCGATGATCCGCCCGATCAAGGAGCTGAAGAACTTCCAGAAAGTCATGCTCAAGGCCGGTGAACAGAAAGTCGTGCACTTCACCATTACCGAAGACGACTTGAAGTTCTACAACACCCAACTCAAGTACGCAGCCGAACCAGGCAAGTTCAACGTGCAGATCGGCCTGGACTCCCAGGACGTGACACAACAGAGCTTCGAACTGCTCTAACCCCTGAAGCAACACAAAACCACTGTGGGAGCGGGCTTGCTCGCGAAGACGGACTGTCAAACGACGATGATGTCGACTGACAGACCGCTTTCGCGAGCAAGCCCGCTCGCACATTTGGTTTGTGGTGAAACGACTATCCCCGTCGATCCAGCAGATTCACCACCAGCCGGTCCACCCACCCCCACGCCCGCTGCTTGACCCGTTTCCACAGCGGTCGGCGTTGCCATGCCTCCAGGCTGACTTCCTGGCTTAGCGAGAAGTCCTTCACGAAGCTCGCCACCACGTCACGGGTCAATTCAGGGTCTAACGCTTCAAGATTGGCCTCCAGGTTGAAACGCAAATTCCAGTGGTCAAAGTTGCACGAGCCGATGCTCACCCAGTCATCGATCAGGACCATTTTCAGATGCAGGAAACACGGCTGGTACTCGAAAATCTTCACCCCGGACTTGAGCAGTCGCGGGTAGTAGCGATGCCCGGCGTACCGCACCGACGGGTGATCGGTGCGTGGCCCGGTCAACAGCAGCCGCACATCGACCCCGCGGGAGGCCGCGCGGCGCAGTGAACGGCGGACTTTCCAGGTCGGCAGGAAATACGGGGTCGCCAGCCAGATCCGCTTCTGCCCGCTGTTCAATGCGCGAATCAGCGATTGCAGGATGTCTCGGTGCTGGCGGGCGTCGGCATAGGCGACCCGGCCCATGCCCTCGCCCATGGCCGGCACACGGGGCAGGCGTGGTAGACCGAAATGCGAGGCCGGTCGCCAGGCGCGACGATGGCGGTTGGCGATCCACTGGCGATCGAACAGCAATTGCCAGTCGAGCACCAGCGGGCCGGTGATTTCCACCATCACCTCGTGCCACTCGCTGACGTCCTCGTTTGGCGTCCAGAACTCATCGGTCACACCGGTGCCGCCGACCACAGCCATGCTCTGGTCCACCAGCAGCAGCTTGCGGTGATCGCGGTAGAAATTGCCGACCCAGCGCCGCCAGCTCAGGCGATTGTAGAAGCGCAGTTCGACGCCGGCGGCCATGAGTCGCTGGCGCAGGGTCAGGGTAAACGCGAGGCTGCCGTAGTCATCGAACAGACAGCGCACCCGCACACCGCGTTCGGCGGCCTGGACCAGTGCCTGAACCATGGCTTCGGCGCAAGCGCCCGCCTCCACCAGGTACAGTTCCAGCTCTACCTGTTCTTCGGCGCGGGCAATCGCCACCAGCATGCGTGGGAAAAATTGCGGGCCATCGACCAGCAACTCGAAGCGATTGCCTTCACGCCAGGGAAAGATCGGGCCGGCCATGTCAACGCGCCGTGAAGATCAGTACCGCACCCACCGGCACCGACAGACTGATGGCCGACAAGTCGGCAACTTTGCGCAGCGCTTCCAGGCCGGGCGCCAGATCGAAATCCTGGGCATTGATCACCACCGGCTCCAGCGTCACCACCTGGAAACGCCGGTCATCGAGCCGCGTGGCCAGCAGTTCGGCGTTGTAGGTGTGTTGCTTGCCGTGCAAGTCAACGGTCAGCGGCAGGCGCAATTCCAGTTGCGCACCGGGCGCAAGATCGTTGATCGGCCGCAGATCGATTTGAGTGCTGATCAGCGCTTCGGCAAAGGTCTGGATTTCAAACAGCTCCTTGCGCATGCGTTCGTCGCGCAGGGGAACGCCGCTGTTGACCGATTCGAGCTCGACTTCTACCTCGGCCTTGCCGTTGGGATCGACTTTGCCGTGCAACACTAAAAAGCGCTGCACTTCGGAAACATTGGCGTTTTTGGTGCTGACGAACGACAGCCGCGAGGATTCGCCGTCCAGATACCAGTTAGCCTGGGCCGACAGCGAAGCGCCGGCCAATAGCAGGCAGGCGAGGGTTTGGGTGACAGACCGCTTGAACATAAAAACTCGTGGGGGCAGATAAACCTGTGCTGAACCTTAACTGCCCACGAGCCAATTGCAAACTTGTAGGAGCGAGCATGCTCGCGATGGACTCAAGAGCACCACGTTTATCCTGCAACCCCGCGTTATCGTTAACGACCATCGCGAGCAGGCTCGCTCCTACAGGTTAGGCGTCAATCAAGCCATCGCCTGCTGCACATCGCCAATCGTGGCGGCGAGGCTGTTGAGGTGCAGGCTCAGCACGCGCTCCACCGGCGCCTGGTCCATCGGCCAGTGCAACGCCATGCTGCCGACCAGCCGACCATCGGTGTGAATCGGCAAGGCCACCGCACGAATCAGGAAGGGCAGGCGCACCGGGTATTCCCAGTAGCCTTCGGTGCGCTGGCCGAAACCTTGATGCAATGCCTGTTCGGTGGCGCTGAACAGCGATTCGTCGCTCACCCGCTCACGCTCGGCCAGGCGTTCCACCTCATGACGTTCCAGTTCACCGAGGCAGGCTCGGCCCATGGCCGAGTGAAACAAGCTGGCATGCTGGCCGACGATCTGGCAGTTGTTCGGATAGCGTTTGCGCAGCACCGAGGGGATCGCACTTTCCATCACCTCCACCCGTTCGCCATCGAAGCACGACAGGTCCGCCACCAAGCCGGTGCGCTCGCATAACTCCAGCAACAGCGGCGCGGCGCTTTCCACCAGGCGCCGCTTGAAGCGTTGCCGACTGTCACCGAACAGGCGCTTGGCACACAAGCGGTAGCGCCGGTCGCTCAAGCCGCGATAGATCCAGCCCTGCTCCTGCAACGTCAGCAACATGCGCGACACCGTGGCCTTGGGCAGGCGGGTCAAGTAGTGCAACTCCTCCAGGCCCAATGCCTGATGCTCGCCCAGCAACTCGACGATCGCCAAAGCGCGCTCGACGGAACGTACGCTGCCGGTTTCTGCCTTGTTTTCCATGGATTCGATATCCCCAAGCCCGGATCGGATGATCGCTGCTCTCTTTTTATTAAGAAGCACAGCAAGATGCGGGCCTGCCCGAGGGTTTTACGCAGTTTGCAGACAACCGGGTGGCCGACGCGTAACCCATTGCGTTAGCTGCTCATGGGCGTAAGCCAGCTGCAAAACCGCAAGGTCAGCCTGGGCCGGGCCAATGATTTGCAGGCCCATCGGCAGTCCGGCCGGGTTGAATCCCACCGGCACGCTCATGCTTGGCAAACCTGCCAGGGTTGGACCTATCACCACTTCCATCCAGCGGTGATAGGTGTCCATATCTTGCCCGCCGACCACCCGCGGCCAAGGGGTTTGTGCATCAAAAGGGAACACTTGGGCAGTGGGCAACAGCAGGAAATCGTAACGCTCGAACAATTCGTTCAAGGCGCGATACCACTCACTGCGGCTGACCGAGGCTTGATAGACATCGGCCGCAGTCAGGCGCAGGCCACCCTCGACTTCCCACTGGGCTTCGGGCTTGAGTTGTTCGCGCTTGCGCGGGTCGGCATACAACGCACCGAGATTGCCGTGCACCAGCCAGTGACGGTGCACCAACCAAGTCTGCCACAGGCGTTCCATGGAGAAATCCGGCTGACAGGCTTCGACCTTGCAGCCCAGGCTCGCAAAGTCCTGCAGCGCCGACTCGCACAAGCTCATTACGCCAGGCTCCATCGGCAGATAACCGTTGTAGTTGCCCAGCCAACCCACGCGGACCTCGCTGAAGTCCCGCGCCAGCGACTGATGGAAAACCTGCGGGCACTGAGTCAATGACAATGGCACGCGAGGGTCGTACCCGGCCTGGGTCCCGAGCAAACGCGCGACATCGGTGACGGTGCGGCCCATCGGCCCCTCGGTGGCCAGTTGCTGGACAAACACCTCCGGCTGCGGGCCATGCGGCACGCGGCCCTGGGACGGACGCAAACCAAACACGTTATTGAACGCCGCCGGGTTGCGCAGCGAGCCCATCATGTCACTGCCGTCGGCTACCGGCAGCATGCGCAACGCCAGCGCCACCGCCGCCCCGCCGCTGCTGCCACCGGCAATCAACGTCGGGTCGTAGGCATTGGTGGTGGTGCCGAACACGCTGTTGTAGGTCTGCGAGCCGAGGCCGAATTCCGGCACGTTAGACTTGCCGATGATGATCGCGCCGCAATCACGAACCCGCGCCACACTGATGGCATCGTGCTGTGGAATGTGTTCGGCGAACAGCGTTGATCCCATGCTCGTGCGCAACCCGGCGGTGGCCGCCAGGTCCTTCACCGCTTGCGGCATGCCATGCATCCAGCCACGGGACTGGCCCTGGTCCAGTTGTCGGTCGCAGGCGTCGGCCTCTGCCAGCAGCTCCTCGGCAGGTCGCAGCGATACCAGCGCATTGACCTGTGGATTGAAGCGCTCGATCTGCGCCAGGTAGGCCTGCATCACTTCACGACAGGACACCTGCCGCCCGTGGATAGCGCAGGACAATGCATCGGCGTCCATTTCAACAATCGGATTCATGTTCAAGGTTTCACCCCAAGTTCAAGTGCAACGGATCGCTTTGCCCGTGGTGCTTCCTGCATGCAGTAAGTGCCCAACAGCGTCAGCACGCAAGCGAACAACACGTAGAACGAAGGCGCCACCGGTGTCGCTAACACCTTGCTCAGCCAGGTGACGATCAGCGGAGCAAAACCGCCGAACACCATGACCGCAACGTTATAGGCCACCGACACGCCAGTGGAACGCACTTCGATCGGAAACTGCTCGGCCAGCGCCGTCGGTGCCGGACCAAAGAAGCCGCCAATCGAACTGCACAACAGCAGTTGCATCACCAGCAAGCGCTCCACCGAGGGCGCCGCCGCGACCCACACGTACAGCGGATACACCATCAGGAAAAATGCCAGGGTGAAAGCCATCAACACCGGACGGCGACCGAGACGGTCCGACAATGCGCCAGACAGCGGAATCACCACGGTCATCACCGCCACCGCGAGCATTTGCACCAGTAGCACCTGATCCAGCGGCAAGCCAAGGTTTTTGTGAGCGAAGGTCGGCATGTTCACCAGCACCACGTAGAACGACACCGTCGCGCCGCACGCCAGGCCCATCGACACCAGGATGGCGCGGCGATGTTCGCGGATCACTTGCAGCAAACCCGGGCTCGCGCCTTTGGCTTGTTTGCGTGCCTCGAGAAATTCTTCCGGTTCCTCCATGTGCTTGCGAATCCACAGGCCGACCGGGCCGATCAACAGGCCGATCATGAACGGAATCCTCCAGCCCCAGTTGTCCAGGGCCTCGGGGGTCAGCAGATGGGTGAACAGCGCCACCATCCCTGCCCCGGAAAACACCGCCAGGCATTGCCCCACCAACTGCCACGAACCGTACAACCCCTTGCGGTGCGCTGGCGCGCTTTCCACCAGGAACGCCGTGGCACTGGCGTATTCGCCGCCGGTGGCAAAACCCTGAAGCATCCGCGCCACTACGATCAACAACGGGGCGCCCATGCCGATAGCGGCATAGTTCGGCGCAAAGGCGATCAGCGCGATCGACACGGTCATCAAGCGGATGATCATCTGCATCGCCGCCTTGCGGCCTTTGCGGTCCGAATACATGCCTAGCAGGATGCCGCCCACCGGGCGCATGAAAAAACCGACGCCGAACGTCGCCAGGGCCATCAGTAACGACGCGTATTCGTCTTCCGACGGAAAAAACTGTCGGGCAATGATGCTCGCCAGAAAGCCGTAAACAATGAAGTCATACCATTCCAGCGCGTTGCCGATAACGGCAGCGACCACCTGCCGGGTGCGCGAAACACCTGTGCTCGAAGTGTGCATGGGGAACTCTCCAATAACCTGTTGGGTGATGCCGAACGCGACTCGACGCGCCCGGTCCAGCGGCAGTAGAAAGTGAAAGGGTCAGGCCGGCTTGAGCCAGCTCTCGGTCAGCGCGCCCCAATACGCAGCCCCGGTCAGCAGGATGTCGTCGTTGAAGTCGTAGGCGGGGTTATGCACCATCGGCCGCGACACGCCGTTGCCGATGAACAGGTAGGCGCCGGGGCAGCGTTGCAGCATCCAGGCGAAGTCCTCGCTGCCCATCAGTTTGGGGGTGTTGCCATCGACGGCATCGGCACCGACCAACTCGACGCCGACTTGCCGGGCGAATTCGGTTTCGGCGGCGTGATTGACCAGTACCGGGTAAGCCGGACGGTGTTCGATTTTCGAACTGCAACCGAAGCTTTGCGCCTGGGATTGGATGATCGCGCGCACTCGGTCGAGGGTCTGCTCACGCACCTGGGCGTTCAGCGCCCGCAGGCTCAGGCGCAGGGTCGCCTGCTGGGGGATGACGTTGGCCGCCTCGCCGGCTTGCAATGCACCGACCGTCACCACCGCCGCCTGCTGCGCATCGATGTTGCGCGCGACCACGGTTTGCAGCGCCATGACCACGCTGGCCGCCGCCACCAATGGGTCTACCGCCAGATGCGGCATCGAGCCGTGCCCGCCCACGCCTTCGAGGGTTACGGTGAGCAAATCCTGCGAAGCCATCATCGGCCCTTCGCGAAACCCCAGGTGCCCCGCTGGCAAGCCCGGCATGTTGTGCATGCCGAACAGTGCGTCGCAAGGGAAACGTTCGAGCAGGCCATCGGCGAGCATCGCTTCGGCGCCGCCCTGGCCTTCTTCGGCTGGCTGGAAAATCAGGGTCAGCGTGCCATCGAACTGGCGAGTCGCCGCCAGGTAGCGCGCCGCGCCCAACAACATCGCGGTGTGGCCATCGTGTCCACAGGCGTGCATGCAGCCCTGATGCCGGCTGCTGTAGGCCGCCCCGGTGTTCTCGATGATCGGCAGTGCATCCATGTCGGCACGTATCCCCAACTTGCGCGGGCTGCGGCCGTTGCGCAGGACGCCAACTACGCCGGTCTTGCCGATACCTGTGTGAACCTCGTAGCCCCACTCTTCGAGAGACCTGGCGACCAGCGCCGAGGTGCGACTTTCCTCGAAACCGAGTTCCGGATGGGCGTGGATATCCTGCCGGGTGGCATGCAGGTCGCTGGCGACGTCGTTGAGCCAGGCAAGGATGTGCTGATGTCGGGTCATGTCGAATGTCCTCGGGCCGGGTGTATTCCCGTTCTTTTTGTTCGCTGTGATTGCGCGACGTATCAACGGCAGGTCGCGTTCGCCACCAGATAACCGCGAGTCACGCACGAGGACAATCGAATGTGGTTCCACTGCGTGGAACCTGGGGGGCCGATCAATTGAAATTCGCCCAATACCCTGTGGGAGCAAGCCTGCTCGCGAATGCTCTGCCAGCCCCACTGCTTGCGTTGAGCCTGCCGACGCTTTCGCGAGCAGGCTCGCTCCCACAGGTGTTGTGTGTGGAGTCAGGGGTTCAAGCGGCAGCCCTGGCGTTCACCGATCCAGGCTGCACGATTAGTACGCCCCATGCCGCTGACGGTGATGCGCTTGTTGGTGACGTCATCGTAAAAACCGCTGGTGGGCAACCACTGCTTTACATAGCTGAGGCAATACTCGGTGTCGTTACCCATCACGTAGCGGCATGAGCAATATTCTTTCGCGGTGTAGGCACTGATGATGTCGGGGAACGCCATCAGCGCCACTCGCTCATGCCAGACCCAGCCGACCAAGGCGAGCAACAGGACCAGCAGCAGCGCACTGAAAGGACGGCGACGCATGAAGCTGCTCATGGCTGCTCACTCCCGGCAAACGCCTTGAGCGCAAGCCTGAGCAACTCATTGTGCCGGTAGCTGCCGTCGCGATCATCGCCGTAGCGGACGATCACCAGGTTCGCGCCGGGAATCACGTACATCGCCTGACCCCAGTGGCCCAGCGCAGCGAAGGTGTCGGCAGGTGCATCGGGCCAGGGTCGGGCGCCACCGCCTGCTGCACGATTGAGCCACCAGTGGCCGCCGGGAACCGCCTCATCCTGATTGGCGCGATAGCCAATGAAGGGTTCGCGATTGAATGCAACCCAGTCCTTGGGTAGCAATTGCTTATCGCCCCAGCGACCGTCCCGCGCCATCAACAGACCGATGCGGGCCAGATCCCGGGCGGTGAGGTAAGCGTAGGACGAAGCAACGAATGTTCCCGTGGCGTCGGTTTCCCAGATCGCTCGGCGAATGCCCAGAGGCTCGAACAGCGCGGTCCACGGATAGTCCGCGTAGCGATCCGGACCGACGATGGTTTTCAGTGCGGCAGACAACAGATTGCTGTCACCGCTGGAATAGCGAAACGCCTGCCCCGGTGCGGCGTATGTGTCGTGATCGGCAGTGAACGCGGCCATGTCCTGGCGACCACGGGTGTAGAGCATGGCCACCACCGACGACTTCAACGGTGCGTATTCGTAGTCTTCCTGCCAGTCGATGCCGGAAGCCCAGTGCAGCAGGTCGGCCATGGTCAGGTCCGGGTGTTTTTCCATTGGCGGATAAAATTTGGCCACCGGGTCCTGGAGCCTGAACCGGCCGTCGCCATAAGCTACGCCGAGGACCGTGGTCATCAGGCTTTTGCTGATGGACCAGGTGAGATGCGGCGTCTGGGCGTTGGTCGGGCCGGCGTAGCGTTCGTAGATCAACTGGCCGTCGCGGATGACGAGCAAGGCGTCGCTGCGGATGCCTCGGCGGGTGGTGTCGTCGCGGGGTGGGAAGGCGTATGCCTCTAGTGCTTGAAGCGCCGGACCGGTGATGGCTGGACCCGTGGGCCATTGCTCAGTGGGCCAGTCTTCAGCGTGGGCCGGGAGACTGAGCAACAGCATGAAAAACAGGAACAGGCCTTTTGGCATGGCGGGGGCTCGTGGCGATGAACCTGCTGAGCCTAGTCGAGGTTGATGACAGTTCCGGGATTTGTGTTGTTACTGCGACCGCCTTCGCGAGCAAGCCCGCTCCCACATTTAACCGGGTTCCCAGAATGATTGCGATCAAATGTGGGAGCGGGCTTGCTCGCGAAGGCGTCAGTCAATTCAGCGAAGATCCGGATAGTGCCTTGGCCAACCGCTTCCCCCGGGCCCCGGCCGCCAGATCCATAACCGCCTGATCGCGCTGCCACATCGCCGCCCACTGTGGCGGGCCATCGGCCAGCGCTGCGTTGATCTCACCCTTGAGCCCTTCGAACTGCGCAAACAGACCACCGAGCAACACATGCCCCGCCGGACTGACAGGGGGATGTCGACTGACTTCCGCGCACCCGGCCAGCAGCGCCAACAAGCGCAACTGCAAGGCTTGCGGCCAGTCACTGTCCTGGCCAACGCCGTACAGCCAGGCGGTCATGGCACTCAAGACATAGATGTCTTCCAGGGTTCGGAACGGCTTGACGTACGCATCCCAGCCATCCCCCGCGAGCAATTCGCACAATGCATTGTCGAGAAACAGCCGGCCATGGCTGATGTCCGGCATCAACGGAATCGGCGGCAGTTTTTCCACCCGCACGCCCGGTTCATCGGGATAGACCACCGCCAGGCTCAGGCGCGGAGCTTCGCCTTGCTGTTCGCTGCGGGCGGCAATCAGTAGCCAGTCGGCAGCATCGCCCGCGGTGACGAAATCCTTGCGTCCGCTCAAGCGCAAATCGTGCAGGCGGGTCTGCATGTCAGCCACCCGCAGGCTGCGTTGCTCGGTCGCGCACAGTGCGCCGAGGCTCAACGGCGCGCTTGGCCACAGCATGCGCAACGCCGCCTGATAGCCCACCAGGAACGCCAGCCCCGGCGTCGCCATCATGCGTGCACCGACCACGGCCAACTCGAACGGAGTGACATTGCCCACTTGCTGCAACAACGTGGCGAAGCCCTCGCCCAGGTCCGGGTTGGCGGGCAAGCGAGCGTGGCGTTTCAACAGGGTTTGCCAGGGCATAAGAGGCTCCTCGTGGGCTGTCATACAAGCATCACCAAAGCTTAACGGCGATGACACCGGGGCTACATAGCCTGACTTTGCACAACACGGCTGGATAAAGAAAGTCGATTCGCTGTAACCCCAAGACGGGTGAGCAGCCCGCACGGAGATTCGCCATGACTCAGATCGCACGCATCAGCGACACCGGCAACGAACGCCGCCTGCAAGCCGAACGCCTGGTCGGCGCCGAGGCTTTGCAGGAAGCCCAGGCCCTGCGTTTCAACGTGTTCAGCGGCGAGTTCAACGCCAAGCTCAAGGGCGCGGAATTGGGTCTGGACATGGACGACTACGATGTTCACTGCGCTCACATCGGCGTGCGTGACCTGAACACCGGGCGCCTGGTGGCGACCACCCGGCTGCTCGACCATGCCGCCGCCAGCAGCCTGGGCAAGTTCTACAGCGAAGAAGAATTCAGCCTGCACGGGCTCGTTCACCTCAAAGGCCCGATCCTGGAAATCGGTCGTACCTGCGTCGATCCGGCCTACCGCAATGGCGGTACCATCGCCGTGCTCTGGGGCGAACTGGCCGAAGTCCTGAACCAGGGCGGATACAGTTACTTGATGGGTTGCGCAAGCATTCCGATGCAAGACGGCGGGATCCAGGCCCACGCGATCATGCAGCGTCTGCGTGAACGCTACCTGTGCACCGAACACTTGCGGGCCGAACCGAAAAAGCCGCTGCCCACCCTGGATATTCCCTCGAACGTGATCGCCGAAATGCCGCCACTGCTCAAGGCCTACATGCGCCTGGGCGCGAAGATCTGCGGCGAGCCGTGCTGGGACGAAGATTTCCAGGTGGCCGATGTGTTCATCCTGCTCAAGCGCGACGAACTCTGCCCGCGTTACGCCAAACACTTCAAGGCGGCTGTCTAATGAGTCGCTTGCGCGTGTACGCGCGAGTCGCCCGGGTGCTTCTGGTGGTCGCGCTCGGCCTGAGCATGGCCAGCGTGTTCGGTATGTTCGAACGCCTGGGGCTGGCTCACTCGATGGAACGCCGCCAGCGCTGGTCGCGGTTTTTCATGGCACGCCTTGGCAACGCCCTGCCCTTCGACGTGACCCTGCACGGTGAGTTGCCCAAGACGCCAATGCTCTGGGTCAGCAACCACGTGTCCTGGACCGACATCCCGCTGCTGGGAATGCTCACGCCGCTGTCGTTCCTGTCCAAGGCCGAAGTGCGCACCTGGCCGGTGGCGGGCTGGTTGGCGGCCAAGGCCGGCAGCCTGTTTATCCGTCGCGGTTCGGGTGACAGCCAGTTGATCCGCAAACAGATGACGCGCCACCTGCAACAGGCACATCCGCTGCTGATGTTCCCGGAAGGCACGACTACCGATGGCCGTTCGCTGCGCACCTTTCACGGTCGCCTGCTGTCGGCGGCAATCGACTCCGAGGTGAAACTGCAACCGGTGGCGATTCGTTATGTGCGCAACGGTGAGCCCGACACACTGGCACCGTTCATTGGCGATGATGATTTGCTGTCGCACCTGATGCGCTTGTTTGCCAGCGACCGCGGCGCGGTGGAGATTCATCTGCTCAAGCCGATCCCATGCGAAGGCCGCGAACGTGCTGCGCTGGCATTCGAAGCGCAGCAGGCGGTGCAGAAGGCGTTGTTTGGCGCGATCGCGCAAACGCAGAAAGTCCCAATGCGACCCGCTATCGCGGCATAAACATAGATCTCCTGTGGGAGCGGGCTTGCCCGCTCCCACAATAGCTTTATGGTGTTGGCTGGTTTTGGGCAAAATCCTGCAGCTGCGGATAGAACAACCGAAAATCCTCGCTCAACGGCTCATATAACATGCGCAACTCCTGCATCGCCGCCGCCAGTTCCTCCGGTCGGGTCAAGCGTCGTGAAATCCCCCGCAATACCTGCTCCAGCACTTCGAATTCCCGATAAGACCCCAACCAGTCATGGGCCACCATGTGCGGCGCGATTTTCGCCAGGCGCTCCGGCAGTTGAGTCTGGGTGGACAGCACCCGGTACACGTCCGAGGTGAACAGCTCCAGCGGCCGCTCGGCGTAGAGCGCCCAGTCCCGCGCCAGGCAATGGTCGAAAAACACATCGAGGACGATCCCGGCGTAGCGCCGGCGCGTGAGTGAAAAACGCGATAACGCGCCATCCACCAGCGGGTGGCGATCGGTGAATACGTCGATGCTGCGATGCAGCTGGATGGCCGCTTCGATCTCCGGATCGAACTGCCCTTGCAGCCGTCCCTTGACGAAATCGCCATAGAGACTGCCGAGCAATTGACCGGGACGCTGGCCACCGAGGTGAAGATGTGCGAGATAGTTCATGGGCGCAGCTTAGCACTGCCCCCTTGATTCATTGCAACCAACATATCGTTATAACCCGATATATCGATTTGCTCTGTCCTCAGAGCAAAATTATATTTGTATATCGCGAAATACCGATTTAAAGTTCGCCTTATCGCGATATAGCGTTTTACTGATCACGAGCCCCCAAACCATGACCATTGAACTCGACGAAATAATAAAAGCCCTGGCGCACCCGGTACGGCGAGAAATCCTGCACTGGCTCAAGAATCCGGACGTCGAATTTCCAGACCAGTCCCACAGCAATGAGCACGGCGTCTGCGCCGGGCAGATCGATCAACGTTGCGGTTTGTCGCAGTCCACGGTGTCCGCACACCTGGCGACCCTGCAACGCGCCGGCCTGATCAGCAGCCGCAAGGTCGGCCAGTGGCACTTTTTCAAACGTAACGAGGAAACCATCCAGGAGTTCCTCAAAGTCTTCAGCAAAGAGCTCTGACCCTTTACGTCAGCCAGCCGACAAGGAATCCACCCATGCCCCTCTCGCTACTCATATTGGCGTTAAGCGCCTTCGCCATCGGCACCACCGAGTTCGTCATCATGGGCTTGCTGCCTGACGTGGCGGCCGACCTCGGTGTGTCGATCCCTGGTGCCGGCTGGCTGGTGACCGGTTACGCACTGGGCGTGGCCATCGGTGCGCCCTTCATGGCACTGGCCACCGCCCGGCTGCCGCGCAAGGCCGCCCTGGTGGCGCTGATGGGCATTTTCATTGTCGGCAACCTGCTTTGCGCGGTAGCCAGTGACTACAACGTGCTGATGTTTGCCCGTGTGGTGACCGCCCTGTGCCATGGTGCGTTCTTCGGCATCGGTTCGGTGGTGGCGGCAGGCCTGGTGCCCGCCAACAAGCGCGCCTCGGCAGTAGCCCTGATGTTCACCGGCCTGACCCTGGCCAACGTCCTCGGCGTGCCGCTGGGTACTGCGCTCGGCCAGCAAGCTGGCTGGCGCTCGACCTTTTGGGCGGTGACCGTCATCGGCGTAATCGCATTGATCGGCCTGATCCGCTTCCTGCCGGCCAAGCGCGATGAAGAAAAACTCGACATGCGCGCCGAATTGCGCGCCCTCAAAGGCGCCGGTATCTGGTTGTCCCTGAGCATGACGGCACTGTTCGCCGCCTCGGTATTCACTCTGTTTACCTATGTGGCACCACTGCTGGGCGAAGTCACCGGTGTCTCGCCCCGTGGCGTGACCTGGACCTTGATGCTCATCGGCCTGGGGTTGACCGTCGGCAACATCATCGGCGGCAAGCTGGCGGACAAGGGCCTGGCGGCGACCCTGATCGGCGTCTTCATCGCCATGGCCGTGGTCTCCACCGTACTGACCTGGACCAGCGTCGCGCTGATCCCGACCGAAATCACCCTGTTCCTCTGGGCCACCGCGTGTTTCGCCGCCGTGCCAGCCCTGCAAGTCAACGTGGTGACCTACGGCAAGGCGGCACCGAACCTGGTCTCGACCCTGAACATCGGCGCCTTCAACGTCGGCAACGCCCTGGGCGCCTGGGTCGGTGGCAGCGTCATCGCCCACGGTTTCGGCCTGACCAGCGTGCCTCTCGCGGCAGCCGCCCTGGCGGTACTCGCCCTGCTGGCGACCCTGATCACTTTCCGTCAGAGCGGCGACCCCGAACTGGCCCCCGTTACCCACTGATCTTCACAAGAGAGCTATTTCATGACGACTATTTTCGATCCGATCAAACTGGGCGACCTCGAGCTGGCCAACCGCATCATCATGGCCCCGCTGACCCGCTGCCGCGCCGATGAAGGCCGTGTGCCCAACGCGTTGATGGCCGAGTACTACGTACAACGTGCTTCGGCCGGCCTGATCCTCAGCGAAGCCACTTCGGTCACCCCGATGGGCGTCGGCTACCCGGACACCCCGGGCATCTGGTCCAACGACCAGGTGCGCGGCTGGACCAACGTCACCAAGGCAATCCACGGCGCGGGCGGCAAGATCTTCCTGCAACTGTGGCACGTCGGCCGGGTGTCCCACGAGTCGTACCTGAATGGCGAAAAACCGGTCGCCCCGAGCGCCATCCAGCCTAAAGGCCACGTCAGCCTGGTGCGTCCGCTGGCCGATTACCCAACGCCCCGCGCGCTGGAAACCGCTGAAATCGCCGACATCGTCGACGCTTACCGCGTGGGTGCCGAAAACGCCAAGGCCGCCGGTTTTGATGGCGTGGAAATCCACGGTGCCAACGGCTACCTGCTCGACCAGTTCCTGCAAAGCAGCACCAACCAGCGCACCGACCAATACGGCGGTTCGGTGGAAAACCGTGCCCGCCTGTTGCTGGAAGTGACCGATGCCGCCATCGAAGTCTGGGGCGCCGGCCGTGTCGGTGTGCACCTGGCACCTCGCGCCGACTCCCATGACATGGGTGACGACAACCTGGCCGAAACCTTCACCTACGTCGCTCGCGAACTGGGCAAACGTGGCATTGCCTTCATCTGCTCGCGCGAGAAAGAAGGCACCGACAGCCTGGGTCCGCAAATCAAGGAAGCCTTCGGGGGTCCGTACATCATCAACGAACGCTTCACCAAGGACAGCGCCAATGCCTGGCTGGCCAGCGGCAAGGCTGACGCAGTCGCCTTCGGCGTGCCGTTCATTGCCAACCCGGACTTGCCGGCACGCCTGAAAGCGGATGCGCCGCTGAACGAGGCGCGTCCCGAGTTGTTCTACGCCAAGGGCCCGGTGGGTTACATCGACTACCCAACGCTGTAAACGTCAAGGTTCAAATGTATAAGCCCCGACTCGAGAGAGCCGGGGCTTTTTTATACAAAACTTTCGCATGCATTAAATAAGCATTTAACACATCCAGACACCATCCTTTTCTTCCAGCCCCCACTACCAATAAAGATAATAAACTTTCAACAGCAGGACAATCCTGCACTTAATGTTGAATGCCACACTCAATTCATCGAAAGGAATCGACATGAATATTAGCGACAACCCTGACAGTGAAGTTGGCCAACCCTACGACCAACTGTTCGCAACCTTCAACAATACCTCCATCGGCATGCTTTACCAGCTTCTGCCCAACCTGCTCAGCGAGGAGCACCAGGCGCTGCTGGATGAAATGCTGGGCAACGCCAAGGTAGAAGTCATCAATCTGCTGGAGCATGCGCAATATACGCACGCGCTGAACCAGAAAATCGACCAATGGCGAAATCAGGCAAGGGGCACGAAAACCACACGTGTTATTGTCAGAATCATCAATCAAACAACTCATACATTCAACATTACCCAGACCACTCTGCCGTTGAGCAAGGCAGAGCGCGAATCGTTCCAGATCCCCTGCGAGCAACAAACTGCGTTCAAATCCGAATTCAACTACAACTATGCCTACCCTTGGCCCAAGAACAAAATCATGTTCAATCAATTTGTAGACTTCTTCGATGACACTATCGGCGTCCGCTTTGACTTAGGCCTGATAATGAATACTTCGTTTGGCCTTCTTTCGCCAACACTCAGGCCCAGTGTAAAAAACACCGTCAAGTCGATTGGCTCATCCCCAATCAAGTGCTCGACCAAGACAACCCTGATGGGTACGGATGCGCCCTTCCACTTCGAGGTAGAAATTACCTTGGGTTGATGGCAACCCACCCGCCTGTTCCACAGCCAGGCCAGTCTGGGAATGTCACTTGAGGACTCACCTCTTGCGACCGGCCCACACCCTATACGACACAAAATTCCTACAAAATACGAAGCCCGCTACCTTTCAACCTGGCGAGCGCGCGTATATAAAAGTAGCCCACGGCGTACAGGCGAGCGTTGAATGATCAGCGCTCGCCTCTATTCATGCATTTTGTTTCATTTGCGCAAGCTGGGGCTCAAGCGCAGCATGTCCAACCCTGTATCGACCCAACGCTCGGCTTCGATGTGCAGTTGGAAACCCTCGGGCGCCAGTAGCCACTGGTACAGGATGCCATCGATGTAGGCATGCAGGCTGACGGCCGCGCGCGCCGTATCCAGGTTTTCCGGCAATTGCCCGCGATTCACCGCGTTGCTCAGGGCCAGGCCGATTCGTACATTGCAATCCAGGCTGGCTGCCACGCGCTGTTGGCGCAGGTCGCACATTTCATCGGTGAATTCGCACTTATGAAAGAGAATTTCGTTGATGCGCCGGGTTTTCGGGTCCAGGGCAACTTGATGAAACAAATGAATCAACAGCTTGCGCATACAACCCAGGGGGTCGGGTTCATCTGCGCTTTCGCTGGCCTTGGCCATTTCATCCAGAGGCTCGTGCAGGGTGTCGAGCATGGCCTGGACCAAGTCCGCCTTGTTGCTGAAATGCCAGTAAATCGCCCCGCGAGTGACGCCGGCCAGGGTCGCGATGTCCGCCAGGGTCGTGCGCGCCACGCCCCGCTCGAAAAAGGCTTTCTCGGCCGCTTCGAGTATCTGGTTGCGGGTTTCTTGGGCTTCCTCTTTGGTACGACGGACCATGGCAGTACAACCTCAATCAGGATGCTTCAGCGATGTCTGGATATCAGCTGAATAAAAGCGGGGCGAGTGCTCTTGGGTTCGTCCCCGGGCCTACAATTCGAACCTTGCGACGGCGTTTGTAACGGGATGGGTACGTGACCAAGGTATTTACAAACAGCCATGAACGTAAGTATATTCCTTAGCATGCTACTTATCCACTCGGCCCCCACTTTTTAACCTTTCAATTTTTTCTTGTGCGTTTGTTTCGCGCCTGACCCGAGGATTTTCATGCAATTCAAGCCAGCTGTTACCGCTCTGGTCGCCGCCGTCGCCCTGGCATCGCTGCTCAGCGGATGTAAAAAAGAAGAGGCCCCTCCGGCCGCACCACCGCCTCAGGTCGGCGTCGTCACCCTGCAGACGCAAACGTTTACGTTGACGTCCGATCTGCCGGGACGCACCAGTGCGTTCCGCATTGCCGAAGTGCGCCCACAGGTCAACGGCATCATTCTCAAGCGTCTTTTCAAGGAAGGCGGCGACGTCAAGGCCGGCCAGCAGCTGTATCAGATCGATCCATCGGTTTATGACGCTACGCTCAAAAGCGCCGAAGCCAACTTGCGTTCGACCAAGTCGATCTCTGACCGCTACAAGCAACTGGTCGACGAACAGGCCGTGAGCCGCCAGGAATACGACACCGCCGTGGCCAACCGCCTGCAATCGGAAGCCGCACTGCAAACGGCCCAGATCAATGTGCGCTACACCAAGGTGTATGCGCCGTTGACCGGTCGGATCGGTCGCTCGTCGGTCACCGAAGGTGCACTGGTCAGCAATGGCCAGGCCGAAGCGATGGCGGTGATCCAGCAGCTGGACCCGATCTACGTCGACGTCACCCAGTCTTCTGTCGAGCTGCTTACGCTGCGCCGCGAGCTGGAAAGCGGTCGTCTGCAAAAGGCCGGCGACAACGCCGCGAAAGTCAAGCTGACCCTCGAGGATGGCAGCCAGTACAAGCTCGACGGCAAGCTGGAGTTCTCCGAGGTCTCGGTTGACCAGACCACCGGCTCCGTCACCCTGCGCGCCGTGTTCCCGAACCCTGACCACACCCTTCTGCCGGGCATGTTCGTGCACGCCCAGTTGCAGGCAGGCGTGAACAGCGCCGCGATCCTGGCGCCGCAGCAAGGCGTCACCCGCGACCTCAAAGGCATGCCGACCGCGCTGGTCGTAGGTCCCGACAACAAGGTCGAACTGCGTCAGCTCAAGGCTAACCGCACCGTCGGCAACCAATGGCTGATCGAGGACGGCCTGAAGGCCGGCGATCGCCTGATCACCGAAGGCCTGCAGTTCGTCAAGCCGGGCATCGAAGTCAAGCCCACTGACGCCACCAACGTCGGCACAAAAAACCCGGCCCCCGCCAAGCCAGCTGAGCAGGCTTCCAGCGGCCAAGGGGAGTAATTCATGTCCAGATTCTTCATCGACCGTCCGATCTTCGCCTGGGTAATCGCCCTGGTGATCATGCTGGTCGGGGCTCTATCGATCCTCAAGTTGCCGATCAACCAATACCCGAGCATTGCGCCTCCAGCCATCGCCATTTCCGTGACCTACCCGGGCGCTTCTGCGCAAACCGTGCAGGACACCGTGGTCCAGGTGATCGAGCAGCAGCTCAACGGTATCGACAATTTGCGTTATGTGTCTTCGGAAAGTAACTCCGATGGCACCATGACCATTACCGCGACCTTCGAGCAAGGCACCAACTCCGATACCGCGCAGGTCCAGGTCCAGAACAAGCTGAACCTGGCCACCCCGCTGTTGCCGCAGGAAGTGCAGCAACAAGGTATCCGCGTGACGAAGGCAGTGAAGAACTTCCTGCTGGTGATCGGCGTGGTGTCGCGTGACGGCAGCATGACCAAGGACGACCTGTCCAACTACATCGTGTCCAACATGCAGGACCCGATCTCGCGGACCGCCGGTGTCGGCGACTTCCAGGTATTCGGCTCCCAGTACGCCATGCGCATCTGGCTCGACCCGGCCAAGTTGAACAACTTCAACCTGACCCCGATCGATGTCAAAACCGCCATCGCCGCACAGAACGTCCAGGTCTCGTCCGGCCAGCTCGGCGGCCTGCCCGCCCTGCCCGGCACGCAGCTGAACGCGACGATCATTGGCAAGACCCGCCTGCAGACCGCCGAGCAATTCGAAAAGATCCTGCTCAAGGTCAACAAGGACGGCTCCCAGGTTCGCCTCAAGGATGTCGCAAGCGTCGGCCTGGGTGGTGAGAACTACAGCATCAACGCCCAGTTCAACGGCGCCCCGGCGTCCGGCCTGGCCGTGAAACTGGCCACTGGCGCCAACGCCCTGGATACCGCCAAGGCCCTGCGCACCACCATCGACAACCTCAAGCCGTTCTTCCCCGAAGGGATGGAAGTGGTGTTCCCGTACGACACCACGCCGGTGGTGACCGAATCGATCAAGGGCGTGGTTCACACCCTGGTCGAAGCGGTCGGGCTGGTGTTCCTGGTGATGTTCCTGTTCCTGCAGAACTTCCGCGCCACCATCATCACCACGATGACGGTCCCGGTGGTATTGCTCGGTACATTCGGGATCCTCGCGGCGGCCGGGTTCAGCATCAATACCCTGACCATGTTCGGTATGGTGCTGGCCATCGGCTTGCTGGTGGACGATGCCATCGTCGTGGTGGAAAACGTCGAACGGGTGATGAGCGAAGAAGGCCTGTCGCCCAAGGAAGCGACCAAGAAATCCATGGGGCAGATCCAGGGAGCACTGGTTGGTATCGCCCTGGTGCTGTCAGCGGTGCTGTTGCCAATGGCCTTCTTCAGCGGCTCCACCGGTGTGATCTACAAGCAGTTCTCGATCACCATCGTCTCGGCCATGGCCCTGTCGGTACTGGTGGCCCTGATCTTCACCCCGGCGCTCTGCGCCACCATGCTCAAGGCGATTCCCAAGGGCGAGCACCACACCCCGAAACGCGGTTTCTTCGGCTGGTTCAACCGCAACTTCGACCGTGGTGTCAAAAGCTACGAGCGTGGCGTCGGCAGCATGCTGACGCACAAGGCGCCGTACCTGTTGGCCTATATCATCATCGTCGTCGGCATGATCTGGCTGTTCACCCGCATTCCAACCGCGTTCCTGCCGGAAGAAGACCAGGGCGTATTGTTCGCCCAGGTACAGACCCCCGCCGGATCGACGTCCCAGCGCACCCAGGTGGTCGTGGACGAAATGCGTGAATTCCTGCTGCGTCCGGGCAAGGATGGCGGTGAAGGCGACGCGGTGAACTCGGTGTTTACCGTGACCGGCTTCAACTTCGCCGGCCGTGGCCAAAGCTCGGGCATGGCGTTCATCATGCTGCGCCCATGGGAAGACCGTAACGCCGACAACAGCGTGTTCAAGGTCGCAGCCCGTGCCCAGCAGCACTTCTTCACCTTCCGTGACGCCATGGTGTTTGCCTTCGCGCCACCGGCGGTACTGGAATTGGGTAACGCCACCGGTTTCGACGTGTTCCTGCAGGACCGCGCCGGTATCGGTCACGACAAGCTGATGGAAGCCCGTAACCAGTTCCTCGGCATGGCGGCGCAAAGCAAGATCCTGACTCAAGTGCGTCCGAACGGCTTGAACGATGAGCCGCAATACCAGCTGGAAATCGACGATGAGAAGGCCAGTGCCCTGGGCATTACCATCGCCGACATCAACAACACCCTGTCAATCGCCCTGGGCAGCAGCTACGTCAACGACTTCATCGACCGTGGTCGGGTGAAGAAGGTTTACGTGCAAGGACAGCCCGGTGCGCGCATGAGCCCTGAGGACTTGCAGAAGTGGTACGTGCGCAACAGCGTCGGCACCATGGTTCCGTTCTCGGCGTTCGCCAAGGGTGAGTGGATCTACGGATCGCCGAAACTGGCCCGTTACAACGGCGTGGAAGCGGTGGAAGTCCTCGGCGCCCCGGCACCGGGTTACTCCACCGGTGAAGCCATGGCCGAAGTCGAGGCCATCGCCAAGAAACTGCCGGCCGGCGTCGGTATTTCCTGGACCGGCCTGTCCTACGAGGAACGCCTGTCGGGCTCGCAAGCGCCTGCGCTGTACGCCTTGTCGTTGCTGATGGTGTTCCTGTGCCTGGCGGCCCTCTATGAAAGCTGGTCGATTCCGATCGCGGTCATGCTGGTGGTACCGCTGGGGATCATCGGTGCGCTGATGGCCACCAGCCTGCGCGGCCTGTCCAACGACGTGTACTTCCAGGTGGGCTTGTTGACGACCATCGGCCTGGCGGCGAAAAACGCCATCCTGATTGTCGAATTCGCCAAGGAACTGCACGAACAAGGGCGCAGCCTGCGCGAGGCGGCCATCGAAGCCTGCCGCATGCGTCTGCGACCCATCATCATGACCTCGCTCGCGTTCGTGCTCGGGGTGGTGCCCCTGGCGATATCCACGGGTGCAGGTTCCGGTAGCCAGCATGCCATCGGTACCGGCGTGATTGGCGGTATGATCACCGCAACCGTTCTGGCGATCTTCTGGGTCCCACTGTTCTTCGTCACCGTGTCGGCCCTGGGTCAGCGTAAAAACGTCGACCAGCAAGACGCCATTGAAACTTCTAAAGAGGCTGGCTAATGAGCAAGTCGCTACTCTCCCTGGCCGTCGCCGCGTTCGTGCTTGGTGGCTGCTCGCTGATACCTGACTATCAGCGGCCGCAAGCACCGGTGGCAGATCAGTACCCGCAGGGCCAGGCGTATTCGCCGGCCCAGGCACCGGCGCAGGCCGCTGCCGAGCAGGGCTGGAAGCAGTTTTTCCATGACCCGGCGCTGCAGCAGCTGATTCAGCTGTCCCTGGAAAACAACCGCGACCTGCGTGTCGCGGCCTTGAACATCGACGCCTTTGCGGCTCAATACCGCATCTCGCGCGCCGATCTGTTCCCGGCCGTTTCGGCCAACGGTACCGGTAGCCGCCAGCGCTTGCCGGCTGACGCTTCGCAGACCGGCGAGGCTGGCATCACCAGTTCCTACTCGGCCACGGTTGGCATCAGCGCCTATGAACTGGATATGTTCGGTCGGATTCGCAGCCTGAACGAAGAAGCCCTGCAGAAGTACTTTGCCACCGAAGAAGGCCGGCGCAGCACCCAGATCAGCCTGGTGGCCAGCGTGGCCAATGCCTACCTGACCTGGCAGGCCGACAAGGAACTGCTCAAGCTGACCCAGGACACCCTCGCCGCGTTCGAGGAGAGCTACAAGCTCACCGCGCGCAGCAACGAAGTGGGCGTCGCTTCGGCCCTGGACCTGGCACAATCGCGCACCTCGGTGGAAAACGCCCGTGCGCAATTGGCCAAGTACACCCGTCAGGTCGCCCAGGATGAAAACAGCCTGGTGCTGCTGCTTGGCACCGGCATCCCGGCCAACCTGCAAGCGGCCAAACCGCTGAACGACGACCTGCTGGCCGAAGTGCCACCTGGCCTGCCGTCGGACTTGCTGCAGCGTCGCCCGGACATCCTGCAGGCCGAGTACAACCTCAAGGCCGCCAACGCCAACATCGGCGCGGCGCGGGCAGCGTTCTTCCCGAGCATCAGCCTGACGGCCAATGCCGGGACCCTGAGCCCGGACCTGTCCGGCCTGTTCAAGGGTGGTTCGGGTACCTGGCTGTTCCAGCCGCAGATCAACCTGCCGATCTTCAACGCCGGCAGCCTGCGTGCCAGCCTGGATTACTCGAAAATCCAGAAAGACATTGGCGTGGCGAACTACGAGAAGTCCATCCAGACCGCCTTTCAGGAAGTCGCCGACGGCCTGGCCGCGCGCCAGACCTACGTCCAGCAGCTGCAGGCGCAGCAGGACTTCGTCAATGCCAACCAGGACTACTACCGCCTGGCCGAGCGTCGTTACCGCATCGGTGTCGACAGCAACCTGACCTTCCTCGATGCCCAGCGCCAGCTGTTCAGTGCCCAACAGGCATTGATCACCGACCGTCTGGCGCAACTGGTCAGCCAGGTCAACCTGTACAAGGCCCTGGGCGGTGGCTGGAACGAACAGACGGCGAAGAACGAGCCGTTGAAAGAAGAAGCGCCGAAGATGAAGTATTTCTGATAGTGCTGTGAAAACAAGGAGCCCACCTTTCGGTGGGCTTTTTGTTGACCGCCGGAAAAGGTGTGAGGACCGTTCTGGCCCCTTCGCGAGCAAGCCCGCTCCCACATTCAACCGAGTTCCTCCAGAAAGAATGCGGCCAATGTGGGAGCGGGCTTGCTCGTGAAGGGGCCAGCACTAACAACGCAAACCCTGGGCAATCTAACGTTCGATAATCGCCCAAAATCTGTTTTCACAGATTGAACCATCTAGTACATTCACATCACCATTCGACCCACAAAACCAATAACAACAGGTTCGATGCCATGCCCCCGCGCCCTGCCCTCTCCGGCTGATCCGCCTCGCTTGCCCTGATTTCCCAGCACGTCTGCAACCTTGGGTTGCGGCATCACCCTGTTTCATCTCCAAGAATTAGAGAGACCCAAGCCCATGACGCCTTCTTCCGCGCAGTATTTCGTTCCCAGCTTGATCGCCGTAGCCCTGGCGAGCGCAGCCCTGCCCGCCCAGGCCGAAGAGTCGGGTTTTGTCGAAGGGGCCAAGGTCAACCTGAACCTGCGCAACTTCTACATCAACCGCAACTTCACCAACCCGACCAAGGCCCAGGGCAAGGCCGAAGAGTGGACGCAAAGCTTCATTCTCGACGCCAAGTCCGGGTTTACCCAGGGCACCGTCGGTTTCGGCATGGACGTGCTGGGCCTGTACTCGGTGAAACTCGATGGCGGCAAAGGTACTGGCGGTACCCAGTTGCTGCCGCTGGACAGTGACGGCCGCCCGGCCGACAACTTCGGTCGCACCAACGTGGCGTTCAAGGCCAAGCTGTCGCAAACCGAAGCGAAAGTCGGCGAATGGATGCCAGTGCTGCCAATCCTGCGTTCGGACGACGGTCGTTCCCTGCCGCAAACCTTCCGCGGCGGGCAACTCACCTCGAAGGAAATCGACGGCCTGACGCTGTACGGCGGACAGTTCCGCCAGAACAGCCCGCGCGACGACAGCAGCATGGGCGACATGTCGATGACCGGCAAAGCCGCGTTCACCTCCGACCGTTTCAACTTCCAGGGCGGCGAGTACCTGTTCAACGAGAAACGCACCCAGATCGGTGTGTGGAACGCCGAACTGAAGGACATCTACAGCCAGCAATTCATCAACCTGACCCACAGCCAACCCATCGGTGCCTGGACCCTCGGTGCCAACCTCGGCTACTTCTACGGCAAGGATGACGGCAGCGCCCGGGCCGGCGAGCTGGACAACAAAACCATGTTTGGCCTGTTCTCGGCCAAGTACGGCGGCAACACCTTCTACGTCGGCTTGCAGAAACTCACCGGCGATAGCCCGTGGATGCGGGTCAACGGCACCAGCGGCGGCACCCTGGCCAACGACAGCTACAACTCCAGCTACGACAACGCCCGGGAAAAATCCTGGCAAGTGCGCCACGACTACAACTTCGTTGCCCTTGGCGTGCCGGGCCTGACCCTGATGAACCGCTACATCAGCGGCGATAACGTGCACACCGGCACCATCACCGATGGCAAGGAATGGGGTCGTGAAAGTGAACTGGGCTACACCGTGCAGAGCGGTGCGCTGAAAGACCTGAACGTGAAATGGCGCAACTCGACGATACGTCGCGATTACAGCAACAACGAGTTCGATGAGAATCGCGTGATCATCAGCTACCCGATCAGCCTGCTCTAGAGGCCGATCGTTCCCACGCTCTGCGTGGGAATGCAGCCCGGGACGCTCCGCGTCCCTTCCAAAGCCGAACGCAGAGCGTCCATTGAGGCATTCCCACGCAGAGCGTGGGAACGATCAATCGCAGGGGATCACTCCCGCGATTCAACCCCCAACTCATCCCAGACCGACTCAGCCAGGTGGAACGTCGCATTGGCTGCCGGAATCCCGCAGTAGATTGCGCTCTGCATGATCACTTCCTTGATCTCGCTGCGGCTCACGCCGTTGTTGGCGGCAGCGCGCAGATGCAGTTTGAGTTCGCCCTCGCGGTTCATGCCGATCAGCATGGCGATGGTGATCAGGCTGCGGGTGTGACGCGGCAGGCCCGGACGGGTCCAGATGTCACCCCAGGCGTGGCGGGTGATCATTTCCTGGAACTCCGAGTTGAACTCGGTCAGGGTGGTCAGGCTGCGATCGACATGGGCATCGCCCAGAACAGCGCGACGGACCTTCATGCCCTCGTCGTAACGTTGTTTCTCGTCCACGCAATTCCCCTCAACGAGCCGTCAGGAAGGCCAGTACGCGGTCGCTGAAATCAGCACCGGCCTGGACGTTGGACAAGTGCGCGGCATAGAACTCGGCGTACTCCGCACCCGGTACGTGCTCCTGGATGAAGTGCCCGCCGGACGGCGGCGTGACCGCATCCTGGATGCCGGCGATCACCAGCAGCGGCGCCTTGATCGCAGACAACTGATCGCGGAAATCGGCATCGCGCACCGCCGCACAGTTGGCCGCATAGCCTTCAGGCGATGTCGCCGCCAGCATGTCGGTAATCTGCTTGGCCGCCGCCGGGTTGGCTTCGGAAAAATCCGGGGTGAACCAGCGTGCAATCGATGCATCGCGCAAGGCGACCATCGCTGCCTGACCGTCACGCAACACCGTTTCGATACGCGGGTTCCAGATCGACGGATCGCCGATTTTCGCCGCCGTGTTGCACACGATCAGCTTATTCAGACGTTCGCCAGCGTTGATCCCCAGCCACTGGCCGATCAGGCCGCCCATGGACAGGCCGCAGAAATGTGCGCGTTCGATGTACAGGGCATCCAGCAGTGCCAATACGTCACGGCCCAGTTGTTCGATGCTGTAAGGGCCCGGCGTCACCAACGATTGGCCGTGTCCGCGGGTGTCGAAACGCAGTACACGAAAGTGCTCCGTGAACGCCGGAATCTGCGCGTCCCACATGTGCAGGTCGGTGCCCAGCGAGTTGGACAGCACCAGCACCGGCGCATCGACCGGTCCATCTAGTTGGTAATGTAGTTCGCCATCGGCGAGTTGTACGAAAGCCACAGCAGTCTCCTTCAGGCAGTCAATGCAGAATGTTCAGCCACCGCTCGCTCGACCCAGGTACGGGCCTGACCGAGATAATGGGCGGGGTCCAGCAGATGATCGAGTTCAGTGGCCGACAGTTCGGCAGTCACTTGCGGTTCGTCGCCAAGTACGGCACGCAGATGGCGTTGTTCGGCGACGGCGCGTTTGCAGCATTGTTCCAGCAGGTGATGCGCGGTGTCGCGGCCGACCCGTTGTGCGAGGACGATGCTCACCGCTTCGGCGAGCACCAGGCCCTGGGTCAGGTCGAGGTTGCGGGCCATGCGTTCGGCGTCCACTTCCAGTCCGCCCGTGACCAGCAGCGCCTGCTTGAGACTGCCGGACACCAGGCAGCAAATTTCCGGCAGGGTTTCCCACTCGGCATGCCACAGCCCCAGGCTGCGCTCGTGCTCCTGGGGCATGGCGCTGAACAGTGTCGACAGCAGGCCTGGCACGCGAGTCGCCGCGCCAATCAGCACCGCCGCACCGACTGGATTGCGTTTATGCGGCATGGTCGAAGAACCACCCTTGCCCGGCGCCGAAGGCTCGAACACCTCGGCGGCTTCGGTTTGCATCAGCAAGCTGATATCGCGACCGAGCTTGCCGAGACTTCCGGCGATCAATCCGAGCACCGAGCCAAACTCCACCAGGCGATCGCGCTGAGTGTGCCAGGGCTGGTCCGGCAAGCTCAGTTGCAGCTCTTCGGCCAACGCCTGGGCAATCGGCATCGCCTGTTCACCGAGGGCCGCGAGGGTTCCGGAGGCGCCACCGAATTGCAGCACCAGCAGGCGCGGCCTGAGCGCTTGCAGACGTTGACGGCTGCGGGTGACGGCGCCCAGCCAACCGGCGATTTTCATGCCGAGGGTCACCGGCGTCGCATGTTGCAACCAGGTGCGTCCGGCCAGTGGCGTGGCGACATAACGTTGGGCCTGGGTGGCGAGGGTGTCGCCCAGTTGCGCCAGATCGCTGTCGATCAATGCCAGCGCCCGGCGCAATTGCAACACCAGGCCGCTATCCATTACATCCTGGCTGGTGGCGCCCAGATGCACGTAGCGTTCGGCTTGCGCATCGCTCGCAGCGATTTGCTTGCCCAGCGCCTTGACCAACGGGATCGCCGAATTACCCGCCGTGGCAATTGCCTCGCCGAGGGCGGCAAAATCGTAATGCCCGGCCTGGCACGCCGCTTCAATCGGCGCCACCGCGGTAGGCGGAATCACGCCGACCCGCGCTTCGGCCCGGGCCAGCGCCGCTTCGAAATCGAGCATGGCCTGGACCCGGCCCTGATCGCAGAACACTTCGCGCATATCGCGGGCAGTGAAATAGGCATCGAACAATTGATTGCCCGGTCGCTCGTTCATAAACAGTCCCTGGAAGCGCGGGCCGCTTGGGCCCGCTTATTAGATCAAAGGTCGTGATGCAGATACTTCGCTTGCTTGGGTAGACGCAGGCTGAACAGGAACGCAATGGCCATCATCACCGTCACGTACCAGTAGAAGGAGTTTTCCATGCCGACTGCCTTGAGGCTCAGGGCAACATATTCCGCCGAACCGCCGAAGATTGCATTCGCCACTGCGTAAGCCAGGCCAACACCCAGGGCGCGTACCTCGGGCGGGAACATTTCGGCTTTCACCAGGCCGCTGATCGAGGTGTAGAAACTGACGATCGCCAATGCCAGCGTGATCAACACAAAAGCCAGGAACGGACTGCTAACAGTTTTCAGGCTGAGCAGGATCGGCACGGTACACAGCGTACCCAGGGCACCGAACCACAGCATCGAGTTACGGCGGCCGATCTTGTCCGCGAGCATGCCAAAGAACGGCTGCATGCACATATAAAGGAACAGCGCGCCGGTCATGATGTAACTGGCGGTCTTGGCGTGCATGCCGGCGGTGTTCACCAGGTACTTCTGCATGTACGTGGTGAAGGTGTAGAAAATCAGCGAGCCACCGGCGGTGTAACCGAGCACGGTGATAAACGCGGCTTTATGGTCGCGAAACAGCGCACGAATGCTGCCGGCGTCCTTGTTTTCGCGCATTTCCTTGCTGGTGGTTTCTTTCAGCGAACGACGCAGGTACAGCGAAACCAGAGCCGCCATGGCACCGACCACGAACGGAATCCGCCAGCCGTAGGCACGCAGGTCATCCTCGGTGAGGAACTGCTGCAGGATCACCACCAGCGACACCGCCAGCAACTGCCCGCCGATCAACGTGACGTACTGGAACGAGGCAAAGAAACCGCGCTGGCCCTTGAGGGCGACTTCGCTCATGTAGGTGGCCGTGGTGCCATACTCGCCGCCCACCGACAGGCCCTGGAGCAAGCGCGCGAACAGCAGCATGATCGGGGCCCAGACACCAATATCCTTGTAGGTTGGCAAGCAGGCGATGAGCAGCGAGCCAAAGCACATCATCAGAATCGATATCAGCATCGAATTCTTGCGCCCGTGCTTGTCCGCGACACGGCCGAATATCCAGCCGCCAATCGGGCGCATCAGGAACCCGGCGGCAAATACGCCCGCGGTGTTGACCAACTGCACCGTGGGGTTGTCGGACGGGAAAAAGGCTGGCGCGAAATAGATCGCACAAAACGCATAGACGTAGAAGTCGAACCATTCGACGAGGTTGCCTGAAGAAGCACCGACAATGGCGAAGATCCGCTTGCTGCGTTCTTCACCCGTGTATAGCGCTTCAGGAGCTGTAGTTGGGGTTGTCATTGTTTTGTTCACTCAATGGGGACAGTGAGAGTCTAGACACACTTTGCAATAGTCCCGTTCCGCAGATGGATCACCAATGCATATCCCTTGTGGGAGCGAGCCTGCTCGCGAAGAGGCCGCTCCATTCAACATCCATGTCGACTGTCAGTCCGCTTTCGCGAGCAGGCTCGCTCCCACAGGGATTTGTGGTGTTCGCTCAATAGTCGAAGAACACCGTCTCCGCGTCAGTGCCCTGCAGAATCACATTCCACTGGTAAACACCGCTGGCATCCTGCTTGGCCAGCAAGGTGCTGCGGCGCTCGGCCGGAACGCATTCGAGCAACGGGTCGTCCACGTTGGCCGGTTCGCCATCGAAGTAGATCCGTGTCAGCAAATGCTTCACCAAACCACGGGCGAACACCAGCACCACCAGATGCGGTGCCTGGGTCGTGCCTTTGAGGCCTTCGACCGTACCCGGCTTGATGGTGGTGAACCGGAAGCGCCCTTCGGCATCCACCGGCACCCGGCCAAAGCCTTCGAAGTTCGGGTCCAGGGGTTTGTCCTGATCGTCTTCAGGATGGTCGTACTTGCCGGCGGCATTGGCCTGCCAGACTTCCAGCATCGCGTCGTTGACGACATCACCGTTGCCATCGACCACTTGCCCGGTGATCGCCACGCGCTCGCCCAGGGTTTGCTCGACGGTCAGGTTTTCGCGATTCAGCCAGGTCAGGCCGATGTGGTAGTAAGGCCCTACGGTGTGGGACGTGGTCGCAGTCAGCGTCATCTTATTTCTCCATCGGCGTGGCGTCGCGGCCACGCAACACGATGTCCCAGCGATACCCGAGGGCATAGGAAGGGATGGTTTTTTCAAGATCGAACGTGGCGATCAAACGCTCCTTGGCGCGGGTATCGGGCACGCAGTTGTAGATCGGGTCGTACGCCAGCAGCGGGTCCCCGGGGAAATACATCTGCGTGACCAGGCGCGTCAGGATGCTCGGCCCGAACAGCGAGAAATGGATGTGCGCCGGACGCCAGGCGTTGTGGTGGTTGCCCCACGGATACGCGCCGGGCTTGATGGTCTGGAACTGGTACCAGCCATCGGCGTCGGTCACGGTGCGGCCGGTGCCGGTGAAGTTCGGGTCCAGCGGTGCGTCGTGCAGGTCACGGGGATGGTTGTAGCGACCGGCGGCGTTAGCCTGCCAGATCTCAACCAGAATCCCCGGTACCGGCAGACCGTTTTCATCCAGCACACGGCCATGGATGATAATGCGCTCACCCTGAGGCTGCCCCTCGTGCTGGGCGGTCAGGTCGTTGTCCTTCTCGTTGATGCGCTCGGCACCAACGGTAGGACCGGTGATTTCCGACAACGAGTGCGGCAAGAACACTAGCGGCTTGGACGGCGAGCGCAGGTTGGTGGATTGATAGGTCGGGTGCAGGTAGGCAGGCTGGGTGCCTTCCTGCGGGCGACGGTAACCAGGCTTGTCAGTCATGAAACATTCCTCAGTGCTTATAAGTCTTTTCGAGTGCGTCAGACGCGCTCGATCGCCAGGGCCAGACCCTGGCCGACACCGACACACATGGTCGCCAGACCTTTCTTGCCACCGTTTTTTTCCAGCTGATGCAGGGCTGTCAAAACCAGGCGCGCACCGCTCATTCCCAACGGATGGCCCAAGGCAATGGCGCCACCGTTCGGGTTGACTTGAGGTGCGTCGTCCGCCAGCCCCAGTTCGCGCAGCACCGCCAGGCCCTGGCTGGCGAACGCTTCGTTGAGTTCGATGACGTCGAAATCGCTGACCGCCAAACCCAGGCGTTCGGTCAACTTGCGCACCGCTGGCACCGGGCCAATACCCATCACCCGAGGTGCAACACCGGCGCTGGCCATGCCCAATACTTTGGCGCGAGCAGTCAGACCGTGCTTTTTCACCGCTTCGGCCGAGGCCAGGATCAAGGCCGCCGCGCCGTCGTTCACACCGGAAGCGTTGCCGGCGGTGACGGTTTTGTCCGGGCCATTGACCGGTTTGAGTTTGGCCAGGGTTTCCAGGGACGTGTCGGCGCGCGGATGCTCATCCTGGCTGACCACTGTTTCACCCTTCTTGTGGGCAATGCGCACTTCGACGATTTCTTCGGCGAAAAAGCCCGCCGCCTGCGCGGCAGCGGTGCGTTGCTGGCTGCGCAGGGCGAAAGCGTCCTGATCTTCGCGGGACACTTGATAATCGTCGGCGACGTTGTCGGCGGTCTGCGGCATCGCATCCACACCGTACTGGGCCTTCATCAGCGGGTTGATGAAGCGCCAGCCAATGGTAGTGTCTTCCAGCTTCATGTTGCGCGAGAACGCGGCGTCGGCCTTGCCCATCACGAACGGCGCGCGGGACATCGATTCGACGCCACCCGCAATCGCCAGCTCCATTTCGCCACTGGCGATGGCGCGGAACGCGGTACCGATGGCATCCATGCCCGAAGCGCACAGGCGATTAAGGGTCACGCCGGGAATGGTTTCCGGCAGACCCGCCAGCAGCAGCGCCATGCGCGCCACGTTGCGGTTGTCTTCACCGGCCTGGTTGGCACAGCCGAGGAACACCTCGTCCACTGCGTTCCAGTCCACCGACGGGTTGCGCTCCATCAATGCCTTGATCGGCACGGCGGCGAGATCGTCAGCACGAACCGCCGACAGGCCACCGCCGAAACGGCCGATGGGGGTGCGAATCGCGTCGCAGATATAAACCTC
>Ga0105251_10000638_pt1 | contig 32168 bp, 27 predicted proteins | sample KBSS64metaG_FD_80424 | JGI IMG/M metagenome (GOLD analysis project Ga0105251, IMG submission 80424) | Switchgrass rhizosphere microbial communities from Kellogg Biological Station, Michigan, USA - KBS S6-4 metaG | ecosystem: Host-associated > Plants > Roots > Rhizosphere > Soil | place...
CAGGTACTTGATCAGGGCACGCATGGAGTTGCCATGGGCGACCACCAGCACGCGCTGGCCACTACGGATGGCCGGGGCCAGGACTTCGTTCCAGTAGGGCAGCACGCGCTCGACGCAATCCTTGAGGCATTCGGTGCGCGGTACCTGATCCAGCGACAGACCGGCATAGCGCGGATCGGCGGCCAGCGCCTGCTGCTCCTCGACGCTCTGCTCGGGCGGCGGCACGTCGTAGCTGCGGCGCCAGACCAGTACCTGCTCTTCGCCGTACTTGGCCGCGGTCTCTGACTTGTTGAGGCCGGTCAGGCCGCCATAGTGACGCTCATTGAGGCGCCAGTCGCTCACCACCGGCAGCCACATCTGGTCCATGCCTTCCTGCACGTGCCACAGGGTCCGCACGGCGCGCTTGAGCACCGAAACATGGGCCACGTCGAAGAGGAAGCCGGCGTCCTTGAGCGCCTGGCCGCCTTCGTGGGCCTCGCGGATCCCCTGTTCGGTCAGATCCACATCCGCCCAGCCACTGAAGCGGTTTTCCAGGTTCCACGCCGACTGGCCATGGCGGATGAATACGACTTGCGACATGCGACCTCCATCTTGGGATTCATTGTTTGGCTCACGCCTACGCGAAGCTGTGCCAAACATACCGCAGATGGAGGCTGCCGGCATGGGCATCACGGAAACCGTGATGCGTCCGGCACTCGTGTGGCGCTTCAGGCCACCAGGGCGCGGCGGGTACGTTCGATGACGCGTTCCAGCCCGGCCGCAGCGTTGTACTGCTCGGGATAGAGACGCTCGCTGCGACAGGCGACACCGCGCTCGTCGACCACGGTAAAGCTGAAACCGCCCTTGCGCGAAGCCGGGGTGGTGATGCATTGGAACGGTGCAAAGGCCGCTTGAAGGTGTTGCATGGCCGCGATGGCCTGATTTTGAATGTTCATCTGTCTATCCTTGGGACCCACGCTCAGTCGGCGCGGTGAAATAACTCCAGCAACCTCGTACCCATAACGGCCGACGGCTGAATCTCTGGCTGGAGGAAGGCAGCGTGTGGGCAAGATGCCCAGGCATGCAGGTAAGTACTTGGGAAGGCAGGCAACCGGCCGGGCACGAGATTCAGAGGCCAGGGCGGCAGATCCTGAGCAATCGAGGGATCGGTTTGATCTGGGTGACGCTTGTTTCACGCTGCTACAACGAGCGGAAAGGCGTCCAGCGATTGGGGTCAGCTTGGTACTAACCCGATCAAGCTAGCAGGATCGATGCCAGCCGTGCAAGCCCGTCGGTCGGCGACGGGCTTGATGGTCACTAGCGCTCGACGAGCTGCATCCAGGCGGCGGGATAGCGCGTACCGGCCACCTGTTCCGGGGTGAACAGTCGGTCAAGTTCGGCGCTTTCGGCTGTGCTCAAGTGCACCTCGAGCGCCGCGAGATTTTCCAGTAGATAAGCTCGTCGCCGGGTGCCCGGGATGGGCACGATGTCCTCGCCCTGGGCCAGTACCCAGGCCAGGGCCAGCTGGCCGGGCGTGACGCCCTTGGCGCCGGCCAGGGCGCGTACCCGCTCCACCAGCGCCAGATTGCGCTGAAAGTTATCGCCCTGGAAGCGCGGACTCAGGCGGCGATAGTCCTCCGCGGCGAAATCCTCCGGTGATTTTAGGGCGCCGGTGAGAAAACCCCGGCCGAGCGGGCTGTAGGCCACCAGGGCGACTCCCAGTTCGCGGCAGGTGGCGAGCACGCCGTGTTCCTGGGGATCGCGTGACCAGAGCGAAAACTCGCTCTGCAGGGCCGCGATGGGATGGACCTGCTGGGCGCGGATCAGGGTCGCGCTGGAAGCCTCGCTCAGCCCCAGGTAGCGCACCTTGCCGGCCTGCACCAGCTCGGCCATGGCGCCCACCGTGTCTTCGATCGGCACCTCGCGAGCGACCCGGTGCCGGGAGTAGAGACCGAGATGCACGCTGCCCAGCCGGCGCAGACTGCCCTCCACCGCCTGACGCACGTAGTCGGGCCGGCCATTCACCCCACGGGTATTGGGATCTTCGCTGCGCACCAGGCCGAACTTGCTGGCCAGGAATACCTGCTCGCGGCGTCCGCGCAGGGCTCGGCCCAGCAATTCCTCGTTGTGATGAGGACCATAGGCATCGGCGGTATCCAGCAGGGTCACGCCGCGTTCCAGGGCGAGGTCCAGGGTGGCCAGGGCCTCGCTCGCGTCGGTGGCGCCATAGAACTCGCTCATGCCCATGCAGCCCAGCCCCATGGCGGATACCTGCGGGCCACTGCGGCCCAGTTGTCGTTGCAGCATGACGTACGCTCCGTTCATGAAAAACCGGCTCAGTCTTGCTATTGAGCCAGCTTGAACAAAGCTGCTATCTAGACAGACAGTATTCGATAGGATTGAAGAGTCTTGGACCGACTGGCAGCCATGCGCGGCTTCGTGCGGATCGTCGAGCGCCGCTCCTTCAGCCGGGCGGCGGCCGATCTCGGTCTGTCGCCGGCGATGGCGACGCTGCTGGTGCAGCAGCTGGAGGCCCACCTGGGGGTGACGCTGCTGCATCGCACCACCCGCCGGGTCAGCCCGACCCTGGACGGCGCCGCCTACTACGAGCGCTGCGTCGGCTGGCTGGCCGAGCTGGATGACATCGAAGGCGCCTTCAGCCAGCGGCGGCGTCAGCCACGCGGTCGGCTGCGCGTCGATCTGCCCGGTGCCCTGGGGCGGGCGCTGGTGATACCGGCGCTGCCGGACTTCTGTCGCCGCTATCCGGAGCTGGAGCTGGTCGTCAGCGCCGACGATCGACCGGTGGACGTGATCGGCGAGGGCATCGACTGCGTGCTGCGCAGCGGACCCCTGCTCGACGAAGGCCTGGCCGCCCAGGCGCTGGGCGAGCTGGTGCAGGTGACCTGTGCCAGTCCGGACTACCTGGCTCACCAGGGCCGGCCGGACAGCCTCGCGGATCTTGCCCAGCACCAGCTGGTGCATTACCGCTCCCAGCGCAGCGGTCGTCGGCTGCCCTTCGAATTCCGGCACGAGGGTGAGCTGCACTGCCTGGATCAGCCCGGACGGTTGACCCTCAGCGGCGCCGACGTCTATGTCGGTGCCGCCCTGGCCGGGCTGGGCCTGATCCAGGCGCCGCGCTATCACGTGGCGGCGGACCTGGCGGCCGGCCGGCTGTGCGAAGTCCTGCCCGACCAGCCACCGCCGGACTTGCCGCTGGCGGCGGTCTACCCCCTGGCCAGCCAGACCTCGCCGCGGGTACGCGCCTGGGTCGAGTGGCTGCAGGAGGTGTTCGCCGCCGTGGATCCGGCCTGGCTGCGCCGCTGAAGCGAACGCTATTTACCCGCTTCGCGCGGCTCTGGCTGACCATGACCGAAGGCCTGGCCGAGATCGTCCCCGGAGGTGGTGCGCGTATCGTCGGTACGCCACTTGGCGACCTCGGCGGCGCTGACCGGGGCGGCGTCGTTGCCCCAGCTGGCGCGGATGAAGCTGACCACGTCGGCCACCTGGGCATCGTTCAGGCGCCAGCCGAAGGGCGGCATGACGATCATCGACGGCGCGGTGTGCAGGCCGGGCAGGGTGCCGCCCTTGAGCACGATGTTGATCAGCGAACTGGCATCGGCCGTACGCAGCACCGGATTGCCGGCCAGCGCCGGGAATACCCGGTCGTAACCCTGGCCATCGGTGCGGTGGCAGGCGGCGCAGTTGTCCACATAGACCTGGGCGCCCCGGGCACTGTCATCGCCGCGCCAGAGCGCCGCGGCGGCACGCCCGTCGGCCTGGAAGGGCGCATCGTGCGGATCCCTGGCTGGCAAGGTCTTGAGGTACCGGGCGATGGCCTGCAGGTCGGCGTCGCTCAGGTACTGCAGGCTGTGCTGCACCACCTCGGTCATGCCGCCGAACACGGCGCTGTCGGCGGAGCGCCCGGTCTTGAGGAATTGCACCAGCTGCGCTTCGCTCCAGCGACCCAGGCCGTCGCGCTGGTCGCCGCGCAGATTCTTGGCGATCCAGCCTTCCAGGGGTGCGCTGCCGGCCAGGAAATCCTTGCCATCGGCAGGGGAGAGGGCCTTTTCCTGCATGGTGAAGGCGCGTGGCGTGTGGCAGGCGCCACAGTGGCCGAGGCCTTCCACCAGATAGGCACCACGCGCCACCACCGGATCCTGGTCCGGCGCGGGCTGGAATTGCACCACCTCGGGCGCGAACAGCTGGCGCCAGATCGCCAGGGGCCAGCGCATGGACAGAGGCCAGGGGATGTCGCTATCGCGATTGGCCTGCTCGACCGGCGTCACGCCGTGCATGAAGTAGGCATAGAGGGCGCGCATGTCGCCCTCGCTGACCCGGGCATAGGAGGGGTAGGGCATGGCCGGATAGAGGGTATGACCCTCCTTGGCGATACCCTGGCGGATGGCTGCATCGAAGTCGGCATAGCTGTAGGCGCCGATGCCGGTCTGCCGATCCGGGGTGATGTTGGTGGAATAGAGGGTGCCGATGGGCGTCTGCATGGGCAGACCACCGGCGAAGGGCTGGCCGCCCGGCGCCGTGTGGCAGGCCACGCAGTCGCCGGCCCGGGCCAGGTATTCGCCTTTCTTGACCAGCGCCGGGTCAGGATCTTCGGCGGCCTGGGCCGTCATGGCCAGACCGGCGCCCAGCAGCAGGGTCGCGAGGGTACGGAGGATCATGGGCGCGCCTCTCATGCCTGCACCAGGGGGCCGGGGTTCTTCAGGTATTGCTCGCGGATGGCGCGCGCCGCCCAGTAGGTTAGGGCCGCCACCAGGCCGGTGGGGTTGTAGCCCAGGCCCTGGGGAAAGGCCGAGGCGCCCGGCACGAAGACGTTGTGCACGTCCCAGCTCTGCAGGTAGCGATTGACCGCGCTGGTCTTGGGATCGGTGCCCATGATGGCGCCACCGTTGAGGTGGGTGGTCTGGTAGCTGGCGGTGTTGAAATGCCCGCCGAAATCCTTGACCGACACGCTGATGTGCTCGGGATTCATGGCCTCGGCGATCTTCTTCATCTTGGCCGCCATGAAGCGGGTCATGCGGATGTCGTTGTCCTTCCAGTCGAAGGTCATGCGCAGCAGCGGCTGGCCATAGGCGTCACGGTAGGTGGGGTCCAGGTCCAGGTAGTTGTCGCGATAGGACTGGTGCGCACCGTGGGCGTCCATCGACAGCTGATGGTTGTAGTAGCCGGCCTGGGCCTTTTTCCAGGCACTGCCCCACTGGGGCGTGCCGGGCGGATTGGCTGCCCCGGCGATGGGCCGGGTGCCGGCCTGGTTGACCCACATAGGCGAGCCGCCGACGAAGCCGTGGGGGCCGTGGTCGAAGTTGTCGGCGTTGAAGTCGTCCACCGCCACGCCATTGCCGCCGGCGCCGATGAAGGGATTGGTGTGGTGCTGGTCCTGGCGGAAGAAGGCCTTGATGGTGGCCATGTTCTGGTAGGCGAAGTTGCGCCCGACCACGCCCTCGCCGGTCCTGGGATCATAGGGCTGGCCAATGCCCGACAGCAGCATGAGGCGCACGTTGTTGAACTGGAAGGCGGCGAGGATGACGATGTCGGCCGGCTGTTCCAGCTCCTGGCCCTGGGCGTCCAGGTAGGTCACCCCGGTGGCCTTCTTGCCGGTGCTGTCCAGGTTCACCCGCAGCACATGGGCCTGGCTGCGCAACTCGAAGCGCGGCTCCTGCTTGAGCGCCGGCAGGATGTTGAGATTCGGCGAGGCCTTGGAATACATGTAGCAGACGTAGCCGCTGCAGTAGCCGCAGAAGTTGCAGGGCCCCATCTGGCACCCATAGGGGTTGGTGTAGGGCCCCGAGGTGTTGGCCGAAGGCAGGTTGTAGGGGTGATAACCCACGTCCCGCGCGGCCTTCTCGAACAGTTGCGCCGAGACGGTGTTCTTTTGCGCCGGCAGCGGGAAGTCGCTGGAGCGATCCGCGGCATAGGGGTTGCCGCCCTTGCCGTCGCCTACGACCTGGCCCTTGACGCTCCAGGCGGTGCCCGAGGTGCCAAAGACCTTTTCGGCGAAGTCGAAGTAGGGCTCCAGCTCGCCGTAGCTGACGCCGAAGTCCTGGATGGTCATGCCGTCGGGGATGAATGTCTTGCCGTAGCGCTCTTCATAGTGACTGCGCAGGCGCAGTTCCACCGGATCGACGCGGAAGTGCACCCCCGACCAGTGCAGGCCGGCGCCGCCCACCCCATCGCCGGGCAGGAAGACACCGAGCTGGCGGTTGGGCAGGGCGACATCGTTGACGCTGTGGCGGATGGTGACGGTTTCCTTGGAGACATCGACGAACAGCTTCTTGCGGATGCTGTAGGTGAGTTCGTCGATCACCTGGGGGTAGGAGCCGTCGGGATAGGTGTCGCGGTAGCTGCCGCGTTCCAGGGCTACCACGTCCAGACCGGCCTCGGTCAGTTCCTTGGCCATGATGGCGCCGGTCCAGCCGAAGCCGACGATCACTACATGCTTGCTGGGCAATACCTTGGCCATCAACCGCGCTCCCCGCGAATGGAGACCGGCGGCAGCGGATAGCGCTCGTCGCGCTCCACCCAGTCCATGAAGTCGGCGCGGGCGCCGGGGAAATTCACCAGCTTCCAGCCGACCAGCTGCTTGTTGCCGCCATGCAGCGGATCGCAATAGAAGCCTTCCTTGGTGTTCTGCAGCAGCTGGGCGAAGAACAGCTTGGCCGGCACGCCCTCGAGCGCGGCGTCATCGCTTTCCAGGGCCTTGAGGGCCACGTCCTGGTCGGCGGGTGCCAGCTCGGCGAAGACCTTGCCGTACTGCTGACGGGTCCAGCGATCCACCGCGGCGATGCCCAGGCGATAGAGGTCCTGGGGTACCAGGCGACTCTGGTAGCCCATCTCCGGTGCGGCATCGATGGCGAAGGGACCCTGCATGTACCAGAGGCCGCCGCGGGCATAGGCGGTCTGCATCTGTCGGTCGATGAATTCCGGCGCACCGGCTTCCAGCGCGCCCGGGCCGAGTTCGTCCGCCGGAATCAGCCGGGCCACCGCGGCCCGCACGAAGGCCCATTCCTCGGCGTTGAAGAACACCGGTTGATAGTGGTCGGCGCGCGGACTGCTGCCCGGCTTGCTTTCCGGAGTGGGCGCGGCGAGAGCCAGGCCCGAGGGAGCACCGCCCGCCAGGGCGACCACGGGAATCAGGCTCAGGGACTTGCGCAGGAAGTCGCGGCGGGCCGGGACGGAATCGTCTGCGGACATGGTCAGGGTCTCATCAGGTGCCCGACGTGAAAACTCGGGGCTTATGGTTAGCTAGCTAATATGTTGGAATATTACCAATATCCACTGGTCGCGGTTACATTTTGTCGCAGCTGTGCAGAGGCCACGCGGCCCGGCAAGTTCCCTCGCTCCCGTCGCGAAGGGAAAAGCGCCTGGGGCGCGGCCTCGGGTGAGCTTGGTGTGGCGAGAACCGGTCGCGACGCTCCAGGCCTGGCGATCTCGCCGTCGTGGGTGGCATTTCCGACCGTGTGGACCAGGTTGCTGACGCTCAGATCTTGCCTGAGTTACCTAAGGTTCCACCTTTGCAAGCACCATAAGTGTGCAAGTTGCACAAGGTGATACCTAACGAAGCAAGCCAAACGGTCTTGTGCACTTAAAAGAAATCACTTTGCACATCAGATGGTTAGCGCGATAGCTCGCTGGAGCGCCGCTTTTTCGCCGCTTTCCGCGAGGCATTGCACTCTTTGAGTTCGATTTGTGCCGATTTCAGCAGGGATGGCGCGCAAGTTGCACTTGGGAGGTTTTCCGTTGTCAGGTAACACCTTATGTCCAACGTAGAATGCAGCCTCTCTCCGGCGCTCAAACCGCGCCATGTGACCATGTTGTCCATCGCCGGGGTGATCGGTGCCGGCCTGTTCGTCGGCTCCGGTCATGCCATCGCCGCGGCCGGCCCGGCCGTACTGCTGGCCTATGCCCTGGCCGGTACCCTGGTGGTGCTGGTCATGCGCATGCTGGGTGAAATGGCCGTCGCCTCGCCCGATACCGGTTCCTTTTCCTCTTATGCGCAGCAGGGCATCGGTCGCTGGGCCGGCTTCACCATCGGCTGGCTGTACTGGTGGTTCTGGGTGCTGGTGATTCCGCTGGAGGCGGTGGCCGCCGCGGCCATCCTCAGTGCCTGGTTCCCCGCGATCGCCACCTGGCAGTTCGCCCTGATCATCACCGGCATCCTGACCGTGACCAACCTGTTCAGCGTCGCCAAGTACGGCGAGTTCGAATTCTGGTTCGCCCTGCTCAAGGTCATCGCCATCGTCGCCTTCATCGCCCTGGGCGCGGCGGCCCTGGTCGGGGCCCTGCCGGGTCGCGAGGTCAGTGGCCTGAGCAACCTGATGGCCCATACCGGCGGCTTCATGCCCAATGGCTTCGGCGCGGTGCTGGGTGCCCTGCTGACCACCATGTTCAGCTTCATGGGGACCGAGATCGTCACCATCGCCGCCGCCGAGTCCAAAGACCCGTCGCGGCAGATCAGCAGGGCCACCAACTCGGTGATCTGGCGGATCGCGCTGTTCTATCTGGTCTCCATCTTCCTGGTGGTGTCCATGGTGCCCTGGAACGATGCCCAGCTGCCGCTGGTGGGTTCCTATCAGCGTGCCCTGGAGATCCTGTCGATCCCCAACGCCAAGCTGATCGTCGACTGCGTGGTGCTGGTCGCCGTGGCCAGCTGCCTGAACTCGGCGCTCTATACCGCGTCGCGCATGCTCTATTCGCTGGCTCGCCGTGGCGATGCCCCGGCCAAGCTGGGTCGGGCCTCCAGCAGCGGTGTACCGCGAGCTGCGGTGCTGGCCAGTACCGCCGTGGGCTTCCTCACCACCATTGCCAACTACACCATGCCCGAGGCGGTGTTCAGCTTCCTGCTGTCCACCTCCGGTGCCGTCGCCCTGCTGGTTTACCTGGTCATTGCCGTGACCCAGCTGCGCCTGAGACGCAAGCTGATGGCCCGTGGCGAGCAGCTGGAATTCCGCATGTGGCTGTTCCCATGGCTGACCTGGGCGGTGATCGTCTTCATCGTCGGCGCCCTGACCGTGATGCTGTTCAGCGAAGCCCATCGCTTCGAGATCCTGGCGACCGGTCTGCTGGCACTGGTGGTCGTGGCCATCGGCACCTGGGTCGGCCGTCGCCAGCCTGCCACGCCGAGCCTGGCTGCTGCCGTACGTTGATCACAAGAGGCTTCCGACGTCGCCAGGCGTCGGGAGCGCTCCTTTCTGGAGCACTGAGGCCTTTCCAGGCTGGACAGCGGGTGCGGTAACAGGTAGAACAGCACTCCTGTTTTGTTGGCTAAAGGCCAACTGTACAGCTCAGATTTCCGCGATGTTCCCTCTGGTAACCAAATTTTGCACTGCAATGGTGCAATACGTTACAGAATGACCCAAATTGCAGCAGTACAGTTGCAATTGTGTGCGAGGTGATCCGCGAACCTTTCCCTGTACTGTTACTGGCGGTAGCACTCGTCCGGCGAGACAATGGCGCCATTCGATGACCAGTACCCGTCACAAGCGGGAAGGAAAGCCACCATGGAACGCACCTTCAGTTCCTCGCTGTACAACGCCAAGCCCAGCACCCGTGTTCCCGCTGCCCTGCGCGTTATCTCCACCCTGTCCACCTGGCAGCGTCGCATCGCCAGCCGCAATGAACTGGCCCGCCTGGATACCCGTATGCTGGCTGACGCCGGTATCACCGAGGCCCAGCGCTACCAGGAAATGCACAAGCCGTTCTGGCGCTAAGCCCGGCCGCTGCACAGTTTCCACAAACCCCGCTCCGGCGGGGTTTGTTTTGTCCGCCGTCTGTACGGCAGACAACGAAAAGCCCCGGCATGCCGGGGCTTTTCGTTACCGCCGGGGTGGGCGGTTACTGCATGTTGTTCTGGTTGCGGGCGTCGACCTTGTTGGGCTTGTCGCTCTTGAAGGGCACCTCGGCAGCGCCGTCGGCACCCCCTTTGACGGTAGTCTTGCCCGGCACCTCGGTGGTGGCGGCGCCATTGACGGCCGTGGCGCTCTTGGAAGCATCGGCCGCGAAGACACCCGTGGCCATCGACAGCATCACAGCAGCGGTAGAGGTGATCAGCAGCTTTTTCATGAGTTCGGCCTCGTCGAAATGAACCTGTGAATCTGATAGGGCCCGCACCGCAAGGGCGTCGGGCATCAGCTGCAGACGGACAGGTCCACAGCGCACATATCAGTTGACTGCCGCCCGGAATGCCGGGTTCCAGGGCATTTGTGAACATTTGTGGGCGAGTGGCCGCTCCGGTAGCGGGCGTTTGCACCTGACCGTCGGTGTAGCGCTTCCCAAGTGGCCTCAGGCACCTGACAATTCGTCAGACGAACCCACTGCGACGCGCGTGGTCAGTTCGCAGATCGCGCCTCTTCCACCAACAAGGACAATCATGAGGGCTCTCCGCCTTGCTCGCCTCTGCCAGGTAACGGCTGCTCTGACCCTGGTAACGCTGTTACCGGGCTGCTCCCAGGAGCAACCTCCCACCGAGGAACGGGCACGGGTGGTGGTGGCGCAGCTGAGTCCGATACGGGACAGCCAGCGCATCCCCTTTACCGGAGACATCCAGGCACGCGTCCAGGCGCCGCTCGGTTTTCGGGTGAGTGGCAAGATCAGCGAGCGGCTGGCGGACGTCGGTGATCGCGTGCGCGAGGGCCAGGTGCTGGCCCGGCTGGACCCCCAGGATCTGCGCAACAACCTGGCCGCCGCCCAGGCCCAGGTGGAGGCCCAGGAAGCCCGCACGCGCCTGGCCCGCGTCGATTTCGAGCGCCAGGCCGCGCTGCTGCCCAAGGGCTACACCAGTCGCAGCCAGTACGACCAGGCCCAGGCCACCCTCGACGGTGCGCGCAGCGCCCTGCAGACCGCCATGGCCCAGCGCGACGATGCGCGCAAGCAGCTCGGCTATACCGAGCTGCGCGCCAGTGCCGCCGGAGTACTGACCGCCCGCCATGCCGAAGCCGGGCAGGTGGTCCAGGCCGGGGCGGCGATCTTCGATCTGGCAGTGAGTGGCGAGCTCGACGCCGTCTTCGATCTCTACGAATCCCTGGCCCGCGAACTCAAGGTCGGTCAGACCCTGCCCGTCGTCCTGCAGGCGCAACCGGCGATCACGACCCAGGGCACCCTGCGCGAGATCGCGCCGACGGTGGCCAGCAGCGGCACGGTGCGCATCAAGGTGCAACTCGATCGACCGCCAGCGGCCATGACCCTGGGCGCGGTGGTCAACGCCCAGCTGGAGGGCGTGGCCGAGCAGGGCTTCGCCCTGCCCTGGACGGCGCTGAATGGCACCACCGATCAACCCGCAGCCTGGCGCCTCAATGACGATGGCCGGGTCAGCCTGCAGCCGCTGCGCATCGAGCGCTATACCCGTGACAGCATCATCGTCAGCGACGGGCTCAAGGCCGGTGACCGCATCGTGGTCGCCGGTGGCCAGGCGCTCAGTCCCGGGCAGAAGGTCGAGCTTGCCGAGCGCTCCGCCTTCAACGAGGTGCGGCCATGAAGCCGCTGCTGCCGCTCTGCCTGCTGCTGGTCCTGGCCGGCTGTTCCGACGACGAGGCCCCGCCGCCGCCGATCCGGCCGGTGGCGACCCTGACCCTCAGTGCCCCGCCGCCCGGGCGCGAGGTCTTCGCCGGCAGCATCCAGGCGCGCTACGAGAGCGTGCTGGGCTTTCGCGTCGGCGGCCGCATGACCCGCCGGCTGCTGGACGTGGGTCAGCCGGTGCGGCGTGGCCAGTTGCTGGCGGCGCTGGATCCCACCGATCAGGACAACGCCCTGCGCAGTCGCCAGGGCCAGACCGCCGATGCAGAAGCCCAGTGGCGTGATGCGCGCAACGATGCGCGGCGCCAGCAGCAGCTGTTCGACCAGGGGGTCGGCTCGCGCTCCCAGCTGGACCAGGCGCTGACCCGGCTGCACACCCTGGAAGCCTCCCGCGAGCAGGCCCAGAGTGCCGAGCGCCAGGCCCGCGACCAGCGCAACTATGCCGAACTCCAGAGTGATTTCGACGGGGTGATCACCGCCTGGCAGGCCGAGGTCGGCCAGGTGGTCTCCGCCGGTCAGCCGGTGGTGCGGGTCGCCCGGCCGGATGTTCGCGAGGCGGTCCTGGATCTGCCGGCCCAGGCCATCGGCCAGCTGACCCCGGGACGTGTCCTGACCGTGCGCATGGCCCTGGATCCCGAGGTGGCGGTGCAGGGCCGGGTGCGCGAGATCGAGCCCCAGGCCGATGCCACCACCCGCACCCGGCGGGTACGCCTGACTCTGGACGAGCCGCCGGCCGCGCTGCGCATCGGCAGCCTGGTGCAGGGCGAGCTGGAGTCGCCACCGGCCGCGGGCCTGCCGCTGCCGACCCAGGCGCTGCGGCGTCAGGATGGCCGGGCCTCGGTGTGGGTGGTGGAAGGCCAGGGCGAGCAGGCGCAGGTACGCCAGCGTCCGGTCGAGGTGCTGCGCGAGGCCGCTGGTCTGGCGTGGATCGGCAAGGGCCTGAAGGTAGGTGAGCGGGTGGTGACGGCAGGGGTGAACAGTCTCGAGGAGGGACAGCGGGTGAAGGATCAGGAGGGCGCTCGGCCATGAAAGGCTTCAACCTGTCGGACTGGGCGCTGCGCCACCAATCCTTCGTCTGGTACCTGATGTTCGTCGCCCTGCTGATGGGGGTCTTCTCCTACATGAAGCTGGGGCGCGAGGAAGATCCGTCCTTTGCCATCAAGACCATGGTCATCCAGACCCGCTGGCCGGGGGCGACCACCGAGGAGACCCTGCGCCAGGTCACCGAGCGGGTGGAAAAGAAGCTCGAAGAACTGGATTCCCTCGACTACACCAAGAGCTTCACCCGGCCGGGGCAGTCCACGGTGTTCGTCTATCTGCGCGACACCACGCCGGCCAAGGCGATTCCCGACATCTGGTACCAGGTGCGCAAGAAGGTCTCGGACATCCAGGGCGAATTCCCCCAGGGCATCCAGGGACCGGCCTTCAACGACGAATTCGGCGACGTCTTCGGCAGCATCTATGCCTTCACCGGCGACGGCTTCAGCATGCGCCAGCTGCGCGACCAGGTGGAGCAGGTGCGCCGCGAGATCCGCAGCGTGCCCGGCATCGGCAAGGTGCAGCTGATCGGCGCGGAGAACGAGGTCATCTACCTGGACTTCTCCACCCGCAAGCTGGCGGCCCTGGGCATCGACCAGCGCCAGGTGATGCAGAGTCTGCAACAGCAGAATGCGGTGACCCCCTCGGGCACCATCGAATCCGGCGCCGAGCGCATCAGCGTGCGCACCAGTGGCGAATTCCGCTCCACCGCCGATCTGGCCGCCGTCAATCTGCGCATCGACGACCGCTTCTATCGGCTCACCGACCTGGCCGACATCCGCAGCGGCTACGCCGATCCGCCCAGTTCGCTGTTTCGCTACAACGGCCAGCCGGCCATCGGCCTGGCCATCGCCATGAGCAGCGGCGGCAATATCCAGTCCTTTGGCAAGGCGCTTACCGAGAAGATGCAGGAGCTGACGGCCGACCTGCCGGTGGGCATCGGCGTGCACGTGGTCTCCAACCAGGCGCAGGTGGTGGAAAAGGCCGTCGGCGGCTTTACCCGGGCGCTGTTCGAGGCGGTCATCATCGTACTGGTGGTGAGCTTCATCAGTCTCGGCGTGCGCGCCGGCCTGGTGGTGGCGCTGTCGATCCCCCTGACCCTGGCGTTGGTGTTCGTCTTCATGGAGTACAGCGGCATCACCATGCAGCGAATCTCCCTGGGCGCCCTGATCATCGCCCTCGGTCTGCTGGTGGACGACGCCATGATCACCGTGGAGATGATGGTGACCAAGCGCGAGGAGGGCGAGTCGCTGCACCGCTCGGCGACCTTCGCCTACGAGTCGACCGCCTTTCCCATGCTCACCGGCACCCTGGTGACGGTAGCCGGCTTCGTGCCCATCGGGCTCAATTCCAGCAGCGCCGGCCAGTACACCTTCACTCTGTTCGCGGTGATCGCGGTGGCGCTGCTCCTGTCCTGGATCGTCGCGGTGTTCTTTTCGCCGGTGATCGGCGTGCACATCCTGCCGAAGAAGGTGAAGCAGAAGGACCACGACCAGCCCGGCCGCCTGGCACGCTGGTCCGACGGTCTGCTGCTGGGCGCCATGCGCCACCGCTGGCTGACCATCCTCCTCACGGTGCTGCTGTTCGCCGCGGCGCTGTTCTCGATGAAGTTCGTGCAGAACCAGTTCTTCCCGTCCTCGGATCGACCCGAACTGCTGATCGACTTCAACCTGCCGCAGAACGCCTCCCTCGACGCCACTCGCGCGCAGATGGACAGATTCGAGAAGACCCTGGCCGATGATCCGGACGTGGCCCACTGGAGTTCCTATGTCGGCCAGGGCGCGGTGCGCTTCTATCTGCCGCTGGACCAGCAGCTGGAGAATCCCTTCTATGGCCAGGTGATCCTGGTGGCCAAGGACCTGGAGGCGCGCAATCGCCTGCTGCCCAAGCTCAAGCAGCGGCTGCGCCAGGACTTCGTCGGCCTGTCCGGCTACGTCCAGCCGCTGGAGATGGGTCCGCCGGTGGGCCGGCCGATCCAGTACCGCATCAGTGGCCCCGACGTCGCCGAGGTACGCCGCCAGGCCCTGGCGCTGGCCAGCGTGCTGGGCAAGAGTCCCCAGCTGGGGGACTTCCTCTACGACTGGAACGAGCCGGCGCGGATGCTCAAGGTCGAGGTCAACCAGGACAAGGCGCGGCAGCTGGGCTTCTCGTCCCAGGACGTGGCGCAGATCCTCAATGGCGTGGTGACCGGTACCCCGGTGACCCAGGTACGCGACGACATCTACCTGGTCAACGTGGTGGCGCGGGCCAGCGAGGCCGAGCGGCGCTCGGTGGAAACCCTGGAGAATCTGCAGATCATGACGCCCCAGGGCGTCGCGGTGCCGCTCAAGGCCTTCGCCCGTATCGACTACGCCCTGGAGCAGCCGCTGGTATGGCGCCGCGATCGGCTGCCCACCATCACCCTCAAGGCCTCGATCCTCAGCGAGATCCAGGCGCCGGATCTGGTCAAGCAGCTGCAGCCGGACGTGGATGCCTTCATCGCCAAGCTGCCGCCGCGTTATCAGGTGGCGGTAGGCGGCACGGTGGAGGAGAGCAGCAAGGCCCAGGGCCCGATCGCCGAGGTGGTGCCGCTGATGCTGTTCCTCATGGCCACCTTCCTGATGATCCAGCTGCACAGCATCCGCAAGCTGTTCCTGGTGGCGAGCGTGGCGCCCCTCGGGCTGATCGGCGTGGTGCTGGGCTTGATCCCCTTCGGCCAGCCGCTGGGCTTCGTCGCCATCCTCGGGGTACTGGCGCTGATCGGCATCATCATCCGCAACTCGGTGATCCTGGTGACCCAGATCGACGCCTTCGAGCGTGACGGTCGCTCGCCCTGGGACGCCGTGGTGGAAGCCACCCGGCACCGGCGCCGGCCGATCCTGCTGACCGCCGCGGCGGCCAGCCTGGGCATGATTCCCATCGCCCGCGAGGTGTTCTGGGGGCCGATGGCCTACGCCATGATCGGCGGCATCGTCGCGGCGACCCTGTTGACGCTGCTGTTCCTGCCGGCGCTGTACATCGCCAGCTATCGCATTCGCGAGCCGGGGCGTGAGGAACGATGAGCGAAACGGTAGGGCAAAAAAAACGGCCCTCTGGCGGAGGTCTCCAGAGGAGACATCTGCCAGAAGGCCGCAAGGAGCTATCCAAGGAGCCACTGCCGGAGGGAAGGATTCGCGCGGTCAGAATGTCGAATCCACAGCGGCTCACCGCACCACTATCGTGCGTGCGACTTTTTCAATAAAGTGACGGCTTGACGAAACTCCATTGCGAAAAAGGCAATAATGGATATTTTCCAAGGCATGCGCATCTTCGTCCGGGTGGTGGATCTGGGCAGTCTCACGGCTGCCGCCCACACCCTCGCTCTGTCTACCGCCCAGGTGTCGCGCCTGCTGGCGGAACTGGAAAGCCACCTGCAGACCCGCCTGCTGCACCGCACCACCCGGCGCCTGGCGCTGACCGAGGCGGGTGAACGCTACCTCGAACGCTGCCGACGCATCCTGCAGGATGTCGGCGAGGCCGAGGCCGAAGCCAGCGGCGCCCATCTCAAGCCCCATGGCCATCTGCGCCTGCATTCCATGACCGGCCTCGGCACTCAACTGCTGGCGCCCCTGGTGTCACGCTTCTGCGCGCGCTATCCCCATGTCGAGATCGTCATGACGCTCTCGCAGAACCATCCGGCGCTGCTGGAGGATGGGCATGACATCGCCATCACCCTGGACACCGAACTGGCCGATTCGGATTTCGTCGCCCAGCGTCTCGGCGGTGTCTACAGCGTGGTCTGCGCGGCGCCCAGCTACCTGGCGCAGCGTCCGGCACCCAAGGTGCCCGCCGATCTCGCCGAGCACGACTGCCTGCGCCTGATGGATCCGAACTTCTCCGAACGCTGGGTCTTCGCCGGCGAAGACGGCGAGCAGCAGGTCGCGCCGCGCTATGTCTTCCAGGTCAACGTCGCCGAGGCCCTGGCCAGCGTGGCCCGCCAGGGCATGGGCATCTGCCTGCTGCCCAGCTACATCGCGGTCAACTACCTGCGCGATGGCAGTCTGGTACGGCTGCTGCCCAACTTCCGCCTGCGCGAGCGCAATATCCATGCGCTCTATCCCTCGCGGCGCTTTCTCGATGCCAAGATCAAGACCTGGATCGACTTCCTCAAGGAAGAATTGCCCGAGCGCCTGCAGCTGGAGAACCGGGTGCTGGAAGATCAGCGCTACTGGGCCAAGGACTAGGGCCGAGCTTGTTGCAGGTTTTGTAACAGTGATTTAGTTAGCATGCTATTTATTAGGCTGCGTTCTTTACCTAGAATGGTCCTGTACCCCGATGAACACGACCTTTTAGGAGTTCGCCATGAAACGTTCTCTGTCCGCCCTGGTGCTGACCCTCGCCACCCTGACCGCCGCCCAGTTCGCCGCTGCCGACGACAATCCCAGCCTGAGATACAAGCTGGTCGATCAGAATCATGCCGCCATGCAGCACTACAGTGATCAAGCCGCTCCCGCCGCCGACGCGCGTCGCTGAGCCGCTCCGTTTTCGAAAGACCACCCCTCTTTGCTCCTTTGGTCTTTCTCCGCCGCACCCTTCGGGTGCGGCTTTTTTATATCTGCGGCACACTGAGCCCCTGACCTTGTCGAGGTGCTCATGACCGCCATTTCCGCTCAACGACTTGCCGACCTGCGGGCCTTCCTGGCCGAACAGGGCGCCGATGCCTGCCTGATCCCCAGCGCCGATCCCCATCTGTCCGAATACCTGCCGGAACACTGGCAGGGCCGTGCCTGGCTGTCCGGTTTCACCGGCTCCGCCGGGCTGCTGCTGGTGACGTGCCAGGCCGCTGGCGTCTGGACCGACAGCCGCTACTGGGAGCAGGCCACCCAGGAGTTGGCGGACAGCGGCATCGACCTGATGAAGCAGGTCGCCAGCCAGCCCCAGGCCCACCTGCAGTGGCTGGCCGAGCAGGTGCCCGCGGGTGGCACGGTACTGGTGGACGGCCAGGTGCTGTCGCTCGGCGCCGCGGCGGCCCTGCGCCGGGCACTGGAACCCAAGGGTATCCAGCTACGAACCGACCTCGATCCCCTGGCGACGATCTGGACCGGGCGCCCCGCGCTGCCGGCCGCGCCTATCTACGTCCATGCGGCGCCCCATGCGCCCCAGCCGCGCAGCGCCAAGCTCGCCCAGGTGCGCCAGGCAATGGTCGAGGCCGACACCGCCTGGCATTTCATCTCTTCGCTGGACGACATCGCCTGGCTGCTCAACCTGCGCGGCGCGGATGTGCCCTACAACCCGGTGTTCCTCGCCCATCTGTTGCTGGGTCGGGAAAGCTGCCAGCTGTTCATCGATCCGGCCAAGGTGCCGGCCGAGCTCCGCACGGCCCTGGAGGCGGACGGCGTGACCCTGGCCGACTACCACCAGGCCGCCACCGAGCTGGCCAGCCTGCCGGCTGGAAGTCGCCTGCTGGTGGACCCGGCGCGGGTTACCCTGGGGCTGGCCGAGGCCGCGCCCCAGGGCGTCGGGCGGCGCGAGCAGATCAATCCCTCGACCCTGCTCAAGGCCTGCAAGACCGCCGCGGAAGTGGCCCAGGTGCGGACCGCCATGGAAGAGGATGGCGCGGCGCTGTGCGTCTTCTTTGCCCGCTTCGAGGCGGCCCTGGCCCGCGGCGAGCGCCTCACCGAGCTGACCGTGGACGACTGGCTGAGCGAAGCCCGCGCCGCCCGGCCGAATTTCGTCTCCCTGAGCTTCGCCACCATCGCCGGCTTCAATGCCGGCGGCGCCCTGCCGCATTACCGCGCCACCGAGGAGGCCCATGCCGAGCTCCAGGGCGACGGCCTGCTGCTGATCGACAGCGGCGGCCAGTACCTGGGCGGCACCACCGACATCACCCGGGTGGTGCCCATCGGCACCCCCAGCGCCGCCCAGCGCCGCGACTTCACCCTGGTGCTCAAGGGCATGCTGGCGCTGTCGCGAGCGCGCTTCCCGGCCGGCGTCGCCGCACCCATGCTCGATGCCCTGGCGCGCGAGCCGATCTGGGCCGCCGGCATCGACTACGGCCATGGCACCGGGCATGGCGTGGGCTATTTCCTCAATGTGCACGAGGGGCCGCAGTCGATTTCCTTCTATGCCACGGTCACCCCGCACCATGTCCTGCGCGAGGGCATGATCACCTCCAACGAACCGGGCATCTATCGGCCCGGGCAGTGGGGCGTGCGGCTGGAAAACCTGCTGCTGTGCACCCGCGCGGAAACCACCGAATTCGGCGATTTCCTGGCCTTCGAGACCCTGACCCTCTGTCCGCTGGACACCCGCTGCCTGGATCTGGCGTTGCTGCGCAGCGACGAGCTGGACTGGCTGGATGGCTATCACGCCGAGGTCCGCCGTCGCGTGCTGCCGCTGGTCGAGGGCGCCGCGCGCGACTGGCTGCTGGCCCGTACCGAACCCGTCGCGAGGACTGCCCGATGAGCAGCAACGCCCAGCAATTCGCCAGTGACAACTATTCCGGCATCTGCCCGGAAGCCTGGGCCGCCATGGCCGCGGCCAACGTCGGCCACGAGACCGCCTATGGCAACGACACCTGGACGGCGCGCGCCGCCGATCGCTTTCGCCAGTTGTTCGAGACCGACTGCGAGGTGTTCTTCGCCTTCAACGGCACCGCGGCCAACTCCCTGGCCCTGGCGGCGCTGTGCCAGAGCTACCACAGCGTGATCTGCTCCGACACCGCCCACGTCGAGACCGACGAATGCGGCGCGCCGGAGTTCTTTTCCAACGGCTCCAAGCTGCTGCTGGCGCCGGCCCATCAGGGCAAGCTGACGCCGGGCGCCATCCAGCAGATCGCCACCAAGCGCGCCGACATCCACTTTCCCAAGCCGCGCGCGGTGACCGTTACCCAGGCCACCGAGGTGGGAACCCTCTATGGCCTCAACGAACTGCAGGCCATCAGCGCCACCTGCCGCGACCTCGGCCTGCACCTGCACATGGACGGCTCGCGCTTTTCCAACGCCGTGGCCGGCCTGGGCTGCACGCCGGCCGAGGTGACCTGGAAGGCCGGCGTCGACGTGCTCTGCTTTGGCGGCACCAAGAGCGGCATGGCGGTGGGGGAGGCCATCCTCTTCTTCAATCGCGACCTGGCCGAGGACTTCGAGTACCGCTGCAAGCAGGCCGGCCAGTTGGCGTCCAAGATGAGATTCCTCTCCGCGCCCTGGCTCGGCGTGCTGGAGAACGACACCTGGTTGCGCCACGCCCGCCATGCCAACGCCATGGCCCAGCTGCTCGCCGAGCGCGTGCGCGGGGTGCCCGGCGTGGACTTCATGTTCCCGGTGGAAGCCAACTCGGTATTCCTGCAGCTCTCGGAACCGGCGCTGGAATTCCTGCGCAACCGCGGTTGGCGCTTCTACACCTTCATCGGCAGCGGCGGGGCGCGTTTCATGTGCTCCTGGGACACCGAGGAAGCTCGGGTGCTTGAGCTGGCGGCGGATATTCGGACGGCGATGGGCGGGTAGGGCGTATCGCGGCCGCTCCTACAGCAGCCAGATAGCCTGTAGGAGCGGCCGCATCGGCGGACCGCCACGGCCGCGATCAGCTCTGGCACGGGGATTGTCGCAGCCGTGGCGGTGCGCCGATGGGACGGGCCCGACGATCGATCGCGCTCTGGCCAGGGCGGATGGCGCTGAACGCCTGCTCGGCTGACCCCCTCTCCCCCTTGGGAGAGGGCTGGGGTGAGGGTGTCCCTCGCCACCCTGTTCCAGTGGAAAAGGCTACGCCGTTTTCCACGCTACTGCGGCCCGTAGGTTGGGTTGAGACGGTTCTATCGTCGAAGCCCAACATGGCTGGCCCCGAGCAAAGCCTGTTGGGCTTCGCTGCGCTCAACCCAACCTACGGCGGCTCGCGGTGGAAAGCGCTGCGCGGTTTTCCACGCTACGGTGTTCTCCAGGGACGCCGCCCGCCCCAACCGTTACCATGGCCGATCTCTTTCCCGTCTCCAGCGATCCATGGCCAAGAAGTCCAGCAAAGTCCTTACTGCCGCGGTCAATCCCGCCGCCCCCACGCTGATCGACGTGGCCCGGGTCGCCGGGGTGTCGCCGATCACCGTCTCGCGGGCGCTGAATCGACCGGAGATCGTCAGCGAGGCGGCGCGCGAGAAGGTGCTGGCGGCGGTGCAGGCTACCGGCTACGTGCCCAATCTGCTGGCCGGCGGTCTGGCCTCCAATCGCAGTCGCCTGGTGGCGCTGTTCGTGCCGACCATCGTCCACTCCATCTTCGCCGAGACCGTCCAGGCGCTGATGGCGCGGTTGTCCCAGGCCGGTTACCAGACCCTGCTGGGCCTGACCGGCTACAGCGCCGAACAGGAAGAGCAGCTGCTGGCCGCGGTGCTGGGGCGCAAGCCCGATGGCATCGTCTTGACCGGTACCCTGCATACCGCCGCCAGTCGCCAGCGCCTGGCCCAGGCCGGCATCCCGGTGGTGGAGTCCTGGGACCTGGGCGAAGACCCGCTGGACATGCAGGTGGGCTTTTCCCATGAAGCCGTTGGTCGGGCCCAGGCCGAGCATCTGCACGCCCGCGGCTATCGGCGCTTCGCCGTGGTCTCGGTGGATGACCCCCGCGCCCTGCGCCGCTGTCGCAGCCTGGTGGCACGGCTGGCCGAGCTGGGCGTGGCGGAGCCGCCGCTGGAGATCCTGCCAGCCCCCGCGCTGGTGGAGTCCGGGCGGGCTGGCCTGCGCCAGTTGCTGGCCCGTGACGAGGCCTTCGACGTGGTGGTCTGCAGTTCGGATACCGTCGCCCAGGGCGTCATGGCGGAAGCCGCCAGTCGCGGGCTGCGCCTGCCCAAGGACCTGGCGGTGCTGGGCTTCGGCAATCTTTCCAGCGCCGCCCAGATGCACCCGGCGCTGTCGTCGGTGAGTGTCGAGGGCGATCGCATGGGCACCCTGGCGGCCGAGGCACTGCTGCAGCGTTTCAACGAGGGCGACCAGGGCCGGGAGGCAGTGCGCATCGACACCGGTTTCCATATCATCGACCGCGCCACGACCTGACCGCCGGCCCCAATCTTGTTAGACGTCATACTTGTATGGTTGCGCAATCATGGCTTAGTCTTGGGCAAACGCAAGGGCTGAGACCGATTGTCGCATCAAGATATGATTGCGCAATCATCCTAGGGTCTGCGCCTTCAATAAAAACAATCACGCAAGAGGGATCCCCATGGATGCCACAAGACCGACCCGGGTGCGCTACCTGATCCTGTTGATGCTGTTCGTCGTGACCACCATCAACTACGCCGATCGCGCCACTATCGCCATCGCCGGCTCCAGCCTGCAGAAAGACCTCGGCATCAGCGCCGTGACCCTCGGCTATATCTTCTCCGCCTTCGGCTGGGCCTATGTGGCCGGCCAGATTCCCGGCGGCTGGCTGCTGGATCGCTTCGGTTCGAAGAAGGTCTATGCCGGCAGCATCTTCTTCTGGTCGTTCTTCACCCTGTTGCAGGGGCTGGTCGGCGGCCTGCCGGTGGCTTGGGCGGTCACCACCCTGTTCATGCTGAGATTCCTGGTCGGGCTGGCCGAGGCGCCGTCCTTCCCGGGCAATGCGCGCATCGTCGCCGCCTGGTTCCCCACCGCCGAGCGCGGTACCGCCTCGGCGATCTTCAACTCGGCGCAGTATTTCGCCACCGCGCTGTTCGCGCCGATCATGGGCGGCATCGTCTTTCACTTCGGCTGGGAGCACGTCTTCGTCATCATGGGCGTCCTGGGCATCCTCTTCTCCGGGGTCTGGCTGAAGTACATCCACAATCCCAAGGAGCATCCGCGCATCAACGCCGCGGAGCTGGCGCACATCCGCGACAACGGCGGCCTGGTGGACATGGATAACAGCGCCCGCCAGCGCGATGGCGGGCCCAAGTGGCACTACATCACCCAGTTGCTGACCAACCGCATGATGCTCGGCGTCTACCTCGGCCAGTACTGCATCAACGCCATCACCTATTTCTTCCTGACCTGGTTCCCGGTGTACCTGGTGCAGGAGCGCGGCATGACCATCCTCAAGGCCGGTTTCATCGCCTCGCTGCCGGCGATCTGCGGCTTCATCGGCGGGGTGCTCGGCGGGGTGATCTCCGACTACCTGCTACGCCGCGGCCACTCCCTGACCTTCGCCCGCAAGCTGCCCATCGTCTGCGGCCTGCTGCTCTCCACCAGCATGATCTTCTGCAACTATGTCGACGCCGACTGGATGGTGGTGGGCTTCATGACCCTGGCCTTCTTCGGCAAGGGCATCGGTGCCCTGGGCTGGGCGGTGGTGGCGGACACCTCGCCCAAGCAGATCGCCGGGCTCTCCGGCGGCCTGTTCAATACCTTCGGCAACCTGGCTTCCATCACCACCCCCATCGTCATCGGCTACCTCATCGCCGCCACCGGCTCCTTCAAGTGGGCGCTGGTCTATGTCGGCGCCAATGCCCTGGTGGCCGTGTTCAGCTACCTGTTCATCGTCGGTCGCATCCAGCGCGTCGAGCTGCGGACCGCCGACGGTGAGATCCTGGGCGCGACCCAGCCTGACCCGGCCCGGGCCTGAGCCCCGGCAGAGGATAAGAATATGAACCTGATCGATCACCGTGATTCGCCGCGCTACATCAAGCTCCACCCCCAGGACAACGTCGGGGTGGTGGTCAACGAACCCGGCGTGGCCGCCGGCACCGCCTTCGCCGATGGCCTGACCACCGTCGAGGCCATTCCCCAGAGCCACAAGGTCTCCCTGGTGGGTCTTGCGGAGGGCGCCGAGGTGGTGCGCTACGGCGAGGTCATCGGCTACGCCCTGCAGGACGTTCCCGCCGGCAGCTGGATCACCGAGGCCCTGCTGCGCATGCCGGAGCCACCGGCGCTGGACAACCTGCCCAAGGCCACCGCGCCCGGCCAGGTCGGCGAACCCCTGGAAGGCTACACCTTCGAGGGTTTCCGCAATCCGGACGGCAGCGTCGGCACCCGCAACATCCTGGCGGTGACCACCACCGTGCAGTGCGTGGTAGGGGTGCTGGACCACTGCGTGGAGCGGGTACGCAAGGAGCTCCTGCCGCGCTACCCCAACGTCGACGACGTGGTGCCGCTGTCCCACAGCTACGGCTGCGGGGTGGCCATCAACGCCCCGGATGCGGTGATCCCCATCCGCACTCTGCACAACATCAGCCGCAACCCCAACTTCGGCGGCCAGGCGCTGGTCATCGGCCTGGGCTGCGAGAAGCTGCAGGCCAGCCAGCTGATGCCGGGCGATGAGCTCACCGCCGGGCAGAACGAAGAGGAGTGGCTGTTCCGCCTGCAGGATTCGGCCAACGGCTTCGCCGGCATGGTCGAGCAGATCCTGGGGCTGATCGAGGCGCGTCTGGAGGTGCTCAATGGGCGCTGCCGCGAGACGGTGCCGGCTTCCGAGCTGGTGGTGGGCATGCAGTGCGGCGGCAGCGACGCCTTCTCCGGCATCACCGCCAACCCGGCCCTGGGCGTGGCCGCCGATCTGCTGGTGCGGGCCGGCGCCACCGTGATGTTTTCCGAGAACACCGAGGTGCGCGACGGCATCCACCTGCTGACCCCGCGCGCCGCCACCCCCGAGGTGGCCGATGCCCTGATCCGCGAGATGGACTGGTACGACCGCTACCTGGAACGGGGCATGGCCGATCGCAGTGCCAATACCACCCCTGGTAACAAGAAGGGCGGGCTGAACAACATCGTCGAAAAAGCCATGGGGTCGATTGCCAAGTCGGGTACCAGCCCCATCGCCGGGGTCATCGCACCCGGCGAGAAGATCCGCGGCAAGGGCCTGTACTTCGCTGCCACCCCGGCCAGTGACTTCATCTGCGGCACCCTGCAACTGGCCGCGGGCATGAACCTGCACATCTTCACCACCGGTCGCGGCACCCCCTACGGGCTGTCCATGGTGCCGGTGATCAAGGTCTCGACCCGCACCCAGCTGGCCGAGCGCTGGCCGGACCTGATCGACATCGATGCCGGTCGCGTGGTGAGCGGGCGGCTGTCGCTGGAGGAGATGGGCTGGGAGATCTTCCAGTGCTATCTGGACGTGGCCAGCGGCCGCCGCCAGACCTGGGCCGAGCGCCATCGTCTGCACAACGACCTGGCGCTGTTCAATCCGGCCCCGGTGACCTGATCTATGCGGCAATGAAAAAGGGCCGATCCCTCGCGGGGTCGGCCCTTTTTCATTGCCGCGCTGCGCGGCTCAATCGGTCAGGGCGCTGCCGCTGATCGGTCGCAGGTTTGGCTGGTTGTCGTCTTCCGGATCACGCATCAGCACGTAGCCGAGGATGATACCGACGAAGAGATTGCCGACGCCGATATCGAAGAGGTCGGTGGTCCAGCCGATCAGGCAGAGGCAGAAGGCGATGGCCAGCAGGGTGTGGCTGAGGCGGTCGGGCGCGGTGTGCAGGCGGATGAACACCGGCAGCTGCATGGCATAGCCGAGGATGCCGACCACGCCGAACACGCACCAGAGATAGACCACGCTGCTGTCGCTGGTGACGAAGAGGTCGATCCCCGGCACGGGGAAGGCGGCCATGGAGCTGCCGAACAGGCCGAAGCCGGCACCTTCCACGGTCCAGCCATGGCGGCTCATTTCCGCGACGACATTCGGCCAGGTGTTGACCAGGCGATCGTAGAAGGAGGCCAGGCCGCTGTCGCTCATCACCACCAGGGGATCGAAGTCGCGGATCAGGCTCAGCACCGGCAGCAGCATGCCACCCACCACCGCCAGCAGGATCAGCGCATAGGTCGGCCACTGGAAGCGGCGGGTCATCATCAGCGCCAGGGTAAAGGCGAAGGCCGCTGCCGGCGCCTTGCTGGTGGTGAGCAGGATGCCGAAGAAGCCGACCAGGGCGACCACCAGCCAGAGCGTCCTGGAGCGGGCGAATTGCGCGAGGAACAGGCAGTAGACCGCGATCAGCGCCGCCAGCACGTTGGAGACCCGGGCGAAGCCGGCGATCCGGTCCTCTTCACCGGCGACCCACTGGGTATTGCCGGCGATGTCGTTGCCGCCGAGGTTGTAGCTGTAGCCTTTCCAGGGCACCGAGGTGTACTTGTCCAGGGCGATGCCGACCAGGCTGGCGAGCAGCAGCAGGAACATGGCGCGGCCCAGCAGGCGGCGCTGCTTGAGCAATTCGCGGCCGCAGACCAGACCGAACAGCAGCGGGCTGTAGACGAACAGCGAGAACAGCACGTTGTTGAAGGTCCCGCCATGCAGCAGGGCGAGGGCGGCATAGGCCAGCCCGGCGAACAGGCCGACCCAGATCACCCGGGGCAGCTTGACCGTCGCCACCTGCAGGGCGAACAGCGCCAGACAGGCGATCTTGGGCAGATAGACCAGCGCCGAGGCGCCGACCATGTCCAGGGCATAGCGCAGAAAGCCGGAAAAGGTCTCGACCACCAGCAGACCGATGGCCGTCCACACCATGAGGGTGGAATAGCGCCATTCGAGCACACGCTGGAAGGGGGAGGGGGTGGCGGTTGCAACCGACATGATGATCATCCCTGTCTTGATGCCGATGGCGCCGGAGGCCACCAGTCCTGACGTAAGAAGCGAGGACCGTCGGGGCACGCCACCTTGGCGTTATCGACGGACTGCTGACGCAAAAGCGCATAGGCGGGCACGCTACCGCCAGCGACTACCGAAGCCGGTCGCGGCGAGGGCGTGAGAAGTAAGCCGAAGGGATGATAGCGGAGGGCTTCCGGCGCCTGTCAAACGACGCCGGGCCGACTGGAAATCCTCAACGCGGATATCAGAAGCAGGCCACAAAAAGCCCGCTAATTGACCATCCGCCAGGTCAGGGGGTAGCGGTAGTCGCGGCCCTGATTGGCCTTGATGCCGGCGATCACCGTCAGCACGAAGGCCACGCAGGCCACCAGCAGCATCAGCGGAAAACCGATCAGCACCCACACCAGCAGCCAGCAGATCATGTGCAGCAGGGTGACGGTGAGCTGGAAGTTCAGCGCCTCCTTGCCCTGCCGGTCGATGAAGGGGTCGTCCTCGCGCTTGAACTGCCAGACCACCAGCGGACCTATCACGTTACCGATGAAGGGCACCACGAAGCCCAGGAAGGCGGCGTAGTGGCAGAGCATGGCCCAGCGCCGGGCTTCGGCGCTGGGGGCGGGGACGAGATCGTGCATGAGGGCTTCCTTACTCGCCGCGCAGGGCGGCTTGCTGGAGCTCGAACAGGTCGCGTAGGCCACCCTGGGCCAGTTCGAGCATGGCGTTGAGTTCGGCCGGCTGGAAGGGCGCGCCTTCGGCGGTGCCCTGCACCTCGATGAAGCCACCGGCATCGGTCATGATCACGTTGAGATCGGTCTCGGCGGCGGAGTCTTCCAGGTAGTCCAGGTCGAGCACCGGGGTGCCCTGGTAGATGCCCACGGAGATGGCGGCCACCATCTGCTTGAGCGGATTGCCCTTGAGGCTGCCACGGCGCTTGAGTGCGCCCAGGGCGTCGACCAGGGCCACGCAGGCACCGGTCACCGAGGCGGTGCGGGTACCGCCGTCGGCCTGGATGACGTCGCAGTCGATGTAGATGGTGTTCTCGCCCAGCTTGGACAGGTCGACGGCGGCGCGCAGCGACCGACCGATCAGCCGCTGGATCTCCAGGGTCCGACCGCCCTGCTTGCCCTTGGCGGCTTCACGCTGATTCCGCTCGCCGGTCGCGCGCGGCAGCATGCCGTATTCGGCGGTGAGCCAGCCCTGGCCCTTGCCCTTGAGAAAGCGCGGCACCCCGGCCTCGACGCTGGCGGTGCAGATCACCTTGGTATCGCCGAACTCCACCAGAACCGAACCCTCGGCGTGCTTGGTGTACTGACGGGTGATGCGGATGGGGCGCAGCTGATCGGCGGCGCGGCCACTGGGACGCTTCATTGCGGGCTTCCTGTAAGGCGTAGATATCAGACCCATAGTATAGAGAGCGTCCTGCTCATGCGACACGGATGCATTGGGTCGCTCCGATCAGGTGCGCTAGAATCGTGCGTTTTACATGCGTGGTCGCTCGGGATCGCCCCAGATCCGCGCATCGTCAGACGAGGATCCTGCCATGGTGCACAGCATGACGGCGTTCGCCCGGGTCGAGCGGCCAGGACCCCAGGGCACCCTGAGCTGGGAGTTGCGCTCGGTCAATCATCGCTACCTGGAGCCCCACCTGCGGCTGCCGGAGACCTTTCGCGATCTGGAATCCGGCGTGCGCGAGGCGCTGCGCCGGCGCCTGTCGCGGGGCAAGCTGGAGTGCGTGCTGCGCGAGGAACGCGACGAGAGCGTGGTTCTGCGCATCGATGCCCGCCGGGCCGCGCAGCTGGTGGCCGCTGCCGAAGACATCGCCGCGCTGATCGCGCGCCCGGACAAGCTCGACCCCCTGGCCGTGCTGGCCTGGCCCGGGGTGCTGGCGGGCGCCGAGGTGGATGGCGCCGAACTCAAGGCCCAGACCCTGGCGCTGTTCGAGGCGGCGCTGGATGAATTGCTCGACGGCCGGCAGCGCGAGGGGCGCGAACTGGCGCGACTGATCGAGGAGCGCCTGGCCCAGGTGCTGGCGGAGGTGGCGACGATGCGCGCGCTGCTGCCCGAACTGCTGGCCCTGCAGCGGCGCCGTATCCTCGAGCGCTGCGCCGAGGCAGGCGTCGAGTTCGAACCGTCACGGCTGGAGCAGGAGCTGGTGCTGCTGGCGCAGAAGAGCGACGTGGCCGAGGAGCTGGATCGGCTGGAGACCCATGTGGCCGAGGTGCGGCGGGTCCTGGCGGGCAGCGGCGCGGCCGGACGGCGGCTGGATTTCCTCATGCAGGAGCTCAATCGCGAGGCCAATACCCTGGGTTCCAAGGCCATCGACGCCCGTGCCTCTCAGGCGGCCATCAATCTCAAGGTGCTCATCGAACAGATGCGTGAGCAAGTGCAGAACATCGAATAGGCGGACCTTCATGACAGCCCTTCCCGGCACCCTTTACATCGTTTCCGCGCCCTCCGGCGCCGGCAAGACCAGTCTGGTCAAGGCCTTGCTGGACGCCCTGCCCGACATCCGCTTGTCGGTCTCCCACACCACCCGCGCCATGCGCCCGGGTGAAACCGACGGGGTGAACTACCACTTCGTCGATTGCGCGACCTTTACCAACCTGCTCGAGCACGGCGACTTCCTCGAACACGCCGAGGTATTCGGCAACTATTACGGTACCTCCCAGGCTGCCCTGGAACGTGACCTCGCCGAAGGTCACGACCTGATCCTGGAAATCGACTGGCAGGGCGCCCAGCAGGTCCGCCGCAAGCTGCCCCACGCCCAGTCGATCTTCATCCTGCCGCCGAGCCAGGCCGCCCTGCGCCAGCGCCTGGACAATCGCGGCCAGGACAGCGCCGAAATCATCGAACGCCGCATGCGCGAGGCGGTGAGCGAGATGAGCCACTATGTCGAATACGACTACCTGATCATCAACGACGATTTCGCCAGCGCCCTGGAAGACCTCAAGTCGATCTTCCGCACCCGCCAGCTGCGCCTGGATCGCCAGCAGCGCCGCCACGATGACCTGCTGGTGGATCTGCTGGGCTGATACCCGTATTACGGCTCACGTCCTCAGGGCGTGGGCCTGGCTGCACCGGGTGGCTTCCGGACCGGGCATTCGACTGGTCCTTCAGTAGTGAAATATCTGGTTACATTTTTCCTGGGCGTCGCCTCGGGCCGGCGACGGCTGTCGATGTTTTGGCAGTCGCGTTATTTATCTGGTTTTACACAAACAAGATTGACCACCCTTTGACGATCACTGGCTCTACTTGAATGTAAGGCCGCTTTTTATATGCCTATATAAAAAGACTAAAACAACAGCCTGCTACTTGTGGCTGATCTCTTTCGCTGGATCGCCAATCGTTGCTATTTGTTTAAAGAAACTTTGGCTAGGCTTTTTCTGGACGGCTAGCGAAGTTGCCCTTGTGCCGATGGCGGGCACCTGGATATCAAGGTCGTTGCTGCTAGCGGTTGTCTGGCTGCCTGAGCACTGTCAGGAAAACAATTATCGGAGCTGACTTCGGTAAACGGCTTCCTGCTGTCCGCGCAAGCTGCCGGAGCCGCGTGGTTGAGCGTTTCGCAGGAGCTTTCGATATTTCAATAGGACTTTCAGTTGTGACATGACTGTCGTAATAGGAGCGTTCGACATGAACTTTAAACCTGTGGCTACGCTGATGTTGGCAACGCTGTTGGGGACTACCGCCCAAGCAGCAGAGTCTTTGAGTACGGGCCCTTACTTGCGGCTCAAGGTGCTGGGCAATACCGGATTCGTCCTCAATAGATTGAAGGCGGAAGACACCAAGATCGTCACGGGTGGTGAATACGACTATCTGGTGGTCGGGCCCAATGTGCAGGTCGACGGCAACGTCAAGAAGGAGATCAACAACGCCCTCGATCAAGGCAAGCGCGTGATCTTCGACAATCAGCCCGGTCAGCACCTCGCCAGTGAGAACGCGGCCCTGGCGCTGGGCATGACCGTCGAGGCGGATGCCCTGATGGTGAAGAAGCCGGAGAAGGACACTGGCCTGCTGATAACCCCCGTCGATCGGCCCGCGCGCGCCGATGCCCTGTCCGCGAGCAAGGCCCAGAGCAACAAGCAGGACCAGGCGAGCAACACCATCGAAAACGTCTTCGGACTTTGAGGGACCAAAGCCATGAACACCTTCGTGAAATCCACCCTGGTCGGGGCGCTCGGCTTCATTCTTTCGACCGGTCTGGTGCAGGCGGGCGAGTGTTTCACCGATCACACCGAGCCCGTCATCCTGGGTGACGGTTCCCGGGCCTTTTCCACCCAGCAGGCCGCCAAGACCTGGGAGGACTGGATCTGGCGTGGACCGATCTTCCGCTGCTCGAGCACCGGGACCATCGACTGTACCTATACCTGGGGCGAGACCAAGACCTCTAGCTACGGCTGGTCGGTAGGGGTCAAGCTCAACGGGGAGAAGCTGCCCTTCATCGGCAAGTACCTGAGCATCCTTGGCGTCGATGGCAGCTACAAGCAGGATCGCTCGATGAGTACCGCCTTCACCTGGGGCGTGAGGATAGAACCGGGCTATCGGGCGCAACCCATTCAGGTGGTGGAACGGCGCTGGAAGAGCGGCAAGTTCCGCGGTGCCTGGGTCCGCACCGGCAGTTGTTCGCGCGGCATCGGCAACCCACCCGGGATGCACTGGTACGACTGGGATTCCAAGCGGGTGGTCAGCAGCTGGAGCGGCAGCGTGGAGGTGAGCCGATACGCCACCTACCACGTCTATCGCTAGGCCTGCGCCAAGGCCGGGTCATGGCAACCCGGCCTTGGCCGTCCAAGCGGCGGCTGGTCGAGTACCCAGGCCGTCCGCCGCCAACGCTCGTCAAAACCGCTCTTTGGATGGATGGCAGTGAATGCCTAGCTGATCACACTCAGCACGGGCCGTCCGTGCGCGGCGCCCTCCTTGCAGTACGGTCGATTCCGCCATCTGGCCGGGGTCGCGGTCAGTCGTCCTGCCCTTGGTAGCTGCCACTGGAGCGGAACGCCGTCATGAAGACCCCTACCTTGCTGGCGGCGCTGCTCGCTAGCCTCGCAGCGCCAGCATTCGCCGTCGAGCAGAGCATCACCCTCACTCAGACCGGTAATGACAACCAGGCCACCCTGAATCAGAGCGACGGGCGCGCCAACACCGTCGAGCAGCTGCAGCGCGGCGACGGCAATCGCACGACGCTGGAACAGCGCCAGGCCTTCGGTGCCCAGGCGCGGATCGAGCAGACGTCCAGCGGCAACGGCCTGCAGATCGTCCAGCAAGGCAGCAATCAGCAGATCGCCGTGACCCAGCTGGAAGACGGCAACCACTTCGCCGACCTCAGCCAGATCGGCGGCGGCGCGGGCAACAGCCTGGAGCTGGAGCAGCGCGGCAATGCGGCTTCCGCCTATCTGCACCAGGCGGGCGATCTCAACGTCTACAGCGTGCGCCAGGCGGGTTTCGGCGGAAACGAGCTGCGGGCGACCGCGACCGGCGATGGTAACCGGCTGACGGTGGAGCAGCGCAGCGGCGGGGTGGCCGAGGTGGTGCAGACCGGCAACGGCAACGCCGTGCAGCTGACGCAGAACGTGTCCTTCGCCGGCGGCAGCGCCACCTTGCGCCAGCAAGGCGCTGACAACAGTGTGCAGGCGGATCAGCTGACCAGTCGTTATCGCAGTGCCCTGGCGCTGACGCAGACGGGCAATGCGAACCAGGCGACGCTGTCGCAGCGTGCCGGCTTCAGCGACATCACCTTTAGCCAGCAGGGTAACGACAACGAGCTGAGCGCCACCCAGACCGGGTTGGAAGCCCGGATCACCGGCACCAGCGCGGGCGATGCCAACCAGGCGAGCTTCGTCCAGAGCGGCGTGCGGGTGGAGGCGGAGATCCAGCAGCAGGGCAATGGCAACCTGGCGTCCATCACCCAGGACACGGTGCCGGACAGTTTCAGCGGCGCCAGTGCCATGATCAGCCAGACCGGCGACGCCCATTCGGCGATGATCGACCAGGTCGGTTCCACGGCGCGCATCACGCAGAGCGGCTTCGGTAACCAGGCGACGATCCAGCAGCGCTGAAGGGCTGCAGGCTGATCCCGGCCGGGATCAGCCTGGCGGTGCTTACAGCTTGATCCAGGTGGCCTTGAGCTCGGTGTACTTGTCGAAGGCGTGCAGGGACTTGTCGCGACC
>Ga0105251_10000639_pt1 | contig 32163 bp, 29 predicted proteins | sample KBSS64metaG_FD_80424 | JGI IMG/M metagenome (GOLD analysis project Ga0105251, IMG submission 80424) | Switchgrass rhizosphere microbial communities from Kellogg Biological Station, Michigan, USA - KBS S6-4 metaG | ecosystem: Host-associated > Plants > Roots > Rhizosphere > Soil | place...
CGGCGCATCTCGCGTCAACGCGCGTTCATTCCGGCGCCGGGCGACGCGCGCGCGGACTGGCGAATCATGTGCGACGTCGCGCGGCGCATGGGCTTCGACGGCTTCGACTTCGCGGGGCCGCATGAGATTTTCGACGAGCACGCGCGGCTCTCTGCATATCGCAACGATGCGGCGACGGGCGTGCATCGCGCGTTCGACATCGGCGGTTTGACAGGCCTCGATCGCGCGCAATACGACGCCTTGCAGCCGACGCAATGGCCGCTGCGCTCCGTGGAAGAAGGCAGCGTTACGAGGCTCTTCGAAGATCAGCGCTTCAGTCACGCGGACGGTTGCGCGCGCTTCGTCCCGACGCCGCCGCGCCATCCCGTCAACGCGCCCGACGAAGACTATCCGCTCGTGCTCAACACCGGCCGCGTGCGCGATCAATGGCACACGATGACGCGCACCGGCCGATCCGCGAAGCTCGCAGGACACATCAGCGAATCGTTCATCGACATGCATCCGCAAGACGCGCTCGCATGTGGCGTGCGCGAAGGCGAGCTTGCGCGCGTGTCGAGCCGTTGGGGTTCGATGATCGCGCGCGTGCAACACGGCGGCGGCATGCCGCGCGGCAGCGTGTTCGTGCCGATTCACTGGAACGATCAGGTCGCCTCGGACGCGCGCGTCGGCGCGGTGGTCAATCCCGTCGTCGATCCTGTTTCGGGCGAGCCTGAATTCAAGCACACGCCTGTCGCGATCGAGAAATTTCACGTCACGTGGCACGGCTTTTCGCTCTCGCGCACCGCGCCCGATCTCGACATGGTCACGCACTGGACGCGCGTGCACGGCGCGCGACACGTGCGCTACGAGATGGCGGGCCGCAATCGCTTCGATGCATCGCATGGCGATCATCACGACTGGGCGCGTGCGCTCTTTCATATCGACGATCGACACGCGGACTGGATCGAATACGAGGACAAGAGCGCGGGCGTGTATCGCGCGGCGCATGTGGTGGATGAGCGCATCGAGAGCTGCGTGTTCATCTCCGAACGGCCCGATCTGCCCGCGCGGGAATGGCTCGCGACGCTCTTCGAGAAGGACCGGCTCGACGACGACGACCGCGCGAGCCTCCTGCTCGGCCAGCCTTCGGTCAAGGGCGAGGACACGGGGCCGACCGTGTGCTCGTGCTTCGGCGTCGGACGCAATACCATCTGCAACGCGATCCGCGACAAGGGACTGAAAACCGCCGCGCAGATCACGTCCTGCGTGAAGGCCGGCGGCAACTGCGGGTCGTGTGTGCCGGAGTTGAAGAAACTCATCGTCGAGACAGAGATGGCGCGTCTGAGCGCGGTCTGAGTTGCGCGTGTCCACCTTTCAAAATCGGGCGCAGGTCGCCCGCCTTCTGCGTCTGTAACGCTCCCACTATGCGGGTGAACCCTTGGAGACCCCCGTAAACAGGGCGTTTCAGGGGTGTCGCCCCGCCGAATGAGCGGTGGCCAACCAAGATTTCTCACGAATTGTTACGACGTGAAATGTAATGTTGGCTCGCCCACGCTTCGTCCGATTCATCTTCCGTACAGTCACATCAAAACGCAGGCAATTGAAAGACCAAAGCCTGCAGACAAACACAAGAAGTGATACGGGGATTGCGATGAAGAAGAACGCAAAACAAATAGACCATGCGGAAGGCCTACGCGCCACGACCCGCTCGACGGCAGCCAAGAGCCCGTCACAACTACACGTTGACCTGTTGCACGAACGGCGGCTTCAGTTGAAAGAAGTCCGCAACGTTCGCACCTTGCACCGCTCCTGACCGGTTAGCCCGCGCCCAAAACGCGCCCTGCTTCCCCACGCTCGCTGATTTTCACGCTGGTTCATCGACGTGGAGTTGAAACAGGCCTTGGAGATAGGAATGCTAACTAAATGATTTCGCTGTGCCAGCTACATACCGGCGTCGATGTAGCTGGAATTGACTGTGCGCCTACACCTGGAGACTTCACCATGCAACGCAAACTGATCGCTGCAGCAGCCGTTCTCTCCCTCGTTTCCGCCGCTGCTTTCGCCACGGGCACCTCGTCCAGCTCGAGCTCGACTTCGGGCGGCAACACCGCGGCAGCCGTGTTCGGCTACGGCTCGTTCACCGCAACCAACGCCGGCATCGCCAACGGTCACGCATCGTCGACGGCCGGCCAGGGCTTCGGCGTGACGGGCAACACGACCAACGCGACGACCGGCCACATCAACACGTCGTCGGTGGGCGGCAAGGGCTTCGGCGGTTCGACGGCAACGGGCACCTCGGGCGCCGACGCTGCTGCGAACGCCTGGAGCAAGCTGGGCGGCGGCTGGCGCTAAGCACGCGGCGACGGAGGGCGGACTTCGCCGCAACGGGGTTCGCTTATCCGCAACCGACGTGACCGTAGTTCGAAGAACAAAAAACAAAATCCAATCTTACTTGTTCGATAAGGAATGCAAATCATGAAACGCACTCTGATCGCTGCCGCACTGCTCTCGTTCGTCTCCGTCGCCGCAATGGCCACGACCACGAACTCCAGCTCCTCCTCGACCTCGGGCGGCTCGACGGCCGCGTCGGTCTCGGGTTTCGGCCATTTCACCGCCAGCAACTACGGCACGGCCAACGGCAACGCGCAATCGATCGCCGGCAACGCGTTCGGCGTGACGGGCAACGCGACCAACGCCACGACGAGCCACACCAACACGTCGAACGTGGGCGGTTTCGGTCACGGCAACGCGCAAGCGGGCGGCACCTCGGGCGCGGACGCAGCGGCCAACGCATGGAGCAAGCTGGGCGGCGGCTGGCGCTAAGCCGGCCTGAGCGCCCCAAGGCAGAGGCGGCGTCATGACGAGCGAGCGCTTGCGGGACTCCGCCTTTGCCGAACCTATAAAAAAACTCTAAGTCGTCCGGGACCGTCATGCGCCGTGGCGTCCCCTTTCTTCCGGAGCACCAAATGAACAAGACCACTTTGCAGTTGGCATGCGCGGTTCTGTTTTGCGCCGCGCAACTGGCCCACGCCGACACCACGGCCAATTCCTCATCCGGCTCGGTTTCGGGTTCGACGTCCACGGGTATCGGCCAGGGCGGCGGTTCGAGCCTGAACAACATCGGCACGTCGGCGAACTCGACGGCCAACACCAGTTCCAATTCCTCGTCGGTGGGCGGCCTCGGCGTCGCGACGGCCAGCGGCGGCCGTTCGTCGGCACAGGGCGGCTCGTCGAACGTGAACATCTCGCTGTCGATGCCGCAGCTCACGAATTCGGGCACGGATGCGAGCGGCACCGACGCGACCGGCAAGGCGGCGAGCGGCCCCGGTTCGAGCGCATTCGATACGCGCACGACGGTCGATTACAACCAGAGCTCGTACTCGGTGCGCACGACGCCGTCGATCGCGGCGCCCGCGCTCACGACGACGCTCTCCGACACCTGCATGGGCTCCGCCAGCTTCGGCCTGTCGATCACGGGCTTCGGCGCGACCGGCGGCACGACCCTCGTCGATCAGGCATGCGTACGTCGTCTCGATGCACGCGAATTCCGCGCGATGGGCCTGACCGATGTCGCGCTGGCGCTCCTGTGCCAGAGCGACGCGAACCGCCGCGCAGTCGAAGCGACGGGCCATCTGTGCCCGGGCACAACCACGCCGCTCGCGAAGTCGGGTGCTGACGCCGTGCTGTCGGACGATGAAAAGTATCGCGACCCGCTGGTCCGCGCGCGCCTCGGCTTGCCGGTGACCGCGGCGAACAATCCGGAAGTCAACATGAAGACGCAGGACGACGCGAAGCAGGCTCAGCCGGCGCCCGCGAAGCGGGTCGCGCAGCCCACGCCCGTCGCGGCCCGCGTGTACGATCAGACTGACGGCGCGAACGGCGTCGAAGTCGCGAGCGCGCCGATCGGCGAGAAGATCGAAGTCTCGCTGGTGAAGTGACGAAGCACCAGGTCCAATGGCGGAGTGGCGCCGTTAAACAGAAGAGACGCGCCTGTGACAACAGGCCGTCTCTCCCTTTGAAGGGTTGGCTCTGAAAGACTGGTCCCGGAGAGTCAACCCTCGTTTTCCCGCTGAGGCATGCGATGAAGAGTCACACGAAAATGGCGGCCATCGCGCTCGCGGCGAGTGCGGCAGTCTGGATGATGCGGATGAGCGCGCACGCCGATGCGAACGCCGGCGTGATCTGGGCCGCGAATCCGGTCGGTGTGCAGCCGATGCCCGATGCGCACGCGCTCGCGCTCTTGCCTTCGAGCGGCTATGTGCCCTTGCAGAGCTCGGGCGGAAAGTGCCTGCTCGTCGCGCGGCGCGGCACGCAGATCGTCGCGGTGGAATTGTCGCCGCTCTCGGTCGGCGCGAAAATCGTCGGCTGGAAGCCGCAGGAGATCGACATGAGCACGCTCACGTCGAAGTGGGGCTACCAGCCTCCGAAATCGTCGATCGATACGAAGAGTTTCGGCAATCCCGTCACGAACACGATCGCGGAACAGGGCAAGACCGATACGTCGAAGGGCGGATCGTATGCGCGCGCGAGCAGCTGGAGCAACAACAACGTCGAGGCGCATAGCAGCGCGATCGCGTCGAGTTCGGGCGAGACCGAAGCTGCCGAGTCCGTGACGGTGAACGGCAAGACGTACCGCAAGTACAGTCATTTCAAGCCGGCGACGGCTGAAGCGCCGGTGGCCGCATCGGACGAATACTTCTGTCAGTGACGCGCGCGCGTCATGTCGTGGCCGACTTGGCTTCGACGACCGGCGGCACGGGCAAGCCCGGATCCTGCGCGGCACGCGCTTCATTGCCGAAGCGCGCGACCGAGAACGAGAACGTGTTGATGCCGTGCTCGCTCGTCGCCGACACCGTGCCGCGATGCATTTCCGCCACCGCCTTCACGATGGCGAGGCCGAGGCCGTGATTTTCACGGCTGTTCGTGCGTGAGCTTTCCGCGCGGTAGAAGCGGTCGAAGAGATGCTCCTTGACATGCGGCTGGATCAGCTCGCCCGGATTGGCCACCGCGATGCGGATGCGTCCATGTTCGCGCGTGATCGAGACGGAAATGGTCGCACCCGGCGCGCAATGCTGGATCGCGTTCATCACGAGATTGGACAGCGCGCGTCCGAACAGCGACGTGTTGACGAAAGCGCGTGCATCGCCGGTTGCGACCGCGCGGACCTGCGCTTCTTCCAGCGGAATTTCCAGAAACTCGAGCGTGCGGTTGACCTCGGCCGCAAGCGACACTTCGACGAGGCCCGTCGCGCGCTCGCCCTGATCGGCGCGCGCCAGGAACAGCATGTCGTTGATGATCGCGCGCACGCGCTCGAACTCTTCAAGATTCGATTGCAGCGTGTGACGCAACTCGTCGATCGAGCGGTCGCGCGTCAGCGCCACTTCGGTCTGACCGATGAGAATGGTGACCGGCGTGCGCAGCTCGTGCGCGACATCCGCGTTGAAGGATTCGAGCCGGCCGTATGCGTGATCGAGCCGTTCCAGCGCGCCGTTGAAGGACTTCGCGAGATCCTCCAGTTCCATCGGCAGCGCGTGCGTGTTGAGGCGTTGCGAGCGATTGTTCGGACTCAGCTTCGATGCGTCGCGTGTGAGGCGGGCAAGCGGTGCGAGCCCGAGGCGCGCGACCGAATAGCTCAACAGCAGCACCGCGACGGTCGACAACGCCATGAACGCCGCGAGCGCGAGACCGAAGGCGCGCATCGTGTGGACGTTGGGGGAACAGTCGATCGCGACGAAGAGTTGCAAGGGCGGCCTGTCCGCGTTGGGCGGAATCGTCAGCGTGGTCATCAGCATGTCGTAGGCGCGGCCTTCGGGACGGAAGCGCGCATAGCCGCCCATCACACGTTTGATGACGTGGCCCGCGGGCGGCGAGCCGTATTCGAAGCGCGGATCGTTGCTGGAGACGGCGAAGAGCGTGGAGCCATCGCGCGGCGTGATGTCGGCGAGTTTCTCCTTCGCGATCTTCCATTTATCCGGGTTCGATACGTGCGTGACGATGAGCCGCGCAACTTCCGCGCGATTGTCGAGCGAGTCGCGCAGATGCTGCTCCAGTTGCACGCGCAGCACCAGGAAAAGCCCTGAGCCGACGAGCGAAAAAACGAACAACGCGACGAGCGCGAACATCACGGCGAGGCGCCGCGCTATGGAGCGCTGCGTGCGTGGTTCGTCCGGTGCCGATGCCCGCTGCGTATTCATGATGGTCTCGCGTCTTCCCTTGTTTCGCGCGTGTCGCGGGCTTCGCGCACTTCGAGCACGTAGCCCATGCCTCGCACGGTATGCAGCAGTTTCGTGCGGAACGGTCCGTCGAGTTTCGCGCGCAGCCGCTTGATCGCCGTCTCGACGACGTTCGTGTGGCTTTCGAAATCGACTTCCCAGACGAGCTCGGTGATCGCGGTCTTCGAGAGAATGTCGCCGTGGCGGCGTGCGAGCACGGAGAGCAACTGGAACTCCTTTGCGGTGAGATCGAGCCGCACGCCATCGCGTGTCGCACGGCGGCCGATCAGATCGACATACAGATCGCCGACGGAGATGAGCGTCGATTCCTGCGCGCGCGTGCGGCGTGCGAGCGCATGCAAACGTTCGACGAGCTCGAGGAACGAGAACGGCTTCGTCAGATAGTCGTCCGCGCCTTCACGCAACCCGCGCACGCGATCGTTGATGTGATCGCGCGCGGTGAGCATGATGACCGGCGTCGATTTCTGAAGGCGCAGCGCCTTCAATACCGCGAAGCCGTCGCGTCTTGGCAGCATCACGTCGAGCACGATCACGTCGTAGTCGTATTCGATGGCGAGATGCGTGCCTTCCTCGCCATCCATTGCGATATCGACGACCCAGCCTTGCTCGGTCAACCCCGAGCGCAGGTAATCCACCACTTTGTGTTCGTCTTCGACTATCAGGACTTTCATGCCTGGCACCTGTGCGCGTTCAGTGTGTGCTTACCGTGTTGTTCAACTGCTTACTATACGAGTCTCGCGGGCATCCTGCTTACGTTTTCTTCGCATCAGCGCGCGGGCGTCTTGTCCGTGGCGCTTGCCACGTCCTCGTCTTCGTGCGCCGCGTCATTCGCGTTCCACCCGCCGCCCAGTGCCTTCACGAGCGCCACCGACACGGTGCGCTGCTGCCCGTGAATCTGCACATCCTGACGCTCGCTCGTGAGCAATTGCTGCTGCGCGGTGATCACGTCGAGATAAGCGACGAGGCCGCCCGAATAGCGATCGTTCGCGAGGGACAGCAATCGTTGCGCATCGACGACGGCCGCGTGCGATTGCTTCTGCGCGCCGTCCAGCACCGACAATCCGACGATGCCATCCTGCACTTGCTGAAACGCGCCGAGCACGGTCTGCCGATAGTTCGCGACGGCCGCGACATAGCCCTGGTTCGCGAAGTCGACCGCGGCCGAGCGCCGTCCGCCATCGAAGACGACCTGGCTCGCCATCGTGCCGATGGTCCACACAAGACTCGGTGCGGAAATCAGGCTGGAGAGCGCCGTGCTTTCCCAGCCGATGGTCCCGTTCAACGTGAGGCTCGGGAAGAACGCCGCCTTCGCGACGCCGATCTGCGCATTGGCGGCAGCCATCGCGCGTTCGGCGGAGGCGACGTCGGGCCTGCGCTGCAACACGTCGCTCGGCACGCCGAGCGGAAGGGGCGGAAGCGGCCGCTCGGTCAGCGCGGGCGCGATCGAAAACTGCGGCGCGGGCGTGCCGACGAGCGCGGCGATGGCATGCTCGAATTGCGCGCGCTGATTCAGAAGCAGTTGCGCCTGCACGCGCGTCTGGTCGAGCTGCGCCTGTTGCTGCAAGACGTCAAGGCCGGATACTGCGCCCAGATCGTGTTGCGCTTGCACGTAGTCGAGCGCTTTCTTCTGAAGATCGACGGAGCGGTTCAGCACATCGATTTCGGCGTCGAGCTCGCGCATCGAGAAGTAGTCGCTGGCGAGGTCGGTGGTCAGCACGAGGCGCGCGTTCGCGAGATCGTCGCCCGACTGGTCCGCCGACGCGCGGGCGCCTTCCACCTCGCGCCGAATGCGGCCGAAGAGGTCGATGTCGTAATCGACCGAGGGCGCGAGCTTCAGATCGTTTTGCACGGTGGAGCTGTTCGGCGTCGCGTAGTTGTTGACGGGCCGGTTCCTCGAGATGCGCGAGCGCGACGCGTTCGCGCCGAGATTGATCTCGGGCAGCGCGAGCGCCGACGTCTGCGCAAGCGTCGCGCGTGCCTGGGCGTAGTGCGCGCTCGCGGCGGCGAGTGTCTGGTTTTGGGCGAGCGCCTGCGTTTCGAGGCCGTTCAACGTGACGTCGTCGAATGCCTGCCACCAGTCGAGCGCGAGCGGCGCATGCGAGGGCTCGCCCACGCGCCAGTATGAATCCGTCTTCCATCTCGGCGGCGTGTCGGCGACCGGCCGGCGATAGTCAGGCCCGACGGTGCACGCGGCGAGCATCGAAACGAGCGTGATGCACAGCGCGGCTTTCATGATGCGGCCTTGTTGCCCGAAGCGGGCTGCTGTTGCTTCTGCTGCGGCGCGATCACGACATGATCGCCGTCCGCGACCGAATCGCTCGGGTTGATGATGACCTTGTCCGTCGCCTCGATGCCGCTCTCGATTTCGAGCGATTGCCCGAGATCCTGTGCGATCACGATCTTGTGCAGACGCACGTGCCCATTTGCATCGACGACCGCGAGGCGCGGGCCTTCCGAGCGAAACAGCAGCGCATTGCCCGGCACCAGCAGGCGCGCGTGCGCGGTCGCGGGCAGCGCGACCTGCACATACGCGCCGGGACGCAGACGGCCATCGGGATTCGGCAGCGTCACTTCGATCTGCAGCGAGCGCGTGGGCACGTCGATCGCGCCGGAGATGTGCGTGATCCTGCCGTGAAACTGCTGACCGGGCAGCTCCGCCTGCGTGACCGTCACGTCCTGTCCGACCGAAACATTCTGCGCATACGCCTGCGGCAACTGCACGAAGACGCGCAACGGATCGGACTGCGCGAGCGCGAAGAGCGCGCGGCTCGTGCCGCTGCCCGCATCGATGAGATCACCGACATCGACGTTGCGTTGCGTGACGACGCCCGCGAACGGCGCGACGATGCGCTTGAACGATTCGAGCTGACGCAGGCGCTTCACGTTTGCATCCGCTGCGGCGAGGTTGGCGACGTCCTGGTTGTAGGTGCTTTGCCGTTCGTCGAGTTCCTGTTGAGACACTGCATCGCGCTGACGTAACTGCTGCCAGCGTTCGAGCGAGCTCTTCGCGAGGCCGAGGCTCGATGCCGTCTGATCGCGTTGCGCGACCGCTTGCGCCAGCTCCTGATCGATCTCGGGCGTGTCGAGATCGGCGAGCAACTGGCCTTGTTTCACGCGCGTGCCGATATCGACATACCAGTGCAGCAGATAACCTGTTGCGCGGGCGTAGATCGGCGATTCCACGAAGCCGCGCAGCGTGCCGGGCAAGGTCGTTTCACCGCCGCCGTCGGTTTGCGTCGGCAACACGACATTCACATACTGCTGTGCGTTCTGTTGCGTGCGCGAGGCAATCGAGCGGCTGTGCAGCACATCGGTGACGACGGTGCGCGCCGCGCCGATCGCGAGCAACGCGAGCACGATGACGAGCGCGATCTTCGCGCGCTTCCATTCGACATGGCGCGGCGGCAGCGCGGGCCCTTCGTTCGGGTCGCGAGCGGGAATCGCAAGCGATGCGTGGTTCTTTTCGGTCATGTTCGTCGGGATGCTGTGATGTCAGTGTTGGCCGCTGCCGTCTTCATGCTGCCCGGGGCCCTTGCGCGCGGCGCGGCGCGCGAGGCGCGCATGGATGCCCGCGAAGACGAGCGGCACGAAAAAGAGTGTGGAAACCGTTGCGAAGAGCAGCCCGCCGATCACGGCGCGGCCGAGCGGCGCGTTCTGCTCCGCGCCTTCGCCGAGACCGAGCGCCATCGGAATCATGCCGATGATCATCGCGAAGGCGGTCATCAGCACGGGGCGTATGCGGCTCGCGCCCGCTTCCAGCGCGGCGGTGAGCGCCGGCATGCCGGCGTTCAGACGCTGACGCGCGAACGAGACCATCAGAATGCTGTTCGCGGTCGCGACGCCCATCGTCATGATCGCGCCGGTGAGCGCCGGCACGCTCAGATGCGTGCCGGTGAGGAAGAGCATCCAGACGATGCCCGCGAGCGCGGCGGGCAACGCACTCACGATGATGAGCGGATCGATCCACGACTGGAAGTTCACGACGATCAGCAGATACACGAGCACGATCGCCATCGCGACGCCCAGCCCGAGACCGAAGAACGACGTGCGCATCGTCTCGACCTGGCCGCGCACGACGATCTGGCTGCCGCGCGGAAGCGTCTTGCGCGCTTCATCGACGAGAGAATTTACCTGGCGCGCGACGCCGCCGAGATCGCGCCCTTCGACGCTCACGAAGAGATCGATCACGGGCCGGATGTTGTAGTGCGTGACCACCGCGAACTGATTCTCCGGCGAGATGCGCACGAGATTGCCGAGCAGTTGCGTCGGGCCGTTGATCGATGCGGACACGGGCGTGCGCAGCAGCTCGTCGATCGACGAGACCTGATACTGGGGCGTCTGCACCGCGAGGTTGTACTCGACGCCATTGCGTGGATTGAACCAGAAGCCGGGCGCCGTCTGCGAGCTTCCCGACAGCGAGACGAGCACGTTCTGCGCGACGTTGCTTGCGGAGAGATTCAGTTGTTGCAGGCGCGTGCGATCCATCTGCAGGTTGATCGCGGGTTCGTCGAGCTTCTGCTGGATGTGCGTGTCGACATTGCCGGGAATCATGCGGACCTGCTTCATCAGCTTGCTTGCGACTTCGAAGTTCGCTTGAGCGTTCTGCCCTTGAATCTGCACGTCGATGGCGGCGGGCAGACCGAAGTTCAGGATCTGCGTCACGATGTCCGCCGGCTGAAAGAAGAACTCGACGCCGGGAAAGCGGCGCGGCAGGAGCGCGCGCAGTTGGTCGATGTATTTCTGCGTCGGCGCGTGATCGGGATTGAGCGCGACCTGGATTTCGCCGTCGAGCGTGCCGATGGTTCCGGCATTGCTGTACGAGAGATTGATGCCGCTATAAGGCAGGCCGAGGTTATCGAGTATCGTGGCGAGTTCGTCCTGGGGCACGATCTGGCGCACGACCTTTTCGACTTCGTCCGCGAGGCGCGCGGTTTCCTCGATGCGCGTGCCGGTCGGCGCGCGCATGTGCATGCGGATATCGCCCGCATCGACGCTCGGGAAGAAGTCCTCGCCGAGCACGAACACGAGCGCCGTCGAGAGCAGGCAAAAGCCGAGAAAGAGCGTGGCGAACAGGCGCCTTTTCACGAGCAGCGTCGACAGAATGACGATGTACGCGCCGCGCATGCGCTCGAAGCCGCGATCGAAACGGCGATGCATGCGCATGAAAAGATTCGGCTTCGCTTTCGCATCGGGCGCGTGGGCGTGTCCCATCAAAAGCATTGCCAGCGTCGGAACCAGCGTGCGCGACAGGATGTACGACGCGATCATCGCGAACACGACGGCTTCCGCGAGCGGCACGAACAGGAACTTGGCGACGCCGGTGAGAAAGAACATCGGCACGAACACGATGCAGATGCACAGCGTCGAAACGAGCGCGGGCACCGCGATTTCACCCGCGCCTTCGAGAATCGCGTCGTGCAGATTCGTGCCCAGATGCAGATGGCGTTCGATGTTCTCGATGGTCACCGTCGCGTCGTCGACGAGAATGCCGACGGCGAGCGCGAGGCCGCCGAGCGTCATGATGTTGATGGTCTGCCCGAGCGCATGCAGCACGATCAGCGACGAAAGAATCGAGAGCGGGATCGAGATCGCGATGATGCAGGTGCTGCGCCAGTTGCCGAGAAAGAGCAGGATCATCGCGGCGGTAAGCGCGGCGGCGATCAGCGCCTCGCGCACCACGCCCTGCACGGCGGCCTTCACGAATACGGACTGATCGAAGAGCGCGCTGATCTTCAGATCCGGCGGCAACGATGCGCGCGCTTGCGGCAAGAGGTCTTGCAGCGTGTTGACGATGGACAGCGTCGACGCGTTGCCGTTTTTCAGCACCGAGATCAGCACGCCGCGATGCCCGTCCTGCCGCACGATATTGGTTTGCGGCGAGAAGCCGTCGCGCACGTGCGCGACTTCGCGCAGATAAGTCGTCGCGCCGTTGAGGGTGCGCACGGGAATGTCGTTCAGGCCCGCGACGGTCGCGGGGGAACCGTTCATGTTGATCGTGTATTCCCTCGGGCCGATCTTCGCGGTGCCGGTCGGCAGGATCAGATTCTGCGCGTTGACGGCCTGCACGACATCGGTCGGCGTCAGGCCCTTGGCGAGCAGTGCGCGCGTGTCGAGATCGACGGAGATGAGACGCGTCTTGCCGCCATACGGATAAGGCACGGCCGCGCCGGGAATCGTCACGAGTTGCGGGCGCAGGAAATTGAGCGCGGTGTCGTTCAGATCCTGCTCGGACTGCTTCGGGCTGGAAAGGCCGAGCTGGATCACCGGAATGCTCGACGCCGAATAGCTGATGACGAGCGGCGGCGTCGCGCCCGGCGGCATCTGCTTCAATTGCGCCTGCTCGACGGCGACGGTCTGGGCGATCGCGGTCTGGATGTTCGCCGTCGGTTGCAGAAAGAGCTTGATGATCGCGATGCCGGGCAGCGATTGCGACTCGATATGCTCGATGTTGTTCACGGTGGTCGTGAGACTGCGCTCGTTGACCGACGCGATGCGATTGGCCATGTCCTGGGAGGACAGACCCGTGTAGTTCCAGATGATGCTGACGACGGGAATATCGATTTCGGGGAGCACGTCCACCGGCGTCGTCACGAGGACGAAGGGCGTCGCCAGCAGAATCATGATGGCCATCACGATGAACGTGTAGGGCCGTTTAAGCGCAACGTTGACTATCCACATTGAGTCGTTCGGAAGATGCTGGGGAAGGGCGCTGCGAAAGAGGCAAGTGCGGCGAGCGAGGCGTGCGGTTCGCCATGCGTGTCGCTATGGTAGTGGCCGGGTGCCAACGACAATATGACTTGAATATGGCGCGTCTGTCAGATTAGGCGAATTGAAAGCAAGCTTGCGAAAGCGCGCGGAAGGGTCGGGCGCCTGCTTGAAAATGATGGGAATAGCGGGGGCTGAGCGCAGGTAACGCTCTATGTCGCGTAGCGAGACGGCGCGGGATCATTCGCGGTCGATGGAAGCCGCGCGTGTCTCTTCTTGATGGGAATGACCGTCCGCTTACTGCGGCGTCTGTCCGAGCGGTGTCGTCGACATCGTGCGTCCTGAAGACGAGCTACCCTCCGTGGATGCGCCATAAGCGCCAAGCGAGCCGACCTTCGCTTCCGCTGCCTGGATGTCGGCCGGATAGAAGGCGTCGCGTTCGGACGGGTTATAGCCGGCTTGCTCGACGCGTTGCAGATCCTCTTTGACCTGTGCGCGTGTCAGGCCGTCGGACTGTGCGAGCGCGGCAAGCGGTGCGGCAGCGAGCGCGACGATGGCGATGCGTGTGACCAGTTTCATGGCGTACTCCTCATGCGAGTGAAGGATGAACGCGGCGTGCGGTTGCGCGATGTGCAGCGTCGGCACGCTTACCACAGCCACCACTGGATTCTATGTGCGTCACGGTGACGACATGCTGGCGAACGAATGGCGTTTTCGTCAGATTGGAGCGCACGCTGCACACGTCTGTGATTGCGTGCAGCCGATGATAGACTCGCCCGCGTGAGGCGGTTTGTAAGCCACTTAGAAGCACATCGTTCGCAGCTTGTCCGCGTACGTGATGTTGTCCCCAATATCGCATCAGGAACCGATAAATTGCCTTTCAATCTGCCGACCACCGCCACCGCGCCGTTTTGTCCATCGGAAGTCAAAGGCTCGGTGGCCGTTTCGCCGGGCGCGCCGCTCTGGAAGAAGCTCTTGCAATTCGCGGGGCCGGGCTTGCTCATCTCCATCGGCTATATGGACCCGGGCAACTGGGCGACGGATATCGAAGCCGGATCGCGTTACGGCTATAGCCTGCTCTTCGTGGTCATGCTGTCGAGCATCGCGGCGATGGTGCTGCAATGTCTCTCGATGCGGCTCGGCATCGTCACGGGAAAAGATCTTGCACAGTTGTCACGCGAGCGCTATGCGAAACCAGTCGCGAATGCGCAATGGATGCTGGCGGAGTTGTCGATCATCGCGTGCGATCTCGCGGAGGTGCTGGGCGGCGCGCTCGCGTTTCATCTGCTGTTCGGGGTTTCGCTGATATGGGGCGTGGTGCTCACCGCGTTCGATACGCTCATCGTGCTCGGCCTGAAGGGCAAGAACTTTCGCGATCTCGAAGCGATCATGCTCGGGCTCATTGCAACGATCGGCGTGGGTTATGTCGTCGAGCTCGTGCTCGTCAAGCCGCACTGGCCATCGGTCGCTGCGGGGCTCGTGCCTTCGATTCACGCGTTGAGCGAGCGCGAGCCGCTCTATCTCGCGATTGGGATTCTCGGTGCGACCGTGATGCCGCATAACCTGTATCTGCATTCGTCGATCGTGCAGACGCGCGTCGTGAATCGCGATGCGAAGAGCCTTGCTTCGGCGATCACGCTGTCGCGGCTCGACACCATCGTGTCGCTCATGCTTGCGCTGCTCATCAATGCGGCGATCCTGATACTCGCGGCATCGGCGTTTCATGCGACCGGGCATACGCAAGTCACGGAAATCGAGGATGCGTACAAGTTGCTCGCACCGATCGTCGGAACGGGGCTTGCCGCGATTCTCTTCGCGGTGACGCTGTTTGCTTCGGGACAAAGCTCCACGTTCACCGGGACCATCGCGGGGCAGGTGATCATGGAAGGGTTCCTGCGCCTGAAGATTCCTTGCTATCAGCGAAGGTTCATCACGCGTGCGCTCGCACTTGTGCCGGCGTTGATCGGCGTCTATGTGATGGGCAACGGGGCAGTCGGGAAGCTGCTCGTCGCGAGTCAGGTCGTGCTCAGCCTGCAGTTGCCGTTCGCGCTCTATCCGCTCATCAGGATGACGAGCGATCGAAGCCTGATGGGGACGTTCGCGAACAAGCCGCATATGAAGCTCGTCGCGTGGCTGCTGTTTGCCGTGATCAGTGCGGCGAATCTCTGGCTGGTCGTGCAGACGGCTGCGGAGTGGATCGGCTGAACGAAAAAGCGCCATGCACTCGTCGAGTACATGGCGCTTTGACCGAAGCCTTATTTCACGATCACCGCCGGCGCATTCGACCTCGCTGCCACTGCCGCCGGAATCGCCGCATCGACAGGGCGCGTTTCATCCACCGTAGTGCGTCCGCCATCGCGGAAGAACGCCTGCTCGGCCGCCTTGTTCAGAACGAGAATACTGATGCGCCGATTCGTAGGCTCATCGACGACATCCTTGTTGAGCGGCAGCACGTCGGCCAGCCCGCGCACCTGCAATACCTTGCTTTCCTTCATGCCCCCCGCAACGAGCGCGCGCCTTGCGGCATTGGCGCGCTCGCTCGACAGCTCCCAGTTCGAATAACCGGCCTGACCGCCCGAATAGGCGACCGCATCCGTATGCCCCGCGATCGACACGCGGTTATCGACATCATTCAGCGACGCGCCGATGTTGGTCAGAATCGTCGTCACATAGCCTTCGAGCTTCGAGCTGCCGGAAGCGAACATCGGCCGCTTGAGCGAATCGACGATCTCGATGCGCAATCCCTCGCTGGTGATGGCGATGCGAATCTGATCCTTGAACGCGCGCAACGCGGGCATCTGCTCGATGAGCGCCATCAGCTTCTGCTTGAGCTGCTGCAGCTTCTGCAGGTCGTCCTTCGCGACGGCCGCGCGTGCGATCGATTGCGGCACGGGCTGCGGCTGACTCTTGTTGCCTTCGCCCGGACGCGAGCTCGACAGATCCTTGCCGCCGCCCGTGATGACGCTCGTATGCGCCGAGGCGCCGCCATCGTTGCCGAACAACGCGGAGAGCGGCGTATTGAAGTACTGCTCAATGCCTTCCTTGTCGTACTTCGAGGTCGAGCCGAGCAGCCACATCAGCAGAAAGAACGCCATCATCGCGGTGACGAAGTCGGCGTAGGCGATTTTCCACGCGCCGCCATGATGCCCGTGGCCGTGCGCCTTCTTCTTCCGCTTCACGACGACGGTAGGCGCGAGCACCGATTGCAGCGGATCGCGTGATGGTTTCTCAGCCATGATGTCTATGCCGTGACGTTACGAAGCCGACTTCGGCATCTTGGTTGCGCGCACCGCGTCGTCGAGTTCCTTGAAGCTCGGACGGTCGGCGGTGAAGAGCACCTTGCGGCCGAACTCGACAGCTATCGTCGGCGCATAGCCGTTCATCGATGCGAGCAGCACGGACTTCACGCACTGGAACGGCTTCGCTTCAGCCGCGCCCTTGGCGTTGAGCAGATCCGCGAGCGGGCCGATGAAGCCATAGGCCAGCAGAATGCCGAGGAACGTGCCGACGAGCGCGCCCGCGATCATCTCGCCGAGCACCGCGGGCGCGGCGCCGACCGAGCCCATCGTGTGCACGACGCCCATCACCGCCGCGACGATGCCGAACGCAGGCAGGCCGTCCGCCATCTTCTGGATCGCATTGGCCGCGACCGAGCTTTCCGTGTGATGCGTCTCCAGCTCCTCGTCCATCAGATCCTGCATTTCGAGCGCGTTGACGTTGCCCGCCGACATCATGCGCAGATAGTCGACGATGAAGTCGAGCAGATGATGATCGGCCATCACGTGCTCATACTTCTGAAAGAGCGGGCTGGACTCGGGCGCGTCGACATCGGCTTCGAGCGCCATCATTCCTTCCTTGCGCGCCTTTTGGAGCAGCTCGTAAAGCAGCGCGATCAGGGCGAGGTATTTCTCCTTGGTGTATCCGCCGCCCTTGAAGGCCTTCGGGATGGCTTGCAGGGTCTTCTTGAGCGTGGCCGTCGGATTCGATACGACGAACGCGCCGATGGCCGCGCCGAAAATACACAGCAGCTCGAACGGTTGCACGAGGGCGGCGAGGTGACCGCCCACGCCGATAAAACTCCCGATCACCGAGCCGATGACCAGGACCCATCCGATGATGACAAACATGATTTCTCCGCAGATGTCCGGCGCCGCGGGCCGTGCGTGCTCGGATCGAGGCGCGCACGGCTCGCGACGCATTGTTCGCTTGTTGAGAGGCTTATCGGCTTTTATTAGCAAGACATTAAGGGGAGGCGCGCAACTTTTTCTGCGCAAATGTTTGCGCAGTAAAACTTGCGCTCGTTCGTCTGCGGACAGAAACCGAACATCGCGATTACGCCGCAGGTAATGGATTCGATGCACGCGCTTCGTCTAACATCGGCGACATGAACTCGACCCTCGCACGCGCCGACGTCCAATCGAGCGTCGGCACACTGTTGCGCGAATGGCGGCAGCGCCGACGCATGAGCCAGCTCGATCTCGCGGGCGTCGCCGATGTGTCCACGCGCCATCTGAGCTTCGTCGAATCGGGCCGCTCGCTGCCGAGCCGCGAAATGCTCATGCGCCTCGCCGAGCGACTGGACGTGCCGCTGCGCGCGCGCAACACGCTGCTCGTCGCGGCCGGTTATGCGCCGTTGTATCGCGAGCGCGCGCTGGCCGATCCGCAACTCGCCGCCGCGCGGCGCGCGGTCGATCTCGTGTTGAAGGGGCACGAGCCGTATCCGGCGCTCGCCGTCGATCGTCACTGGACGATGGTCGCGGCCAACGCGGCTTTCGCACCGCTCGTCGCATCGGCGCATGCGCAACGGCTCGCGCCGCCGGTGAACGTGCTTCGCCTGTCGATGCATCCGCAAGGTCTCGCCGATGTCATCGACAACTGGCACGAGTGGCGTGCGCATCTGCTCGCCCGGTTGCGCCGGCAGATCGACGTCTCGGGCGATGCGACGCTTGCCGCGCTCTTCGCGGAACTCGAGGCGTATCCCGCGCCTGCCCATGCCGGGCACGCGGCGCGGGCGGAAACCGACCCGGTCGTCGTGCCGTTGCGCATGCGTACGCAATACGGCGTGCTGTCGTTCTTCAGCACGACGACGGTCTTCGGCACGCCGGTCGATATCACGCTGTCCGAGTTGGCGATCGAGGCATTCTTTCCCGCCGACGACGCCACCGCCGCCGTCCTTCGAAAACTCGATGATGCAAGACGCTGAACTTGCGCCGCCGTCCGCATGCTTACAGAATTGAACCTAGTGAACGTGCGCGGATCAATGAAAAGGCAGGCTGCGCGCCGCACGGTGCGCAGCCTGTGTCAGCTTTTGTCCAACCAACGCGGAAGGCAGCGATGATTCAAACATTCGAGCAGGTAATCGGCGGGCAAAAGATGCAGTTCTGCGCGAGCATCGCGGAAGGCGGCGGACCGGCGCGCGTCATCATCAGCCGCGCGGATTCGGCGGAGTCGCTCGTGATCGTCGAAGCTGAAGGCATCATCGGCGCGATCAAGGCGGAAGTCGAAGCGCCCGATACGCTCGTCGCCGATGCCGTGCGCAAGGCGCAGCAGGAAGCGCTGATCGAGCGCGCGCTGGAAACCGGCACCGTGCAGACGACGAGCCTGTAGCGTTTCAGCCCAGTCCACAGAAGAATGCCCGCGCGGCTTTTGCGGCCGCGCGGGCATTGCTTCGTGTGCGCGCCCATTGGCTGTTGAGCGGCTCACATGCGCGGCTCGCCGTTCTTCGGATCGGCGGGCACCATCGGCGTGGCGGAATCGGGTCCATCGGGCATGTCCGGGTCGTCGGGGTTCGGCGGGGCGTCCGGGTCGAGCAGCTTGTCCGGGTCCGGTTCGAGCGGCTCTTCGGGGGAGCGAGGCATCGTCGACATGGTGATCTCCTGAATCTTCCTTCGAGTGATGGATCGGCGCGCGCTCTCGGTTTTTCAGCGTGCTTCGGCCGAAGTTCGCAACGGACGTACCTGCCGCCGCCCGTCCTCATTCCGCCTCTTCGGGAAGCGCACCGCACGCGGGTGTCGCGGCTTCCCGTTTCGCGCTCGCCGGATTGTTCACATGACGCGCGATCAGCGCCGCGCCCAGCAGGAGCGCCACGGAAATCCACGCCGACGAGCGCACCGCATCGACGATATGTTGGGCGTTCGCCGCGCCGTCGCCGTGCGCCGCGAGCGCGCCGAATGCCGCGACGCCGATCGCGCCCGCCGCCTGCCGCGCCGTGTTGAGGACCGCCGACGCCGTGCCGGCGCGCTCGTGGCCGACGGTGCCGAGCAACGCGGTCGTCATCGCCGGGACCGCGAGGCCCATGCCGGACGGAATCAGCAGGAACGGCACGAAGAGCGCGGCCGTGGGCGTCGTCGCATCGACGAAGGCGAGCGCGGCGAAGCCCGCGGCGTCCAGAAGCGCGCCGCCGATCATCGGACCGCGCGAGCCGAAGCGCGCGACCACGGGGCCGCTCGCCAGGTTCGAGATCAGGAAGCCGCCCGTCAGCGGTAGGAACGCGAGACCGGTTTGCAAGGGCGTGTGCCCGAGCACGCGCTGCAAGTACAGGCTCAAAACGAACACCATTCCATAATAGGTAAGATTCACGCCGATACCGAAGACGACGGCCGCGCTGAACGTGCGCTCGGCGAAGAGCGAGAGCGGCAGCATCGGCGCGCGGCCTCTGCGTTCGACCGCGATGAACCCGCCGCCCGCCGCCAGGGCGAGCACGAGTCCGCCGGTCACGAGCGGATGCGCCGCGCCGAGCGGACGCAGTTCGATCACCGCGCCGACGAGCGCCGCAAGCGCGACGATCGCGAGCGCCTGGCCGGGCAGATCGACGCCGCGTGCATGCCTGGCATCTTTCGCGCGCGTCTTCTCGACCCACGCGAGCGTCGCCGCAATGCCCGCCGCGCAGATCGGCAGATTGACCCAGAAGATGCTGCGCCAGCCGAACGCCGCGATCAGCACGCCGCCGACGATCGGGCCCGCCGCGATCGACACCGCGCCCGCCGCGGTCCACAAACCGACCGCACGCGCGCGCAAGCGCCGGTCATGGCCGCATGCCGCGTTCAGGAGCGCGAGCGAGTTCGGCAGCATGCCCGCCGCGCCGATGCCTTGCAGGGCGCGCGCGGCGATCAGCTCCGTCGCATCGCGCGAAAAGGCGCACGCGAGCGACGCAAGCGCAAAGAGCGCGAGGCCGCCGAGGAACATGCGCCGCGCGCCGAAGCGGTCGCCGAGCGAGCCCGCGGAGAGCATGAGCGCGGCAAAGGCGAGCGCGTAGCTGTCGACGGTCCATTGCAGGCTCGCGACACTCGCGCGCAGATCGTGTCCGATGCTCGCGAGCGCGACATTGACGATCGAGACATCGAGCTGAGAGACGACGAAGGCGACGCTGGTCGCCGTGACAACGAGGATCTGTCGCGCGGACAGATGCGTGCCGGATGAGGAAGGGTTCGCGTTCATGCCGTTTATCGTAAGCGCGTCGCGCGTTCGATGTTTCGGCCTCGCCTGAAACGTGAAAGTCGAATGAAAATGGCGCGCCGGGAGAGCGGCGCGCCATTTTTTGCAGCGATGTCAACGCTGAATCAGCGGGCTTCCTTGAAGAAGAGCGTCGTCAGCGCGCCGAGCGCGCACAGTGCGCCGACGTAGAGCGCGGGCGCCATCGGGCTCGATTTCATCATCAGCGAGACGACGATCGGCGTGAGTCCGCCGAACACCGCGTACGCGACGTTGTACGAGAACGAGATGCCCGAGAAGCGCACGGCGGGCGGGAAGGCCTTCACCATCACGAACGGAATCGCGCCGATCACGCCGACGAAAAAGCCCGTGAGCGCGTACCACGGCAGCAGCACGGAGGCATCGACGGCGACCTGCCGGAACATCAGCCAGTACGACACCGCGAGCGCCACGCCGCCGATGAAGATCGTCTTGCCCGCGCCGATGCGGCCCGCGATCGCGCCCGCGATCACGCAGCCGATCGTGAGGCAGAGCGTCGCCGCGCAGTTCGCGACGAGCACCGTCGCCGGCGCGATGTGGAATTGCTTCTGCAGCAAGGTGGGCGTCATCAAAATAACGACGACGATCGCCGCCGAGAGCATCCACGTGAGCAGCATCGAAACGATCACCGCGCGGCCGTGGTCGCGCAGCACCGCCTTGAGCGGAATCTCCGCCGCGAGCGACTTGCGCTTCTGCAACTCGGCGAACACCGGCGTTTCGTGCAGCCAGCGGCGCAGATAGACCGAGCACAGGCCGAACAGGCCGCCGAGCAGGAACGGCAGACGCCATGCGAAATCGGCGACTTCGGCAGGCGCGAACGACTTGTTGATCGCCGTGGCGATCAGCGAGCCGAGCAGGATCCCGGCCGTCAGACCGGCCGTAAGCGTGCCGCACGCATAGCCGATATGGCGGCCCGGCACGTGCTCGGAGACGAACACCCACGCGCCCGGCACTTCGCCGCCGACCGCCGCGCCCTGCATCACGCGAAACAGGAGCAGCAGCACGGGCGCCATCAGGCCGATCGACGCGTACGTCGGCAACAGGCCCATCAGGAGCGTCGGCACGGACATCAGCAGCACGGAAAGCGTGAACATGCGCTTGCGGCCGAGCAGATCGCCGAAGTGCGCCATGACGATCCCGCCGAGCGGACGCGCGAGATAACCGGCCGCAAAGATGCCGAAAGTCTGCAACTGACGCAGCCAGTCGGGAATCGACGGCGGAAAGAACAGTTGGCCGATGACCGGCGCGAAGAACACAAAAATGATGAAGTCGTAGAACTCGAGCGCGCCGCCGAGCGCGGCCAGCGTGAGCGTCTTGTAGTCGCCGCGCGTGAGCGCACGGCCGGCCGCGCGAGGGGCGTCGGACAGAGGTGTTGCCTGCATCGGAAAAAGGGACCCGTGAGTGAAAAAGCCACGCATGACGCGCGGTAGGACGAGGCTTCGCCCTGCGGGAGTGACAAACGCGCCGGGTGGACGCGAAGCGAAGGCCGGGGCACGGAACGGCAACGATCCGGGCCGGGCGTCAGCGGGCGCGGAGTCGAAAGCCGCCGCCCGTCATCCGCGCTGCGCGACGCGACGGACAGCCGCGGCGCAGCTTGCTACGCGACGTCTCGGTAAAACGGCGGAAGCGGGAACTTTTGAGCCAGACGCGGCATGTTACAGGATGAAAGCCGGCGAAAAAGGGAAAAGCCGTTCTATTTTCGAGACGGTTGCGCGCACGAGACGAACGGCGACCGAAACGCTGCACAGTCACATGCGTTGACAATTCGGATGAGTCCGATGGGAAAGGGTCGTCCCGCTGCCCAGAATGCGCAGCTTGATTATCCCCGTCTCATCCCGCGACGAGACGCCCGGCGGTCGCCTGCAGTACGGCATCCGCCCCATGTCCCTTGGACTCATCAGGTAAGACACCATGCGCGTCGCCGTTTTGCAAACCGACCCAAGTTATCGAAATCTCATCAGCGATGTCGTCAAACGACTCGGCCATACGTGCGTGACGTTTGGCGACGGCCTCGTGCTGTCGAAAGCGCTGTCCCGCTCGACGGTCGATCTGCTGATTCTCGACTGGAATTCCACGGGCCTCTGCGGGCTCGACCTGCTGAAATCCGTGCGCTCGAGCTTCGGCGAGCGCGTGCCGGTCATGTTCGCGACGCCCGACGGCGCCGAGCACAACGTGGTCTGCGCACTGACCGCAGGCGCGGACGATTACATCGTTTATCCCATCCGGCCGGGCGAGTTCGGTGCGCGCGTCGAAGCGCTGTTGCGCCGTGCGTATCCCGCGACATCGACCGCGTGCCTCGAAGTCGGCCCGTACCGCTTCGACGCCCGCCAGCAAATCGTGACCGTGCGCGGCAAGCCGGTGCAACTGAGCGGCACGCAATTCCGCCTGGCGCAGCTTTTCTTCTCGAATATCGGCCGCGTGCTGTCGCGCGATCATATTTTCGCGATGGTCTGGGGCCGCGAATTCCGCGAAACCACGCGTACCATCGACAGCCACGTTTCGCGCCTGCGCCTCGCGCTCGAAATCGAGCCGGTCAACAACTTCCGTTTGCAGCCGGTGTACAAGAGCGGCTATCGCCTGCTGCATCTCTACGATGAAGGCGAAGATTCGCGCGGCGGCCTGGTCGGTCCCGCCGCTGCGCAGATCGCGGCCTGAAGTCGCCGTCCAAAAAATAATGCCGTCGCGAGGACGGCATTTTCGTTTTTGCTTCGCCTTAAACTGCCGGCAGCGCGGGGCGCGTCTCGACGCCGCGCCGAATCAATGCCTCGATTTCCTTGCGCTCCTCGCCCGCGAGCGGCAGACGCGGGGGGCGCACCGGCTCCGTGCCCAATCCGACGATCGCCTCGGCCAGCTTGATGTTCTGCACGAGCTTGTGCGACACATCGAGCGCGAGCAGCGGCGCGAACCAGCGATAGATCGCGCGCGCTTCCTCGAACCGTCCGGCGCGAATCAGCTTGTAGATCGCCACCGTCTCGCGCGGGAACGCGCACACGAGACCTGCGACCCAGCCGTGCGCGCCCATCAGCATCGCTTCCATCGCGAGATTGTCGACGCCGCAGAAAAGCGCATAACGATCACCCGTTTCGTTGATGAGATCCGTGATTCGGCGTACGTCTCCGCTCGATTCCTTGATCGCCGCAAACTTTTTGTCTTCGGCGAGCTCGGCGAACATCTTCGGGGTGACATCGACACCGTACGCGAGCGGATTGTTGTAGACCATGAGCGGCAACGGGCTCGCGTCGGCGACCATGCGGAAATGATTGAGCGTCTCGCGCCGGTCTGACAGATAGCGCAAGCCCGGCAGCACCATGTAGCCGGCCGCGCCGTGGCGCGCAGCGCGCTCGGCCTGGCGGCAGCCGTCGAGCGTGCTGTTTTCCGCGATCGTCAGCAGCACCGGCACGCGGCCGCGCGCGGCGTCCACGGCGATGTCGAGCACGTCGAGCTTTTCGTCGAGCGATAAGGTCGATGCTTCGCCGAGCGATCCGCACACGATGATGCCGTCCACGCCGGCTTCGATCTGCGCGTCGACATTCTTCGCGGTCCACGCGCGGTCTATGCTGAAATCGGCGTTGAACTTGGTGGTCACGGCGGGCATCACGCCTTCCCAGATATGCGTCACGGCAGCGCTCCGAAAGTGATTGAACGGTACGCAGTGTAAGCACCGAAAAAGCGGGCGTCTTGCGTGTTTCGCGCGCGCCGCGTGCCGATTTCGGCATAGCCGTTTCGCTGCGAAAGTGCGGCGCGGCGGGCGTGCCGACGCGGTATCCGCCTGTGCCGATATCGTCATGAAAACGATCCAGCCGCTTCAAGACGCCGGTCGCGCGCGTTTTTAGGATAGGCGGCATGAAAACCATCGACATCATCGACTCGCATACGGGCGGCGAGCCGACGCGCCTCGTGATCGCGGGCGGCCCGGATCTGGGCGGCGGCTCCCTCGCGCAACGGCTCGACGCGTTCCGCACGCGCTTCGACGACTGGCGGCGCGCCATCGTCACCGAACCACGCGGCTCGGACGTGATGGTGGGTGCGCTCTTGTGCGAGCCCGACGATCCTTCCGCCGCGGCGGGCGTCATCTTCTTCAACAACGTCGGCTATCTCGGCATGTGCGGGCACGGCACGATCGGGCTCGTCGCGTCGCTCGCGCATGCGGGAAAGATAGCGGCGGGGCGGCACCGGATCGATACGCCCGTCGGTCCCGTCGATGCCACGCTCAACGCGAACGGCAGCGTCAGCGTGCGCAACGTGCCGGCGTATCGGCATCGGCGCGCGGTGACGGTCGACGTGCCCGGCCACGGCACGCTCACCGGCGATGTCGCGTGGGGCGGCAACTGGTTCTTTCTCGCCGCGGATCACGGGCGCGAACTCGAGCCCGCGCGCATCGCCGGGCTGACCGCGTTCACCGAGGCGATCCGCGATGCCCTGCACGCGCAGGGCATCACGGGTGCGGATGGCGCGTACATCGACCATATCGAGCTTTTCGCGGATTCGCCCGTCGCGGGCGTGGACAGCCGCAATTTCGTGCTGTGTCCGGGCAGCGCTTACGATCGCTCGCCGTGCGGCACCGGCACCAGCGCCAAGCTCGCGTGCCTCGCGGCGGAAGACGCGCTCGCGCCGGGCGAAGTCTGGCGTCAGGAGAGCATTATCGGCAGCGTGTTCGAGGGCAGCTATGCAATCGACGGCGACGCGCTCGTCCCGACGATCACCGGCTACGCGCACATCATGGGCGAAGGGCGTCTTGTCTTCGACGAGCGCGATCCGTTCAAGCTCGGCATCGCATGAAGGCGGACGTCATCGTCGTCGGCGGCGGAATCGTCGGGGCGGCGTGCGCGGCGGAGCTCGCGCTGCGCGGCATGACGGTCGAGGTGCTGGAAGCGCGCGGCATCGGTGGCGGCGCGACGGCGGCGGGCATGGGCCACGTCGTCGTGATGAACGATTCGCCCGCCGAGTTCGCATTGGCACGCGCTTCGCGAGAACTGTGGCTCGCACTGGGCGCCGAACTGCGCGGGCGCGAGGCGTTTTCGCGTTGCGGCACGCTCTGGATCGCCGAAGACGACGAAGAGCTCGACGCCGCCCGTTCGATGCGCGATGCCTTCGCGGCGGCGTGCGTGCGTGCGCACATGCTCGATCGCGCCGCGCTGCGCGAGGCGGAGCCGGCGGTGAGCCACGCGATGCAAGGCGGATTGCTGATCGACGACGACGCGATCGTGTACGCGCCCGCCGCGGCGCAATGGCTTCTGACGCGCTCGACGCGCATCCGTGTATCGACCGGCTGCGCGGTTCGTGCCGTCGACGCCGGCGACGCGCATGCCGTCGTCACGCTTGCGAACGGCGACCGGCGCACGGCCTCCCACGTCGTCATCGCAAACGGGCTGGCGGTGCCGGATCTGATCGGGGACGTGCCGCTCGAAGCGAAGAAAGGGCATTTGCTCGTTACCGATCGCTATCCCGGCACGATCCATCATCAGGTGCTGGAACTCGGCTACATCAAGAGCGCGCATCACGCGCGCGGCACGTCGGTCGCGTTCAATGCGCAGCCGCGTCCGACGGGGCAGGTGCTGATCGGCTCGTCGCGCCAGTTCGGCACGCGCGATCCGGCTGTCGAGATCGACGTGCTCGGCGCCATGCTCGCGCGCGCGACGCGTTATCTGCCAGGCATCGGCGCGCTCAACGCGATCCGCGCATGGACCGGTTTTCGTGCCGCGACGCCCGACGGCCTGCCGCTGATCGGCCCCGCGCGTTTCCCGGGCGACCGGCTGTGGCTCGCGGCGGGTCACGAAGGGCTCGGCGTGACGACGTCGCTCGGTACGGCAAAGCTCATCGCCGCGCAGATGCTCGGCGAGCCGGCTCCGTTCGATATGCCCGACATGCACGCTTTCTCACCGCAACGATTCGCACGGGAGCACGCCGATGGATGAGCGCGTGCGCGTGGTCATCGACGGCGAGCCGCTCACCGTGCCCGCGTTCACGACCGTCGCGGCCGCCGTCGCCATGCGCGGCGTCGGCGGCACGCGGCGCTCCGTCACCGGCGAGCCGCGCGCCGCGCTATGCGGCATGGGCGTGTGTCACGAATGCCGCGTGACGGTCGATGGCCGCGCGCATGTGCTCGGCTGTCAGACGCTGTGTCGCGACGGTCTTTCCATCGAGACGTTGCGATGAAGGTCGAACAGGTCGATATCGCGGTCGTCGGCGCGGGGCCGGCGGGTCTGAAGGCGGCGCGCATAGCGGCGCGAGCGGGCGCACGCGTCGCGCTCATCGACGACAATCCGCGCCCCGGCGGTCAGATCTGGCGGCAAGGGCCGACGCTCGCGCCCGCCGCGCAACTTCGCCAGTGGCTCGATGAAACGCGCTCGCTTGAAAACTTCGTCGGCATGAACGGGACGAAGGTCGCCGCCGCGCCCGGCAGCAAACGGCTCTTGCTCGAACGCGACGGCGCGCCGCTCGTGCTCGCGTATTCGAAGCTCATCCTCGCAACGGGCGCGCGCGAGCGGCTGCTGCCCTTCGACGGCTGGACCCTGCCCGGCGTGACGGGCGCGGGCGGCCTGCAGGCGCTCGTGAAGGGTGGAATGCCGGTGCGCGGCGAGCGCATCGTCGTCGCGGGCAGCGGGCCGCTTCTGCTCGCCGCCGCCGATACCGCGCGCCGTCACGGGGCGCAGGTCGTCGCGGTGGTCGAACAGGCGTCACCGGCGCGTGTCGCGCGCTTTGTCGCGTCTCTTGCGCTGACACCGGCAAAGCTGGCTCAGGCCGTCGGGCTCGGGGTCGCGTGCTATCGACCAGGCGGTGTCGTCGTGAGGGCGCATGGAAGCGCGCGCGTGGACGCGGTCACGATTCGCGTGCGCGGGCGCGAAGAAACGCTCGTAGCGGATCGCGTCGCGTGCGGATACGGCCTCGTGCCGAACGTGACGCTGGCGCTCGCGCTCGGCTGCTCGACAGACGAACGCGACGGCGCGATTCACGTCGACGATTTGCAGCGCACGTCGCTGGAAGACGTCTTCGCGGCGGGCGAATGCACAGGCATCGGCGGGATGGAACTGGCGAGCGTCGAAGGCGCGCTCGCGGCGCACGCGGCGCTCGGTATCGCCGCCGATGCGCGTCTCGTGCGCGAGCGCGATCGCTGGCGTGCCTTCGCCCGGCGCGTGGCGCACGCGTTCGAACTCGGCGCCGACGCCCGCGCGATGCAGTCGCCGGACACCGTGTTGTGCCGCTGCGAGGACGTGTCGATCGGCGAAGTCGCCGCGCACGCGAACTGGCGCGAGGCGAAGCTGCAGACACGTTGCGGCATGGGGCCGTGTCAGGGGCGCATTTGCGGCGAGGCGGCTGCTGTCTATTTCGGATGGCCGTGTACGGCGGCGCGCCCGCCATTCGCGCCGGTTCGCATCGATACGCTGATCGCCGCGCGCGAGAGCGCCGAAACGCCCGTTTCATAGTGGGGCCAGCGCGAATTTCGTCCGCGCATGCGCGCTTCTATAATCGGTTGCCTGACCGATCAGGACGCAACCGACCTCCTTACGCATGACGAGCACGACAGGCCTCATGACGAACACCGCGCCGATCGCGCAACCTCCGGCGTCGACGCTCTCCGACATGCTCGCGCATTTCGCGCTGCTCGCGCCGGTGTTCGACGCGATGCCCGACATCGTGTTCTTCGTGAAAGATCGCGAGGCGCGCTACGCGATGGTCAATCGCACGCTCGCGCGCCGCTGCGGCCACAAGGACGACAAATCGGCGCTCCTCGGCAAGACGGCGGAGGACGTGTTCCCGCGGCGCTTCGGACGCATCTACACGGCGCAGGATCAGGCGATCATCGCGCAGGGACATCAGTTGATCGACCAGCTCGAATTGCATCTGTATCCGGGGCGGGAGCCTGGCTGGTGCATGACGTGCAAGCAGCCGCTCCATGACACGCAGGGCAATATCGTCGGGCTCGCGGGAATATCGCGCGACTTGCAGGCCGCCGAAGGCACGCATCCCGCCTACAGCCGGCTTGCGGCGGTCGTGCAGCACATCCAGGAGAACTACGTGCAGCCGCTTAACATGCGGCAGCTCGCGCAGATGGCGAACATGTCGATCGCGCAACTGGAGCGGTATTTTCACAAGGTCTTTCATCTGACGCCGCGTCAGGTGTTGCTGAAGACGCGCCTCGACGCAGCCACTGCGCTGCTCGTCTCGAACGGAAAAGTCACCGATGTCGCCGCGCTATGCGGCTACACCGATCACAGCGCCTTTACGCGCCAGTTCAAGGCGACGGTCGGCATCACGCCGAGCGAATATCGGGCGCTGTTGCAAGCGGGCATGTCAGGGGCGTCGCGCCCCGATTCCGCGCGAGAAGCAAACGTCTGACGGGAAAACAGGGGCACGGCTCGCGCAAAAAATACACGGTCGTGCGTTCCGGTTGCGGTTTCGTGCGGCGCGCCTCGGCCGGAATGCCCGTCCCATGCGGGTTTCCCGGCAGCGAATGCAAGTCGGTCCGCTTTTTGCTCGCTCTGGCTCGCGGCGACCGGGCAAAATCTTCGCGTCGGCGCCGCTCAAAAACCGCGAGGCGTTCCGCACCGGCGCACACGCGACATAAATTACGGTGCGTGCGGAATTCCCGCCGCGTTTTCGTGTCGATCAATGCGCGCAACAGCGTGCGCGGCGGCGAGAGGATGGAGACCCGTCGCGAGAATTCCGTTTTTTGGCAGCAGAAAAGAACATCATGAACGAAGTGGCAAGACTGGGGCATATGCGGATCGTGCTCATCGAGGACGATCCCGAGAGCAGGGCATCACTGCAGATGTTGCTGGAAGAAGAAGGTGCGGACGTAGTCGCGGTGGCCGACGCCGAAGACGGCGCGCAAGCCGCGATCGAGCATCTTCCCGATGCGGTGATCTGCGATCTCGATCTACCCGAGATGGACGGTTTCTATCTCATCCAACGTTTGCGGGATCACGAAATACGCGGCAATCTGCCGCCGTCCGTGGCGATCGCGCTGACGGGACACGGCGGCGACGAATACCGATTACGAAGCATCGGCGAAGGTTTCCAGCATTTCATGACGAAACCCGTGCATCCCGACGAACTCGTCGCGCTGATACAGGACGCAGTTGGCGCGCGCGTGGTGATGTGAGGCGTTCGGGGCCGCCGCTGACGGGCGGCCCGTGTTTCTTACGACCGGTCGCGGTTGCGCGCCCGCGTCGCGCCCGTGATGACGGCGATGCCCAGCATGATGACGGCGACGATCATGATCGTATGCTGCGCGACGTGCATCGCGACGAGCGCCCACGATACCCCTCCGATCAGAATCAGCCAGCCTACCAGGTAGATGATCAACGTCATCGACTTCTCCTTTTTCGTTGTGTGCTAGAAATCGTTGCGTGTCCTTCAAGAAAGGGCCTTATCCTTTCGACGCCGAAGCACGCATAAGTTCACTCATGCAAGGGGCGTACCGCGGGTGGCATCTCGGACATGAGCAAGAGCCAAAGCATGCTGACCGTGCATCGAAGGCCAGATGCTTTTGTGTCCCTTGGTGGGCTTCGCTTCTGCGAAATTGATACCTAAGAAAAGATCGACGACGACTGTCTACCTTATCGGCGCGGCGTCCTTCTCAGTCGGTACCATGGCCGCCGCAAGATTCGTCCGCGCGCGCCGTATCAGATCAGAAGCTGCTTGATGCGTCGTTTGATTGAATTCTTCAAACGGCGCATCGACGTCCTATTCGCGTCGGTGCCGTAGGACGCATCAGATATGAACGCGCCGCTCTGATTCAATTCGTAACCGGATCGAACGGTCGACGGTGATGGTGGTTGAAAAGGTACGAAAACCCCCGGCTTGCGCAGAACGAAGTCGAAAGACATTTTCATCGCGTATGTGTCGATGTGCTCGAGCTTCGCGAGTCTTTTCCAGTGCTTTTCGTACATACCCTCGATCAGACTGGGTGTCGGATTCCACTTGTGGCTCAACGGCGCGTGATCGTTGCGCGAGTCCCAGGTATAGCGCCAGTCCGGAACAACGACCCCGACCCCGCCGCCTGGCTTAACCAAGCTCAGCCAGTAGCTGATGATTTCCTCCGGATTCGCCACATGTTCGAGCATGTGGAGGGAGACGATGAAATCGACGGAATCCGGTTTGAACGGGAGATTATCGGGCATTGCCAACACAGCGGAGGCGGTCGATGCCTGGTGAGCACCGCTTGCCTGATCCGATGGGGGCATACGAGCAATATCGATCGGAAGCAAATATGGCGAAATCGTCCTGGCGCCGCAACCTACGTTCAGGCCGTTCAGTTGCTCGATCGTGTAACCGTTTGGCATCGCACGCAGCGCGGCTTCTTCTTCTCTGGCCAGCAATAAGCTGACTTCATCGCCCATATACAGAACGACCGTCTTCGACTTCATAGCGAAGTATTCGCGCTGAACGGTGCTCAGTGGTGAGAGCAGACTGATGTTGTGGGCTCCGTCTATCGGCCCCTCCATCTGCTCGCGGATGGATTCGACGGTTTGATCATCAAGCGGGTGTTGTTTTCTGATGCCTTTCATTGGGGCCCCAGGCTTTCAACTTGGCTATCCGATTCTAACTGAAGGTTTAGCTGCACTCCGCGTAAAGGCCGTCACCTAGCCGGGGATTGTCGCTCCGGGAGATGTTTGCGCCGAGGCGCGCCGTTCTGATATCAGTGCCCGCACGGCGTTCCTAGATGGAACCTCGATATATCGATAGGCGCAATCCGCGATCGCGAGCATCAGCACCGATAGCAGCACCTGCCCCCATATGTGGCTGATGTCCTTGGCGATCATTATCGTGGGTCCGATGAAGTGATCAGCGTAGTACATGATCGGTTGATGCACCATGTAGAGCGCGAAACTGATCTCGCCCAGATGCATCATCGGCCGGTTCGAAAGCATCTTCGACAGCAGCCCGCGCTGGAATGCGAACACGAAAATGATCGCGACCATTGCCGGCTGATAGTAGGCGCTGTTCGCGAGCGTCGGCCACTTGTGCCACGTAGACCGGTACAGCACGACGAGAAACCAGAGCGACGCGATTTCCAGCGCGGTGAACAGCGCGGCATCGAACCACCGATCGCCCATGCCTTGCAGGCGATTGAACAACAGCCCGAGGCTCAGACCGATGATGAAATCAAATATCCGGACGTAGGGCGATACCATCATGAGCCACCAGTCGAACGAAAACGCTTGCATCTTCGTTCGCAGCAACAGCGCGATCAGGAACAGGCAGGCGAATGCCGCGATCCCCGCCAATGCCGCGCGCGTCGCGCTGCGACTCACGCCGAAACGGTTGAAGGCGAACAGCAGGAACGGAAGCGAGATATAGAAGAACAACTCGTCGGAGATCGACCACGACACGCCGTTGTAGGAGAAGATGTTCGCGCCGTCTGGATACCACGCGTGTAGCAGGAACACGTTTGCCAGCGTTTGCCAGTCTGTGTATTGCGTGCCACGAATCCAGATCAGCGGCACGACCGCGGCGAACATAAACAGGTGCAGCGGCCAGATACGGGCGACGCGCAGCGCCCACAATTTCGCGACCGATCCGACCGTCAGGCTTTCGAACTTGTCGGCGTAGTTGTGCGCGAGGATAAAGCCGGAGAGCAGGAAGAAGAACCCTACGGCCAAACCGCCGGTCTCGTACGGGTAGCCGAAGTGAGCAAAAACTACCGCTGCGGCTGCGATGAATCTGAGCGACGTAAGGGGCTTCAGCATGTTTCCTCGGGCAAATTCTTGTAATTTTTCGTCGGACGGATTTTATATGAACCGACTTAAAACCGTGAAAAAACAGCGCCGTA
>Ga0105251_10000640_pt1 | contig 32145 bp, 39 predicted proteins | sample KBSS64metaG_FD_80424 | JGI IMG/M metagenome (GOLD analysis project Ga0105251, IMG submission 80424) | Switchgrass rhizosphere microbial communities from Kellogg Biological Station, Michigan, USA - KBS S6-4 metaG | ecosystem: Host-associated > Plants > Roots > Rhizosphere > Soil | place...
AAGAGAAATCGCTCAATAGATAGGGTTAAATAGACGATTAATATATTAGTCGAAATATATCCATTAATATATTTGCTAATATATCAGTTAACTCTTCAGTGCTTATATCACTAATATATTAGTGAAGGTTGTATATAAAAACTTGTCCTCCAAATTTTTATTGAAAAGAAACTCAAAAAAATTAGAATCTATCCAATAAATAATTAGAGGACAATACTACGATGTTAGAGAAATGAATATATTGGTGATGTGGATATGAAATGGAAAAATCATATTGATGTGTATATTAAAAAAAGTGGTAGGTACAAAAGGTTTTTAGCGAAGCAATTAGGTATTTCAGAAAATCAATTATTAGCTTGGCGCAAAGGTGAATCATTTCCACCAGTTGACAAAGCTATGTTGTTAGCTGAATTATTAGATTGTACCGTATACGACCTATTTGAGAGGACAGATGAAGATTGAAAAAGTGGTTAAAGGTTGTACTGGGGATTGTTTCTGTTTTAGTGGTAGCATTTATCGGATTATTTATTTACGCTTATGTACAAGTTTCTAAAGAAGAGGAAGCAGCAAGTACTGAAGTAACAGATGAGGAAACGACAACTGAAGAAGCAACAGATAGTGAAGTTCCAGATGGGATGATAGATGTTAATACAACTATTGATGAAGAAATTAATGATAATAAAGTAGTTGTATTTGGCACCACTAACCTTCCTACTGGAACTAAATTAAAAGTAAACCTCTCTGTAACTGGAGAAGATGATAATGGAATTGAAAAAGAAGTCACTGTGGAAGACAACGGGAAATACAAAAGTGGAGAGTTTTCAAACAATGGAAGTCGCTTAAAAGGCGGAAATTATTCTATTTATGTAAGTATGGTTCCTGCAGCACAACAAAGTGAAGAAGTTCAAAAAGTTATTGGAGATAAAGGTCAGAACTTAACTGGCGATCAAGTGGCTGCATCTGAAGATAACGGAAACCTAACTAGTGCTAATAAGTTTGTTGATTTAACAGAAAACAATGCTGAGAAAAAAGAATCTCAAGAAAAATTAGATCAAGATACAATGTTGGCCGTCTTATCAGAATCCACACGTGAAGTATTTGGTGATAAAAATGATTTTAATAAAAAAGATGCTGTTGATAAAGTCGAACTTGTAAACGATACTGCATTCATTCGAGTCTATGGAAAAGATAATGTATCAAATAAACTTATTAAAAGTGGCATGTATATGGACATCACAGACGTATTGAAGAAGATTGAATATAGTGATGATCTACCTCCTAAAGTAGCGTTCGATATTATTTTCCCTCTACAAGATAAGTTAGGAAATACTAAAGATGAGCCTGTAATGCGTGTGATTATCGCAAGTGACACCATCCACAAAATCAATTTTAAGAATTTTAATTACGATAACATCCCTGATATAGCAGAAAGCTACTGGGAACATGATGCTATAAAATAAAAAAAGAGCCCTACTCAAGCGAGTAAGGCTTTTTAAATATTCTCTAATATCTACATAGTAATATTATAAATAAAGTGTTATTATTGTTTAACATAATAACTGATTGAAGGGTGTTTAGACATGTTTGAAGATGCATTAAAGGTATTACTCGATAAACAACCAACCTGGTTTTTTCAAGTATCTTCAGGAATATTAATATTAATTTTAATAGCTTTAGGATACTGGGCTTTTCTAGGTTCGAAACGATTCGCTCAGGGAATGAATAAAGAAAACCAACTAATTGAACTGCTTAAAGAACAAAATGAATTAAAAACACAAGTAAACGAACATGAAAGCATTAGTTTACAATTAGCGACAGTTTTAGAAAACACTCGTTCTTTTATGGATTCCTTAAATACATATCGTAAAATAGATAAACTTGAAAGAAATATCGCTGAACACTTGGTGCAACGCGTATTAGAAGGTTTATCTTCTGATATCAAGTCTGTTATTGGTGAGAAACATAGATGTGGTTTATGGTTAAAAACAAACCGTGAGATAGACAAACTGGTACTAGTTCACGCTAGTTCAGGATTTCCAGAAAGTTATATTCAAAATAGATTTTTAGAAATTAACAATTCCATAGCAGGAAGATGCTTTCGAAAAAAAGAATCTATATTTAATAATGATGTTACTACTGATTCAGACTGGACCCCTACTACATCTTCTGGATCATATACTGCACTTATTTGCGTTCCAGTTGGAGTGTTTGGGGTTATAACAGTGGATGGAAAGCAACACATGCATGATAATGCTCTACTTATTGCAGAATTATATGCATCTATCTGCGAAGGGTTTTTTGAAGAATTTACGGCTCAATTTATTTTTGATGATGAGATGCAAGTTGCAGCTTCTGAAGAATAAACTAATATAATACACATGAAAAGGAGAGATTTTATGTATACTCAAAATAAATTCTTACTCCAAAAAGTAGCAGCACAAACAGCGTTAGACCGACAAAAAATTAGCACTGAAGAATATAATCTACTTATAAAAAAACTCGAACAAGAAGAAGAAGAAGAATTGATTGAGCGTGAAATCAGAGAAAAGATGCTTAAACAAGCAAGAAACGAACTATATCATAGATATACAACGGTATAAAAAAGCTCCCACTACTAAATAGTGGGGGCTTTTCTTCAATAACCTTTAGATTTCAAAACAGCTTGCAATTTCCTCTTTGTATTTGGACCATATGTGCCATCCACTTCATATGGCAAGTAAACTTTTTGGAAACGCATTACCGCATCTTTTGTGTGAGATCCATAGATTCCATCTGCTGTACCACACTTAAAGTACACAGCATTTAAAGCTTCCTGAAGCTGTTTAATGGCCCCCTTATTTGTTGAACCTACCTTAAGCAATCCTGAAGGAAGAGGGTATTTATATTCTGGCTGTTCTTTTTTAGGCGTTTCAGGCGTTGGTGTATACGTGTTTTTCGCGGTACCAAACTTAATTGTTTGTCCCACTTTTAATTGAGACGGTTTCACATCGGGATTAGCGGCAATTAAGTCTTCTACAGTAATACCTTCTTTTCCATCTTTTAAAGCAATGGACCAAAACGTATCTCCTTCTTGGATTGTATAAAGACCAGGAACTGGTGAAGGTTCTTGACCCTTTACAGGGAGAGTAACAACCGCATCTTTAAAAGCCTTTTTATAATCGTATACACAGCAAGCTTTCCAGCTATACCCTGGCATTTCGTTATGAGCTTTATCATACTTACCAATGCCATCTTTAATTAAAGCTGCATGTAAATCTTGAATAGATTTAATTGTAGCAGCATCTAATTTGTCAGTACGATAATCACCAATAACACAGATACCTAAACCAATTGTATTGCTATTACCCACATGATAGCTGCGTTTGGCAATGTCTACGCAATAATAAATAGCTGCTTTACCGTCAATCACATGTTTGGAGTCAATAATTAAAGCATATGCAATTTCCGGCCATCCATTAGTACGAACATGAAAATCTGCAAATGATTCAATCTTAGACCCACCAGCTGACAATTTCGTTAAAGAATGATGCCAAACACGCGTTGTGATAGATGATACACCCTTTTTACGTTTTGCATACTCTCCTTTATGAACTAACTTACCTCGTTTATCAACTAACTGTGGTAATTTTTGAAATGCGTACATTTTCATCTTCCTCTCCCGTTTTAGATATATAAAAAGCCACTCAATGAAGAGTGACTGACTTTTATTTATTCTGTTTTTTAGCTTCTCTCTTTCTTAGCCATGCTTTAAGTTCTCGGGTAAAGTGTGTATTCTTCCACACTGCATAGACATTGACAGCAAGTGCTACAAAGGCTGAAACAACGATCACAAAAGCATTAATACTTTCAGTAGTAAGCCAATCAAACGATACTCCAATTGTTCCAAAGAAAAACAAAAGAGCTGTTAAGAAGCCTCCTAACAGCGTGAATACATCCTTTTTCATACTAACAACCTCCTATTGTTGTAACGCGGCATAGGCAATAGCAATCGCTCCACCAATAACTCCAGTAAAAATTGCTGTGATGATAGCCCCTGAAATCTTACGTTTAATCCAAGTGGTATTCTCATCAATTTTGTTTAATTTTTCATTAAGCATAAAAATCTGTTGATCCTGTAAATCTGACTTACGTTCAACTGCATATAAACGAGCATTATATGTCTCTAATTTCCCCTTGATTTCCGTTATCTCTTTTTGGAATGTATCCATTGGCTGAACCTCCGTTGTATTTGGCATGGTTCTCACCCCTTTGTATAAAATAAAAAGAGGACTGTTATCAGCCCTCTTAAATAAATATTTGTATGCTATCTTTTATCATTCGTACATTTCACAGTTGTTATAGATAAAGAATATTGCATCTAATGCTGTTCTTAATGCCCATTGAGCTTTGTCTTTATCTACTTCTACATTTTCTCCATGAGCAATCTTATTACGAAGCTTTAATAAATCTTGCCATTCTTTATTAATTGGGTTCTTTCCTTTGCCTGCGCCTTGTAACCCTTGTCCGTTTAAGTCTTTAAGTAATTTATGAGCTTTATTTAATATACTACTTATTGACTCAACAATAGTATAAGCTGCATCTTGAGATAAACCTTGAGAGATAAGTAATTTATTTAACGTACTATCAAGAAAACTCTCAAACATCATTTCCGAAGTTAATACCGCAATATTATACTGCCCATGTAATATTTGCTCTTTAATTTGAGTCAATAACATAAGCCAAGTTTCCGTAGGTTTGTCTCCATCTTTTCCATATACACGCCATGACACCTTATGATTTTCACCAAATTTTCTATAGTTTAGATCAGTAGCATCCGCACTTTCAGATGAGACTATAGTAAATGAATCGGTTTCAAACTCCGAATAAAAATAGGGTGCTACGGTACAGGGAGCATCCATATTGGTCAAGTATACTTTGTTTATTAATAACTTACGAGGAAGAGTAACTCTATATTCTTTACCAACCGTAATCTCGGCAGAATCGAAATATCTGACATTACAGACCGCTTCTAATGCTGCAATAGGGCTATCTGCAACTAACTCTTCAATCATGCCTTGATATAGTGTGAATTTATTTCCACATGCACAATCTACTGGTTTGTTTAAGATTTTCCTTTCTCCAAAAGTAGTAATTGCTAATTCTAATTCTTCTACATCTAATCTGCTCCCACGCCCACAGTTAGTACATAAGTAACTTTTAAATGTATTTGTTATCTTTATCATATATATCCGCCGCCTAACTATAAGTTATTTTCCAAAAACACTGTTACATCTAACCTATTATAAACGAATATTTATAAATTAAAGGGATAATTTCCCTTGGATTTTATTTTAATTTCTTGTAGGCATAAAAAATAACGCTCTAGGCGTTTTATTTAGATAGCTAGCTTTTTAGTTTAAGCAACAGCTTTATTTCCAGTTGTATCACTGTTAACTGCAGTTGATTGGAGTGGATTCGTGATTGCAGATGGATAGAAGTTGTCTTTGAAAATAAGAGCACTCACCGCAGAACTTGCTAATAAAACAGCGTTCAATGAGGTATCTTTTATTTTATTACCTCTTCCCACAATACCTACTGCATTTTCTCCCTGGAAGTTAAAAGCATTGACTGTTACATCTAAAATTTCATTATCATAAAAGCGTAAGTGAGACACGTTTTGATATGCATTGAAGCCATGTCTTCCGGCTTTTCTAATAATATTGCCTTGAGCTGTAATGTCAGAAGATCCATCACTAAAGCTATATGCATCACCTGTTTGGCCAGATAGGTCATTCTTATTGATGATGTCTACACCTTTTGTATTCTTACCGTAGATCGCATTTGTATAACCATCAAGTACATTATGCTCCACAAGTCCTTTTGTAACTCCATATAGGTATAATGCTGGCCCATCAATTGCTCTGACATTACTGTCTCTAAGCGTGAAATTAGTTTCTGTAATTCCATCATGTGCAATTTTAATTCCATTACGAGATTCAATTGGAGTTCGTTCAATGTATATCGTTTTATATCCGTTAGCTATAATACCTGTATCAAGAACCTCGGTATAATTACAATCAATAATAGAAATATCATCAGCAACCGTAATAGTAGCATCAGTGTGCGTACCAATTCCCACATTCCAAGCGCCTGCCACATCAGAAGCGCCTGCTGTACACCCTTTAATACGAATATGTTTAGATAGCTGATTAGCTCCACTACCAAAGTAAGGAAAACCGGATTTAGTACCAGATTCAATTTGAATAGATTCTGCATATCCACGTGTGCCCGTGTTGTCGATAAACCCATAACACTTCACGTATTCTATATTTGCACCTTCAATAGCTGCCAACTCCACACCATGTGAGAAGTTAACATTTAAAATCTCGGCATTACGTAGAGTAATATTTTTAGCATAACCAAAAGCAAAACCTGAGCCGTCATGGTCAATTAAATGTCCACGTACATCCCAGGTTCCTCCATCAATCCAAATATCATCTTGTCCCACTAAATTTCCACTTTCTCCGTTCATCACCATAACATTCGTGTGATAACGATAAAAGGTAGCGTTCTTGTTTATAATCATTTTCAGTCCCTTTTTAGTAATAAGAGACTTTTCAAGAAAGTAGTTACCTTCTGGAACTACTACCCAGACATCTAAAGGAGCACATTCATTAATGGCTTGTTGTATGAGTGCTGCAGCATTATTCACAATTCCTTGTGGAACTTTGTAATAAGTCACAACATCACGCCAGTTACTTACAGCATTCTTTTGCATGTCCTCCATTTGCTGTTTAACGATATCACCATTCTTTAACTTATAAAGGTCTAATGGATCAAATCCACCAGCTTCATGTGCTTGTTTGTGAGCTGTTCTGATAGAATACTCCGTTGTATCATTCGCTAAAGACTCTAGGAATGCCGATAAAGAAGAATAACCATGTCTTGCTTCAATCACTTCATTATCTTGGCTTCCAGCCTCTAGTTCACCTAACTTTTGAGCAAGCTCTGTTAACTTAGCATCGATATCATCAAAGTGTTTGGACTGATCAAGAACACGTTCAGTACGCTGTGTGAGGCTGAGAACATTACTTTTTAAACTTGATATATCAATACCCAACGTTTTAATAAGTTCATTCATCCATTTAATGAAAGGAGCTCCAAAACCAGCGTTACTATTAAAAGGATTATACATATTTATCACTCTCCTTTCTTAGTTCAAGAAGAACTAGAATTTTCTAATGCGGTAAGACGGTCTTGAATGTTTTTAATCGTTTGATTGGTAGATAAATCGACAATTACTAGTCCGTTTTGATCTACTTGCAACAAATTCAACTTTTTAAATAGTTCAGCACTTAATAAACCAGCATTAAGAGCAGTAGCTAATGGAACCGTAACATAACCATCTGCTCCTGTTTTTAAATTATTTAATTTGGTATAGTCAGCAGCACTCATTAATCCAGCTTGTGATGTACTAGCCGTAGAAAAAGGTAACTGTGATGGAGTGACCTGCCCAGTTGCATTAGCAAGATTAACTGAAATCTTAGATCCGTCAATTGCTGTAGGTTTTAATTTCTTTGTAGTTGAATCATAAATATTATTTACAGCCTTCGTAGCTTCACGAAAATCCGCAATAAGAGCCGAAGCTTTTCTTTTTACTTTTCCTAATGTGAAAAGAGGTGCTTTATTTTCATCTTCGTAATCTTCAATATCTACGACACGTACACGGATATCAATATCGAATGGATCGATAATACACCATAAGTAATCCCCTTTTTGCACATCACGCAAGTCCATTTCTTCAAGTTGTGTAGCAGTTAACTGAATGGTGAAGTCAATTGTATCTGTTAAGGTTTGTTTACACGCTTCCTTTAAAGAAGCAGAACTTTTATACTGATCGTCGTAGAGTGGATCAGCAATAAGGATTCCATACACTTCAGCTAATGGGCTTGTATAGTCAGCTACATAATAATAACTACCATCTGCATTTTGGGTAGAAAATCCTTTGATATACGTCCTCAAGTTCGTTGTATCAATTTCTTTAGATGGACTATCGATATTATATTCATGACGAAATTGTTTATCTGTCACCCTTCCTATTTCGGAAGAAACAAATACTTGTGTATCTGAGTAATCAAATTCAGCTTGCATTTTAGTTGTGACTAGCTCTTGTAACAAAGCTAAAGGGTTATTATTACCGAAATTTTCAACATCGATTTTTTCAGGTAAATTTGTTGTATCAAGGACCAAGGTATACCCTGTATCTTTGAGAACAAAATCCAGAAGTTCTTTAGGCGTTCTTGAACCCGTAATTGTTGTATAGATACGATTTCTCAATTTCATTTTTTGATAAAAAATATGTTCAGCTGTTAAGGTCTTTTTGGTTTGTGCGCTTGTTACCTCTCTTACATTTCCGGCAACATATGTTTCTCCCTCGAAAATTAAGTAGGTTTGATTTCGTATTTCCCTATACCCTTGAAGGTTTTCTTCTACATCAAGGAGAATTTCTACACTGATTGTTCGTGCTGCATTTTCTACGCTTTTATTTCTCTTCACTGTATACTTACTTAGAGGAAATTCTTCACCGACTAGGTTTCTGACATATAACTCTCTCATACTTACACCTCACAAATAATAAAATCTAAAATCAAAGATAATCTCAAAGCTTCCACTTGTCCCATTAATTTCAAAGTCATTCCAGCCCGTTGCAAGAGAAACGCGTTTGTGATTGGTATAAGTAAAGATATTTGCATCATTTTTAAAGTGTTGAATGCGATCCAAAATAATTGTGTCATTAGGACCCGAAGTGCCTGAATATGTGAATACATCACCTGTCGTTTTATTTCTAATGGTTAAATTATTAGATGCACCTTTATATAAAATTCGCAAAGGGAGTTTACGAGGGTCTAAAAAGACTCCTGCATTATAAATCTGAAATCGATTAGCTTTATGTTTATATACTAAATTTCGATCAGACGGTAAATTCATACCTACCTGCCATAAATTAGAATCAAAAGTGAACTCATCTAAAGTGGTTCCAACCGATTCACAAAAAGAGCGAGGTGATAGAAAGTTTAAATCATATGTGCCTGTGGAAGGATTTACATAATCAATATCAAAAACACTGTTCACAAGTGCTCTCCACTGTTTACCAGGTTGTCTAGGATCAATTAGTAAAATTTGTTCTTTGGTAGCAAATAGTGCATGAAGTTCGCTGATTAATAAATTAAGAAGTATATGAGTGTCTTCTTTTACAACAAAGGAAGCTATTAAGTCCCTAGGGCCAAATGTGGTTCCTGTATGATTTGCGCCGTCAAAGTTTTCAAATTGTTCAAGTTTATGATTATGTGACACTGATTGTGGCCTGAATTTCAAACAATTCAAACCATAATCAGCAGTATTTATAGTCAATCCCTGCTTTTTAATAAGTAAATCCATCTTTTATCACCCCCTCATTCGATCTAAAGAATTAATGTTGTTAGCTTGACTATCTTCCACGAAATCTAAAATAGGTTGACCGTCAAGATCCACCCTGAAGCTTAGATTTTTCGAAACGGACTTTGTAAGCAATTCAACTGTTTGTCTTAATAAGGTAACTATTTCATTATTAGAAGTTCCATTTGTAACGTTCGTTGTATTGTTAGTAATAGATTGTTGGTTTGAAGATGTGGATGGAACCTTTGGAATAGGATTAAACAAACCAAGCTTGGGCATTAATTCTTGCAATAATGCCAGACTACGATTTCTATAGCGTGGCTCAGTTGTAATCACGTATTCTTCGTGTCCATTCTCACCTAATTCAGCTAATTGTCTCTTATTAACCTTTCCACCAATTGCAAAACCACCAATACCACTCTTAAGATAACTTTGATAGTTAGAATATACTTTACTGACGTAATTTCTCGTTTCTTTAAACGGTGGGATACCATGATATTTTGCAACGTTACCAGGTCCTGCATTATAAGCAGCTAAAGCTAACTTAACGTTACCTCCTTGACCCCGTAACATTTGAGCAATATATTTAGTACCACCCATTACATTCTGATACGGATCACGAGGATTTTTAACACCCATTGAACGTGCTGTAGCAGGCATTAACTGCATTAATCCTGTAGCTCCAACATATGAACGAGCATTAGGATTGAATTGGGATTCTTGTTTAATAATACCGGCAATTAAAGCAGGACTAACACTATATTTCTTACCTGCAGCATTGATAATAGAAGCATACTTACCTGCAAAATTACCTCCCATTTTCATACCGCCACCGCCGCCACCGCCGCCACCTGTTTTGAAGTCCACATGGACATGATCTGTGTGAGGGTTAACGCCTGTGTATTTCCTCCAAGCTTTTCCTACTCCAGGGCCTGCGATTTTACGGTTATAGATAACATATTGTAGATCTTTAAATGCTGTACGCGCATATTCCGCAATTTGTTGCATAGTTGAAGCGTTTGATCCCACATCAAATGCACGGCCAAAAGCATGCATACTTTTTGACGAACCGCCTCGAACATTACGGTTATTGTATCCACCCATAAAATGAGTACCTTTAAATTTTGAAGTTATTTTTCGATAATAAGCTTCTACATATGGGTGCATACCTCCATATCCACTACCTGCACCTATACTTGAACCATCTCCACCACCATCACCAAAGTCAGGCATCCATGCATCAATTAAACCTTGTATTTTATTAACAGCAAGGTCTTTCACTTTTCCAGCAACACTACCACTAATGTTTGTAAACCACTTAGGGAATAAATTATCGCCAATGCTAAATTTTGAAGCAGCTTTTTCCCAAAGAGCTTCAGGGCCTGCCATAATATCATCAAAGTTTCCTATACCTACACCATCTTTATAAGCAGGCATTTGCCCATTAGAGAAACCGTATTTTTTAAGTGCATTTTTAGTATGATGGGCTGGCAATACAGATGATCCTTTGGATAAGAATGCATATTCAGGACCTCTTGACCCAAGAATTCCAAGTCGGCCAGTTTTTCCGTCCAAGTGCAATTCAGGGCCTTCTTCACCAGTCAAAGCTATTTGATCGTTAGGAATACCGCCATTCGGTGTACCGATAGCACGGCCGCCACCATTGTTTTTATGACTTCCTGCGTTATCTCCCTTTTTGTGAACAAGAGAAGGCTTTGCTTCAGTTTTTGAGTTATCTCCGAATATACCTTTGACCCAATCTAAAGCTTTACCAATACCGCTCATCATTTTGTCCCAACCATCTAGGACTTTACCTGTTTCCCAATCAATTTGATCAACGTGACCTCTAGCTTGTTTTTTTGCTTCTTTAACCACTTTATCATGCATAATTTCTGCTTGATCAACGGTATATTTCCTTTGCCTTTTAGCGTCATTAATCATTTTCTCTGCTTGTTGAGCTGTTATTTGTCCAGTCACGTCACGCATATATTCAATCTTGTGCTTTGTTTCTTTGTACTGCCTATCAGCTTCCGCAACAGATTTACTGCGTTGAGTCGCAGAGTTTCTAACAACATTAGCTGCTTGCTGAGCAGAAAGGTTAGATGCATCATTTTTCAGACGCCCTAAAATTATCTTCTGTTCAGCTTCACTTTTAGTAAGAGTTTGAACAGCCATGACACGCATATTTTCACGAATGCCATTGATCGTAATTTTTTCTGACTCTGTTAATTGACGCTTCTGATTTGAAGCCTTTTGTTCAATTTGATTTATTTGATTTTTATAAGCTTCCAACTTAGCTTTTTGGGCAGCGTGGTTAGAGTCCATATTAGCTAATACTTTCGCTTCCTCTTGCTGTGTTAGACCTGAGTTTGTAGCAAATAAAGCTTTTGTTTTCTCAAGACGTTTAGCATAGTCAGCATCCATAGAGGTTTGAATACGGGTAGCCATTTGATTATAAAGTGCTGCTTGTTTATCAACGAATTGCTGAGTAACGTTCCCACCATTCACCAACAAGTTAACCAATGATTGATAAGCCTTGTTGTCCAACTCCATATAGGAATTTATAGCTTTTTTAGTACCAGCAGAAACTTTATCACTCATTAAACCCGTTTCAATTCCTGTCTTACTTAATTCATCACGCATTTCCCTTGCGCTACCCACGTATTTAGCCATTGCTTCAGTAACTGGGTTAATCTTTACAGCTCCTGCTAATAAAGGATGATCTTTTAAAACATCTTTAATTTCGTACCATTTGTTATAGACAAACCCAAGCTCTGCGCCTAATCCGGCAGCCGCCAAAGCGGTTAAGCCAATAGGGTTTGTTAACAGAGCAAACATTTTACCTAACGCACCAACGCCACCAACTAAACCTGTAATTCCAACTCCAGCTGCTGTTACGCCTCCAATTGCAATTGTGGCATCTTGCGCGGAAGGTGAAAGCCTATTAAAAGCACCTGTTACTGCATCGACACCCTTTTCTACTTTAGGTAATAAACGCTCGCCAACATCTAATAAGCTATTACCTAAAGGAGCTAGATCAGATACGAAATCACGAAATAAAGCTTTTGCCCTTCTAGCCATGTTTTCATTAGCTTCAGAAACTTTGTCCATCGACCCTTTAACATTGCCCATTTCTTTGTTAACAGTTTGCATAGATAAAATAACGTCTGCGCCTTGGTCTTCCCATTTTGTGCCAAATAACGCTTTTCCGATAACATTAAAATCTTTTTCAGGAATAGTGCCTCGCATTTCCTTTAAGCCTGCGATAGCTGCTTTATATACATCTGCTACAGTTGCTTTCCCCTGCTCATATTGTTCAAATACCTTTTGGGTTTTCTTATCCATTTCAGACATACCAGACATATAGGACTTGCTAGAATCTTCTGTTTGAAGCTTAAATTCTAATAAACTGTCATTCAGGCGGTCTAAGTTGTACCCTTTTTGAGCACCGTTTTGTAAGATATTAAACATTTCTTGTGCAGAGAAGCCTGCTTCTTTAAAATTTATGCTATATTCGGCCATGTTATCGAACATCTCGTTTGAGAAATTCATGCCTTTTTGCGCACCCTTGGCCATTAAGTCAAACGCTTCTTTTGCTGATAGGCCATAGTTTGTAATAAGTGTGTTACCTGCTCGTGTGACCTCATTCACATCAGAATCAAAGACATCAGCAAGAGTTAAAGAATCCTTTGCAACTTGCTTCAAATCCCCACTGTTTAGACCCTTTATGTTCTGGCGCACTTGAATGAGTCCATTACGAACTTCTGTCATACCTTCACCAAAGCCCTCTTTCCAAAGGCTCTGTGTGATACTATTTAATTTCTTAGCTTCAGCCCCCGTTACACCTAATTGCCCTTGAATTCGCTTCTGTGAGCTGTCCACATCACTAGCAAGCTTTAGCATTCCATATCCACCTGCTGCAGCTCCTGCAACAAGTCCAGCTTTAATAGCACCTCTCATGCCTTCCATTCGTTCGCGAGCAGCATCTAACTTTTCACTTGAGACTTCAACAGTACGTCCAAATACAGTCCATGTTTTCTTTGAATCATCAATTTTATGATTTAGATCATTTAAAGCATTTCCTGTTTTGTTCATACGAGAAATAGCCTGGTTTAATTCAACCAGACTGTCTTTAGTAGCTTTTGCATCTTCGCCTTTTTCACGCTTAGCTGCTTCATACTTTTTACGTAGCTCTTCCACAGCTTGTTTTTCAAGACCTAAGACTTTTTCTAGGTGCTGAGACTGTTGATATAAATGTTCTGATTCCGAACCCATTTTAACCATACTAGCAGCTGTTTTGCCGTATTCGCTATTCAATACCTTCAAATCATCTTGAATGCTCGACAGTGCCTTTTCAGCGTCCTTAGACACTTGTTTGAATTCGCTGCCTTGTTCTTGGATTTTAGAATTAAGCGCACCTAATGCCATTTCTGTTCGTTTCACTTGAGCAACAGACTTATTATAACGGATTAATAAGTTCTCTGTTTCTTTCGCTAACTTAGCAGTCTCTTTTGCATCTTTTCCTTTTTGCTGTGAAAGTTGATCATATTGTTTTTTTAACTCTTCAGCCTTTGCCTTTTGCGCTTGGAGTTTCTTTTCAGTCAAGACAGAGACTTTGTTCATATCATCTAAACTTTGTTCAAAGTCTTTTGTTCCTGCTGTTATAGCTTGGATAGAACTATCATAAAGTCTATTAGCACGATTAATTTTACCTATATTTTGTGCAAAAGTACCGGTACCTCGTAGATCAATGTCTACAAACATCGAGGCAAGTTCTTGATCGTTCATATATTCCCACCTCCTTTACCATCCAGGTACTTGGTCAATGTAGTGCAGTTCTTGTTTTGGTTCTGGTTTCTCTTCTTTCTTACTTTCTTTAAATTCTTGACGGATTAAACGGAATAAATGGTGAATATCGGACTGATCTATCTCATGTTGCTTATAGCCTTTGGCGTTCATAAGATATCGGTAGAAGTTATCCAGTTGCTGAGTCGGTGTCAGAGGGTACGGCATCAGCTTCACTTTCTTCTGTTGCTTCAATATCTTCTGGATTAAATGAACCATCCAAAGGGATACCTTCAGCAATCAAACAAAATTCAGCTAGTTTTTCTTCAAATAAATAACGACTAAGACCTGCATAGAACTCATCTACAGTGAACTGCTTATCAAAAGCTTCCACAATTAGTTGAATTAGTGCGTCTAACTGTTTAATTGTTGGTCTTTGTTTCAAGTACTCAATTTTCTCTTTCTCTTGCAAAGCAATATATTTTTTATATGTCATACCTGAAATAAATGGACTGTTCATTGTTTTTTCTTTACCATTTATTTTTAAAACTAGATCCATCATATTGGTTCCTCCTCAAAATAAAAACACGCCCCGTTAAGAGCGTGCTTGTTTTTCTACCAAAGATATATTTTATTTTTAAAGATTGTGATTTTTTCGTCTATAAATCTATTATTCAACAAACCCGATTCCATCTTTTAGTTCTTCTCTCATAGTCTTTCTTTTTTCGTTCGAAATTCCTCGATGGATTGTCCAATTGTAATCCCAAACGGGTCTTTTTTTCATTAAGTTCTCATTTTTGTTAATAAACTCTTGTGTTTTAGATACTACTTGAGCAGGATTACCAACTGCAACACTGTTATCTGGTATATCTTTCGAAACAACACTTCCAGCACCTATCACTACATTATTCCCGATTTTTACGTTTGGAAGTATAGTGCTGTTCGCTCCAACAAAAACATTATTTCCTATACTAACATTCCCAACCTTGGTATATCCTGTATGCATTTTTGTACTAGCGTCATGAGCTAAAATATAAACTCTAGATGCTAAGGTAACATTATCACCAATTGAGATTAACCAGCAATGAGGCGGATCGATTATAACGCCGCCTTGCCTGCTGAAATTTTTACCTACTGTTAAACCATTTTTTATTAAAGAACCAGTGTCTGCTTCTCCTCTAATCCTGAGAAAAAATTTACGTAAAAAATCCTTAGCCAAATGAACCATCTTCCTTTTTTTACTTTTTTTACATAGTATAGCATAGAAGAAGGTTATATTTTCGTTAACTAAGAATTTTTTACAATTATATAAAATAAACAACTATACATTTTTAATTACATCAATCTTAAATGGTCTATTAACCGAGACTGCTGCTGATGTCATATTAAAAAGTCTTATCACCACTTTACTACTATCGCAAAATGCACAATATAGAATACCGGCTTCCAATCCAACATGGGGAGTGGCAACGGCGCTATATTGGCCACTAGCTATATCAACAGTTGATACATCAAGTGAGCCGTTCGCTGGAACTGTAGCCGTAACTGTGAATGTTTGTCTATCTAACATTCGTGTATTCACAAGTTCAAAAGCTCCCCATGTAGACGTTCCGCTCGACCATCTGCGCTTATACATCTTATTGCTTGTATAAGGTTTGTAAATTTGGTGAGCGAAATCAGTAACTGTTGAAAGTTTATAAGTTTCCAACGTTCCCCCTACACCACCAGGGAAACCTGTTGCATTAGGATCTGTAATTGTAGTTACAGTTACTGTATTTGAACTAAAGTCTGTTAACAGTGAGTTGATATTATAAGCATCTGATGAAGATGCTGTGTATGGTGACTTCCCGATTTTATCAAACGCTAACCACACAGAGTTTGTTGTGTCCCATCTTCTCACGTATAAAGTGTTATTGTTATATGGTTTGTAGAATTGGTAACTAAACGAATCACTAGCACCTCTAAAAGTTTCTAACAAGCCACCAACGCTTTCAGGAAAACTAGTAGCTGCCGCACCACTGTAGATATGAGAAATAGTCGTCTTATTTGTTGTGAAGTAGCTAACTGGAGTGTCAAAAACTACCTCGCCATCCTTTAATACCTTTGTTGTTTGTTCAATACTTGAATGCCATTTTCCGTCACAATCAATTACTGTGTACTGTCTTCCTGTAGTGATAGGTAGCGTATAATCTCCTATGTCTACGATGTTACCATAAATATCTAATCCCTCTTTTGCGTAAGCCCATTCAATACCTTTGCTGTTTGCGTAATCAATTATTTGACTCACTTTATCAACATCAAAACCACTAAATTGAGAATGTGTCATGAAAACAATCCATCCGTTAGTGGCAATTGCTTCATCAATAAATGCTGTATAGTGAGCTACATCTTGCATAGGCGTATCACTAGACATTAACGATTCACGTTTAATACGAAATGTTTGCATTGGTGGAGTGTTAACACCACCATCCGTATAGAAGGCTGCACGACAATATTCACGAGCTACTTTACGAGTAAGAGCACCTTCTGACCCGTAAGGGTATACATATACATCAGCGGTGTGACCTCTTTTCTGAAGAATGTTAAAGGACTGTTCAAATTGATATCTTAATTCACTTTCTGTTAATTGACCGTGATAAGGGTGAGTATGGGAATGATTGATCAGATCAACATTATAATTAGCTTTTAAATCCTCAAGCTGTTCCCACGTTAAATAGTTCGCTTCTTTACTGGCGAAATTCGTAATGACAGCAACATTTAATTTGAAATTTTTCGTTTTTAATAATGGCAACCATTTCGTCAAAATGTCTGTTCTTCCATCATCATCAATGATACTAATTAACGGTTTTCTCTTTCTTTGTGACACTAGCTCTTTATTGATTTTGATTGCCGTTTTAATATTTTGCTGATCAATACCTTTTGATAAATCCCCAATTTTATCGTTTAATTCTTTATTGTAAGGTGAATTAAAGCGTGACATAAGATACACCTTCTCCACTTACAGAAGCGTTAATATAAATTAACTTAGCGTTACTAACAGCAAAAGTAAAAGCCTCATTTGCTTTTAGCTCAACGCCAAACGTAGTAGCCGATACATCAGAACCACCAACGTAAATAGAACCCGTATTCCCCTTCTTCGCAATCACTGTGACCTCTCTGCAAGCAATATCATCTAATGCTGCAGCTGTGCCTGCTGTTGTAACATTTTTCACTTTACCTGATAAAGTAGAACTTCCTGCTCTTGGATCCCCAAGTGGTTTATATGAATCAGCAGCTGCATCCCAATATTGAGGTATTAATTTCCCTTTAATATCTCGTAACATTTCCTTTTTATCGTAAGCCATGTCCAAACCTCCTTAATTATTTTCAATAGAAAAAGAGGGCAATTAGAGCCCCCCGTTTACGTTATTCTGACTGTACATACTGATACGGGGAGATAAAATGGCCCTCTTCATTAGGGAGTAGCTAATTCTTGATCCGGCTCATATACTTTCGTAAACCAGTCAACAATAACTTCTGGTTTGATATCTTCGTCATTACTGTGAACACTAACCTTCTTTTCTCCATCAGAATCACGTTTGATAAAGCTTGCATTCAATGAACCTGATTTAATTTCCACAGATTCACCTTTTGTTTGATACTCTTCACTTGGTGGTTGAATTTTACCTTTATATAACCAAACATATTTATATCCACCATCTGATGTCTCAGAACGCCATCCTAAAGCAATATATGGTGGATTTGAAGAGTCGCCTTCGATAAGGACACCGTTTGAGTCAATTCTCCAACCAAAGATTTCTGCTGCTACTTCTTTTTCTAATGCATCAATACCTAACTCAAGCTCCATTAATCCTTGTGATGTAACCACTACAGTTGGACCATCATCAGAGAAGAAAGGTGTAATAGATCCATTTGGATTTAAGTTTCCACTTACTGCTCCGGCTAAAGATTTAGGTGGAGCATATGTTGTAAGCCCACCTTTAACATCTTCTAATAACTTTGAATAGAACAAATCTTTCATACCAATAGGCATTTTTTTAGCTTTATTCATTTGGCAATACCTCCATTTGTTGTTTTAAAACATAATAAAAACGCAAACCTTTATGATAGATTTGCGTGTCTTCCTCATATAGATCAGGTGAAGGGCGTCCTCTACCAAAGCCTGCACCTATTAATGTTTGTCTTACTTTTTCATAAAGCTCTGTAAATACAAGTGCGTCTTTTGTCCACACATCTACTTGTACATAGTAAGCTGTTTTCTGCTCTTTATCGTCGGCTATAAAGGCAGCTGTGTCATCATATAAAAAGAAGGTGATATATGTTTCATGATCACCTCTTTTAGTAATGGGAAACGTAGGAATACCTAAAGGCTTTAATGTGGACATCACTATACTATAGATACTCATAACTTTTTCAATTCCTCACGATATACTTCCACCATAGCTGCAATAACCTTATTTTTTACAGCATTAAAAGCAGGTTCAATAAAAGGCTGGGCTGGCATTTTAGATGTTCCCCATTCTAAAAAACGAGCATAGAAAAAGTCTTTATGAAAGCCTACTTTAATTTTCCCATTCACAATATTTGAGATAATGACATGATCAGCTAAATGCTTACCCTTATATGCGGAACGTGGGGCCCTACGCTCAATTTCCGCACGTAAGATTTCTGCCCCTTTTCTTAATGCTTTTTCAGCAACAGCCTCATTCTTTTCGATGCTAGCAAGCTTCTTCAATTTAGCTTGAAACTCTGCTAATCCTGTGGATTTAACTGGCATTATGAAATCAACTCACTTCCATAAGCTCGACAGATTAATTCTGTAATCTCTTCCTGTTTTCTTTCATACGTTCTTACCACTCTATAACGCTTAGACTCGTACTCAACAATGGTCTCTTCTTCATAATCAAGGGAATGAATCTCAAACATGGTTTCCAACGTATAGCCACTTTGAGCAGCCATATAAAACTCATTACCTCGTATACTTTTTTCGTTGGCAAATACATCTCTACTTGTCTCTTGTCCAGGTACAGGAAATCCTTCTTCATTCTGAGTTTCTTGTCCTAACTTAATGAGAGAAAGAACTTCATTGAATAACATCAGGAGTACCTGCTTTCTGAATAGCACGATTATGAATACGAATCTGTATGTTTCTAGGTAAAGGCTGATACTCCTGTCTGTTACGGTACAACCATGCTGCATAGTCCACAACTAACATTTGATCATCAATTTCTATCATAGAAAGAACTAAGCCTTTTCTTATCAGTTCTTTTTCAGAACTAGAAATAAGGGCAATAAGATACGTATCTCGTGCCGTATGCTTAAAGCCCAAATCTAATTTTAATAATTCAAGTAAGGTAGCCTTTGTTTGTTCATCCATTGTCTTCAACTTCTTCAATCAAAGGGACTTTACGTTTATTCTCGTACCCGGACAATTCCTTGATACGTTCATTTTTAGCTCGTCCACTTCTAGGATACTTGTAACCCACACGATAAATATGATTATTATCTTGCAGGTCTTTAAAGTCCTCTATTACTTTATACTTCATGTTCAATCACCCTTTCACAAGGATTATGCGCCTGCTACTTCTGATGTGTATGTGATGTAGTAGCCAGCTTGATCATCTACTTTTTCTACATCAAAACGGACAAATCCAGCTAGTAACTGACCGTAAATGTCATTGTCTGTCCATTTTACAGAAGCTTGTTTACGATTAAATAGAGTACAGAATTCCTTCGCGTCACCTACGAATCCTACTAAATCACCTTCTGCTGCTCCAATCATGTCATCATCTAACACAACAACTTCTCGCCCTTTGATGCGTTTACCAGATGCAACTGTAATGTCGTCTTGTAATAAGTAACGACCATTGCCATCTTTCAATAAATCTAATTCATTGAACAATGATGAAGACACATAAAATTTCACAGTGTAAACTTGTTTGAATCCAGTGTTCAATAACGTTACAATTCCATCTAATCCCGTTACAGCTTTCGGTGTAGCTGATTTGAAGATAGCAGCAATCTGAGCATTCTTCGTATTTAAATCTTGATCTCTGATATCTTCTGCAATTAGTCCAGCAACATCATAATCTGTATCGTCAATTGCTTCTTGAGATACTGGAATGTAGCCACGGTATGTTTCAATATCGTAATTAACTTCTACAAATGTTGGTTTAGCTAGTTCCGGGTTTTTCGCTAATTCCGCAACAGCAATCATTTTACCGTTTGATTTTTTAATGATTGGATATTTACCAGAACCACGATTAACCGGAACTGTACGAACATATTGTGTAAGGTCAACTGTATCAACTAACTCTTTCTTTGGAGCTAATAATTCTTCTGGAATCAATGCTCCACCTTCCACAGATGTGAAGCCTGCGCGAGTTTGGTCTTTATCTCGTACATAGGCATTGATAGCTTCTCTTGTTTCGATGTTTGTTGGCATAGTACGTTTCACTCCCTTTTTAGGTGACTTACGATTAGATGTTTCCAGCTCTTTTTCAAGCTCTTCAATTTCTTCTTCTAACGTTGTTTTTTCTTCTTCTTTTGTTTCAATATCTTTATCGTTATCATCCATACTCTGTTCGATAACGGATAAATCTTCGTCATTTTCAGCTGACTCAATAGCTGCTTCAAACTCACTACGTTTAGCTAATAAGTCAGTTAGTTTCCCTTCCAAAGCTGACAACGCATCTCGCTTCAATTTTAATTTAGCACCAATAAGAATAGGATTAGGCATTCTTCAATCTCTCCTTTAAGTTACGTTTTCTTTGTTCAAATTTTTCTTTTTTGATGGCTTCGACGTCACGTTGGCGGGCTGCCACTGCTGTTTGTGGGTAGGCAGGAAAAGCCGTGATGGAGACTTCCATCGTATCTGCTTCACGGACAATCCACTTCAATGTCCCATCTTCTCTATGCTCAATATCTTCTTTTAACGGAACAAAACCAAATGAGCAGCCTTTCACTTTTCCTGTTTGCACTTTACGATAAGCACTTTTGGCAAAAGGATCTTCTAAGTCCACTTTCACTCTGCCCCATAATCCTTGAGAATCAGTTTTCAACTCTAGCGTTTGGCTTCCAGTGCTACCAAGTACGACTCTTGTATCGTGATTATCAAGGCACATGATATCGTTATCTCGCAAACTACTGTCAAACGCTTCAGGTGCAATCTCTTCGAAAGCTCCTGGCCACAATTCTGTTTCTTGATTAAAAACAGCAAAGTACCCTTCAATGAAAGCTTCACCATTTTCTTCATCACTTCTCGTTTTTAAATCCGAGTTAAATACCATGAGACGCTTTTCCATTTATTCATCACCTCCTTTTAATTTATTTTGTTGGCCAATACTAGAAGCCGGAATATAGTTTTCTAGTACAATCAATTCATTCATTTCACTATCAGGATCAAGTCCAATCCAGTTACGTAACTCATTACGTCTCATAGCATTACGGTCCACAAGTTGAGAACCTGCTGTAACCATTTCCGTTAAATCATACGAATATAAACTTCGTGGATTTAAACGAAAAAACCAATTAGGCGAATAGATTAAATCCCTCGTTAACGTTTGCGAAATGATTTGGCCAATGGAAAATATTCGAGTGTTAATGAAATTGTTGTACTCCTCCTTGTTAAAGCTTCCTACGCCCAAGAAAAAAGCCGGTACTCCCATGAGTCCAGCTACTGTTTTCTTATCTATTTCCACACCTTCATTTATGGCTATGTCTTTTAAAGATAATGGTTTTACCTGTTCGACTTTAATTAAGTCAGCAGGAATAATCCAAGGCTTACCACCTTCAGTTTCATCAAAATATTTTTCCATGATACTGTCGCGTCCTTCTTTATTGGATAGCTCTTCTGTCATTGCATCCACAGAAATGATAAGAGAAGGCATATACTTACCACTCATGAAGTTATTTTTTGTTTTAGTAGCTTGGGTTAAGTTCTTTACAATCTCACATAATGCCACTCTATAACCCCGGCCCTTGTAAGGAAAGTTAGGATTAGGGTTGATAACAAAATGAACAACCTCATCAGGCGTATATGTTAATCCATTGTAGTTAATTAAGTATCCATCCTGTGTATCTTCATAGCCAACTGCTTGCATTTGAAGAGGTGTTAAATCATCAATCAAAGTCGTGATAGGATCTACTCCAATGTGGACGACTGAATTACCATCACCATGCAACAATAGATCGCTAACAATCTTATAAATCCAACCTTTACGCGTCATATTTGCATGAGGCTCAATATCAATTTTTCTGGAGAGCTCATTAGTGAGTCGTCTATCTCCATCTGCTGTATTTTCCATTAGATGAATGGTCATGTTTGATACCAAATCCGCAATCTTATCTACTGCAATTAATACATCCGGATTATCTGAAAGCCGTGTATAGCCTACGGTTTCCACATCACCCAGTGCTATAGGAATAGAAATAGATCGCGTTTTTTTCTTACGATTCCAAAATGCCATATGTACACCTCCTTCCTAGTTATTCAACCAACCTGCAGCATCTGACGCTTTGGTCATGTCCTCTAACATTTGAATAGATCCGAATACAGCAGCGTCAAATACGTCAATACGATGCTCTGGCATAACTTTTTCATATTGAATCATGTCATCTGTTTTCTCAACAGCAGCAACGTTCTGCACACAATATTCAAATGCTTGTGAATGGAGATAATAAAAATGGCCGTCCTTCGCTTTCTTTTCTATCCTTCTAAAGCCCTCAGACTTTTTATAAAAATACTGTGGTTGGTCAACCATTTTAAATCCTTTCTTTTTCATGGATAAAAAGAACTCTCGGGAAAACTTGCGGTCAAAACCTACTTTCTTTATCTTGAAGCCCATCTTTTTCATATCAATGAACCAATTCACAATATCTGAATGATTGACGGTAGGTGTGTTACACATATCTAGCCATCCATCATCTTTCCAACCGAATAAAGGAATGTTATCCTCTTCAGCTTTAGATGTTGCTGCTACAATTGGAAACCATGCGTGAGTAATCGCGATGTCTATACCTTTATAACTTCCATAAAGAGCAGATGCCGTTAAATCATGCATCTTAGATAAATCGGCTCCGCCATACCAACTAATATTTAACTTAGCTAAATCAGCAAGGGACCAGCTATAATTCCTGTCAGAAACCTTGAATTCATCCAAGTTAAAGTAAGCTTTTATGGCAGCTGTGTAGATGTTCATAGACTTGGCTAAAAAGTCTTTCCTCTGTTGCGGATCGTTCTGTGCTTGCAACGCATCATTCATAATGTCATCTGGACGAATTGAAACACCATAAGCAGGATTCGCTTTTTGATGTTCAAGAGGATTTGTGTAATCCACATTGCCTTTTTCATCTTCATCAGCTTTTGCAATAAACACAAAATAAGCCTCATCCTTAACAGTTCCGTCCAGTATTTTTTTACAGTACTGTAGACGCTGATAGCAGAAGCTTGTCATATCATCACCGGCTGTTGTAATACCAATCATAAGTTTGTTGGTATAAGCTTTCATGGCCTCTTTGATGATGTTATATTGTTTTGGTGTTTTATAAGCATGAAGCTCATCGGCAATAGCGATGTTACAGTTTAAGGAGTCCTGTTTATCCGGGTTAGCTGCAAGTGCTTGGATGTATAAAGAACCGTCCCCTAAGTCACCAGAAATAGAATGCTCCTGATTATTATCAATAACACGGAAGTTTTCTTTTTCTCCCATTTGGCCGAGGTTGAAGTTGATGAAGTTGAAGCTCTCCAAAGACTGCTTTAATGCAGCAGCTACAATGTATACTTTACTTCCACTTCGTCTGTTTAAAATACCAAGAGCCCAGGCTAAAGCAGCAGCAAAACTTGTTTTAATATTTTTCCGCGGAATATAAATAAACGCTTCTTTGAAGCGCCTCACGGATGTTCCTTTATGATAAAAACCTAATAGGTTGTAAACTTGATATTTATGAAAAGGCTCCAATAAAAAGGGCGTACCTCTTAAGGGTGTACCATCCAACATTTCACCCTGTGCATGAACAAAAGTTTTTTCAATGATACCAATAACGAATTCTGCGTCCTTGGGATTGAAATCATAATCAGTATTCTTAAGATCTCTTAAAAAACGTTCGCAACCTTGGATTTGTTCCCTGTTGGCTGGCTTGGTGCCGTCCACAATTGAAGTGACGTAGTCCATTACTAAATCATAATTCTTATATTCACTCATGACGTTTCACTCAATGCTTGTATTAATTTTGATTTTGGCTTTTCTTTTTCCTCTTTACGAACCGGAACTTCAGGACGCTTTATACGTTCATACGTTTTAGGATTCAGACATAATAAATTCGAATAAGTAGCAAGGTCTTTCCGCAAGGCTTCCATAGCTGTATAAATAGGGGTTTTTCTTTCATTTGTAGCCCCGGCTTTATTCGTATATGAGTCTGTAATTTTAAAACCTGATTCCTCAAATTGCTTTTCAAAGGCTTGATACTGGGCTAGCATTCCTACGTAAATATCAATCGTATGCTCAAAATCGTCACGGTAAACGCCCAAATGCTTCATGTTATCAATGACTTCTTTTTTTAATTGGCTTCTCATCCCGGTTGCCACACCCCCTTTATAAAAAACTAAGGTCGCTCTATTGGAAAAGGTTCCCCCTCCCGTTCCCCAGCCATCGTTTTAAAAATTTATTAAGTGGGGGGGATTGCTTTTTCTCTCCATTGTTCGCCCAAAGGGGTTAATTCATCAGTTTCTCGATTGTGCATCTTGCCATGACACTTCGTACAGAAGCTAATTAGGTTCCAGTTGGTTAATCGCAAGTCTGGTCTTTCTCTGAATGGATGCATGTGATGTACAGTGTTTGCAGGTATTCGTTTGCCATATCGTTTACACTCTTGGCATAAGTATTGATCACGTCTTAATATGTTTTTACGTTTACTTTCCCATCTGATTGTCTTATAAAAGTTCATGACTTATTATCCTTTCATATCAATAAAAAAAGCATTCTATAAAGAATGCCTTTTATAATTATTAATTTTTATTCATGTAACTTTTACACATTTCAATGACTTCATTAGTGAGGGAATCATGTGACTTCAAAGTTACCCAAGGAATAAGTGCATTTTTCTTTCTTTCGATTGCCATTCCTTTATAGACATCATCTGCTGAACTAGCAATTTGTATCTCCCAGTTCCAAGTTACAGTTTGAGTTCCATGGCTACCAAATGGTTCAACCTTATCGATTTGCACTAGCTCATTACTATAAATTGTAAATTTGCGAACGTTATACATTTTCTCACCTCCTCGTCCCAATTATATCGGACAAAAGAGATGATTTAATATATTTTCTCAAAACAAAAACACCCTCGAAAGGATGCTCTTTGAAATGAAATTACTGGTATTTAGCTCTGTTGATAAATAGTTCTTGTTTTATCTCTGGATATGACTTTCCTAATAAAAGAAGAACTGAAATAGTTTTTTCTACTTTTACTACTTTTCTTAAATCTTCAGTAGTAAAAGAATCCCGGAGTGCTTCATTCTTTCCTAACTCATACAATACCTTCAGTTGAGCTGCGCTCATATCAAAAATTATGTCATATACTAAATTGGTAAATACAGCATATTGTTGACCATCTTTGAAATTCCCAATATAAAAATCTTTGATAGCGTCAGTCAGTTGTCTTCTATCCCTTTTACTAATTTCGCGTTCGATAGCCCAACGTTTTTGTTCTTCATCAGAAACTTCTTCGATATTGAGCAAGTAGTTACGAACAGTTTTTGCCACTTCAGAATCGGTTAATAGCATTCCTAATCTGAGTAACCCTCTTCGGTTAAGTAGAGTCAGAGATGGTGCTGCTTTTATGTCTGGTTCATCCTGAACTAGACCTTCTTTAAACTCTCTTAATAACTTTCCTTTAAGAAGTCTCATCTCACCATAATCGTTAAATTCAACTCTGTGGCGCTTAACCACTGTCCTTATAGTCTCAACAGAAACTTCATAATAATCTGCAGCACTTTGAAGAGTCATCTCGAAATCTTCTGTAATAAAAGTTACTGCTTTTACTTTCTCTAATACCTCATCTCTATAAACATGTTGATCACGCATCGTTCGACTTTCGATGAGAACTAGCAAATTCTCTTGAGAAATATCTGCTTCCAATTGTTTATTCTTTTTAGTCATACAACTCCTCCTCTCGACCTAATTATGGGTCAAAAGGATTATATAGACAATATTTGTCGTTCGACAATTATTGACAAAAGTAAATTATTTATTTCCTCTTCATAGCTCCACCACGACCACGTTTCAATGTCTGCCTATTCGTTCCCATGATGTCCTTCCAGTTAACCTTTTCTTTACGTTTACCTATCTTTTCTAGGTGACTCAATTGATCTGTGTTAAGATGATTTTTAACTTTCATTGAGATCACCTTCTTAATAAATTTCGAGCCTTCATATTCACTCATATGACGTTTTAAATAAGTTTCAATATAAATCATTCAGACATAACAAAAGCGCTCCTACAGCTAAGGAACGCTCTCTCTTTGATATTTTCTTGATAATATAAATTTATCATGTATTAAAGCAAGTACCACGACTTATTTTCGAGTTTTTTTCGATTTATTTTAGGAATGTTTTTGGATTATTTTTCCCGCTACGAATTTTTAAGAACAACCAAGCTTAGATTGAGAGCTAGTTTATAAAAAGCTTTCCACCTAATCTTCGAGTACGTCTTTTCAGAAATAGGTGGTTGGAACTTAAAACTATAAACATTGTAGTCTGTTAAATATTCCGTTTCTAAGGACATGTATCTTTCTTCGATTAAGAATCTTTCCATCTTAGGCAGCCTGTTCACTGCTCTTTCTACACGAAAGCAGAAGTCTTTTCTTATCCCTTCCTGGTCGACATTATAAGCAGCAATGGAACCTGTTTGGTCACTCGTTTCATTTGTTGGGCCATGATAACGAATTTCAGAGCTAGCAGTAATGGGTGCTTCTCTCTCTTCAAAGGATAAGTACTTAAACAATCTATATTTTTCTAAAGCATCTTCTACTGCTTGTTGTGTCACTTTTCTGTCTATCTCAGGAAGCATAAATGATAATTGGTTTCCCACTTTTGGATCCCTCCTGTGCTAAAATGTAAATACGGTGATCAAGAGAAATCTTGGTCTTTTTTTGTTTAATTGAGTTATAATATTTTTTGTGCACATACACATCTAGTACAACTTTGCTAAGGGATGCTCTTTCGAGGGCATCTTTTTTTATTTATCCCTACATGAGGCCAACCTAAAGCTAAGTCGTTATAAGTGACTAGCCCGGCTGCGGAGTTCGAATTGAAGCGTTAGGAGAACCCATTAAGCTGTGAGCAATCAAACCGCCTTTTACATATTTATTGTACTTTCTTTTACCTGTTCAGCTATCGCACTAGCAACAGCAGCCACTTGAATTAACTCCTTATATAAATCATCTGCATCCGTTTCTTTCATACTTGTTAAGCCTAATGTTCCTTGCATGGCTTGAGAAACTTCTCCAAACTCTTCGGCTAAGATAGCTAACCAAGCACCCATATGATGACGTTGAACTCCCCATTTTTCGTTTTGACTAATACGTTCAGCAAGAACAGCCTTATTTACATCGTTCATTAATTCTGTTACTTGTTCCATCTTAATTCCCGCCCTTCGTTTTATAAAAATCGCGCTTAATTTTATCCAGTGCATTGTTTTTCTTCACATGATCCTTTTGACTACGTTTTAATTTAAGAGACGTTTGAGCATAGCTTCTTTTTAAAGTAAGGTGTTCTTTAGATAAGCTCTCATGATTTCTTTGCAGCTGCTCATTTTCTTCAGATAGACTTTCAATCTTATGAATCATCCAATTGAAGTCATTAGCACTTAAAACATCTACATATAAGCCGTTACCATGTTCTGTTGTAAAATCAGTACTCCTTTTGATTAGCTCCAATCTCTCCATCCCTTGTCCCCTCCAATGACAAGGAGCCTAAGCTCCCTGCTGTTATTTATTTCACTACTTTTAATTTATGGTCTGACCCCTCTTTATCAAGTGAAAGTTGTCCTTCAGGCACTGATACACTTCCGTCACTTTCCACATTGTATTCAATGCCTTCATGATCACCTTCATAAAACTCATCAATCGTCATTTGTGAAGGCTGTAATCCAAGGGATACATTTGAACCGGCATGAGGATATAACTTATTTACCTTGCCCTTTGCATCACGTTTGATATTAAATTTAAGAACAGTTTTCTTATTATCACGTTGGATTGAAACAAACTCTGCTCCAACCTCTCCGGCTTCACTTTCTTCCACATTTAGAAGAGCGATAGATCCTGGCATTTTTAACAATTCATCTGCATGTGGTAACTCATCGCTTAGTACATGGAACATAAGAACTTCCTTTTTATCATCCTTCTGCATTTTCTTGAAAAGAACGCTTAATTTAATCATGTGGTTTCCCCATTTCATATTAGTTTTGTGATGTTTTTACTTCTTCATAAATCTCCTGTAATTTAGAAATATCTAATTCGTACAATTGCAAACCATCTGGTGTTTTGAAATAACCCATTTTAAGCAATTCACTCCGGTAATAATCTTCCATGTGCTGAATAAGTATCATGTTTGTCCTCCTTTCAGCATAAGAATTAAAAGACTCCTGTTTTAAGATAATGTTTCGCTTGATAATAAAAATGGTGATAGATCCAATTGCCACTATATTTTTGATCTACATATACAATTTCAAAGTTGTACCTTGCTTTGAAAGTATTCAATCGACCAAGTAAAGCTAATGGATTGTATTTTGAACGATAATTACCTTTAAGCATCTTTTCATATCCATGTAGGTCCTCTACGATTAATGTAAAAGGAATATCCTTTGAACGAATCAATTCATTTTCAAATGCTGTTTGCGTATCTTTTTGCAAATTCCCTGTTATCTCGTCCATGTGTGCTTTTCGTTCTACTCGGCTATTTAGAAATATGTCACGGGTAATGCCGAGATCTTCATTTTTTGGAATCATGCAACCATAATCGCCAGTATCTAATTTTTTAATTTTTACAGGGATATCTTTTTGACGTAAATAATCAAGAATATGTCCATTTACATTTTCACGAGTATCTATTACTATCGTGAGTGTTTTAAGTATTTTATTTAGTTCTGAATCTGTGTAATGATAAGAAATCAATTATTTACACCTTCTTTGCCTTCATATATGTGACAGCTCGCTGATATAAATCTTTTGCAATTACATCAGATTCAGCAGTCTCATATTGCCGATAATCATCATAGATATCCTTCCAACCTTTTTTCGCAAGAACGATTGTCCAATCGATAAACAACATTAGAGAATCTTCTTCAGCGCAAAACCATTCATTTATTTTTTCATTAGGCTGCCATCCACAAAATTGATGAATCATTTTCATAATTGTAATTTTTTCGTTGTTAGCATTCTTCCATGACTTGAACCAATCATCAATTGCTTGAAAGTTTTGTTCAGCAACTTGCATAACTTCGGCTGGAATCATTTTTTGATTTTTTATTGCTACACGATCATCCGTTTCATCAAGATAAATATCTGCACCCGATTTCCAAATCAAGCTTAGAATTTTTAAAACCTGCAAATCTATCACCTCTGTTATCAAAAGCTACTAAAAAGTGTTACTGAAAAACACCTAAAATCGGTATGTGTTACTAAAAAGTAACACCTTTCAGACCTAGAGCCACAAGGGATTGAAGCACTTGTGTTACTTATGTTACCTAATTTGAGCATTAACGCCCCTAATAGAATATATATATTTATATTTTTTGTTTATATATATATTTAGTAACAAAAGTAACAAAAACAGTATAAAAAGCATCTTAAACCCTTGTTACATAAGGGTTTTAAGTGATTTTAAATGTGTTATTTTTAGTAACATTTTCGCTAATTTCATCATTGTTTAGTAACTTTTGCTGAAAAAAAGTATTTTTTCGCTCCACTAAAGTAACACCTTTGATGAAATACTTATTTCTATTGCCACGTTCTCTCTTCAAACCCTGTGATTCTAAAATCCGATAAAATGCTCGATTTTTTAATTGATGTTCACCATTTCTAAAGCACCAGTTGGAGTAAACCTCATACAATTCTTTCGCTTCAATTTGAACATCTTCTCTTTTAAAGCAGCATTCGAACATAAACGGTCCCAGTATATCCATTTCTTCTTTATAATCGCCTGTTGCTTTCATTACGATTGCTGGATCTTTCAACCCCGACTTCTGCCACTTCATACAACCCTCAATCGCCCAATTTAGAATGCCGGGCATTTCTAAACTTAATTTTTCAGGAAGTTTCTTATCACGCTTTTCTTTTGGAAGCTGCAGGTTGAATGGAACCAATCGAATACGTCTCCAAATACCTTCATCTACGCCTTTAATGACCGGTTTATGGTTTGTAGTGAAAAATACTTTGAACTCTGGAATAAACTCGAAGTATTCTTGTCTAAGGAATCGGGCCAGTACCGGCTCACCACCTGTTATCTGCTTTACAAAGGCTTCTGATAGCTGTTCACCATCTTCACTTTCGATTGCAGAAACAAAACGAGATCCTACTAATCTGGCAATATCGTTATTTGCACCGGTCTCTTTTTTCTTGATGAAAGTATCTGATTTCGCTTGCTTACCATACTCGCCCATGAGGTCCTTAATGGTGTTAATAAAAGTTGATTTACCATTAGATCCTCCACCAATAAGAAACACCATAATTTGCTCTGAAATTTCCCCAGTGAGTGAATAACCGATTAATCGTTGCATGTATTCCATGAGCTCTTTGTCCCCTTGGAAAATTTGTTCTAAGAAGCTTAACCATTCTGGGCATTTTGCTTTTTCATCAAATTCAATATTAGTTATTTTAGTAAGACCAAGTTCTCTATCGTGTGGCTGTAGCTTACCTGTTCTTAAATCAACAATGCCATTGTCAGCATTGAATAAGTATTTGTGCCGATCAAAGTCTTCTCGCTCCCCTGGAACTAATGGCATAAGGTCCTTAATACTATTCATTCGAATATTTCTGCGCTCGCACATTCGGGCCCATTTAGTTTCAGATTCATCTTCTGATTTATAAAGACCGCGAAGGACTTTTGCTGTAATGCGCTCAATTTCTTTTTTCGTGTCAAGTTTCCATCGCTTTCCGTCCCATATAAACCAACCTATGTCCGAAACATATTTAATAACGTGACCATATTCATAAGCAATTCGTTCAGCATTTCCAAGTTCAGTTAAACGAAATTTCTTTTTGGTTTTTTCTTTCACAACCTCTTCTGCATCCCCAGTATGAAAGTCAAAAGAAAATTCTTTGAATTGCTCTTTGTTGTCTAAGATAGTTGTGGAAGTAGAAGAAATTGCAGTCGCTATGGTTCTTTCACCATATGTTTCATTTGTTTCTCTAAAATGAATAACATCCCACTTGTCACGCATAAGCCCTGTCTCTCGGAACATCGTATCCATTCGAGTTGCCGATTTACCTGTCCAAAAAGCAAGATGATTACATAATGCTAAGTCACTTGCTGAATGATCATTATTGATTAAATTGCCGTTACACAATGACCGAATTTCATCACCATTTTTAGACCGAAATATTCTTTCCCATAGAGCTTCATTTGAAATTTTTATTTCATCTTTTTCAAACTCGGCTAGATTTACACGACCTTGAATGTCACTATCATCAAAATATTGCTCAAATACTTCTGAAAGTTCGTCTGTTCGCTCATAAACATCATTAGAGTTTTCTCGATTCCCAGTGAAACTGAAATATCGACCATATGAATAAATTTCTAAGCCGTGCTTAGTGTTTTTTCGTCCTGTACCTAAAACAGATTGTGGAAGATTCCCCTTGATAATGATATGTATGCCTTTCCCAGATGGAGAGAATTCTGTATAACTGTCTAAGGTGTCAATAATCTCTGTTGCGAAAGTATTTGCTTTTCCA
>Ga0105251_10000644_pt1 | contig 32098 bp, 31 predicted proteins | sample KBSS64metaG_FD_80424 | JGI IMG/M metagenome (GOLD analysis project Ga0105251, IMG submission 80424) | Switchgrass rhizosphere microbial communities from Kellogg Biological Station, Michigan, USA - KBS S6-4 metaG | ecosystem: Host-associated > Plants > Roots > Rhizosphere > Soil | place...
AACCGCTCACCCGAAAACAGCTGATGGACGCCATCGCCGAGGGGGCGGTATTACGGGTGCGGCCAAAAGTGATGACCGTCGCCACCATCATGGCTGGGCTATTACCGATCATGTGGGGCAACGGTGCAGGCTCTGAAGTGATGCGCCGCATTGCGGCCCCGATGATTGGCGGGATGCTCAGTGCACCGTTGTTGTCGATGCTGGTCGTCCCGGTGGTGTACTTATTGTTGCATCGCAAAGGATGATGGCGCGGGGCGCAGTGTGCTGCGTCCCGCTTTTACGAAACGAAGACTACTTCGCCAGAAACGCTTTGAACTGCGGCGTCATCACGGCGCTGAAACCGTCATCGGTTTTGCTGATCAGGTACACCGCCAGCCCTTTTTCTTCCGCCAGCTTCAGCGCTTTTTCCGTCCCCAGCACCATCAACCCGGTATCCCAGCCGTCCGCTTCCAGCGCGGTTGACGCTATCACCGTGGCGGAGACCAGCCGGTGGGTGATGGGCCGGCCGGTAACGGGATCGATAACGTGCGAATAGCGCTGGCCATTCTGTTCGAAGTAGTTGCGATAGCTGCCGGCGGTACTGATGCCGTAGCCTTGCAGATCGACCAGCGCCTGCACCGCATTTTCCCTGTCGGTCGGTTTTTGGATCGCCACTCGCCACGGCTTGCCCTGGCCGTTGACGCCGCGTGAGGACACCGCGCCGCCGACCGACACCAGATAGTTGGTGATACCGTTGCGCGCCATCAGTTTAACCAGTTGATCAACGCCGTAGCCTTCACCCAGGGTCGAGAGATCGACATACATGTTCGGCAGATCTTTTTGCAGCCACTCCCCACGGCTGTCGCTGAGTAATTTGAGATGCTGCAGGCCAATATTTTTTTGCGCGGCTTCAATCTGCTGCTGCTCCGGCACCTTGACGGCGCGTTTGTCCGGGCCAAAACCCCACAGATTCACCAGTGGGCCGACGGTAATATCCATCGCACCCTGCGTATCGCGGCCGATGCGCTGGGCCGTCAGGATAATATCCGCCATCCCGCGCGGGATGGGTTGCGGGTCGGTACTGTGCGATTGATTGAAGCGCGACAGCACCGACGCGGGGCGGTAGGTGGAAATATCATCGTTGGCCTGTTCGAGCAAGGCGTCGACCTGCTGTTGCAGCAACGGCTTGCTGATCTTGACGTCACCGCTGATTTTGACGCTGTAGAAGGTGCCCATGGTTTTGCCTTCGAGGTCGATCTGCGAACGGGTTTCCCGATCGTTACAGGCGGCAAGCAGGCTGAGCGCGGTGCTCAGCAACAGCCCTTTGGCGATAGCGTTGACCATGAAAAATCCTTAGAAACGTAGAAAGGCGCTACAAATAAAGTAAAGCGCGGCAAATGAAAAGCGCAGAAAGGTAAAATAGCATTTTGCTGGCATTGCCGCCGCGCTTCCGCTAACGTCTGGCTCCTGATTCCAGATTGATTTTTGACGCGATGACCATGAGTTCAAACGCCGCTGCCCGGCTGCTCCAGCCGTTCCTGAAAGATCGTTTCCTGCATGTCCTGCTGTTGGCCGGTGTGGTGATGGCCGCCCTAAACCCGCAGCAGTTGCCTGCACTAGCCGGTTTTATCGACTGGCGCACCATTATTACCCTGCTGGGGCTGATGCTGTTGACCAAGGGCGTTGAGGTCAGCGGCTATTTTGATTTTGTTGGCCGTAAAATCATCAACACGTTGCGCAGTGAACGGTGGCTGGCGCTGTTTTTGGTGTTTTCCGCCGCGCTGCTGTCTTCGTTCCTGACCAATGACGTGGCGCTGTTTATCGCCATTCCGTTGACCATTACGCTAAAAAAACTTTCCTCGCTGCCGATCAGTCGGCTGATTATCTTCCAGGCGCTGGCGGTCAACGCCGGCTCGCTGTTAACGCCGATCGGCAATCCGCAAAACATTCTGCTGTGGAGCAAGTCGTCGCTCTCTTTCCTGGGGTTTATCATTCAGATGGCGCCCTTTGGCGCGGCGATGATGGTCAGCCTGCTGGCCCTGACCTGGTTCAGCTTCCCGGCGCGGGATATCGTAAAGGCACCGCATACTGAGGGCTATCCCTATCAGCGGCCGCTGTTGCTGAGCTGCGTGGCACTGTACGCGATTTTTCTGCTGTGTCTGGATGTCGGCTTGCCGCTGTACGGCTTGTTGGCGGTGTTTGCCGGTTTCTTGCTATTGGCGCGCCGGGTGCTGTTGCAGATCGACTGGAGCCTGATTTTTGTCTTTATCGCCATGTTTATCGACGTCGGCTTGTTTACCCAATTGCAGGCGATTCAGCCCTGGTTCGCCGATATCGCCCGGCTTGGTGACGGCGGCATTTACGCATTGGGGATTGGGCTGTCGCAGATCATCAGCAATGTGCCGGCGACCATTTTGCTGCTCAACTACGTGCCTTCCAGCCAACTGGTGGCCTATGCGGTGAACGCCGGGGGCTTTGGGCTGGCGATTGGCTCGCTGGCGAACCTGATTGCGCTGCGCATGGCGGGGGAGCGCAAGATCTGGCTGAAATTCCATTATTACTCGCTGCCATTGCTGGCCTGGGGTGCGCTGCTCGGCTGGCTATTGGCCTGACACCGGCCGCGCTTTGCTGCGCGGCCAACGCTTTTCTAACCACGCGCCGCCAGCAAACAAATGCTGCGGGTCACCTGATAAGATTTCACAAAGGAACTGACCGGCAGAAACTCGAAACGCGAATGGAAATTGTGCGCGCCGGTGAAGTAGTTCGGCGTCACCACGCCACGGCTGGACAGCGCTGCGCCGTCGGTGCCGCCGCGCATCGGGATCACCTTCGGCGGAATGCCGTGTGCGGCGAGGGCGCCGAAAATCAGTTCGATGGCGCGCTTGTCTTCACCGATTGAGTTGCTGATATTGCTGTAGATATCCGTAACGCTGCAGCTCACCCTGGCGCGCGGGTAGTTCGCCGCCACCTGCCGCACCACCTCCTGAATACGCGCTTTACGCGCATTGAAAGCAACCAGATCGAAATCGCGAATCGACACTTTTAGCGTGGCGAGATTGGCGTTGGCGGTGATGTCGTTGAACCAGAAATAGCCTTCGCGCCCCTCGGTATGTTCCGGGGTATCCAGGATATCGAACTGATTGATGATGTCGGTGGCGATGCGAATCGGGTTGATCAGCACGTTCTTCGCCGACATCGGGTGCGCAGTCACGCCCTCGATACGGATCTCCGCCGCCGCCGCATTGAAGTTTTCATAAACCACTTCGCCCAGTTCACAGCAGTCGATGGTGTAGGCGAAATCTACGTCAAAGCGCGCCAAATCCAGCGCTTTGGCACCGCGCAGGCCGATCTCTTCATCCGGCACAAAGGCCACCACAATGTCGCCGTGGCGGTCTGTGGCGCTCAGGTTAGCCAGCAATGTCATCACGACAGTAACCGCCGCCTTGTTATCGGCGCCGAGCACGCTGGTGCCGTCGCTGAAAATAATGTCTTCGTTCGGATAGGCCTGGATCTCCGGATGTTCGGCGGTGCGCAGCCAAATGTCGTGCTCCGCGTTCAGGCAGAGATCCTGGCCGCTAAAGCGCAGGCGCTGCGGATGAATATGCGCCGACAGGCCGACGTCGACGGTATCGATATGGGTAATAAAACCGATGCGCGGCGCACCGGGTTGGTTGCCGGGTTTGCGGGCGGTCACGGTGGCGTGCTCGTCGATTTGCACGTCCTTCAGCCCCAGTTGGCGCAACTCGGCTGCCAGCAACTTTGCCATATCATGCTGGCCGGGCGTGCTGGGCAGGGCGTTGACGGCGGCATCGCTCTGGCTGGTGACCGCCAGATAACGAAAGAAACGTTCGGTAAGCTGTTCGGCAATGGCGCTGGTCATGCGAGTTCCTCTCGATAAGCTGTCTATCGGTTTTAATGCTAAATCAGCCGGTTGTCCATTGCTGCAATGCTTTCGCTGTCGGAATGCGAGACGCCGCGCAGAATAAAAAAATAGCGGCGCAACTAGGAAATAGTCGCAGGTATCTGCGGCAGAATCGTTGTTAGCTGTGGGGGAAAGGGTGCCCCAACAATAAATCTGATCGTTAAAGGAGAACCGATGCGCTCACGTAATGCTTTGCTTATTACTCTGTTATCCCTGGGAATGTCTCATGCCGCCTGGTCGTCCACCGCTGCCGGCAATGCCAACAGTAACGTCAACAGCCGCGAAGTGGCCAGCGCACTCGGCGGCCTGAAGAACAAAACCTATGATCTGGAGCAGGCACCGAAGATCCGCATCGCCAGCTTCAATATTGCCGCCGGCAAGGTCAGCGACATGACCGCCATCGCCAAGGCGATCAAGGCGATGAACGTCGACGTGGTGGCGCTGCAGGAAGTGGATAAGCTCACCGGCCGCAGCGGGAAACTCGATCAGGCGGAGGAATTGGCCAAGCTGACCGGCATGCACGTAGCCTTTGGTCGGGCGATAGACTTTGACGGCGGTGAATATGGCCTGGCGTTTCTGTCGAAATACCCCTTGCATGACAGCAAGATTTATCCGCTGCCTTCCGGCCAGCGTGAACAGCGCATTGCCTTTAGCGCCCAGACCGACGTGCCCGAGTTTCCGGCGCCGATCACTTTGATCAATACCCATCTGGACACCAAGGAAGACCCGGCCATGCGCCTGGATCAGGTGCGTGAATTAAACGATCGCACCATCGAGATACGTGGCATCAAGCTGCTGTTCGGCGATATGAACGACGTGCCGGGCAGCGTCACCTGGACCGAACTGAGCCGTTACTGGAACGACATCATGCCCGCGGCGCAAGATGGCCGCAGCTGGCCGGCGGAAAATGCGGAAATCAAAGTCGATTATATCTTTAGCGGCAATGCCCAACGCTGGCATCTCGACAGCCTGACGGTGCCTAACGCCAGCGGCGACTGGAATGGCATTCACTGGCCCGCGGTCAGCGATCACCTGCCGGTGGTAGCCGAGCTGCGGCTGACCGAGCAGTAAAGGGCCCGAGTAAACGCGGGTTGGCGATTGACAGCCGCAAAGCCCGCTGGTTACTATCTGGCGATACAACCCAGGGTTCTGGGTTGCGTAGGCGTTCACGTAATCCAACGCGCTCGTTCTTGTTGCCTTTGGCAACGAGAGAAGAGAGCGTTGGAGTCATCTGGCTCTCTCTGTATTTCCCCTTTTGAGTGAGCAATCTATGTCATCTACGATTTCACATGCGGAGCCTTCCGCTAACAAAGCGCTGCTTTCGCTGACCTGCGCGATCTTTCTCACCTATCTGACTGTAGCTTTGCCGTTGCCGGTGATCCCGCTGTACGTGCATTTTGAACTGGGCATGAGCAACCTGATGGTGGGGGTCGCGGTGGGGATTCAGTTTCTGGCGACGGTACTGACCCGCGGTTACGCCGGTCGGCTGGCTGACCGCTTTGGCGGCAAACGCTCGGCGCGACAGGGGATGATTGCCTGTTCGCTGGCCGGCGTCGCCTATCTGGCGTCAGCGCTGCTGCCGGCGGCGCCAGAGATCAAATTCGCCCTGCTGATCCTCGGACGCCTGATTTTAGGCTATGGCGAAAGCCTGCTGCTGACCGGCACCCTGACCTGGGGTTTTGGTCTGGTGGGGGCCGCCCGCTCCGGCAAGGTAATGTCCTGGACCGGCATGGCGATCTACGGCTCGCTGGCGGCAGGCGCGCCTGTCGGCCTGATGTTGCATCAGCACTGGGGCTTTGTGGCGTTAGGCGTGTCTACTTTGCTGCTGCCGCTGATCGCCATGCTGCTCAATATGCGTGTCGCGGCGGTGGCGCCAACGCACGGTGAACGTCCTTCACTGTGGAAAATGGTGGGCAGCATTTGGCAACCGGGCGTAGCGCTGGCATTGCAGGGCGTGGGTTTTGCGGTGATTGGCACCTTTGTGTCGCTGTATTTTACCGCGAATGGCTGGGGGCATGCCGGCCTGGCGCTGACGATGTTCGGCGTGGCATTTGTGGTGATGCGTCTGCTGTTTGGCCATTATCCCGACAAGTTCGGCGGCATCCGCGTGGCGCTGGTTTCATTGCTGATTGAGGCCTTTGGCCTGCTGCTGCTGTTCTCGGCCGCCACGCCGCTGATGGCGTTGGGTGGGGCGGCATTCACCGGTTTAGGTTGCTCATTGATCTTCCCCGCACTGGGCGTGGAGGTGGTGAAACGCGTGCCGCCGCAGGTGCGCGGCACGGCCGTCGGCGGTTACTCGGCGTTTCAGGATGTCTCTTACGCCATTACCGGCCCATTGACCGGGCTGTTGGCCACGTCGCTGGGCTATTCCTCGGTATTTATGGCCGGAGTGGTGTGTGCGTTGACCGGCGTGGCTTTCACGCTGTTGTTTGCGCGCAGCAACGCTAAGCGGGAATGATCCGGGCCAGCCGTCGCGCCGCGCCTGCGCCGTTTGATACTGTGGCGCCAGCCCAGGCGTGATCACGCCCAACTGCTGCGCCTGGCGGGTGAGGGCGATTTCCTGGCCCGGCGGCAGCCAGACGCTGAGTTGCAATCCGCCACCTGCCTGCTGTGGGGTGGCATAATGCCCAAGCTTTTCCTGCACTTCCTGCAGCAAGTGGTCACGACGGCTGCGGTACAGCTGGCGCATGTAGCGGATGTGGGCGGCAAAATGCCCTTGATGGATGAATTCGGCGGTGACCGCCTGCATCAGTTGGGCGCTGTGGCCGTCGTAAACCGTACGTGCGGTGGTAAAAGGTTCCACCAGGGCGGGCGGCACCACCAGATAGGCCAGCCGCAGAGAAGGGAAAAGCGCTTTGGAAAAGGTGCCTAAATACAGTACGTTGCCCTGGCGATCCAGCCCCTGCATCGCCGGCATCGGCTGACCGTCATAGTGAAATTCACTGTCGTAATCGTCTTCAATAATCCATGCCCGCTGCCGCTGGGCCAACGCCAACAGTTGGAGTCGCCGTGCCAGGCTCAGTGCCACGCCGGTGGGATAGTGGTGTGAGGGCGTCAGGTAAATCAACTGCGGCCTGGGTAACTGCTCATGTGGTTGCATACCGGCGTCGTCCACGCTGACCGGTACCAGCTCTGCACCTGCGCTGGTAAAGGCGTTTCTGGCACCGGCATAACCGGGGTCTTCCATCCATACCTTGTCGCCGCTGTCCAATAGCAGGGCGGCGATCAGCTGTAGCGCCTGTTGTGAACTGGTCAGCACCACGACCTGTTGTGCGTCGCAGTTGACCCCGCGCGCCTGGCTAACGTAACCGGCAATGGCCTCACGCAGCGGCAGGTAACCCTGAGGGTCGCCATAGCGCATCAGGTTTTCTCCCCGCAGGCGCAATTGCTGAGCGGTGAGCTGCTTCCACAGCTTTAACGGGAAGGCACGCAGATCCGGTGAGCCGGCGGCAAACGGCAGCGGTTGCTGTGGATCGCGGCAGCCACCGGTTTGCACGATTTGCCGGCCACGTGATGACAAGCGAGGCTCGCCCATGATTTTGCGGGCTGAAGGGGACTTCACTATGTCTATCGCCACAAAGGTGCCCTGGCCAACCCGCCGCTGCAGATATCCCTCGGCCTCCAGCTGGCTGTACGCCGCCTCGGCGGTCACCCGCGAGACGCCTAAATCCCCGGCCAGAACCCGTGATGAGGGTAACCGCTGCCCACGGCTCAGCGTTCCGTTATGAATAGCGCGGCGCAGCGTGCCGCAAACGCGTTCACGCAAGGTGCCTGCGTCCTGTTCCGGCCGTTGGAAAAGCGAGATTAGTGCACGGGTCATAATGGGTCTTGTCTTGTGGCGAAAATGGGTATCAATCATAAGACCAAAACCAGGCAATATTGTCATCAGTCTCATCCACAGGAGTGAATTTTATGGCGGCATCTTCATTGGTTTTGGCATTTCCCCCTGGGCCGGCGGCGCAAAGCCTGGATTATCTGGCGGCGAAATTGAGTTATTACGCGGACGCATGGGATGTGGCGGAAGATCTGCGCAACGGCGTCAGCGAGATCCTGGTGATAGATACTCGCGCGCAAGCCTTGTATGCGGCCGGGCATATTCCCGGTGCTATCAGTTTGCCGCATCGGCTGATGGACGAGGCCGGCACGGCGCATCTGGATCGCAATAAAGTCTATGTCACCTATTGCGACGGCATCGGCTGCAACGGCTCAACCAAGGGGGCATACAAGCTGGCGCAACTGGGATTCAGAGTGAAGGAGCTGATTGGCGGGCTGGATTTCTGGAAACGCGATGGCCATCCATTGGCCACCGGTGAGCCACCGGGTTCGCTGCGGGGCACTGCAGCAGGGGAAGACTGCGGCTGTGCCTGATGGGTTAAAACACCAGCGCCAAGACCACCGCCAGTACCAGAATCAGCAGGATAAACGCCACTGCCGGCTTGTTCAGCGCCTTTTGCAGCGGTTGAGGCAGCGCAGCGATCAACGGATTGAGCAACGGCTGCGGTTCGGCAGGGCCGCCGGCGATCGGCTGAGTGGGGCCGGTTTTTTCAAGACGGCGGGCAAACAGCTGGTTGATGGCATCGCTCATCTGCGGGTGGGTGAGCGGTGCACTGGCGTTGCAGTTGAAACGTGACTGGCAGTAGTCATTCAACTGTTGTTGTTCCTGTGGGTCGGCCGGTTGTTTAAGTACGGCCAACAGGCTGTTCAGCGTCGGTGCGGACTGCGGACTAAGCGCCACTTTGACCTGCAAAAACTGGTTTAGCAGTTGGAAATGGCGAGCCGGTAGCGGGTCGTTGGTTTTTACCCCGGCCAGATCAAACAGCGTCTGCCAGATCTTGATCGGCGACTCGCCGGTAGCGGCGCTGAGTTTGGTCACCTGCTGTTGCAGGTTTTGGTGCTCGGCAGGCAGTAACGGGCGATCGCTGGTGGCGGTCTGCTGCGGATGAGGAATGGCCAGGCTGCCGGTCTGCAACAGGTTCAACACTTGCTGCAATTGCGGATGGCTCAATTGGCTCAGCACCGTGTGGCCAAACTGCTGGCGAATAAAATCGCTGACGGCCTGGCGGTTATTGCCCTGCGGCAACAGTTCGGTGAGTTGCTGAAGCAACTGGCGGCTGGCATGGCTTTGCTGCACCTGGTTCAGGCGGTTTTGCAACAGTTGCTCGGCCGGCTGGAAATGGCGAGCCAGCAGTTCGCTGCTATTATGGTCTGCCCCGAGATCGTGACGCAGCGTGGCCCAGATTTCTGCGGACTTGGCCGGGCTGAGCGCCATGATCTTAACGATCAACTTCTCCAGCGTAGTGCGTTGCGCTGGAGAGAGCGGGCCGTCGTCGGTGGTTGTGGTTTTGCCCGGGTTCGGAGGGCGATCGCTGGCGATCGGGGTGCCCGGTCCACTCAAAGGTTGCATATCACCAGTCCTTCGCTGTGTATCCCCTTCTTACTTGAGGTTGCAGCTGCGTTGACTGTGCAATCTCACCCGAATCACTTACTGAGTCATCGGGATTCACTTGCTTGCCGCCTTGCCGCAACCCCAATTACTTTGGGGAGAGAAAAATCGTCGTACCCGGCGAAAAGCGCAGGTGTACCTCCATGATACCTGTAAATGGCCGCTACCAATACCGCCCTCAGACATTTCTTTACAGGCAAAATGATTGCTAATCACGTCTGCGCCGCTAAGATAAGCCCAGACTTGGCATTGAGGGCAGCATGGTTAAACAGCAGCGGATTGCGAAATGGTTTTTATGCCTGGCTTGCCTGGTGGTGCTGACCTGCATGACTCAACGCATGGCGGGCCTGCATGCGTTGCAGCAGGCGATGGGCCTGCCCGTTGCCGGCGTCGTACTCTCCGCCACCGATGACGACGCTGCACTGCAGCCCAAGCCCTGCGAACTGAGCGCCAAATCTCTGTTGGCTGCGCCGCCGGTGATGTTCGAAACCCTGCTGTTCGGTCTTGGCCTGCTGCTGGTGCTGTTGGCACCCACCGTGGCCGCGCGTCTGCGTATTCCCCCTCCCAGAGTGATTTCTCCCACGACCCTCAGGGTACACCTCCGATTATGCGTATTCCGTGAATGAGTTAATCGCCCGTCTTGTTTGGTGATTGACTCATTTATGGAGAAAAAACATGTTGAATATCATCAGGTCGGCGCTTGCCTGCCTGTTAATGCTGTGGCTGCCCGCTTTGCAGGCGGCAGACAGCGGCTGGCTGCAAAGCCCGGCCAACGATCACGCCAAAGTGCGGCTGCGCGCCGACACTTCGCACAGTGGGGAGACCCGGTTGCTGCTGGCAATAGAATTGCAACAAGGCTGGAAAACCTACTGGCGTTCACCTGGCGAAGGCGGTATTGCGCCGTCGATAAGCTGGCAAGGCAACCCGCCGCCGGCTACCTGGTTTTGGCCGACACCGCAGCGTTTTGACGTAGCCGGCATTTCCACCCAGGGATATCACGATCGGGTTGAACTGCCGATAGTGATCAAGGGAGCCGCATCGCCTCGACTGGCGGGCACTCTGACGCTGTCTACCTGCAGTAACGTCTGCATTTTGACCGACTATCCGTTCAATCTCGATCTCGGCGCGCCGCCAGACGTGCAGTTTACTCACGACTTTGCTCAGGCGATGGGGCAGGTGCCGATTGCCGATGGCCTGGTTGATGGCATTAAAGCCGGTTATCAGCGCGGGGAACTGCAGATCAGCGCCGAGCGCACCGCCGGTTGGCGGCAGCCCGAGCTGTTTTTCGATACGCTGGAGGATGCCGATCTCGGCAAACCGCAGGTCAGCGCCGACGGCAACCGGATGTTGGCGCGGGTACCTGTCAGTGACGGCTGGGGGGATAGCGCACCGGACTTGCGCGGCAAAACCCTGACGCTGGTCATCAGTGACGGCGGTATTGCACAGCAGGTTCAACTGCCGATTGGCGGGCCGCTGGCTTCACCGGCTGCGGCGGCTTTCCCGCTGTGGCAGGCGGTACTGATGGCGCTGGCCGGTGGCCTGATCCTCAACCTGATGCCCTGCGTGCTGCCGGTGCTCGGCATCAAGCTGGGGTCGATTTTGCAGGTGGAACGGCGGGATCGGCGCAGCATCCGGCTGCAGTTTCTGGCTTCGTCATTGGGCATAGTCGCATCCTTTATGGCATTGGCGTTGCTGATGACGGCGCTGCGGCTGAGCAATCAGGCGCTGGGCTGGGGCATTCAGTTTCAAAACCCGTGGTTTATCGGCTTTATGGTGTTGGTAACGCTGTTGTTCAGCGCCAACCTGTTCGGCCTGTTCCACGTGCAGCTTTCCTCTTCGCTGAATACCAAATTGGCGACCCATAACGGGCACGGTCTGAGCGGACATTTCTGGCAGGGCGCTTTTGCCACTTTGCTGGCGACGCCCTGTTCTGCCCCCTTTCTTGGCACCGCCGTGGCTTTTGCCCTGGCCGCGCCGCTGCCGGTGCTGTGGGGCATGTTTGTCGCCTTGGGTATCGGCATGAGTCTGCCGTGGCTGCTGATCGCCGCCTGGCCGGCGCTGGCGCTGCGTTTGCCGCGTCCGGGACGTTGGATGAACGCGTTACGGTGGGCGATGGGGTTGCTGATGCTGGCCTCTTCGCTGTGGCTGCTGAGCCTGATGGTGAATCATATTGGCGCAACCCCGACGTTGGCCGTGGGTGGCATAGCGCTGCTGGCTCTGCTGTTGGCGGTATGGCGACGGCATGGCGTGCGCCTTGCTGCCGGATGGGTTGCCGGCACGCTGGTGTTGTTCTGCGTGGCGTTGTTGGCCGGTTCGCTCACTGCCGGGTTGTGGCGTCAGCCGTTGCAGGACAAGGTGCGCTGGCAACCGCTGAGCGAGCAGGCGATCACCCAGGCGTTGGCCGAGCGTAAGCGGGTTTTTATCGACGTCACTGCCGACTGGTGCGTCACCTGTAAAGCCAATAAATTCAACGTACTGTTGCGTGATGATGTGCAAAAAGCGCTGAATGCCGAAGACGTGGTCGCTCTGCGGGGTGACTGGAGCCGTCCTTCTGCCGAAATCAGCGCCTTCCTGCAACGGCGCGGCAGCGTTGCCGTGCCTTTTAACCAGATTTATGGCCCCGGCAGCCCTGACGGTGTGGTGTTGTCCCCGCTGTTAACCCGCGATGCCGTGTTGCAAACCCTGTCCGCCGCCAAAGGAAATTCACAATGAAAAAGTTACTGATGTTATTGATGCTGATTGCCGTTCCCGTCTGGGCCGCCGCCCCCTTTACCCCAGAGCAGGAGTTGCGCATTAAGGAACTGATCCGCGAAACCCTGGTGTCGAACCCGGATATTCTGGCGCAGGCGGTCGATGCCTGGCAGCAGCAGACCGCCGGCCAGCAGATCGATCAGGCAATTAAGCAAAACGCCAAAGCCTTGTATGAAGACCCTGCCAGCCCGCGTCTGGGGGCCGACAACGCCAGGCTGACGCTGGTGGTGTTTACGGATTACAACTGCCCGTACTGTAAGCGTTTTGATCCGATGCTGGAAAAAATCGTCAAACAAAATCCGGAGGTAGCGCTGGTGATGAAACTGCTGCCGTTCAAAGGCGAAAGTTCGGTCAGCTCTGCGCGTGTCGCTCTAACTGCCTGGCAGCAACATCCGGACCAGTTCTGGGCGTTGCACCGGCGGCTGATGGCGAAAAAGGGCTTCCACGACAGCGCCAGCATCGCCGCCGCCCAGCAGAAAACCGGGGTGAAAGCGGTGGCGCCGAGTGAGCTGAGCATGACCACGCTGCGCACCAACATGGAACTGGCGGAAAAGCTGGGGGTGCAGGGAACGCCTGCGACGCTGATTGGCGACCAGATGCTGCCGGGGGCGGTGTCTTACGAGGAATTGGAGGCGATAGTGAAACAGCAACTGGTGAAGGCCAAAAATGGCTAAGCTGCGGCGCTGGGGGCGCGAACTCTTGATCCTGCTGCTGATTGTGCTGGCGGTGGTGATGGCGATGGACTGGCTGCGCGCACCGCAGGCGCCGGCGGCTTTCGATACGCAGGCGTTGACCACATTGAGCGGCGAGAAGGTATCACTCGCGCAGCTCAGCCGGGACAAGCCGCTGCTGGTCTATTTCTGGGCCAGTTGGTGCGGCGTGTGCCGCTTCACCACGCCGTATGTTGCCAGGCTGGCGGAGGAGGGGGGCAATGTGCTGACCGTGGCGCTGCGTTCCGGTGACGATCTGCAGGTCGAACAGTGGCTGGCGCGCAAGCGGCTGACGCTGCCGGTGGTTAACGATCCGCGCGGCGAGCTGTCTGCGCAGTGGCAGGTGGGCGTCACCCCGACGCTGGTGGTCATTTCCCAGGGCAAGGTGGTGCAGAGCACCACCGGTTGGACCAGCTACTGGGGAATGAAACTGCGTCTTTGGTGGGCCGGGCGGTAAGCCCCGGTCTATTTGGCGGCGATGACCTCATTAATCGCCCGGCAGAGTCGGGCGATACCTTCTTCAATCAGCGGCGGCGTATTAGCGGCGAAATTCAATCGCAGGCCATGCGTACCACGTTGTTCCTGAGCATAAAAACACTCTCCGCGTGCAAAGGTGACGCCGTGGCGCCAGGCCACCGGCATCAACGTTTCGTTGTTAACCGCAGCGGGCAACGTTAGCCAGATAAACAATCCGCCCTCAGGCGTTTCAAAGTGGCAGCCGTGCGGCAGATGCTGCTGCAATGCCGTTACCATGACGTCGCGGTGCTGGCGGTAGATCCGCCCGGCACGCCGCAGCTGTTTGTCATAGCGGCCAATGGTGACAAAGGCATCCAGCGCCCGCTGGATCAGGTTGGAGCTGGTAAAGCTGTCGACGTGTTTTAACCGCGCTACTCGCTGATATTGCTCACTGTCTGCGACCAGGTAGCCGATGCGCATGCTGGGCAGCAGCATTTTGGAAAAGGTGCTGACATACATCACCGCGCCCGGCTGCGCCTGCGCCCGCAGTGACGGCAAGTGTTTGCCGTTGTAGCGCAGATCGCCGACAAAATCGTCCTCCAGGATCGGCACGCCGGCATGTTGCGCCAGCGCCAGCAGGCGTCGGCGGCGGGCTTCGCTCATGCAACGTCCGGTCGGGTTATGAAAGTTGGGGATGGTATAAATCAGTTTTGGCCGGTGTTTTTCCAGCAGCGCCGGCAGGTGTTCAACCTGCATGCCGTGTCGATCGCTGGGGATGGTGACGATATTGATCCTGTGCAGGCGCAGTAGCCCCAGCGCTTCGGCGTAGGTGGGTTCTTCGACGATCACGGTATCTCCCGGCTCAAGCAGGCTTTGCACAATCAGGCTGATGGCGTGCTGCGAGCCGTTGGTGATCAGCACCTGCTCCGCTTGGGTGGGGATGCCTTGGGCGGTGAGGATCCGTCCCAGCGTATCGCGCAGCGGGTAGTAGCCGCAGTATTCGCCATAGCCGAAAGCCTCTTCCGCATGGCGGCTGAGCACCGACAGCAATATCTTGCGGAATTCTTCCTGGGGAAAAACCTTCGGGCTGCCGACGCCGGCGGCAAAGTTGATGATGTTTTCCGGCAGCGGCGTGTCGGGGTAGCCGTCCAGCCGCGAGGTCAGCGTGGTGAAACGCTCTGCCGGGAACGGCGTATCGGACGTCGGTTGCGGTTGAGCAGGCCGCGCGCCCGGATGCAGGACGTAGGCACCGCTGCCGCGCCGCTGGCGCAGAAATCCTTTGGACGCCAGTTCGGCGTAGGCATTGTCGACCGTCAGCCGGCTGACGGCCAGTTCGGCTGCCAATGTGCGGGTGGACGGCAGTTTGTCGCCATCGACAAAGACGCCGCTCAGTATCGCCCGCCGCAGCGCCTCTTCAATTTGCAGATACAGCGGGACATCCTGCTGGCGGTCTAACGGGATATGCATGGGAATTGGCTCGGTCAGGGGCAATGATTTTTACTATACCTCATGGCTATCGGGCTTCAAGCGGATAAAAGTGGCCTGCATAACAATCGGGGAAAGTGGCTCTGGCGACAAAATCTCGCCGCGTTAGAATTCCTGCCTGAGTCCGTTATCGCAGTTTTTGAGGGTGTCATGTCATTACCGTCGGGTATTTCAGCAAGGCCGGTTTTCCCCGGTGCGCGTATTTTGCAGGGCAGCAGTCAGGGGTATGTCATTGCCATCGTCAGCGCCATGCTGCTGGCCTTTACCGCCATTATTATCCGTGTGCTGACGGAGCATTATCACTTGCCCACCTTTGTGCTGGCCTTTTGGCGTGCGGCATTGGTTGCCCTGGTGTTATTGCCGTTGTTGTTGCTGCTCAAACCCGAATGGGCGCGTTTGCAGCCTGCGCAGGTGCCTTTTTATGCCTGTTATGGCCTGCTGCTGGCGGTGTTCAACAGCCTGTGGACGCTGTCGGTAGCCTTGAATGGCGCTTCTGTGGCGACCATTCTTACTTACTGCTCGGTAGGTTTTACCGTATTTCTTGGCTGGGTGATGTACAGCGAACGGCTGAACCTGCGCCAACTGCTGGTGATTGTGGTCAGCCTGGGCGGCTGTTTCCTGGTCAGTAACGGCGACAGCCTGGGCAATGCCCATTTCAACCTGCTGGGGTTGTTGATCGGCATGTTGTCCGGTATCGGCTATACCCTGTACACCCTGGGAGGGCGCGTAGCCACGGAACGGCGCTATCCGGTGTGGAATACCATTTTGTATGTGTTTGGTTTTTCGGCGGTTTACCAATGGCTGTTCAACATCGCGCTGACGCTGTTTCCCCTGCCGGCATTTCAGGGCATGACCGGCTCTTTGTGGTTCCTGTCCCAGGGGGCGCAGGGCATTGAATGGAGTGGCTGGCTGTTGCTGGTGATCCTGGCCGCCGGGCCGACGCTGCTGGGGTTTGGCCTGTACAATATCAGCCTGAAGACGTTGCCGCTGGCGGTTGCAAACCTGATTTTGTCGCTGGAGCTGGTGTTCACGGCGGTCATTGCCTATTTTCTGCTGGGGGAAAACATGAACCGGCTGCAACTGCTGGGCAGCGCGCTGGTGATGGGTGGGGTGTTGATGCTGAAGAAGAAGACGGATCAGGCCTGATTTGTTACCCTTATGCCTCGCTGGAGAGGCAATCATGACTAACAATCCAAGATTAAAAAAGGCGATCATCGCTTAAACAGGCCGTGTTGAGTGAACGAAAACACGGCCACAGATCTCGTTCCGTGGCTCTTGCAACCAGCAAAAGAGAAAGCGCCATGTCTGAAAAACACTGGTCCAAAACAGAACTGCTGCACCAAACGGTGACCAATCCCAATATTATCGTCAAGGGAACCCACAGCTATTACAGCGACTGCTGGGATAGCGGTTTCGAACGCTCCGTCGTGCGTTATTTACACGGCGACGCGGTCAGCCAACAGTGGCCACCGTTGGGGCCGATAGACAAATTGCTGATCGGCGATTATGTCTGCATAGCCGCCGAGGCGGTGATCCTGATGGGCGGCAATCATACGCACCGTATCGATTGGCTGAGCCTGTACCCGTTTATGGAGAGTATCCAGGCCGCTTATCAGCCCAAGGGCGATACCCGGTTGGGCGACGGCTGCTGGATAGGTATGCGGGCGATGCTGATGCCGGGCGTCACTATTGGCGAAGGGGCGGTGGTGGCCGCAGGCAGCATAGTGACTGCGGATGTCGAACCTTACGCCATCGTGGGCGGCAACCCGGCGCGGCCGATCAAGCTGCGATTTGCTCCGGAGACGATCGCACGGCTGCTCGCGTTGCGCATTTATGATTTGTCGGCGGAGGATTTTGCCCGCGTGCAACCTTGGCTGGCCGACAATGATATTGCCGCCCTGGAACGGGCGATAAACGACATTAAGCGTTAAAACTGAAAAGGGCGGGGTAATCTCCCCGCCCACTATACTTACTCGGCTTTGGCCGTTTCTTCCACCCTGCGGCGTTTTCGCACTCCGCGCAGCAACAGCGGCAACACCAGCACCGCTACCGCCAATACCAGCAGCGTTTGCGCGATACCGCTGCTCCACAGGATGCCGAAATCCCCGTTGCTGATAGACAGCGCGCGGCGCAGGTTCTGTTCCAGCATTTCACCCAGCACGAAACCCAGGATCAGCGGCGACATCGGGAAGTGCATTTTCCGCAAGATATAACCGAACACGCCCAGTCCGACCATCAACAGCAGGTCAAAGGTGGTGCTGTGCACCGCATAAACGCCCACCGCAGACACGGCGGCAATCGCCGGTACCAGGAACCACAGCGGGATGGTCAGCATGCGGGTAAACAGGCCGACCAGCGGCAGGTTCATGATCAGCAGGATCACGTTGGCAATCAGCAACGCGGCGATCAGGCCCCAGACAATGTCCGGCTGCTCGGTGAACATCGCCGGGCCTGGCGTGATGTTGTACAGCGTCAATGCGCCCATCATCACCGCCGTGGTGCCCGAACCCGGCACGCCCAGCGTTAGCATCGGAATGAACGAGCCGCAGGCCGAAGCATTGTTGGCGGCTTCCGGCGCCGCGACGCCGCGAATATCCCCTTTGCCGAAGGTCTCGCTGTTGCCGCTGATTTTCTTTTCGGTCATATAGGTGAGCGCACTGGCGATGGTGGCGCCGGCACCGGGCAGGATGCCGACGAAGAAGCCGATCACCGAAGAGCGCAGCGTCGGGCCGACGCACTCTGCGGCCTCTTTGCGGTTAAACAACAGGCGACCGGTTTTACGCACCAGCTTTTGTCCGCCGCTGGTGCTTTCCAGCATCAGCAGGATTTCACTGACCGAGAACAACCCGATCACCACCACGATAAACTGCACGCCGTCGGAGAGATGCACGCTGTCGAAGGTGAAGCGGTAAACGCCGGTGTTGGCGTCTACGCCTACCGTCGCCAGCCCCAGTCCAATCAGCGCCGCCAGCAGCGACTTCAGCGGGTTTTGGCTCATCATGCTGCCCAGACAGGCGATGGCGAACACCATCAGGGCAAAGTACTCCGCCGGACCGAACGCCAGTGACCAGCGCGCCAGCAGCGGGGCGAACAGAATAATGCCGCCGATGGCGATCATGGAACCGACGAAAGAGCTGACCGCCGAGATCGACAACGCCACGCCGGCGCGGCCCTGTTGCGCCATCGGGTAGCCGTCCAGCGCGGTCATGATCGCCGCCGCGTCGCCGGGTACGTTAAGCAGGATGGACGAGATGCGGCCGCCGTATTCGCAGCCGATATAGACCGTCGCCAGCAGGATCAGCGCGGACTCGGCCGGCAGCTTGAGAGCAAACGCCAGCGGCAGCAGAATAGCCACGCCGTTGATCGGCCCCAGCCCCGGCAGCAGGCCGACAATGGTGCCGACGAAGCAGCCAATCAGCGCGATAATCAGGTTCTGCGGCACCAGCGCCACCTCGAACCCTTGGGTTAAATACATCCAGGTTTCCATCATCGCCCCCGTTAGCTCAGCCAAACGCCGAGTGGCAGTGTTACATCGAGTAATTGGTCAAAGGCGTAGTACAGCGCAACGCCCATCACCACGCCGGAGACCGCTGCCGCAAGCAGGCTGGCCTGGAACAGCAAGCCAATGCTGAAGGTCAGCAGTGCGGTGGCCAGCGGAAAGCCCAGCCATTCGAAGCCCCAGGCGTACAGCACCAGCGTAATCACCAGCACCAGCAGGCGTTGCATTACCTTGTTGTGCGGCCATTCGACGGCCTGCGGTTTGTTCAGCAGCAGCAGTGCCGCGCACAGCGACATCAGGCTGAGGATGGCCAGCGGGAAGGGGCGCGGCCCCAGCGGTTCATAGCTGTATTCGCTCTGAATGCCCCAGCCGATAAACAGGCCGCCGATACACAGCAGCAACCAGAAACCGGCAAAAATGCGATCGCTCATGGTATTTCCCCCGGTTATTTAGCCAGGCCGAAGACTTTGGCCTGCTCGCGGTACTGATTGACCTGGTTTTTCACGTAGGCATCCAGCTCCTTGCCGGCCAGGTTGAATTCAAACAGGCCGCGCAGGTCGCGCTGCTTTTTGAATTCGTCAGTTGCCATCATTTTCTTGAAGGTGTCGAGCCACCACTGGTATTCCTCTTCGCTGACCTTCGGGCCAACGTAGAAACCGCGGATGATCGGCCAGATCAGATTGAACCCCTGTTCTTTGGCGGTCGGCACGTCGGCTAACTGGCCCGGCAGACGCTGTTCGGAGTACACCGCCAGCACGCGAATTTTGTCACCTTGCAGGTAGGGCACCATTTCGCTCAAATCGCCGGACACTGCCTGAATATGGTTACCGAGCAGCGCGGTGACCGGCTCGCCACCGCCTTCGAACGCGACGTAGCGCATCTTGTGAGGATCGACCCCGACTTCGCGCGCCAGCAGGGCGGTTTTCATCCAGTCCTGGCTGCCGATCGACGCGCCCGCGCCGAACACCACGCTGTTGGGATCTTTCTGGAAGGCGTTCATCAGCTCTTTGAGGGTTTTGTACGGCGAGTCGGCGCGCACGGCAATCATGCCGTAGTCGGTACCGACGGCGGCCAGCCATTTCACGTCATCGACGTTGTACCGGCCGAACTTCCCTTGCGAAAGGTTGAGCAGGGAGCCGCCGGAGAAGGCCACCACGGTGCCGAATTCCGCAGGGCGTTGGGCGACGATGGCGTTATAGGCCACCGCACCGACGCCGCCGGGCATATAGGTAACGCGCATCGGTTTGTCGATGGCTTGGGTTTCTTGCAGCGACACCTGAATCAGTTTGCAGGTCAGATCAAAACCACCGCCGGGCTTGGCGGGGGCGATGCATTCGGTGCGTTTCGGCGCTTCTATGGCAAAGGCCTGATTGGCCGCCAGCAGCAGGGCAGTTGCAGCCAGAGTACGGGTGATTGTTTTTTTCATTGCTTTCCCCAAGGTATTTTCTGTCGGTGTGAATCCCCGCCGATACGGGTTGCTGAATTGTTAAATCAACAACCTTTCATTTACCTTTCAGTCGCGGGGAAAGTTTACAAGATGTGATACGCGTCTCCTGTCCGGGGCCAACCGCCGGTGCGCTAGCACATACGGCGTGGCAAGAACAGCCCGTAAACCTGGCTTAAAACATGTGTAATGTCAGTTTTGTTGCGTTGCTCTTGGGGTAAAATAATAAAAAATAAAATTATTACGGACGCATTATTATGTTTTTACTCGGGAAATTATTCGGTGGCAGGGACAACGCCAAGGTGAGCGCTATCAAGATGTTGCCGGCGGCTTATGCTGAAATGATTGGGGAGGCGGGGCATTGTCGGCTAAAACGCCTGCGCCCGGAGATCGGCGTTTTTGAACTGCATTTTTCTACGGCCAACGGCGAAAAACATGCCTGCCAGATGACTGCCTGCATCACCGGCGTGGATATCGTTTTTGCCGCCAATAATCGCTCCGTGCTGGTTTCTCCGCCGTTCAGCCCAGCCAAAGTGCGGCCGGCGCTTGATATCGCCTTGGCCGACAGCGGGCTTCCATGTTGAAATAAACCGGGTGCCGCCAGCACCCGTTGTTCTATACCGTAATTGTGTACCAGCTCCCAAAACGGGCTCTGCGCCACCCTTCTATCACGCCGCCTTCCATGCCATCCTGCTGTTATAAACATGTTAACAAGCGATATGTCGTCTCCTGACGATATGGCGCTGTATTCATCCTGCTTGTACAGATAAATCAATGGAATGGAAAAATGCGGCTGTTATTGGTAGAGGATCATCCCGAGTTATCCCATTGGTTGCAAAAGGCGCTGACCGGCGCCGGTTTTGCCGTGGACATCGCGCCGGACGGGTTGGCGGCCGACCACCTGTTGTTAAACGAACGCTATGCGCTGGTGGTGCTGGACGTAGCGTTGCCGCGCCTGAATGGCCTGGATCTGCTGGCCCGCCTGCGCAAGCGCGGCCAGGACCTGCCGGTGTTGCTGTTGACCGCCAGAACTGACGTTGCCGATCGGGTCAAAGGGCTGAATCTGGGTGCCGATGACTATCTCACCAAACCCTTTGAACTCGATGAGCTGGAAGCGCGCATTCGGGCGCTGCTGCGCCGCAGCGTCGGCGTTACCCAGCAGGCGCTGCAATATGGCGCGCTGACCTATCACGATGAAGGCTATTTTCAACTGGACGATAAACCGCTGTCGCTAACGCCCCGCGAGTTGGCGGTGCTGACTGCCCTGATCCACCGGCGCGGCCGGCCGGTCGCCAAACAGCAGCTGTTTGAACAGGTGTTTACCCTGTCCGACGAGGCCAATCCGGAGAGTATTGAGCTGTACGTGCATCGGCTGCGGAAAAAGTTACAGGGCAGCAACGTGGCGATCGTCACTCTGCGCGGTCTGGGCTATAGCCTGGAGCTCTGCAATGAGGTGGTTTAACGCACCGCGCTCCCTGTTTTATCAACTGCTGCTGTTTTTCGGTTTACCTTTGCTGGTGCTGGGCGGTATCTCCATTTACACCCATTACTTTAGCGCCATGAACGCCGCCACGCTGGCTTACGATCGCACGCTGCTGGCATCGGCGCGCACCGTGGCGGAGCGGCTGGTGGTGCGCAACGGCCGCCTGGAAGTGGATGTGCCTTACGTGGTGCTCGATAGCTTTGAGCGCAACATGAACGATCAGCTCTATTACGAAGTGATCTCTCCGCAGGGAAAAAGCATCTCCGGTTACGACGATCTGCCGCCCATGCCGCCGCATATCCTGCGCTCCAGCCTGTATCCGGCGCTGGTGCATTTCTATGACGCCGAATACAGCGGCCGGCCGATCCGCGTGGCTGCGCTGTACCAGCCGGTCAATGAATCGGGCGTCATGGGCATGGCGACTATCCTGGTGGCGGAAACGCTGGAGTCGCGCCGTTACCTGGCACGGCAGATGATGCTTTCCGCCTTGCTCAGCCAGGGGACCGTGGTGGTGCTGACGATGATTCTGGCCTTCGCCTTGCTCAAGCGAGTGCTAAAGCCGATGCGCAAGCTTTCCGGCATCATGCTGCGGCGCGATCCGGGCGAACTGACGCCGTTACCGATGGTGTTGCCCTGGTCGGAAATGCAGCCTCTGCTGCTGGCGTTCAATCGCTATATCGAACGGCTGCGGGTAATGGTGGCGCGTCAGGAGCGTTTTAGCGCCGACGCCTCTCATCAACTGCGCACGCCGCTGACGGTGCTGAAAACTCAGGTGGGGGTGGCGCTGGCCAGCGATAAGCCGGAGCAGTGGCGGGAAAGCCTGGCGGCGATGAGCATCACGCTGGATAACACTGTGGCGCTGACCGATCGCCTGCTCTATCTCTCGCGGCTTAAAGCCCATGAGCATCACGCCGATCGCAAGCTGCAACCGGTGAATCTGGCGCAGGTACTGCGCGATGCCTGTTTTTCGCGTCTGCCGCAGGCGCGCAGCAAGCGCATTGATTTAGGCTATGAAGGGGAGTCGGTATGCTGGGTCGGCGGCGAGGCGCTGTTGCTCACCGAGTTGTGCGCCAATCTGCTGGATAACGCGCTGAAATACGTGCCGAATCAGGGCGTGGTCACCGCGCGTCTGACGCTCGATAAACCGGCCGGGGAGTGCGTGCTGGAGATAGAAGATAACGGGCCAGGCATTGCTCAGCAGGATACCGCGCAGGCGCTGCAACCCTTCCACCGACTGGATAACGTGGGCGATCAGCCCGGTGCCGGGTTGGGGTTGGCGCTGGTCAGCGACATTACCCGCTATCACGGCACCCGCCCGGAGCTGTTGACCTCGGCCGCGCTGGGCGGCCTGCTGGTGCGGGTGCGTTTTCAGCTGTTGCCTTAGGACTTCACTTCGGCCGCTGGTTTTTTTGCCTTGCGCCCTAACGGCGTGCGCAGGCGTTGCGACAAAATTACACCCAGCAGTGTGACGCCGCCGCCGATCAAATGGTAGCTGTGCAGCTGTTCATGCAGGAACAGCACGGCGATGACGGCGGTAAAGACCGGCGACAGGTTCATAAATATCGACGCAGTATTGGCCCCGAGGCGCATCACGCCCTGGATCCACAAGAAAGGCGCGATGATCGAAGCCGGGATGCCGGCGAACAGCACCAGCGGGATATTCTGGCTGTTCAGCCCGACATCCTGCGCCATCAGAAAGTTGGGCAGCAACAGCACGACACCGAACAGGATTTGCACATACAGCGCCTGCCAATTAGGCAGAGCAATCATCCAGCGTTTGGTCAGCACGCCGTACAGCGCATAGGAAGCGGCGGCGGCGAACATCATCAGTTCGCCCTTGCCGATGCCATGTTGCAGCAGCTCGCCTGGATGACCGGCGCTGACCAGCCAGATCAATCCGCCGAAGGACAGCACGCTGCCGATCGCCACGCCGACGGTCGGTGCAATGCGCAGCAGTACGATGCTGATCAGAATGGTCAGCAGCGGGATCAGCGACACAATGATACCCATAAACAGCGCGCTGACGCTGTGCGCCGCATAGTAGGCCAGGCTTTGGTACAGCACCATGCCGAGCAGGCCGAGGATCAGCAATTTCCACCCGTTGGCGCGCACCTCCCGCCAATTGCGGATCACGCCGGGCAATACGAACGGGGTCAGGACGATCAGCGCCAGCAGCCAACGGTAAAACGAGATGGCGGCCGGATCGATTGCGGTGGCGGAGAGTTTGCTGACGACGGCGTTAACCGACCAGATCAGCACCGCCAGCAGCGGGAAGAGCATATTCACGATGATTATTCTCAATAACGACGGACATGCTGGCTAGTCTACTCGTGTCCGGTTTATTATATATAGCGATATCCAGACAATATTTTGTGTCAACAAGACAAATCACGGTGTGCAACCATGTCAGAAATTCGTCACTTTCCTGAAGCCTTGATCCCGGCGCCGCGCCCGGTGCAATTTCGTTGCGAGGAGTTTAATGCCCGCACGGAATTCCAGCCGCACAGCCACCCTTGGGGGCAACTGATGTGGGTGAAAACCGGGGTGATGGTGATGAAGGTCGGCAATCAACGTTTTTTGGCACCGCCGGAATTTGTGCTGTGGGCGCCGGCGGGGATCGAGCACTCCTGCTACAACCAGCGGCAGGCGCAGTGCCGCATGGTGGATATCATGCAGTCGCTGTGCGTCGGGCTGCCGGCCGACCCCTGCCTGGTGAGCGTGACGCCGATTTTCCGTGCCATCGCCGAAGATTTTTACGCACGCAAACAATACATCCCGCATGACAAACAGGATTTGCGTCTGTGCCGGGCGCTGCTCGATCAACTGCATCTGTCGCCGGTCCAGCAAACTTATTTGCCGTCGTCCGAAGATAAATTCCTGGCGCCGGTGCTGGAAGCGCTGGAGCATTGCCCGTCGGACAACACCTCGCTCGCCGTCTGGGCCGCCCGGGTCTATACCACCGAACGCACCCTGTCACGCCGTTGCCGGCAAGAGCTGGGCATGTCATTCAGTGAGTGGCGCCAGCGGTTGCGTTTCCTGCATGCCGTTTCGCTGCTTGAACAGGGCAAAACCGTGCAGAACGTCGCGCTGGAGGTGGGATACAGCTCGGCCTCGGCGTTTATCGTCATGTTTCAGCAAATCGCCGGCAGCACGCCCGAACGCTTTCGCCGGGCCTGATTCGGTGGCACACTCTTTCCCAGATAATCTCTTCATACTTGACGCTGCCTCTGTGTTGGCTGCGAGCACTCGCCCCAGTCACTTACTTGAGTAAGCTCCTGGGGACTCCTGCTCTTGCCGCCTTGATGCAACGCCAATTATTTTGGGGATAAATAGTCGCAAATCGTCGGAGCAACAAGTGAAAATCCTGGTTGATGAAAATATGCCGTACGCGGCTGAATTGTTCAGTCGTTTGGGGGATGTGCAGGCGGTGCCTGGCCGCCCGATCCCGCGTGATGCGCTGGCGGATGCCGATGCGCTGATGGTGCGTTCGGTGACTAAAGTGAATGAAGATCTGCTGGCCGGTACTCGCATCGGTTTCGTCGGCACCGCCACCGCCGGTACTGACCATGTGGATGATGCCTGGCTGAAACAGCAGGGCATCGGGTTTTCCGCAGCGCCAGGCTGTAACGCCATTGCGGTAGTGGAATATGTGTTCTCTGCGCTGATGCTGCTGGCCGAACGCGACGGTTTTCAGTTGCGCGACAAAACCGTCGGCATTATTGGTGTGGGCAACGTAGGTTCGCGCCTGGATGCCCGCCTTAAAGCCTTGGGCGTCCGTACGCTGCTGTGCGATCCGCCGCGCGCAGAACGTGGTGACGTCGGTGAGTTCTGGCCGCTGGAAAAACTGGTGGCGGAAGCCGATGTGCTGACGTTCCATACGCCGCTGAATAAATCCGGTCCCTATCGCTCGCTGCACTTGGTTGACGCCGAGTTGCTGGCGGCGCTGCCCGACAACCGTATCCTGATCAATGCCTGCCGTGGCGAGGTGGTGGATAACGCCGCGCTGCTGTTGGCGCTGGAGAAAGGCAAAAAGCTGAGCACGGTGCTGGACGTTTGGGAACCGGAGCCGGAGCTTTCATTACCGCTGCTGGCGCGGGTGGATATCGGCACTGCGCATATTGCCGGTTACACGCTGGAAGGCAAGGCGCGGGGCACCACTCAGGTGTTCGAGGCCTTCAGCCGCCATGTGGGGCAGCCACAGCAGATTGAGCTGGCCTCGCTGCTGCCGGTGCCGGAATTCAGCCAGATCCAGTTGAACGGGCCGCTGGATGAAGGCAAATTAAAACGATTGATGCACTTGGTGTATGATGTGCGCCGCGATGATGCACCGCTGCGCAAAGTGGCTGGGCAAGCGGGCGAATTCGATCGCCTGCGCAAGCATTATCAGGAGCGCCGTGAATGGTCCTCATTGCGCGTCCAGTGCAATGACAGTGCCAGTGCGGAACTGCTGCACAAGCTGGGCTTCAGCGTGCTGTAAGGGGCCGGCATCCGGCTCCTTGCCTAAAAGGCATCGCGCCCAATACGTAAGGTTGCCTTAAGCAATCGCCGCTATAATAGGCGGCAAAGGATTATCGGGCGGTGGCAACACTGCCCGTCTGCTTTTTAAATGAATACTCTGGAGAAACCCAATGTCTGACGGCTGGAATATCGCTCTGCTTGGCGCCACTGGCGCGGTAGGTGAAGCGTTGCTGGAATTATTACAGGAACGTCAGTTCCCGGTGGGCGAACTCTATCCTTTGGCCAGTGAACGCGGCGCCGGGGCAACGGTACGCTTCAACGGCAAGTCGGTGCTGGTGCAAAAAGCGGAAGAATTTGACTGGTCACAGGCGCAACTGGCGTTCTTTGTCGCCGGTACCGAGGCGGCGGCCCGCTATGCGGAAGACGCCGGCAACATGGGTTGTCTGGTGATCGACACCAGCGGCCTGTTTGCGCTGGAGCCGGATGTACCGCTGGTGGTGCCTGGCGTTAACCCGCAGGTGCTGGCGGATTACCGCAACCGTAATATTGTCGCCGTGGCCGACAGCATGGTCAGCCAACTGCTGACGGCGATCAAACCTTTGACCGAGCAGGCCGGGCTTTCCCGTCTGCACGTCACCACCCTGATGTCGGTATCGGCACGCGGCAAAGTGGCGGTGGACGATCTGGCCGGCCAGAGCGCGCGCTTGCTGAACGGCATTCCGGCCGAGCCGGGCGTTTTCGCCAAGCAACTGGCGTTCAACCTGCTACCGCTGCTGGCCGACGAGCAGGGCAGCGTGCGCGAAGAACGCTTGATTGTCGATCAGGTGCGCAAAGTCCTGCAGGACGAAGGGCTGCCGATTTCCGTGAGCTGCGTACAGTCGCCGGTGTTTTACGGCCACGCGCAAGTGGTTCACCTGGAAGCGCTGCGCCCGATCTCTGCCGAAGAAGCGCGCAGCGAGCTGGAGCAGGTGGATGATATCCAACTGAGCGAAGAAGACGACTACCCGACTCAGGTAACGGAAGCGTCCGGCAGCGATGCGTTGAGCGTCGGCTGCTTGCGCAATGACTACGGCATTCCTGAAATCCTGCAGTTCTGGTCGGTGGCGGACAATGTACGCTTCGGCGGCGCGCTGATGGCGATCGAAACCGCAGAGCGTCTGGTGCAGGAGCAGATGTACTGATGTCTGAAGTTGTCTTGCCCACCCAACCGAGGTTAAAAATCGCGCTGGGGATTGAATATGACGGCAGCCGTTATTACGGCTGGCAGCGTCAGCAGGAAGTCGCCAGCGTACAGGCCAGTCTGGAACAGGCGTTGAGCAAGGTGGCGAATGCGCCGATTAGCGTATTGTGCGCCGGACGTACCGACGCCGGCGTGCACGCTACCGGTCAGGTGGTGCATTTTGAAACCACCGCGCAGCGCAAGGACGCCGCCTGGACGATGGGGGTAAATACCCATCTGCCGCCGGATATTGCCGTGCGTTGGGTGACCGGTGTGGCCGAAGATTTCCATGCGCGTTTCAGCGCCACCGCGCGTCGTTACCGCTACATTATTTATAACCACCGCTACCGCCCGGCGGTGTTGCAGCAGGGGGTGACCCATTTTTATCACCCGCTGGATGCCGAACGGATGGAAAGGGCGGCGCAGGCGCTGCTGGGCGAGAACGATTTTACGTCGTTCCGCGCCGTGCAATGTCAGTCGCGCACGCCATGGCGTAACGTAAAACACGTTAAGGTTACGCGCTACGGCGAGTATATCGTGGTAGATATTAAGGCGAATGCCTTTGTGCACCATATGGTACGCAACATTGTCGGCAGCCTGATGGAAATCGGCTGCGGCAATCAGAGTGAGAACTGGATGGCCGAACTGCTGGCGCTGAAGGATCGGAATCTGGCTGCGGCGACGGCGCGTGCCGAAGGGTTGTATCTGGTGTCCGTCGATTATCCTGAGCATTTTGGTTTGCCCCGGCCGCCAATGGGGCCGCTGTTTTTACCCGACGATTAGTTTTAGCTGACGATTAGACGCCGGCGCGCCCGACGCGTTGCTCCCTTGTACATCTGCCGGGTGGGTGAGACACCCGGTAAAAAGAGAGAATCTATGGACATCATCAAGTTTGTGATTGATTTTATTTTGCATATTGACGTGCATTTGGCCGAACTGGTCGCGCAATACGGCATGTGGGTCTATGCCATTTTGTTCCTGATCCTGTTTTGCGAAACCGGCCTGGTGGTTACGCCTTTCCTGCCGGGGGATTCTCTGCTGTTTGTCGCCGGCGCGCTGGCGGCGCTGCCGACTAACGATCTGAATGTGCATACCATGGTTGCGCTGATGGTCGGGGCTGCGATCCTCGGTGACGCGGTGAACTATACTATTGGCCGGCTGTTCGGCGATAAGCTGTTCAGTAACCCGAATTCGAAAATTTTCCGCCGCAGCTATCTGGATAAAACCCATCAGTTTTATGAAAAACACGGTGGGAAAACGATTATTTTGGCGCGATTTGTGCCGATCGTGCGTACATTTGCGCCGTTCGTCGCCGGTATGGGGAAAATGTCCTACCGTCATTTCGCTGCCTACAACGTGATTGGCGCGCTGGTTTGGGTGCTGCTCTTCACTTATGCTGGCTACCTTTTCGGTGATTTGCCGATCGTGCAGGAAAACCTGAAACTGTTGATCGTGGCGATCATCCTGGTTTCAATTTTGCCGGGCATCATTGAAATCTGGCGCCATAAGCGCGCGGCTGCCCGCCAGCAAAAACAGTAAAAACATCGCTTAACCTGTCGGTTCGACCAGTTTTTTATCCACAGTGTCGGGCCGATATGGTTTAATGAGCGACATTTATGGTCTGTTCCTGCGAGCAAACCCTGAAGCCAGTGCCTCGGTCACGCGTTTGTCGCGTTTCACTCGGGCACTTTTTCATTGGGTCTGTCTGCGGGGGGATTGTTAAAGCATGAACAGCGGACTGGCATGTGCCAGGTTCAAACAGAAAGGTCATCGATGAGCTGGATTGAACGAATTCTTAACAAGAGCAATATTACACAAACCCGTAAGGCGAGCATTCCTGAAGGGGTCTGGACCAAATGTGACAGCTGCGGTCAGGTTCTCTATCGCGCCGAGCTGGAACGTAATCTGGAAGTGTGTCCTAAGTGCGACCACCACATGCGCATGACTGCGCGCATGCGCCTGCATACCCTGCTGGACGAGGGCAGTGAGGTAGAACTGGGCAGCGAACTGGAGCCGAAAGATGTTCTGAAGTTCAAGGATTCCAAAAAGTATAAAGATCGTCTGGTTGCCGCACAGAAAGCGACTGGCGAGAAAGATGCGCTGGTCGTGATGAAAGGCACGCTGTACGGCATGCCGATTGTCGCCGCTTCTTTCGAATTTGCTTTTATCGGCGGTTCCATGTCTTCCGTGGTCGGTGCACGTTTCGTGCGCGCGGTTGAACAGGCGCTGGAAGACAACTGCCCGCTGGTGTGTTTCTCAGCCAGTGGCGGTGCGCGTATGCAGGAAGCGCTGATGTCGCTGATGCAAATGGCGAAGACCAGCGCAGCGCTGGCGAAACTGCAGGAACGTGGTCTGCCGTACATTTCGGTACTGACCGACCCGACCATGGGTGGCGTTTCCGCCAGTCTGGCTATGCTGGGCGATATCAACATCGCCGAGCCGAAAGCGCTGATCGGCTTTGCCGGCCCGCGCGTTATCGAGCAGACCGTGCGTGAAAAACTGCCGCCGGGCTTCCAGCGCAGTGAGTTCCTGATTGAAAAAGGCGCCATCGACATGATCGTGCGCCGTCCGGAAATGCGCCGCACTCTGGCGAGTATCCTTTCCAAGCTGACCAACCAGCCGCAGCCGCATTTCGATGAGGCGGAGCCGGTAGTCGCACAGGAAAATCAGGCCGACGCCTGAGGCCGATAAATCACCCGCGCAGGTGCAAGCCCGCGCGGGATTCAGCTGTCGTTTTGTGGCTAAATGCCGGCTGATATGCCCTATGAATTTCACGTTGCGGTCAACTCGCTGCAGCTTGAAAGGTGACGGGTGTTACGGAGAGCATCGCCTTTACCGCGGTGAGGGGGGTGCCCTGATGGATCAATGAACCCAATCAGTGATGGGACTCATGCAAAACCACCAAATTCCCCAAGCCACGTCGTCATTGAGCTCGTGGCTTTATTATCTTGAACGTCTGCACAGCCAGGCGATCGAACTTGGCCTGGAACGCGTACAGCGCGTTGCGGCGCATCTTGATTTACTCACTCCCGCACCGACGGTGTTCACCGTTGCCGGCACCAACGGCAAAGGCACGACTTGCCGGACTCTGGAAGCCATTTTGATGGCGGCCGGTCTGCGCGTTGGCGTTTACAGTTCGCCGCATCTGGTGCGCTATACCGAACGGGTGCGCATTCAGGGCGATGAGCTGAGCGAAACGGAGCACTGCCGTTCGTTTGCCGCCATTGAGGCGGGTCGGGGTGAAACCTCACTGACCTATTTCGAATTTGGCACCCTGTCGGCGCTGCAACTGTTCAAACAGGCTAAGCTTGACGTGGTGATCCTGGAAGTTGGCCTTGGCGGCCGCCTGGATGCGACCAACATCGTCGATCCGAGCGTGGCTGTGGTCACCAGCATCGCGCTGGATCATACCGACTGGTTGGGCAACGATCGCGAAAGCATCGGCCGCGAGAAGGCCGGAATTTTCCGCGGCGGCAAGCCGGCGGTGGTGGGCGAGCCGGATATGCCTGACACCATTCGCGAGGTAGCGGAAACGCTGGGCGCGACGCTGTATCGCCGTGGCGAAGCCTGGACTTACAGCGAACAGGGCGAACGCTGGCAGTGGGAAGGCGGCGGCACGCGGCTGACCGACCTGCCGATGCCCAACGTCCCGCTAGCCAATGCCGCGACCGCGTTGGCGGCGTTGCATTATTCCGCGTTGGAAATCGATGAGCGGGCGATCTTCACCGGCCTGCAGCAGGCGACGCTGCCTGGGCGCTTCCAGATTGTGCGACAGGATCCGATGCTGATCCTGGACGTGGCGCATAACCCGCACGCCGCAGGCTATCTGGCCGGGCGTTTGGCCAAGTTGCCGCGTAATGGCGGCAAGGTGCGTGCCGTGCTGGGCATGCTGTCGGATAAAGACATCGCCGGCACGCTGGCTTGCCTGAGCGAGCAGGTGGATGAATGGTATTGCGCGCCGCTGGAAGGGCCGCGTGGAGCCAGCGTGGAATCGCTGGCGCAACATTTGACGGAACCGCGGCAGTTTGCCGATGTCGAAACTGCCTGGCGTCAGGCTATGCAGGACGCTGATATTCAGGATATTGTGATCGTCTGTGGATCGTTCCACACCGTTGCGCACGTGATGGCGGCGTTAGACGAGATGCGGGGAGTGTGAGTGGCAAGCAAATTTCAAAACCGATTGGTAGGAACCGTCATTCTGGTCGCGCTGGGGGTCATCATCCTGCCAGGGCTACTGGATGGAAAAAAGAAACATTACGAGGATGAATTCGCGGCCATTCCCCTGGTGCCGAAACCGGGTGACGTGGAAGAAAACGACGTGGTGCCGCCGGTAACCCAGTCTTTGCCGGCGCAGCCGCCGGAGGGGGCGGGCGCACTGGTCGAGCAGCAGGCAGCGAACGAAGCGGCCTCGCAGCAGGCCGTGCGCCAGACGGCGCAACAGCCGGTTCAGGTCGCGCCGCCGGTCGAAACTCGCCCGGTGCAACAACCGAAACCGAAGCCGGTCGAAACCAAACCGGTGGAAGTGAAACCAAAACCGGTTGAAATCAAGCCGGTGGAAGTGAAGCCAAAGCCGGTGCAGCAGCCGAAACCGGTTGTTCAGCCGAAGCCTGAGGTTGTTCCGGAGGTTAAAGCGGAGCCCAAAGTTGAGCCGAAGCCAGAACCTAAACCAGAACCTAAACCAGAACCTAAGCCAGAACCGAAACCGGCCGCAGAAGAGAAAGCGCCGGCAGGGCAGGCTTATGTGGTGCAACTGGGGGCGCTGAAAAACGCCGCCAAGGTGAATGAGGTTGTGGCGTCGCTCAGGCTGTCCGGCTATCGCGCCTTCACCGTGCCGTCAACGCCGGTGCAGGGGCAGATCACCCGGATCTACGTTGGCCCGGACGCTTCAAAACAGAAGTTGCAGTCTTCGCTGTCTGCGCTGAACTCCATCAGCGGTTTGAGCGGCCAGGTGAAGCCCTACGGCGCACGTTGACAGGATTGGGGCACAGCATGCTGTGCCCCTGAATCGATGAGTGCTGGTGTAATCACTATTAAAAATGTGCCTTTCACAGGCAAAACGGCCTATGTAGGCGCGGCGATTGGGAATTTTTTTATCGCCGTTTTTTATTTGTAACGTGCTAGGAAATCCCCTACGCAAACGTTTTCTTTTTCTGTTAGAATTCGCCGCGAATTGGATGCAGGGGCGATTCATCATTGGAATAGTTCATGGTCTGGATTGATTACGTCATTATAGCGGTGATTGGATTTTC
>Ga0105251_10000645_pt1 | contig 32092 bp, 27 predicted proteins | sample KBSS64metaG_FD_80424 | JGI IMG/M metagenome (GOLD analysis project Ga0105251, IMG submission 80424) | Switchgrass rhizosphere microbial communities from Kellogg Biological Station, Michigan, USA - KBS S6-4 metaG | ecosystem: Host-associated > Plants > Roots > Rhizosphere > Soil | place...
AGAAAAAAGCGTGCTGGCGACCAGCACGCGAACGCATCTTTTCAGATGCCCAGAGCCCACCATACAGACTTGTTTTTATTATCCGTTTCTTGCTCGCACGTTAGCGAAACTTTTCAGGCTAAAGCGGTATTCTGGCTGGAACCAGGAGCGACCGTAGTAGCAGTAGATCAGCATTCTGATGGATACCATGGCGAGGTAGCCCCAGATGGCGCACAGCACTGAAGGTGTCAGCCACACGGTAAACAGTGTGACGCTTAATCCCACCAGTACAGAAGATGTTTCCGCGAAAGCGATGCGTGAAAATTGGTTTTCCCGCTGTAATATGGCGCGATAATGTTGCCCCTGTGGAATAATAATGAAGATGACCGAAATCATTTCCAGCATTATTGCCATTTCGGGTTGATTCATCATTCGACTAGAAATATCGCTACCAATAAATAGCGCAGCAAAAATAGCGAGTCCGCTTAATACATTCCCCCAATATAATATTGAGAGATCGCTATTGTTCAGCTTTTTAGTTCTGATAATGGTATTGCCAAATCCGCGATCGGCCAGTGTGTCAATAATCAATAACATTACAATAGCAATGGCGAGTAAATTTAACTCGTTTGCCTGGAGTATTTGTGCCAGAAGTGAGAGTTGTAAAACACCAATGCCGACGATTTTAATCGATGACAAAATTGACCATTTAGCGTTGGTCAGATTTTTTTCTCTTATCGCCATATTCTGCTCATTATGGTATATGTACCAGTGCAATTAAGGGGTTACTCTGGCCACAGGCCAAAGCACAGCTTACATCAATGCAGCGCATCCTGACGCAGCCCTGATATACCTTTCAGGTTTTGCCACGTAAAAATGCGTTCAATTAAATGATGTTCTGAATTTATTAAGATGACCCTGGCGCTTAATGATGTTGTTGTCTTAATGGTATCTCCTCCTGTGCGGAGGAAATCCGTAAGATCATTATAAAATCCCTTTGAGTTTATATATTCCCCGGCCAGCATCCGGCTGGCAATCTCAACAAATTCTTTTTCTGATAACAAAGGATAGGTTGAGCGATCCATGTTATTTCCCTGCTGTTGTTATTATGGTTACTGCTGTGTGTGAAATGAGTTATACCGTGTTTTAATTAATTTAACACCATCAGAAAACTCCTATAAATAGACCGCAGGAATAAATGGTTTCAGAATTTGCATCAGAATATATAAGGCGAGTGATTTACTATTTATTAGTGCTTTTCTTCATTCCATAGGGTTGAATGGATCAGTGATAAAGAAAAAAAGAAAAAACTTTGATAAATCAGAGGCACTCAGCATTTTTCTGCACATCCTCACCAGGAATTTTCCTGTTGAGGATGCTTAAGCCAGACTGGTGATTAACAGATAAATACGTGAAGGTTTGAGCAAAACAGTTAAACGCTACTGAGCAAAAAAGTAAGCGATTTTTATTGATTGATTCCAGCATGCGTTAAAGAAGCGATCTCTGCATAATCCATTGATTCTAATGAGTTAACAGATGAAGAAGCTGTTCCAGGTCGCGTTTTACCCATGCAACATCCTCGGCAAACTTCTCGTCAGACATGAATGCTTGACGATAAACCACCATCACCACTTCCGCACCTTGCTCATTGGCAATCACCCGCATCGGCATATAAATCTCTTTACCCGTTCCGGTATCAATCCAGTGATCCATCACGCCAAAGGGATTGTGTGGGGTAAAGCGAATCTTTACCGTTCCCTCGGGACCTTTGGCTTTCCAGCTGTTCCCTTCCTGCGTCAGCGTACTGGCGCTGAGTCCGCTAGCCCATTTGGCAAAGCATTCCGGTTTCCAGATGGTTTCATACAAATCTAACCAGTTGCGTGGAACCGTTAGTGTGACGGTCTGAGATGGCAGCATGGGACCTCCTGATGTGATACAGCCATTAAAGCACGCTGATACCGGGCTGCAAACGGCCCGGTCATGGAAGTGTGGGTCAGCAGCGGTTTCCGTGAAAACGCTGTAATCAGATAAACTTGCCGCGTCCCTGAATAGCCTGTTCTTCACCCGTACCATTAGCATGGCGCAGCACGAAGCGATCGGACTGCGCAACCACCGCGCAGCTGTGGTTGGGGAAGATGCGTAGCAGCGCGCCAACGGCGGGTGCCTGTTCAGCATATTGCAGGAAACCATGCTCCTCCGACAGCTTCAACACTTCATAATGATTGCCTTGCTCATCGACGGCGATACCAAATCCGCTGGCATTGGTGCCGTGCGGCCCTTTGTCAGAGCTAAGCATTTTGGAACCGGCATCAATAATGGCGAAGTGCGGATTGACCGCTACCACGCGCGTTACCACGCTCAGCGCCAACGCCTCTGGCGTGCAAAGACCTAAACGCCATGCGGTAAGATCGAGCAGCGCATAATTGCCGGGGCGGATTTCATCGCTGCCCTGAGCGACGGGTGCCGCCAATGCCGTTGGCGTTGAACCGACTGAAATCGGGCAGTGCGCAAAACCAGCGGCAATCAGGCGCTGCTGCAGAGCACGCATCCATGTGATTTCCTGCAGGGCAACGTCGGCAATCGCTGCGGCGTTGCCTGCGCCATAAGCGTGACCGGCATGAGAAACCAGCCCGGCAAACGTGAGGCCCGCACCCTGTATCTGCTGCGCCAGCGTAACGGCGGCATCGCCGTGCGGATCAACACCGATGCGATGTAATCCCACATCCACTTTGATGGCTAACGCCAGCTGGCAATCGGGCTGGCGCTGATGTGCAGCCGCTATTGCCGCCACGCCATGCGTGCAATCCGCAATGCAGGTAATGCGCGCCTGATGTTGTACGGCCACCGCCAAAAGTTCTTTCAGCGTATCGGCATGCACAATTGGGTAAGCCAGCAGCAGATCGCGTTCCCCACCGAGAATAAAAGCGATGCCTTCACTCGGTTTAGATACGGTAATGCCGCGCGCGCCGAGCATGCGCTGTTGCTCAGCAATCCAGACGCTTTTATGGGTTTTGATATGAGGACGTAGCGTGACGCCAGCGGCATCGGCTTTTTGCTGCATCTGTTGCAGGTTGCGTTGCAGGCGCGCTGCATCAATTTCGAGGTAAGGTGTGAGTCGGTCGGCAATCAGAGGCCGCAACCAGCCAGCCTCAATATTCTGTTCCATCATAATAGTCCGCAGGTAATTACACAGTGCGGACTATGATTCATCAATGCACGGTAGAATGCCAGCCGACAAAATCGGCACATTCCTGCGCAGGGCCGCCATTGATGGTGACTCTTTAAACTTTAGAGTTGGAGCTCTGGAATCCGCCGCCCAAATCTTCTATCAAAACCACTGCAAGGTTAATCTGCTGCGCCTTCAGCGCCACCCGTTTTTGGTCGGATTCGATCAACTGATTTTGGATTGTCAGCACATCAAGATAAGGACGCAGGCCCGCTGCGTATTCACGATGCAAATCATCCCACGCGCTGTGAATCAGCTGGTTGGCGCTTTCCTGTTGCGCCAGCTGATCCTGAATCGACTGCAACTGAGTAATGGTGTCGCTGATATTACCCAGTGAACTAATCAGCAATTTGTTGTACTGCGCTACCGCCAGATCGTAATCGGCGTCGCTCTCTGCTAAATCGGCGCGACGTTTGCCCGCGTCAAAGATCGGCAATGACAAACTCGGTCCCACATTAAAGAAGCGGCTTGGCGCACCAAAGAAGGCATCGCCGAGCAGTGATTTGGTGCCGGCTTCGGCCACCAAATTGATGTTGGGATAGAACTCGGTTTTGCTGGCGGCGATCTGTTTTGATGCCGCTTCAACGCGCCAGCGCGCGGCCACCACATCCGGACGACGACCCAGCAGTTCGGCCGGAATGGCGTTTGGCAGCATGGCGGCGACCGGCACATTCATTTGCGCCGGTTTTAGCTGGTGCCAGTAATCCGGGCCTTTACCTATCAGCGTCGAAAGCTGAATACCGGCATCGGTGACTTGCTGTTGAGCTTGCGTCAATTCGGCTTGCGCGGTTTTCTGCTGCGACAGCGCCTGCTTATATTGGTAATCGGAAGTGAGGCCAGCGCTGACATATTGCTGCTGAATTTTGGCGATACCCGCCGCACGCTCGGCATTCTGCTGCGCCAGTTCGGCATTATTCCAGGCGAGATTAAGGTTGTTCCACGCTCGCGTCACGTTCGCGGCCAGCGTTAACTGACTGGCCTGACGATCCAACTCGCTGGCACGTGCTTGCCCCAATGCGGCTTCAGCGGCATCTTTTTTGCCGCCCCATAAATCGAAGGTGTAGCTCAAGCCAACGTTAGCGGTGCGCAGCGTGCTATAGCTTTTCCCCTCCAGCAGCGGATCATCCACTTTTGCCACACGCGAGCGCGTAATGCCCGCGTTGAGACCGACATCCGGATAGCGTTCGGCATCGGCGGCAATCACTTGTGCATTGGCTTTATCCGCTTGCGCGTTGACTACCTGCAAATCCGGGCTGGATGCCATCGCATCATCAATCATTCGATTGAGTTGAGCATCGTTAAAACCTTGCCACCATGCGCTTTTTGGCCAATTCGCGGCGCTGAAATGCGCGTTTTTCAGGGATTGACTGGCTTGCAGAGCGTTAGCATCAAGCAGCGTGTTTTTGGGGTGTAAGCCTTGTGGATTGGCACAACTGGCCAGCAGCGCAGTGGCAACGGCCAGCGCGAGAAATTTGCAGTGAAAGTGCTGTGTCATGGTTCTGGTCAAAGAGGGGAGAAGGCGACCATTACAAGAGGCGGGGCAGATTTTGACAAACCTGTTTTTCGTTAAGAATGGTTGTCAAATGTGAGCAGAGAAAATGAGCAGCAGGTGAAAACCTGCTGCATCAAGAGATTAGATATAGAGAGACGCTTCACCCGGCGGACGAGTTTTAAAGCGACGATGCAGCCACAGATATTGGTCGGGCGCGCGCAGAATTTCATTCTCAATCACGCGATTCATGTAAGCAGCGGCAGCGGCTTCATCTTCATACGGATAATTTTCCAGTTCAGGCTGAATAATCAGCTGATAACCGCTCTTATCCTGGTTACGAATCAATACGATGGTCAGCATTGCCGGTTTTGCCAGACGAGACAAAACATAGGTGCCGTTGGTGGTTGCCGCTTGTTTCACCGCAAACAGCGGAGCAAACACGCTGCCTTTTGGGCCGTAATCCTGATCCGGTGCGAACCAAACCGCTTCGCCTTTTTTTAGCGCCTGCACCATGCCGCGCAAATCGCGACGATCGATCATCGCTTTATTCGAACGCATGCGACCCTTGGTTTGTGCCCACTCCATCGCCTGATTATTGTGCGGACGATACATCGCCATCATTGGCTGGCATAAACCGGTAATGCGGCCGCCCAGCTCCAGCGACATAAAGTGCACACCGATGACCATCACACCACGCTGGTGGCTTTGTGCGTGCTGCAGGTTTTCCAGACCATGCACTTCGAAGTAACGACGCACGCGTGCATCAGACCAGAACCAGGCAATGCCGGTTTCTGCCAGCGCCATTCCTAGCGATTCGAAGTTGCCGGCGATCATCGCCTCGATTTTCTCTTCCTTAATATTGGGGAAGCACAGCTCGATATTGCGACGGGTGATGCGTTCGCGGCGCTTCAGGAAGTGACGCGACAATTTGCCAGCGCCAGCACCAAGCCGGATCAGAATGGGGTAAGGAAGTTGCACCAGCAGCCACAGCACACCTAGCCCAAACCAGGTAAACCAATAACGGGGATGCAGAAGTTTGGAACGGAACTGCCTGGATTTCGTCATAACGCCTTCATGTCGGGGAAAAATGTATCGCACGAAGAAAAAGGTTCCCTGAGTTCCTGGAGCGGTACAACTGTATTGATTACGACCTGCACTTTAGCAAAAAGTGCCGTCAATGTTACCCAATCTCTGCAATCCTCAGGATTGAGCACATTCATGGTTAGAACGGCCTCATTCTATCACCTTTTATTCATTCTCTTTAAAAACAGCAGGGTAAACTCATCTTGAAGAAGTCAAAATGCCCATCACGTAGTGGATTAAGAACTGTCTGTTAATAAGGACACACTAATCTTTACGCTTTATTTACTTTGCTCAGGAAGATTAAAGCGTTTGTCTTCAGGAAAAAGCTGATGACCGCGCTGATGCAGTCTCTGTTGCCATTCCATGTCTCCCTGCAACATGGCAATTTTAAGCAGTGAATAGGTAACGTTGGCATCATGGTGCTTTGTCAGGTATTCCCTGGCCCACACTTTGAATTGGATTAATTGCCCGACATCGTTTGTGCTGTTGAACGTCATTAGACGATGAAGGTTTGCATCAAACTGATAGCGCTCCCATTGGGCGTAAGGATTAATAAGTTGCTCAGCATGGGAAAAATCAGCAAACCGCTTAATACCAGAGCATGTGGCGCTAACTGTTAGAGCGGATGCTCAAAAGTAGATGTGCCACATTAGGCAAGATCATCTTCCATAACGCATAGGCGCGTCGCCTTGCATGAGGGCTACCGGTTACGACGGGCTTGAAGCATGCCCATATTAATAGAGCCGCTCCCTCCAGCGCAATAACGCCATTTTCTACCCACTGAAAAAGAATTTCATTATGCGGATGCAGTGCCGGTCATACTAATCAGAGTTGGTATGGCTACAGTGACTGGGTCAGTAAACTTCACTTTCACATCTGCTTGTGCACTAAGTGAAGGGCGACAGATTTCTCGATAAATTAATAGGAAAAGTAAAATATTAATATCGTCAGTAATATACAGAAAAACAACGTTTTTTTATTATCAAAGCGTTAATAAGATAGGTGCTTGTGATACTTAGATAGATTTTTTCTGAAATTAAAGACATGTCTTATACACAGCGAGAGAAATGCAATCATTTTAAAATGATTAAGACCTTCTGTTACGTTACCTGATAATAATCATAATCTTTTCATGAATTGCTTTCGCTACCTATTACGGCGGGAGATTTATAAAGAGTTGATCAGGGCACATATCTTTTGAATGCCTGAATGTTATTTTGTGCAAAGATTTCCCGGTCTTAATCTGATGATTACCAAAGAGAATAAATTCTATGACACATAAACGTTTGCTGGATTGCTCAGCTTCCGAGCTGCTGCCGATGGATAAAGATGCGTTGATATATGCTGTGCGTGCCAGCGAAGGGCGGGTGGTAGTCAGCGAAACTATCGGCATGACTTCACCCTTGCTGCATAATATTACTAACGCCGAATTGGCGGCCTCTCAGGGGGCTGATATTATATTGATTAACATGTTCGACAGTGAAAACCCTGTTATTCATGGCATGCCCGCAAACATTGCGCCGGAACAAACTTTACATGAATTATGCCGGCTGACCGGGCGTATTATTGGGGTCAATCTTGAAGCGGTAGATCCTGATTTTAATGCCTCGCATCTTGATGAATTACAAATGGTGCCAGGGCGCGCAGCAACAGCGGAGAACGCCTGCCGTTTGGTGCAAATGGGAGCCAAAATTTTGGTTCTCACGGGCAATCCTAATAACGGTGTGAGCAATCGTGCGCTGGCTAAAGCGGCGAAAATGATCCGCGAGGCGGTTGGTAACAGCGCACTCATTATCACCGGTAAGATGCATGGTGCTGGCATTGTCCAGGAGAGTGGCAGCGACATCCTCACCGAGCAAGATATTGCTGAGTTCGTGCAGCAAGGGGTTGATGTGGTGTTGGTGCCTGCACCCGGCACACTACCGGGTATGAGTCAGCAGAAAGTTGCCTCACTGATTGAATGTATTCATTCGCATGGCGCTTTGGCGATGACCGCGATCGGGACATCGCAAGAGGGGGCAGATGTGAATACCATTCGTCAAATCGCGTTAATGAGTAAGATGGCGGGCGCAGATCTTCATCATATTGGTGACACCGGTTACATCGGGATGGCATTGCCTGAAAATATCATGGCTTACAGCATTGCCATTCGCGGTATCCGACATACTTACACGCGCATGGCACGCTCAATAAATCGTTAACCCACATTAACCGTCAAGCCCGTAGGATGACGGACTTGACGTTATTAATGGAGGGCGTGATCACTCAATATTCTGAATCTAAACTCACCTTGATAATTAACTTGTTGTTTTATTTGCGTTTAAATATTTTTATGATGTTTTGGTACACTCAGTGGTACAATCATCAAGCATTAATGATCCTCCTATATCTTTGCTGGAAAGCATCCCTACCTCCTTCCATGATCTCGCAGATGGCCAACCTAACAGCTCTCTCATGCAAGCATCCATTTGACGAGGCTTTTGTTAAGCCACTTTGTTGACTCAAGGCAATAACTAGTTCTGAATCTCCATTAACAACTATATTAGCATTGTGAGTAATGACAATTATTTGCCTTTTCTTCTTACTTTCTTTTATTTTTTTAACTATCAGCTCATAAATTAACTGATTATCTAGATCATCTTCAGGCTGATCTAAAATAAGTGGATCATCACCATAAGATAGGAGGAAAGCTAATACCGTTGCAGCTTTTTGACCTGCAGAACCTTGTGAAATGTCTTTGAAGCGTCGACCGTCACTAAATTTAACATTCATGGAGTCACTAGGGAACCATCCTATAAGAGAATCGATCATTTCATCTGGGATGTTATCTCTTAAATCAGAAAATCTTTTTCCAATGTTTACATCCAATATAGTGTCTAATGACTTGTCAATAAATGGCTTCTTAAGGTCTTGAATGATTTTTATGATGTCATCTTTATTGTTTTCTTTCTCTTTGATTCTTGATGCTAAAGAATTTAGAAAACCTTTTCCTTCTTCGTTATATATCTCGTTGGAAAACGTACCATCATTTTTCCCGATTACTTTTCTAAAACTGCTATCGAGGTGTTGAGTGTCTCCACAAAAATCAATGCTAACTTTTATGTTATCATCGTTGACATTTATATTATCTAGGAATGCTTTCCTCTTTTCCGTTATCTCTGTTCTCAAGCTAACTAAGTTTTTGTATAATTCCATGGATTTAATGTTGTTTTGTTTTATTTTATCTTCATCTAAAGCTATTTGCCGTAATCTGGTATTAATTTCCTTCCTGGAGGAAATAAGAGAGCTATATTCATTGGGGTTATTTATACCGCAGTTTTGGAATGTTTGAACAAGTCTGTTGTACTGTTCTTTACTTTCACCTATCTCTTTGCTCAACTGTGAGGAATTAAACCATTCTTTAAATTGATTTATATTGGATTGACTATCTTTTATCAAAGTGGCAATTGCCTGCAAATTCTTAACTAATAATTCGTCAAGTTTATTAAACTCAACATTAAAATCTTTTCCACTTTGTGAGTTCTCGAAGAAACATGCATAATCTTTTTGAGGATCGATAATAGAAGAGATTTTTTCATCTATTTCAATAAGAATTTCGTCTTTGTTATTTATCAGTTGGTTGGATTTGGTTTCTTGTTCTAATGCTTTCTGGTAGCCTGAGTATATTACTGAGTGCCCCGACTGCTCTATTGAGTTTATTTTTTGGTTAACATCATTCAATTGTCCTTGAAGAGTGCTTTTAGACGAGATGTTGGATTTTAACTCTCTGTTTTCTCTTCTTATCTTTAACAGATTGGTTAACTCTTGATTCCACCTGTAATCCCACTCCTGATAATTAACATCTGGAGATTCGTCAATCATGTTTATAAGATAATTAGGTGATTTGGAAATCTCATAGATCTGCTTTTGACTGAAAATCTTTATCGGGAAACGACTGAGAACATCTCCTTCCTCAACTAAAGTACTATCACCATCTTTTTTTGAGATGACGGTTTTTTTATCTTGGAAATCCCATGACAACGTGTAATCAATACTATCTTTTTTATAGTCAACAACGATTGTTGTGTTATCTAGAAAAACACCGTCATCTTCTTTTGATTTTGCTTTTTTTGCTAATTTTTCATAGGATTTGAAAAGATCATCATTAGATGCAAGTTGTGACAATTCACTTTCTCGGCAAAGCGCTGTTCTTAAAAACTCCAGTATTGTAGACTTACCACTACCCCTTCCGCCGATAATACAGTTAAGCCAAGGATGAAAGTTTATTCCAAACTCTTCAATTCTACCGCAGTATTTTGTCCCATTAATCCTAATTGATGTTATTCTTTTATCTGCATATATATTTGGTGAATCCTGATGTTGATCTGAGCGTTTTAAAGAATCATTTCCATCTAAAAGAGCTAATTTTAGTCCTTCAATTGACGGAGCGCCCATTTTGACCCATGTGTATCCGCGACCAATTTTATTAGGATGATGTGCATCGGAGCCTAAAACTTCCGGTAAAGAAGTATTTAAATTAACATAGCCTAACAACGGGCTACTTCCAACTTGACGAGCCTCATATTCAGCATGTGTTTTTATAATTTCCACAGCGGAGGCATTCTTCAATATCTGACTCAATGTTGAACCGGACTTGTGAACTCTACACAGACCACTATCGAGATCTATATGCGCGGGTATAGCAACACCATCTCTTTTTATAATTATATCTATCACTTCTTGAGGACTGCACTCCGTTACAGCATTACTGTCGCCGGGTGTTCCGTTATATCTGACCTCTCCGATAATTTGCGCGATTGAGTTACTGGTTTTGCTCGGATCAAAAATCCCTAAGATGTGAATGTTTCCATGGCTGGATATTTCGACACCAGGGAAAATATGGATATTATGCCCTTCAAGTCTAAGTGACTCCGCTTCAGATTTTAACTTATCAATCCAGTCACCAGAATTATGGTCAGTAACTGCTACGCATTCAACTCCTTTACTGATGTAGTCAAGTAGCCATTGCCGAGGGGTCATAGAAGTTTTAATTAAATGATCTGATTTTCCATAATCCATTGAAACTGGTGTGTGTGTATGAAAATCAAATTTCCACCATTTTGAACCAATAATCTCCATCGCTTTGTATCTCCTAAAATCGATTAATTAAAATTTCTATTCCATCTTGAGACTGTTAGGTAATAGTTATGCCATTATTAACAATGTGTTACTGGGGTTGGTTGCTAAATCTACATTTTGATATGTTTTTCCAACCCTACGTGGTGAACGTGACATCATAAGTTTAGGGCGTTGCAAGAGTCGCTTTAAAGTTATACTCGTCATTGAGCCAAAAATCTTTAGCTCAATGAGAACAAATTTTGATGAAGATCTGCTGAAAAATTAATCATCTGGTTTTATTTGAAATTAGATGATGATTAGTTCAATAAGATGGACTTCTACAGCTTTAACTCATTGCGCGCGCTCGTACCCCCGCCACGCCTGCCCGCTTAATCGAGTGGTTTTCATGCGGCTGCATGACTGACTTCAGGCCGCGCCGCTGCTGGGCTGATCAGGTAAATTCAAGGTGCAATTATTCATGCGTTTTCATGCAGCATAGTCATGCACTTATGCAGAGGAACGCCAGCCAGGTGCGTAGTTGCATGTGACTTAACTACTCGTTTGCACTTTACTTGACCTTCGCAACCTAAAAATCGTCACTGATGCTGAGGGGGTAGACATGGCATTGCGTGACCGGCAGCTGTGTGCCAATAGCAGACGTTCAAGTTATTCTGTCCAATGCTGGCATTCTGGTTGCACCAACTACACGGATAGACTGAAAAATGCTGGCATAACTTTCGGCCGGGCGCGCAGTCAATAGTTGAACCGATTGTAAATCTGCTCTGCAACGTTCTTACCACTCCATATTGGACGCTCAGGTTATTCTGTCCACAACTACCAATAGCTTTACATGAGGTGTGCATCTAACATCAATGAGTTACTTGATTACCAATAATATTGTAAAAGGAAACGCGCATGGATATTGAGACGCTAGGCGGGCAGGAACTTCGGGATAAGATTTTTGCAGGGCTAAAAATATACGAGGGTAAACCCTTCATCGAACGGTTCGGTCTGTTTATGGGCAAAGCACAGTTGCTGGAGTTTGGCCTGAAAAAAATACTTATTTCTCTTCCGGGATACAACCTTGATGAAGAAAAATTAGAGAGACTGACATTAGGACAGACCCGCGTTGAGCTAGAAAAGCTGGGGCTGCGCACGGACTATAACGCTTGCCTGAAATCCTTTACGAAACAGCGAAACTTGATGGCACACGAGTTCCTGGCGAATTTTGCGATCACGCAACAGCTACTGGATGGAGCCGCGCTTATTCGCCCGTTTGAGCGTGAGTTAGACCACGTCTGCTACGCGGTGGAGCAGATGATCATCCTTTTCGACTTCATCAACAGTGCCGGTGACGTTACCGCCTGGCTTGAGCCTAAAGCCCCTTGATACTTCGTATGCTTTTCTCTCCATACTGGACAGAACCGTAATTCTGTCCAGACTATGCAGACTGAAATCACTGGAACAATCATGAATATCCAGCTCACAAACATCACCCCGGACTGCCCTAGATTTGATGAGTTAAGATCGCAGAGCATGGCTGAAGGATTTAACATGCTGCGTAGACTGGAAGAAAACTGGCTTAGCGGGCAAAACCGCTTTGACAGGCCCGGAGAAAAACTAATTGGGGCTTCTGCCGATGGATTAATCGTCGGCGTGTGTGGACTCAACATCGATCCATATACGCTAGAAACTGGCATCGGCCGTCTACGACATCTCTATGTAGATTCAGGATGGAGAAAAAGGCAGGTTGGTAGCGCCCTTCTCAATGAAATTATTAAGGATTCTGGCCGCTGGTTTGATTTTATCAACACAAACGCTCCTCCAACGGCTTTCACCTTCTATGAACGAGCTGGCTTTTTTTCTTTAACTGGAACAGAAAAAGTCACGCACCGCCTATGCCTCAGAGACACAGTGCGATAATACAGTCACGTCTTGGACACACTGCATATTTTGTCCAAATCCACTAATAACACGCTATAAATCTAAGTAAATTACTGGGCACTAATAGCCAATCAAGACGCGCTGTTTTATAGACCATAAATATTAGAGGACGAACAATAAACTCTTTCATGACATTGAAGAATTGCGTTTCTATTATAATGAGCCAGTGACTCAAGCGCTAATTCACCATTTAAAAGAAATCTTATTTCTATACTTTTAGGAAAGCGCTCTAAGCTTTCCATCAAATATTCAACCGTATTTGGTCGATCCAGACTATTTTCAAGTATGGTTTTAACATCAATCATCGCAAGCTTTATGAAGCAATTTTTAGTGAGGTTAAAGGCCATCACTAAGCTACCGCTACCCGGTTCAGCGAGGTCTACGAACGATCTGTCTGATAAACAGACTTTTTTATTTTCGTTCTCATCAGTGAACTTATAAACCCAAACAGCCGTTGCTTGCTTTTTATCAGTGATAAATTGATAAATGATATCATCCAGCATACTCTTGCCTTCGTTAAACGATTCCATCAAAATTAAAAAAATCACTCTCATCCATTTGAAATACATGCTTTTTTCAACACCAAACAGCTGGCAAATCCTCTCCACACCTTTATCATTTCTTTTCTCTATTTTATCGTACTCCGCCCTTAGCTTACTGTTTAAGGGATAGTAATCAGCCAAAGCGCCAAATGTATTTAATACTTTTTCAATGTTAAATGGATTTCTTATGAAATTTAGAAACTTCATTGCCAAGACATCATTTAACTCACCAAGAATATCACTATCATTCCTGTCAATTTTATTAAGAAAACAAATCGTAGAGGCATGGATCTTTTTTTCATATTTACCAAAAGCCTCTTCGAAGTTATGCCTAATACCATCATCTAGAAAGTCAAAGCTATAGAGGTCGATATAGGACAGATTACTTGATATTTTATTTCCTTTGCTTGACTCTAATTTAACTTTATACTCATCTCTCTCAAGTAAAAAAAATGAGTAAATTTTCATGCTTTCATTATTAGTATTTGTATTTATTGCATTCAATCTTTGCTCGATCTGTGAGAGAAAATGCTGTTTTTTAGTCTGATTACTAAAACTCATAATGATCCAGAACCTCCTGATACTACTTATTGATGTTTAAATTATGTTATCCAGCAGGTGCAATTTTTTATGACTCTTCTTCATCAAAATGGCTACGCCAGTCAGGTTCCACCTCCCCAAAGTTAACTTCCTTAAGTGTTTCCACAACTTCTATGTCAACTACTTCAATATCTTCTATGTCTTGAGAAAAGTCACCACTCATTGTCAGTAAAATATCCGTATGGAAGTTTTCAACTGTTTTACAGATGTTACTACCCATACGAACATAATCTCTGTCAATAGAGTCTCTTACAGAGAAATCAAAATTAGCCTCAACGTTTACTTCAACTGTAGACCCAAGCTTAAGAACAATTGATTCATCTTCTATTCTTACAATACGAATTTTAATCAACCCTTCATTATCAACATCAAAATCATGCGATATAAAAGAGGCAGATACATCATCGTAATCAAAAAACATTGAGGAGTCAGCCTCAACATAAATATCGATGCCATCTAGGCTGTTTATTATAGCCTCTTCAATTTTCTCAATAACATTGTTATCACTATCTAAAATAGCATCTTCTCTGATTTTACCGATAATGCTTGATACTTTATTGTGTGGCTGAAACTTTTCTAATGCTTCTGCCAAAGAAGACACAAGGGTTACTCTATTGGATTTCGCGGAAAAATCCTTCCATCCATTATCCTGACTCACTGCGATAATATTTAAATCATTCTGTTCCGCCCATGATTCAATAGCTAGCAAGGCTATAGCATCTGGGAATTCATTTTTCTTATCTTTTCCAGTTTCAAATGGAGCCTCAGTGTTAAAATACATATCCACTAATTCAGATAAGTCCGCATATTCTCCAGATTTTATTTTTTCAGCACCAATGAATTCATAATATTTATCTAAATGGCTTTCCGCTAACTCGTAATCTGTACCATCTTTTGATAGTAGAACCTTTGCTTTGTCAATATCGGACGATTTAACTTTTAGTTGTTTATTTGCTGATCTTAAAGCTTGTTCTATTGAGGAGCGCGCCCTTGATATCTCCTGACCAATATGCTTGATTGCTTCATTATGAACAATGTCTGTTTGTATCACTTGAACTGGGCTTTCTTTAAATTGTCTCATCTGTGCAAGCAACCCTTCATAAAACCTGTATCCTTCGGATTTGAAGGTGGAGTTATCAATTGTTATTGCACCAAAATCCAATTCAATTTCACTCATATTTTACTCTCCCGCATTTCAATGCTTATAAAAATTAAATTCTATATAAATCACTTTCTAATATTTCATATATTAATGATGTAAACAAATAAAGCTATCATTTCCATTCTGAAATTTGAATTTTATATTGGTGCAATGTCTGCTTTCACTCACCCTTCTGTATCTAACTACGCCAGATCAGCTATATCCCTAAGATCCTTTTCCGATGCTAAAGGTTACATGCCATATCTACGAAAGCTGGCTTACTTACCCGCCCATACTGGACACATCAGTCATTCTGTCCAGAAATCCAGCCTTTATCCTCCCACTTCTGTGAATAAAACACACTTGGTCCCCCTGTGCCAGTCTCTGCAGTGTTGATAGCTTTCGCATCATACAAATCGTGCTTTTCTACATGGACGAAAGAGCACATTCGGAAAGAATGTCTAGTGACAAAGTCAGTCAGATCGGAATTTATCTTCTTGCATGATTGCGTAATTTCAAAACCACCAGTATCTGTACATGATATGTCCGTTCTTCGCTCTAAACGGACATCATGCCAAGACGAGATGCAAGCGCCATCCTCTGTTATATACTAGTAGTAACTACTTCCTTGCCATCAGACCCAATCCGTCAGGCCCGGTACGCCGGGGTGGGGTCAGTCCACTGATGCACTGATGCACTGATGCACTGATGCATCAATTTATTTCAAAAACCACTTTCGCTTTAAGGTTTGCATGTAAAGACACTTGCAGTGAAAGTGTTAAAGTCGAAGCATCGAATGAGTTGAACTATTTTCGTTTGATTCAAATGGCACAGGTGGGCCATTATTAATACTTACTGATTGGTGTTTTCAGGTTAACTTTGAGTCAAAAAAAGGAACAATAATGTTTAACTGGACACATTTGACTTTAATTCATGGAAATGACGAAGGCGCTCGTGCAGGTTTCGAACGCGCCTGTGAAATGGTTTTAAGAGCCAAATTCCCTGATCATGAGGTTAGAGGAATTAGGGTTAGCCAAGGTGATAAAGGAATTGATGTCTATGTAGGAAAGTTTGGCCAGAAAAACATAGATGTTTATCAGTGTAAATATTTTACAGAAAAAATTGGCGAATCTCAAAAACAGCAAATTCGGGACTCTTATCAAAAAGCAGTTTCCGCGTCAGAATTCAATGTTAAAAATTGGTTTTTGTGTCTCCCTATAAGTTTATCAATCCATGAAACACAATGGTTTGAAAAGTGGGCTAAGACATGCAACAAACCCGTATCATTAGTTCCTCCACTTGAGCTGATGACTTGGGCGGAAAGTTCTGGTTTAACAAATCTGATATTTGAAAGAGATGATTCCTTAAAGCTGGATTGGATTGTTAGTAAGCTCAAACAGCAGAACAGTGATCCTTGGCATGCACTAAGAGAGCAAACGGAATCAGATTGCTTTCAAATCTTACTTAATTTAATAAGGATGCATAAAAATTGCCTTAGTGGTAAATACCCACATTTGGAAGATTCATGGCAGAAAGTTGAGAAAGGAGATCGTCTTGAAGCCAGCCAGTATATTAAAAGCGTCTTAGTTGGAGATCTTAAAAGAAATGAAAAAATATGGATGCTCAATATGCTGAATGATTTCACGCTAGAACCACTGGCATACAAATTCATTCGTCGATTTGATGTACTGGTCGAAAAGTCGCATCAACTAGGTCGCCATGAAGAGTTGAGTTTCTCTGAATATTTTTCAACCTGGAATATATTACGTTCCCCACTAATAAGCGATCTCAGAAAGGAAGCACACTGGAGCATTGATTTTGATTAAAAACCCCCGAGTGAAAATGGAAACCCGCGGTTTCACATTATGCAAACAAGCCTTATTATTTCTGAAATATTAAAGGGTATCCGGGGGCCGTGTTTGCTTCAGTAGGTAGATTAGTGCCCTCATAAAAATCGTTGATCAGATCATTTCTCTTTATCTCATCGAATAAGAAACGATTATCCGGTACACCTGCTGCATACCCGGGCCGGGCAATGAAGTATCTTGCATTAAAAGCATCACAGGTCAGGATATAGCAAGCGAGATGCCGATTAGCCATGCCCCTAACCTGCCACCTTTTATCCAGGTTCTGCGCTTTAATAAAGCGTTGAGCATGAGTGCGGGACAGAAAAAGAAAAGCGGACGTGATTTCCTCCTTGTGATGGATCTGACCGTAGGGGGAGTAGTCCTCAACATTAAAGAGGGTCCAGAAAGGCTGTCCTATCGTATCCTCATCAGGAATAACCGCGTTTGCTAGTCTTCGTGAAAGAAGATTGCCTAACGAAGGCAGCTTTGAGTAATCCATAAGAGTAACGTTATTTTTTTCAGCAAATTCGCGTGCCCCTTTCTGAAATCCTCCTGAAGAAACGATAACTCCGTGGCTCAGGCAGCACTCGTGGATTTTGACATGAAAGGCCAACACGCTATCCCGTTCCAGTGGCCGGGAGCGGTTCTTGCATTCCACCGCAACACGGTGACGGATACCAGCCATTTCAAATTCATAGTAAACATCTATCTGATAGCTGCTCCCCTCTCTGCCGGAAATCTGTACATCACGGGCAACCATGGTTTTACTGCCTTGGATATCGAGTAGCTGCTGATATACGTCCTGAACATAAGATTCCAGATCCTGCCATTTATCAGGCGGTGATGAGCTGGGAGACGTACTTAGGATATCAAGTAAGGTTTTCATCGAGGGGCGGGTCATATCGGCTCCTAAAAGGAATCTTTAGAGTTTACGATATAACCACACATCCTCAGACTGTTCCACGGGGTAAACCCGTTTAATTAGCATGAGAAGATCCGACGGCGTTGATGGTAAAACGAATATAACTCCCTCCCTTTCCTAGGGGCGTCCTAGTGCAGAGCTGGAATGCGCATAGACTACCGAGGAGAAGTCTGCTGTGTGCCAAGAGCGGACGTTCAAAGTTACGAACATGTGAGCCTCGCAGAACTGATTAAACCTTTCTAAAAAATTGCCGTCTGAATTTCGGTTATGCCGTTTTTTTTTGAACGCTTAATTTCATTGGGAGCGAGCAGAGCGAAGAGGTTACTTAGACATACAAGGGAAGGGCAAGGATTGATAAAACCTCTAAGTTCAAGGCTGCGACGCTGTGTCACGGCGACAATAGCCTATAGTAATATACGAAACTGTTTCTGTCGTCTTCATTTGCTGTCGCGAATTAAATATTGCTTTAGCTATAAGTGAGCGTTATGTTTAAATGGTCTGAGGGCCATTGGTCACCCAACCTTTTAGTAAAATATGATGTCATTCAATACTGATTCTGCTGTTTCCTAAAAATCAGATTATTAAAGGAGATTTAATTGGAATTTAATATATGGAAGTATAAGTTTAGTGTTTCGCGCCAAAAGGAATCCCGCATACCTCCTGACAAGGTATTGTTTGACCGTTTACATCTTAACAGTTTACTTCGCCCTTATTTTGATAATAAAGCCTCGAATATAGGGATTTTGCTATCGCAGATAAGCATCCTTGTAACTATCGGTTATACTATGCTCGTATCCGACATCGGCACTAAATGGGGTATCGATAAGGGCGTGTGGATCTTTTTATCCTTAACTTTTTTTGGGGCACTATTAGTATGGTTTTCGTGTATCATTTACAAAATATTAAGAACCCCGAGTTTTGAAGATTTTTTGCAAAGGTTAATAGACCAATCACAAACTAAGGAAGATAGACGCTTCGCATTTTTATTATTAGCTGAAGATACTCAATCGTCTTTAAGAATATTAGTTGAATATTCTAAGTCGTGGGATTGCTGGTTATTGCCTAACTTCGGAAAGAGTGAGTCTTCGAATATTCAAACGAATGATGAATTATGCAAGTCATTAGCGAGAAAATGGGCTGCTAAGGGCAGTGACATTACACTATCAACATTTAAAGAAGATTTAATAAGCAAGAAAATATCAGTAAAGAGTGAGAAGCTTACCACTTATTACTTCGATATTTTTTTTGTGGAAATTTCAGACAATCTTGCACAAAAAATGAGTGATAGAGATTTTATTCTTCCTGCAGGTAAGTATGCATGGATGACCATTCATGACTTGCGAACTCATCAGAATACGTTAGAAAGGAACGGCGATGTTATCGATCATCTCGAACAACAACTTGCACACGGCTCACCTGGTATATCTATGAAAAGAGAAGTGGAGCTTAAACAGTGAAAAGATTAATAGATATTCTCAGCAAGAAAAATAATATAGCACTTGAACAACAAGAGCTTGTTGATATGCTCACTAGGTATACTAGTCCAATTGAAACAAAAGAATATTTGGGTGATTTATTAAGTAAAGGTGAGTTAAACCTTAGCGGATACGAACATCAGCTTGGCTTTTATAAATTTATAATTGCAGATATTGATGGAATGTACCCGCGTCGGCTCCGCCTGCATTTTTGGAGACGTGGACAAATAGAGAAAGATATTCATGACCACATCGCGTCTTTTGCCTCTATGGTATTACAAGGAACCTTGACTTCAACTAAATTTAGCATCAGTGATCTTGGTAATGAATATTATAGACAGAATTTCGTAGCAGTAGGAGATAGTTGTGAGCCAAGTACAGAAAGCGAACAAACGATAAAATTAATTCCAAATAGCAAGTCCATCATAAAGGCTGGTGAAACTTATCATCTAAATTTCAATGAGTTACATTGCGCTGAGCCTTTATCAATTTGTACAATTTCCTTAATACTGCAAGATTCTCCAGTAGATCGTAATATCCAGGTGTATAGGGCAAGTCAATCTACTAATGAGGTTATAAGTTCATCAAGAACTTTATATTTTGATGAAAAAAGAAGAGTCTTGGAGGAAATGCATTTTCAATTAGGTGAAAAGAATGTTGATGAATGATATTGGAGAAAAGGAATTTTTGCGTTCCATCCTCCCTGGCTTGATCAAATCAGATAAATTTCTTAATGGTTTTGGAAATGACGCGAGCGTAGTTGATATTGGCCTTCCCGATATTGCAATTGCTTTCAAAATTGATCGTGCAGCTAAACCCATAGCAGCATATAAAGGCTGGGCTAGCTTTCAAATGTGGGGGCGTTTAGCTGTAACAGCCAATATTAGCGATATTCTTGCTGTTGGAGCTACACCAACTGGGTTTATGCTTTCCATCACTGTACCCGGCACTTGGAGTGCTTCAGACGTTGAAGAAATTATTAAAGGGGCTGAGATAGCTTGTCAGGAAAAAGGCGTAGCGTTCGTTGGTGGTGATACAAAAGAAGGTAGAGAAGCTAATGTAGTGGGGGCAGCGTTCGGAACAATACAGAAAGACATGATTGTCAGTAGGAGGGCCGCAGAGGAAGAAAACACTGTTCTCCTCGCTGGCCGTCTGGGGGGGTTTGCATCTTCTTATTTATTACGCACCAAAGCAAAAAATAAGAGTAGCGAAATCCTAGAATCTCTCGCACTACCAACTTGCGTTTGGGATGAAGCTAGATATCTATTTTCTCATGGCGGAGTGACTGCTGCTGTAGATCTGAGTGATGGACTTGCCGAAGGATTGAATTTACTTAGCAAAAATGGATTAGCCCCCCTCATTAATATTGATTTATTACCTCTACATCATTTAGCTATACAGGCTTCAACTGAATTATTCATTGAGAAATCTAATTTTGCTTTTACTGTAGGTGATTGGGGAATTCTTTTTGCAATGTCAAAAAGCGCAGCTGAAAGCGCACTAGCATCGATGCCAGCAGGTCTTGAAATAACTGAGGTTGGAACAATTGTAAAAGCAGATAAAGCTAGGTATTTTTCTGTCAAAAATAATATGAAATACGAGTTGACTTCAGATTTAACAAATGAGCATTTTCGCCAAACCATGGAGAAAGAAAAAGATTACTTTTCTGAACTTACAAAATTTTCGTTTCTTAAGGGTAAAGCTCAGTTGTAAATTATGGTTTGGATACGCAATTGACTTTTTGAAAAAGTTCTTGACCGGAATCAGGAGTAGAACACTACATTTCAAATCCTCTAAGATTCGGTGGATCTCACCGGCTCTGCCTTAACGCAGTAGAGCTTGACGCCCCGGCACGCCGGGGAGCCAGAGGGGCCATCGAGATGTCCGCTTTGTGCCCTGGCTGTGTGAAAACGATTTAAGTTTGGGACGTGAACGCAAAAGAGCTGACGCCTGGACTTTTACATAAAATCTGCATCATCTATCTATGCAAATTTTTTAAGAAATCGTCTAAACGCGTGACCTTCTGCCAGCAATCAGAGTTTTCACACAGCCTGTGCCAAAAGCGGAAGTTGCATATATCGTGCTATGTTAGTTTGCTTGGAACTGGTCAAACCAGATGGGTCACATGACGTTATCGATTGAGAATGGAATAATGATTACTTATCAAAATGCGATAGACAAGGCTTGAGATTACTTTAAAGGCTTTGACACTCCAGTCGTCATTACACTTCATGGCCGATTCTCAGAAGGCTGGTTCTATTGTTATCAATCGAAAGAGTATCTGGAAACGGGTGATTTTTCTGCTCAGTTGGCGGGAAATGCACCGTTCATAATTGATAAAGATAATGGAGAAATCCACTCTTTTGGAATTGCTTATCCGTTAGAAAATACTTGCTGGATTACGAACAACAAAAAAACGAATAACTTCCGTTCATCGCTCATAGCGGACCTTCAGCTCAGTTAGCCAGCCCACCTTGTGCCAAAAGCGGACGTTTCCAACATCTGCATGCACTAATCCGTGGAGGACAGATTTCACTGCATAACCATGCAGAAGCGCCGAAACCATCAGGGGCGTTTTTCGGAGTTCTGAACAGGGAAAAGGTGCCGGAAACGGCCCGCCCGCGTCAGAAACGCGCCGAGGGCCTCTCAGGGGGTGCGGCCAAGAAATGTTATGGCAAATTCGGGTGGCTGGCAGGGTCTCGTGAGAAAGAGCGGAAACTCTACTCAATGTACTGGCTGAAACGCAGAAGGTATCCATCCGGATCCTGCACGAGAAATTCTCTCTGACAGGCGGTTGTTTCGCCGGTGTTGTAATGGTTATCGCTGAGGCCCCGATACAGCGTTACGCTATGCGCATTTACACGGGCAAATATCTGTTCAATGTCGTCCACTTCTATCTGGAAATTTACGCCGCGTCCCAGCGGTCTGGTGAGTTCTGCCGTATTCCACCCTCCTGGATGATACTGCTCAAGCATCAGTTGCGCTTCGCCAAGGTTGATATAGACAAACTCCGGCTCTGTGCGCCTGATCATGACGCTGAAGCCAAGCACATCGGTATAAAAGCTAAGGGAAGCGGGAAGATCTGTTACGGTTAGCTCGGGAACCATGCGGTTCCAGTAGAGTTCGTTCGTGTCAGTCATTTTTTCATCCTTTTTTGACTGACGTAGCATACACCAGACGGCTTGTGCGGGGTTCGTGGCCGGGATGTTATGTTTAATGTGATGAAAATTTAGTCGTTATCAGTAAATGTCCGCTGTTCGCTCTTAGCGGACCCAGCACCTGATGAGACTGGCCGCTTGGTGCCAGAAGCGGACATAGCTAAGGAAATAGATTAAGGATTATGGCATCATTAATCAACAGAATATGGTAATTAACCACTCTATAACTAATAGGGGATTTTCGGAGTAAATATGGAATTTGAGATTAGTCATGAATTCTTACGGAGAATGAAATTTAACCTTATAGACTGTGATAAAACCATGCATTTTCATGGTAAGTGCCCTCACTGTACAACTACGATTGAGTATCATGAAGTTCACACATCTTCAACTACACTTCCAGGAAGGAGCATCATTATTCCTGATATAGAAGAGGATGGAGTGATGATTGGGACCTGTGATAAATGTGCTGGAATATTTAAAGTTAATATCGTAAATCCAGACTACTCTGGACCTAGTAGCGGTTGGGAGAAAACAGATTTTTATATAAACTCTGACAATGATGAAGCCAAACTGTTAAAATACAAAGATCTACCACTGCTAACAGACTTCATTGATAAAAACACTGTATTAACAGAGAGGAATACGGATTACGATTTTTACAACCATCCTCTTTACATATGTGATGACTGTGAAGAGAATCTGGAAATAATTTCATTTGAGCTTCTAAAGAGTAAATGGGAAGTAATAGCAAAAAAACACTGGGAGTTCACAAATTGGTCCCTCTCTCAATCTAGAGGGCCGGCTCCAAATAATATCATGATTAAGTTTCCTTTTGAATGTAAATGCGGGAAAAAACATGATGCAAATTTTGTAAGTCGATATCAAGAAAATAACTCATTCGAAGCACAAGCATTCTCAATTGTGAATATATTTGGTTCAAGAGAACTATCAGATGTGATTTTTGGCGTTTATTCGAAAACCACCATAATGACATGGCTTTATAAATTGATTGCTAGGTGGAATTTCCTTTATGCGAAAATCTACATAATATCTCCTTTTGTTGGTCATCAGTTCCTTAAAAGCCAAGGGAAAGTAGATTCCTGGCTTAATTTGCTAAACCGTTTAAATCCAGAAAATACCTCCATGTTAGTAAGGAATGGTCAATCTAAAGTGTTTAAAGAGTCCTTTTCAAAAACAAATGAAATAAGCTATGAGCAGATGGAAAGTTTTAACTTGGGATCCGAGTTGATTGGCGAATTAAAAAATAAAAATGACTTTCATGCCAAGATATACTGCGCCATTAGCAATGGGAGATGTGAAATAATGAATGGCTCAAGTAACCTAGTTGAAGGAAAATCATATGAAGTAATTAATTTTGACGTGATAGACTCTTACACAAAAACATTTGAAAAATTTTTAAAGCCTCTAGGCATTGATAATATATCGAATGATTTATCAAGTTTGAGATCAAATGAATATTCGCTGATCTTTGATGAAAATAATTCATTCAATGCATTTACCTATCATCTTTATCCCGAGGATTACATCAACTTTTCAATTTTTAACATCAATCCCAATTCATCGCGACGATGAAAAAAACTGCTAGTTAAGCGTGTGAGTCGCATGCCCATTCCTCGCTTACAGCGGATCTTCAACTTAGTAGCTTGTCGCTTCGTACAGTGAGTTCAACCAATGGATGCAACACTTTTATTCAACAGTTGAGCTCACACTAGATCAGACAAGATAATCTCTCATCAATGACGCCAATTCATCATTAGAAAGCTCAAGGCAATAATTGGTCATTCTGTTATATAAATTCCTTGCATACAGTGCAGTTTCAGAAAGTTGTCTATTCTTATCAAAAATTCTATGAAAATACTCAAGGCGAGTATATGCTTCCGGATGTGCACCTTTAGTCGATGAAATATTTATAAATGACCCGAATCTATGACGTATGATCTCCTCCATTTCTTCAATGAAGTTCATATGTTCAAAAAGAAGCTCGACCGCCTCAATTGCGTCCGCATAAACAATGACTGAATGCTTACTTCGTGGTTCGTCATTTCCTTCCGTTATAATCGACGAAGCCATAAGTACATTTGCTAATGTATCGGCTTCATATTCAAACTGCTTAATTTTGTTCTGACGTTCAACATAATCCTTTATCAAACTGACTCGTTTAGGGTGTTCAAGGATATGATGGGATATTTCATGTAGGATTATGAAATCAAGTTGATAATCAGTGAAAGTTTTTACTTTCCAGCTCGATTTACCAAAAAGAAATTGTGGATAGAAATACCTTGGGCTACATGATGTTAAAAAATATAAGACGACTGGAATTATCTCAGGTAACGCACGCTTCTCTCTATTCTCCAGGCTATAAATCTCTGTTGACTGGAAGTGATAAATAAATCGGTTAAGTTCATGAAGGATCCCATTGAGTCCAAAGTTGGCTGTAACGTATTTTTGTCCGTTGATTGAACAACTTGTTGCATTGAGGCCTCTCCGGTGGATAGGGAAAAAGAATATCTCATCAAGTTGTGCTTCATTGATCAACTTATTTGGTATGTGACTCATAATTCTGAGTTGACTGAGCCGCAGCCAATAAGGCATATTGTATCTATTACTTCCGAAATTAGATGCTAAAAAATTAGCTTTCCTGTAGATGAGATTATTAAAAGTGCTATTGTGGTAACTAATAGATTTTATATCATCATTAGATTCTGGCTCCTTCCATCCGAGTGTGATTGTACATCTAAGCTCAAGAAAAAACATGTCTATTACCGAGTCTGTCTCACCTGATAACCTTTTTTCCATCAAAACTACCTGGTCTTTTGTTAGCTCTGGCAATTGACGATAGTCTAGTGTGCATAAACTTTCCAAATCTAGGATGGTTGCTTCCATGAAAAGGGGGGATTCACCACCTTGAATTGTTAATGCAGCAGCTCTAACTACTATATCATCTATATCATCTTTGCTTATAACTAGACTAATGATATTCCAGTCAGTGCTTATTTTGGCATGACTTATTGCGTTAAAATCTACGACTGGACGATCATCCATTCACTTCTCTCCTATCAAGCAACTTGTCTTCCTGAAAATATTCATTAGCTCTCTTTATATCCATAGCCTGCTCAAAAAGCAATAATATCAACTTGGAAGTGTTTTTAGTAAAAGATGTATCAAGCTGAACATGCGCTGATATAGATATTCGATATGATCACTTTCCTGAATCTTGATCTGTTTCATTTCGGTATGGCGAATGAAATAACTATTTCCAATATCTGTAAGTGCTTTTGCCTCTATTTCTAAAATCGATCTAAATTCCGATGTATGGGCTGCCGCATCAAGTAACTTCTTCACAGACTCTCTTTTGTCAGTAGGATAAGATATGCTTTTGAGCCGCTCCCAAAAGTCCCAAAGCTCTTTAAGTGCATCATAACGAATGGTGACATCATAGTTGATTATTTTTTCATTCGCGCGCATGAGCATGCTGCGTAACTCTTTCTCTACAGGAATGCTTATGCTTGCCATCATTTGCTTCAGTTCCGGGCTTAGCATTCGAATGATATCACCTGATACAAGAAGCTCGTAAGCAAGGCCGTTTCTGGCAAATATTGTGTTTACCTTTTCCCTAAATTCTTCTTTACCAGCTTCAATTTGAAAATCGTCAAAGTGGTAATGCCTTAAATAGCTGTGATAGCCCCCTTTAACAGGTATGGCCACATGTTTATAGCAGAACTGGAGTAAATCCATTACATCCAGATAGTTTGGAACAAAAGGTAGCATCTCCCTAGACCAAGATGACGATTCCTCTGATTCAACTTCTGTTGCCAATGGCCAGTCAAGATTTGGTATCTCAGCCTGTAACGCGGCTTTGAGGTCTTTGACCTCGGTGCCTACGCATCCCTGCCCATCGGGACATTCTTCAGGAAAGTCTTTACCGAAGTATCCGTTGTTTACCAGAACATTAATGTATGAAACAAGCCCAGCCCAGACTTTAGTTGTTACTTCGTTATTTATCCGTTGAACGGGGCCTCTTTCTTTGTCGCTGAAATATTCCACATCCGCTCCTGTAGGTTTAATGACCTCACAAATTTATGTCTGAATGTGCTGTCGGGTAAGCATCAATCTATTGAAGTGTGGGGTTCTGGCTTAAAAAATGACTAGTGATGCTGAATCTCATGAAAACAATAGCTGTTCGTGATTGCACACATGAGTCTAACGGCAGAGAGCCTTTTGTTACGTTCCCGTTTACCTTAACCGGTTTTTTATCGTTAGGTTGATAGCCTTGATGCGGTGTTTCTCGTAGTTGTGTCGGACTTATTACGGGAAGTTCTGCTAGTGACCATCTCATCCCATGACTCGTAAGACTTAGCTCCTCTAACGATGATCACCTTCCATCTCTGAAGTCGACGGGGGAGGTTTTCAAATGACATATTCTCTCCTTGCATGCTTTTATCACTACAGATTAGTACGCTTGGATCCGATGTCTGGTTGGCTGACCTACTCCCATTTGATACAACGGCCAGTTAGTTATATCTGAATTATTCCTTGACCACCGCCCAGTTGACCCCCAAATGACAATGTTAGTGATACTACTATGAGCGAACTTCTGCTCCTCGCTCTAAGCTTCCTGTCAACCTAGTTGCATTTTGTTGGCAAAGGTCAAGTAAAATGCAAACGGGTAGTCAAGTGAATCTAAATACCCAGCAGGGAAAAGAGATCTAAAAAAACCGGCGCGATGGCCGGGGAGATGTCGCTTGTGAACCTCAGACGGGGGCTTTCTGGCGGTTCGAAAGCCTGCTGGCCGAGCCATAGCGATTTAGGGTCTGCGGCAGACGCTGTTGAACTGCCTGCACTGATTCAGGTTCTTCTGCAACCTTCTGCGGCTTCATAATTATTGTGTCCAGGCTCTCCATCGTGGTGAACGTGCAGGAGCAGTCAATATTACGGCACTGATACCAGGTCTTTTTAAGCGTGCCCGTCTGATATTCACTGGTACGGGTGTGTGCAGTCATGCCACACTCAGGACATTTCATTGCCATCAGTTCCTGCCCTTCTGCTGTGTTGCTTTTTGGGCTTTGTCCTGCGCCTCGCGGGCCGCCTGCCATTTCTTACGGTTGCTGCGCAGGTCGTTCAACTCAGACTCAACGGCCTGCCGATGATCCTTAAGACTTCCGTTCAGGCTTACGTCTGCCCCGGCGGTAACGGTTTTGGTGATGTTTTCTTCTTCGTTTTTTCGTGAAAGGGTATTCAGTACATTCATAGTGGCTCCGAACGGGTTCATTTAGTTGAGTCAATTGTGCCGTGGCTGGCACAGTGCATCTATCTGCGGGCTGTGTGTGGTGGCTGGTACAACGCCGGGCGGCGTAATCGCTGTGTCTGATAACCGGCCTGCCAGAAAAAAAGATTGAACGTTGCTGCACCTCGCTGGCCTTCCTTTTCCGGTGTAACACGGGTAACAGGTGTTACATCACTGAATTGAATAGCTTTTTAATAAATTCTGAGGTGTAACACGGTGGGTAACAGGGTGTAACAGCAGGAGGCCGGCACTGTTACACCCGTTACACCTCACCTTTTTGTCAGGTGTAACAGCCTCAGCCCTTACCGGATGCCGCTGTTACACCAGTTACACCTGTTACCCTTTAAAAATAAGACTCACGCAAAGCCCTTCACGTCAGCCCGGCACCTCGCTGTTAAAAACGTAGAGCCTGCGCACGTTCATCTCTGGCGGGCGGATGCTGGTCTGTAGCTTGCCGTCGGCAGAGGCCAGCAGATAACCCCGGTCCGCGCAGAGGCGCGCCACCTTGCGGGGGTCAAACCCCCTGCATATTTCCTTCCACCCGGACGGCATGACGTAGAACGTCGTCACCGCCTCGGTGCCCTGCGCGGTGTTGCCCTTATCCACCCTGCGCCAGCCCACCATGTTTCCGGGACGGTTGCGCTCGTCGTGCCAGTCGGCAAAGCGACTGTACTGGTTCGCGGTAAAGAAGCTGCGCACCTGCTCCAGCGCGGCAATGTCTTCCTGGTTGGCGGTATGCCCGCGGTCTTTCAGCCAGGCATTCAGGCAAACGCGGGTTGCCCGCAGCGCTTCACCTTCCTGCCAGCCGGTAATGCCGAGGCGGGTCGCCAGCTCTCCGGCCATTGCCACCAGGGCAAAACGGTTAACCGCGCGGCCCACCTGATTGCCCGCGTCCTGCGGGGTCAGGGCGGCGGTGTACTCCTTCAGCAGCGTTTTCGCCTGCGCCGTCAGCCCGTTAAGGTCTGCGGTCAGCGCCTTTAACCACTCGCGGAACGGCGCGCCGTAGTAGCTGGCCGTGGCCCATTCCAGATGCTCGGCCAGCGCCTTGCCGCTCTCAAAGCCGTGCAGCTCCTCAAACACGCCAAACTTTCCGGAATCGCTGGGTATCTGGATCATCCTCACCTCCATCCCGGCAAAGGTGCGCTCTCCGGCCTTTGCAGCGTGCTCGGTCAGCGACAGCTCCCCGGTGGAGAAGAACAGCAGGCGCCACTGCTTGCGGGTGCGCAGCTCGCCGTCCGTACCGGCGCGGCCCTTACCCTGACCGTTTGCCAGCATGTAGGCGATGTTGCCCGCCTCGCGCCCGTCCACCTCGCGGATTTCGTCGAGCATCATGGCCGCGTCGTTGCGGCGGCTGGCGCAGCCCTCGAGCGCGTTTCCGGTCGCGCGCCACGTCTGCCAGTAGTCCGGCCCGCCGCACACGGAGGTGGCCGCCTTCATGGTGGTGGTCTTGCCGTCCGTCGATTCCCCCTTGAGGTGGTAGCCGCCGCCGTCCATGCCGACAAGCCGCAGCAGCGGGGCGGCAAAGGCGAGGCTGACAGCGAACGCCACGCGTGAGTTACCGGTGCAGAAGCGGGAAACGTGCTCGCGCCACTCATCAACGGAGCCAGACACGCGGAAGTCCCGTCCCTGCACGGAGGTGGTCTGGAGAATGACGCCGTCTGCACCTTCTCCGCTCACCTCGTCTTGAAGAACGTAAACCTGACCGTGCCAGCCGGTGCGGCTCACGCAGGTCACGCGGCGCTCCGGCTTGCACAGCGAGATGTATTCCATCAGGCGCGCGCGGGCCTCGCCGGTGGTGCTGATGTAAGACAGGCCGTTGACCAGCAGCACGCGGCGCAGCTCCTCGCCGCTGCCGCTCAGCATCTCCATCGGCATGGCCCACCGGCGACGCTCTCCCCAGGTGTCCTCCCATTCCAGCAGGCGGCCAAAGTTGCCGCCGTCGGCGTCGCAGGTGATGGCCGTGACGCGCAGCGGGTTGCAGATTTTGACGTTCTGGATTTCCGTTTCGCCGTTGCGCTGCACCTGCTTTTCGTACCAGAGATACTCCTGCGTCAGCCGGAACCCGTGCGGCAGCTGCGTGCGGCCCTCACCGCACAGCACCAGACCGTTACGGAACGCTTCACGGGCGCGGGCCACGCCGTGCTCCCGGTGAAAGTCGTTCCAGTCGGCTTTAATTTCGCCCGGCGGCAGGCTCACCCATCCACTGACGGTTTTTGCTGCCTTCTCCGCAAACGCTTTGCCGGGGTTCTCACCCGCATCCTGAAAGTCGTTGTCACCGGCGATGACAATTTTCACCTCCGGCCAGCGCGACCGCAGCGCCTGCGCCACGTTCGGCAGGTTCCCCGCCGAGATGGCGGCCACGACGCACCCGGCGGTCAGCTGGCTAACCGTCAGGGCGGTGGCGTAGCCTTCGGTGATGACCAGCTGCACCGGCGGCTCAGGCGGCAGCGGGCTGAGCGCCACAAACGCACCCTTCATGGTGCTGCCGGGCAGCAGGCTCTTTTCACCCGTGGGGGCAATCAGTTGTGCGCCGGTCACCGCACCGTCTGAGGTTGTCAGCGGAAGCAGCAGCGAACCCGGCGGAAAGGCCGTGCCGCTGATGCGCTGCGTGCTCCCGGTGAGGCAGGCCGGATAACCGGCAAAACCTTTAGCCGCGAGGTAGGCGCTTTCACCGCTGTGGCTGGCATTCACCAGCGTGCCGACGGCGGCGGCCATATCGCGTTTAGGGGCTTTTTCTCTGGCAGGCCTAACCGGCATGTCCTGCACGTCACGCACGTCCAGCACCTGCGCCACCTCCTGCGCGGCCTGCTTTACGCCTTTGCCCGTCACCAGCTTCACCAGGTCAAGGCCGTCACCGTGGCCGCAGTGGCTGCAAATCCACGTGCCCCGACCCTCAAGGTCATCCAGGCGGAAACGGTCTTTACCTTCACACTTAGGGCAGGGGCCGTGTCTGCCGCCGTCGGGCACGCTCACGCCGAGCATCTGAAGAATGACCGGCCAGCGGCCACGCGCGGCGGCAGTGATGTCTGATACTGACTGTACTGTCATAACCCCTCCTTAATGCCGGTAAAGCGACGCGCCGGTGTCACAGAACTTTTCAAAAGCCGCCGGAAGCGTGCTGTACAGCTCGGTCATGACCTCGCAACCGCGCTTAGTCAGTGCCGGCGGCGCGGTCAGCAGTGTCGGCTCCACCATGTCGGTAAGCAGCGCCAGCGCCGCAGCCGCGCCCCGCGCTTCGCCGTACTCGTTCACCATCGCGCTCTCAACGTGCAGCGCTATGGCCATCTCGATGCGCTCCACCGTCATGCGGTGCGGGCCGCGCATTTCGCTGCCGGTGTCGGCCAGATGCTTAGCCCGCCATGCGGAGGCGATGGCGCGACGATAAAGCGCCGTGGTCAGCTCCGGCGGGAACACGGATACCTGTGGCTTCTTCATGCTCGGACCTCCTCAATCAGTGCGCAGCAGCGCGTGACGTCGTTCAGGTCAGCGCGCAGGTACTCCATCAGCGCGGCAACGCCGGGCACGCTGTGTGTGGTGAATGAACCCGAGCAGGGATGTTCGGAAAACAGGAGCTGGAGCAGGTCACAGGCTTCCTTTGCGCGGGTCAGCTTCTCAAATGCGTCTTCCGGCAGGCCGTAGACAAAGGCGGCAAAATTACCGTTTTCAGGCAAGGGGATGCCCTGAGCACCGTTGTGCCCGATTGAAACTGTCATGGTTTACTCCGTTAAAGCTGGCTGTGTGTCAGAGGTAGTTTGAGTAGTGGCTGGCGTCCGGTTCGGCGGGCTGCTGTACAACCCGCTCGCGCCAGCGCTCAAACTGCACGGACGGGTGCAGGGCAAGCGGACTGAAGCCGCCCTGTCCACCGGCGATTTCAGCATTGCGCCGTGGCGGTTCGCTGACTCGCGTGTAGCTTTCTTCAAACCACGCCAGCGGAGCAGAGGTCACCTGACCGTCGCTGTCATAGCGATAGAGCACTTCCTGACTGAATTCAGGCGTGGCCGTAAACGCAGATACGGGCAGGGAGGTGAAGCGGATGACGGTGACCGTCCAGCCCTGACTGTGCTGCCAGATTTCGCCGCGCTGCGGATATTCACGCATGAACGCCTCCACGGCAGGGCAGGCGGCCCGCAAAGATCAGGATGTAGTCAGCCGCCAGACGACGTCGCGCGCTCTGCTCGTCACCGGCAGTAATGCGCAGCATGACGGGGCGGCAGGACAGCTGAGAACGGTTGATTGCCGCGAAGATCCAGGTAGACTTTGATGCAGCCATAGGGGTAC